>Ga0233425_10004543_pt1 | contig 23102 bp, 22 predicted proteins | sample Watercolumn_Towu_2_FD_181712 | JGI IMG/M metagenome (GOLD analysis project Ga0233425, IMG submission 181712) | Freshwater microbial communities from Lake Towuti, South Sulawesi, Indonesia - Watercolumn_Towuti2014_140_MG | ecosystem: Environmental > Aquatic > Freshwater > Lake | place... | reverse complement strand
CGATGCGCTGCCTGCAAAACAACCCGGCCAAAATCCGCGCCTTCTATCAAAAGCCATCCTTGCAATATGCCGCATGAGTGTTGATATACTTATAAACTGATTAATACATCGGCTGCTCTGACCACAGGGTTCCGTCGTTGTCGAAGACGACGACGCGCTCGGCCGGCGGCACGAACGCTTTGCTCTTCTTGTCCGTCACGGTCTTGACGAAGGCCACGATGCGCGCCTTCGCCGTCCCGTCCCTCCACGAGGGGAGACGATCCGTCCGGGCCTGCGCGCCGGCGCAAAAGAGAAGGAAGCCGGCCGCCGCGATGATGGTAGGAAGAAGCTTCATGGCTTCGATGACCCGATGGGAGGGAGACGCGGACAGGTTCAGGGCGATCACGGCGGTTCGCGCTCCACGGCCTCCGTCAAATCGCGCTCCAGGAAGAAATCCAGGAACGTTCGAACCGCCGCAACAGCGGCGAGGCGTCCGATTTCCTGCCAGCCCGGGATGAGCGTCGTCTCGATGATGTCCGCAGCGAGCAGGAAGGTCAGGCCGGCGACGAGCCATCGGGCGAATCTGATCCAGACATAGCGCCGCTCGGATTCGCTGGCCGACGGGCTGAACGCCTTCCACAGCCCGACGAAAAAGGCCTCGATCGCCGCAATGGCGACAATCGCCACCCCCATGCAGTCGATGACGACGACGGCGTGTCTTGCAATCAGGTGAAGCCATTCCTCCATGGCGCGTTCTCTTCAATTGAGCGCGACGGCGAGCCGTGGCGCGGGCCGTGGGTTCCCGTGGCAATGCTTGAACTTGCGCCCGCCGCCGCAGGGGCAGGGATCGTTGCGGCCGCGCTTGGCGTCTTGAGCGCGGATAGAGTTCATCACTTCGGCGGCCGGGCGGTTCTGGCGCAGCACGTTCGCCATCGTCTCCATCGCCGGGCGCGTGTGCCTGTAAAAGAGCTCCAGGCCTTCGCACAGGTAGTTGTGGCCCGGCTCGCCGTCGCGAGACATGGCGAAGCGGTCCTTGGGGCAGCCGCCGTTGCACAGCGGCCGGACCTCGCAAGCCCGGCACTGCGCGGTCAGCCTGTCGCGCTTGTTGAGGCCGAACTTGCGCTGCCGGGGCGAGGCGACGAGTTCGAGCATGTGCGTTTCGAGGATATTGCCGAGGCGGTAGTCGGGCTCGACGAAATGGTCGCAGGAATAGAGATCGCCGTTGTGTTCGAGCGCCGGCCCGTAGCCGCAAGTGGGAGCGTGGATGCAAAGCATATATTGGCCGAAATAGGCGTGCAGCGTCACGTCGAAGAGTTGAACGAAAACCTTGCCCACGTCGCGGCGCGCCCACTCCTCGAAAATATCGATGAGGAACTGGCCGTATTCGCGCCCGCCGACGGAACGGTCGGTGACCAGCGAGCCTGACTGCGTATACAGCATTCGAGGTTGGCCCTGCCGTTCGCTCCATCCCATATTGGCGATGGGGAGCGTTTCCTCTGTCGCGCGCTCGACGATGGGGATGAACTGAATCCACGTCGCGCCGAGATCGTCGCGAAAGAAGCGGTAGACCTCGCGTCCGTGATGCTGGTTGACGGCGTTCACCGTGCAAAGGATGTTGTAATCGACGCCATGCCTGCGCAGGAACGACAGTCCGCGCATCACGAGATCGAACGTGCCCTTGCCGCCGCGCGTCACGCGATAGCGGTCGTGAATGTCCTTCGGTCCGTCGACGCTCAGGCCAACGAGGAAATTGTGCTCTTTGAAGAAAGTGCACCATTCGTCGTCGAGCGCGACGCCGTTCGTTTGAAACGTGTGCTCGACCTGCTGCCCGGGACGGCGATATTTCGCGACGAGTTCGACCGAGCGTTTGAAAAAATCGAGACCCATCAAGGTCGGCTCGCCGCCCTGCCACGCCACCGTGACATTCGGGGCGCGATGGGATTCCAATAACTGGCGGATGTAAACTTCGAGCGTCTCCTGCGACATGCGCTGGCGGTCACCGGGATAGAGCGCCTCCTTGGAGAGGAAGAAGCAGTATTGGCAGTCGATGTTGCAGGCCGATCCGCTCGGCTTGGCGAGCAGATGGAACCGCGGCGGCGCGCTGTCGAGCCGGGGCAAGGCGGGATGGCGCGCCGTCTGCATGGTCATCTCTGAATTCGCCGAGCCTGTCACGGCAAGCGCGCTACGGGCCGCCACTCGCCGCGAAGGTCAGCTTCTCGACCACCTGATCGATGCTGAAGCTCGCGGCCTTCTGACGCGGCGGGAACTCCTTGAACGTCTCCAGGAACTCCGCCACGATGGCCTGCGTAGGAACCAGCACGTAGGCGTGGTCCAACATCCAATCCCAATAGGTGTTCGACGTGATGTCCGCGAACTCGTACGGGTCCGTGCGCAAGTTGAATATCTTCGGCACACGCAACGCAACCATAGGCTCCGCCCAGACCTGCAGCGTGCCCTGGGCTCGCTGCTCGAGGAAGCAAATCTTGAAGTTGTCGAAGCGAATGGCGGCCACGTCGCCCTCGTCGGTGAAATAGACGAAGCCCTTGCGCGGACTTTTCGGGTCCTTGCCGGTCAGATGCGGAATCAGATTGTGGCCGTCGAGGTGAACCTTGAAGGTCTTGGCGCCCGCCTTGTGGCCCTTCTTGCATTTCTCGACGATGTCGGGTTCGCCGGCCGCCGCGAGGATCGTCGGCAGCCAGTCGAGATGGCTGACGATCTCGTTGGAGACGGCGCCCGCAGGAATCTTGCCGGGGAAGCGCGCCATGGCGGGCACGCGATAGGCGCCTTCCCACATCGAATTCTTCTCGCTGCGGAACGGCGTCGTTCCGGCGTCCGGCCAGGAATTGCAATGCGGCCCGTTGTCGGTGCTGTACATCACAAGCGTGTTGTCGGCGATCTTCAGCTCGTCCAGGAGATCGAGCAACTCGCCCACGGTCTTGTCGTGGTTGATCATCACGTCGTGATATTCGGATTGCCACCGCCCCGCCTGACCCCGGCTTTCAGCCTTGACATGGGTGCGGAAGTGCATGTGCGTCGTGTTGAACCATACGAAGAAGGGCGTGTCGCTCGCGACCGCCTTCTTGATGAATTCCCTGGTCGCCGCGAGAAACTCGTCGTCGACGGTCTCCATGCGCTTCTTGGTGAGGGGTCCGGTGTCCGTGATTTTCTGTCCACCCTTCCCATCGGCCCAGCAATGCAGCACCCCGCGCGGACCGAATTTCTTCTTGAACTCGGGAAAATCCTTCGCCGAGGGATAATCCGGCAGCTCCGGCTCCTCCTCGGCGTTGAGGTGGTAGAGATTGCCGAAGAACTCGTCGAAGCCGTGCATCGTCGGCAAATGCTCGTCGCGATCGCCGAGGTGGTTCTTGCCGAATTGGCCGGTCGCGTAGCCGAGCGGCTTCAGGAGCTCCGCGATGGTCGGATCCTCGGCGCGACTGCCGAGCGCCGCGCCGGGCATGCCGACCTTGGTCAGGCCCGTGCGCAGGCCGCACTGGCCGGTGATGAAGGAGGCGCGGCCGGCGGTGCAGCTCTGTTCGCCGTAATAGTCGGTGAACAGCATCCCTTCCTCGGCGATGCGGTCGATGTTGGGCGTGCGGTACCCCATCATGCCCTTGGTGAAGACGCTCAGGTTCGACTGCCCGATGTCGTCGCCCCAGATGATGAGGAAGTTCGGTTTCTTGTCAGCCATGGCTTCATTCCTCGAAAGTCTCGTTCCCAAACGCCTTGTCCCTTTTCGCGCGGCGCCGCCTAATCCGCGGCCAGCGCCGCCGCCGCGATCTTCTCGAGGTCGAGATACTGCGTCTTCTCCACGGTGACGCCGACGGCGAAAATGGTCCCGCCCTTGAACTGCGCGGGCGACTTGTAATCTTCGCTCACTGTGTCGCCCGAGTCGCGGCCGACGCACAGGCCGTCGCCCGCCAAACCGAACTTGCCGGGCTGCGTCTTCATCGGCCCTTGCGCGACGACGTTTTCGTCGACGTAGAGCGTGGTCTGGCCGAGCGACTCCCCGTGATCGCCCGCCTTTTCGCGGATGAACTCCATGCCGAAGGTGTATTTGCCGGGCGAAAGCTCTTGCGAGACGAATTTCTGCTCCGGCTTGACGCCAAGGAAGTTGTAAACGTAGTGCAGCTTCCTGTCCTTGACGAACAGGGCGTGGCCGCCAAAGCGCGAGCCTTGGGCGAAGATGACGCCCGCGCAGGCGGGATCGACAATCTCGACATTCGCCAGGATTTTGTACGAACGCCCGCGAATATTGACGGCGACGCCTTCCGGCACTTCCGCCGTTCCCGGATAATAGATGTATCTTTCGCGCGGCGGCTCGTCGCTCGGGCGCTCGACGCCCAGGATTTCCCTGGCGCTGCGATCGTCGAGCGGCAAGACGAAGTTCTTGTCGGCCTCTTCGAACCAGGCCTTGATCAGCGTTTCGAGCTTTTCCGGGCGCTCCTTGGCGAGGTTGGTCGACTCGGAACGGTCCGCGTCGACGTTGTAAAGCTCCCATACGTCCTTGTCGAAATGCCCCTTGCTGCTGAGCGGAGCGTGAATCGCGGCCGCCTTCCAGCCGTTCTCCCATATCCCGCGCGTGCCAAGCATGGCGTAATATTGGCGCTTCTTCTGCGTCGGCGCGTCGGGCTTGGCTTCGAAAGTGTAGCGCATCGAGACGCCCGAAAGGGGATATTGCTCGACGCCGCGATAGACCTTCGGCATTTCGAGCCCGCAAACGTCGAGGATCGTGGGCACGATGTCCGTGGAGTGATGGTACTGGTTGCGCACCTCTCCCTTCGCCTTGATGCCCTTGGGCCAGGAGATGACCAGCGGATCGCAGGTGCCGCCCGCGAATTGCGCATAGCGCTTGAACATCTGGAACGGCGTCGAGAAGGCGGCCGCCCATCCGGTCGGATAATGATTATACGCCTCCGGGCCGCCCAGCACGTCGAGATATTTCATGTTCTCCGACAGTTCGTCGGGGTAGCCGTTGAAGAATTTGTTCTCGTTGACCGAGCCGCTCGGGCTGCCTTCGCCCGACGCGCCGTTGTCGGCGCAATAGAAGACGAGCGTATTGTCGAGTTGCCCGGTTTCCTCGAGATAGGCGATGACGCGGCCGACCTGCGCGTCCGTGTATTCGGAAAAGCCGGCGAAGACCTCGGCCATGCGAGAGAAGAGCCTCTTCTCGTCGGCGGAGAGCTGCTCCCAGGGCCGCACGGCGTCTCCGGGGTTGGCCATGTCGTCCGGCAGCGGGTTGAGCGGCGTGAGCTTCGTGCCTTCGGGCAGAATTCCTTTTGCGATCATGCGCGGCAGGGCCCATTCGCGATAGGCCTCGTAGCCGTCGTCGAATTTGCCCTTGTATTTGTCGATATAGTCCTTGGGACAATGATGCGGTGCATGGTTGGCGCCCGGACACAGCCACATGAACCACGGCTTCGAGGGATGGCTGGCCTTCTGGTCGCGGATCATTCCGATCGCCTTGTCGGCGAGATCCTTGGAGAGGTGATAGCCGTCCTGAGGCGAATAGGGCTGGTCGATAAAGCGGTTATCCTCGACGAGGCTCGGATACCACTGGTTGGTCTCGCCGCCCAGGAAGCCGTAGAAGCGGTCGAAGCCCTTCTGCAGCGGCCATTCCTTACGGCTTGCGCCGGGCGCCACGTCCTGCTCGGGAACATTGTGGTTCTTGCCGAGCCAGAAGGTGCTCCAGCCGGCGTCCTGAAGGATTTGCGCGATCGTGGCGCATTCTTCGGGAAGCCGCCCGCTCCATCCGGGAAAACCCTGCGCGCCCTCCGTGATGGCGGAGCAGCCGTTGAGATGGTGATTGCGGCCGGTGAGGAATGTCGAGCGTGTGGGCGAGCACAGCGCCGTCGTGTGCCACTGCGAGTAGATCAAGCCGTTGTCGGCGAGCTTCTGCAGCGTCGGCATTTCGACCCGGCCGCCGAACGGCGACCAGGTGGCGAGTCCGGTGTCGTCGTAAAGGACGATGAGAATATTCGGCGCGCCGTCCGGCGCCTTCGGCGGCGTGAACGGCTCCCAGTCCGGAACCGAGTCGCGAATGTCGAGCTTCATCACGCCCTTGAATGTCTTGCCGCTCATCTCGTGCCTCCCTTATTGCCGATCGACGCCTTTGTTCGGCGCCAAGGCCTCTCTACAGCGCGCGCAACAGGATTGCGCCCAGCGCAAAAATCCCGATGAAGATGAGAATGATCGCGATGAGCAACAGCGGCGTGCGAAGCCCGCCCTCCCGCAGTCCGGCGATCGGCTTGAACTGCTCGCTCCACAGATAGTTGGTCACCCAGACATACTGCCAACAGGAGATGACGAGACCGAGCACGCCGGCGCCGATCAGCGCGAGGCCGACGTACCGAGGCAGTTCCGGCCATTTCGCCGGCGCCACGCTCTCCATCGCATTGAGGCGCTCGAAGAATTGGACGATGGTGAAGCCGAAACCGATCAGCGCGGTCGCCGTGCGCACCCAGGACATCAGCGTGCGCTCGACGCTCAGCCGCGTCCGCAGCCAGGAGAAATGCGTTTCCGCCGAGGCGTGCGGCTCGAAATGGTGAAATTCCTTCGGAACCTGCGGTTCGTCTGCTGACATCGGCGCCTCATGTTCGGCTTGGTTTGCGCGGGATTACGGCTCGCAGCTAACGCCCTCCTAGCGACAGACGCGCGACGCGTGCGACAGGACCGCGGATCAGGAGGTAAGGGACAAAGGCGAGACAAAGGGCGACGACCAGCGCCTCGACCGGATAGAAGGTCTTGAATTCGATGTATTGATAGGCGCCGTCGAGCAACAGCGCGAGCAGCATTATCTTGCTCGTCGCCGCGACGCCTTCGCGCAACCGGGCGCGGCGCTCGTCCGGGTTCGACAGAACGGTCCAGAAATAGGGCGAACGTCCGGTGCGCGCGTCCGCGAGGCCGTCGCGCACCGCGAAGATGGTCGACATCGTGGGCTGCAGCGCAAAGCGCAGCGCCAGCGGGCCGCCGGGCCGCTCGAGCAGGTGTTCCCAGACCCGCCGAAATTCGGAAAGCGCCGCGCCATGCGCGACGACGCCGGCCGCGATCATCGCCAGCGCAAAATAGAAAATCAGCTCGGGGAGCTTCGACCCGCTCGCCTTCGTTCCCCCGGTCATGACGCCCGCCGCTCAAGAACGCTTAAGACTTCCATATCGCGCCCCGACAAGCGGTCGGCGTAAGCCGATGCTGGCGGAGCGCGCGCAAGTCAATCCCACGGCGGCGGTCGCGTCAATAGCGACGAATTGACCTTATCGGACGATGCGATAGCCTCGCGCCGTTCGGCGCCGCACTGAACTTCGGGGACACGGCCATGCCCTTCGCAACATCGTCATTCGTGTTCTGGACCGGCGTCTATAACGCCGGTCTGGCGCTTTTCTTGGCTTTCCCCGGCCTCCATCGGCTCGTCGGCCTCAACATCTGTTCGCCCGTCTGGGGCTGGCTGCTCGCGGGGTTTCTCGCCTATACGAGCGTCGTTCTCCTTTACGCCTCCCGAAATTTGCGCCGCCGCGCCGCGCTCGTCTATTGGGAGGCGCTGCTGCGTTATGTCGCGGCGTTCGTATTGATTCCGGCTGGCTTGTTCGGCGACGTCGGACTTATCGCCGCAGTCCTGGGTCTGGGCGATTTTGCGATCGGCCTTGCGTACATGTTCGGCTTGGCCAAAGAGTTCGACGCCTCCCACGCAGCATTGCTGTTCGACCGGCTCGACTGAACGGCCAGCGCTAGAGCAAAATCCGAAAAAGTTGATAGACTTTTTCGATAAGATTTTGCTCCAGCATTTTGAATCTGGAGCGATTTCTTATCGACCGGACGATACCGTTTGGTCGGAAAGCGCTGTAAGGGCTTGACGCACTGATCCGCGACCGGCCCGCCGCAGGCCGTGTTGCCTGATTGCAACTCCATCGCGAATTGTGCCCCTGTCGGCATACGAATGGGGGACGCCTCGTTGACTTCGAAACGCCGCCGCATTTGAGTCGACGCCGTCTGTTTCGAACTCGCAGCCCGTCATGCGGGCTTCGCCTTTCAATCGCGGACGGTCGTCGATGCCACAACGCCATTGCTCGACAATTCGATTTGCCGCAGGGGCGCTCACGTTGGTTTGCTCCAGCGTCTCCGCTTTCGCCGTCGAAGCGCCGTCGATCAAAGGGCCGCCCACAGCGCCGCCGCCCGCCTTTACTTGGACCGGCTTCTACATTGGCTTCAACTCCGGCCACGCCTGGAACGCGGGCGGCCCGATCGCCGCGAGTTCCGCCAATCTCTTCGATGTCACGGCAGCCGGCTTTGGTCCGGCGTCGGCGCTGGGCGCCTCGGGCGTCGTCGACGCCCGGCTCGACGGCTTCTTTTTCGGCGGTCAGGCGGGCTACAATTGGCAGTTCGCCGAGAAACTCGTCGCCGGCGTCGAGGCGGACGTTCAAGGCGCGGGGGTGCGCGGCGGCGGTTGGTTCGGCAATGTCGCCGCGGCGCCCGGCGGCTTCGCGGTCACAAGCGCCACTCTCAGGAGAAGCCTCGAATATTTGGGAACCGTGCGCGGCCGCGTCGGATACGCCTTGACCCCGACGATCCTCGTCTATGCGACGGGCGGCCTCGCTCATGGCGGCGCCAACGCCAGCGCGTCGATCAAACAGAGTCTCACGCCCTCCGTGCTGTTGTCCGGCCCCGCCAAGGGAGAGCTCTTCGGCAATCGCATCGGCTGGACCGTCGGGGTCGGCGCCGAAATGGCGCTGGGACGAAACCTGAGCGCCAAGCTCGAATATCTCTATTGCGATCTCGGCGCGCTCACGCTGACGAACGCCCGCGTCAGCCCCGTCGCCTTCGTCAACTTGGCCACCGGCGCGATGGAGCTCGCCAACGCGACCAATGTTGCGACGCGCTTCAACGGCCATCTCCTGCGCGCCGGCTTGAATTACCGCTTCGACTGGAGCGTTCCCGCGACCTCCGGCTCGGCGGCGACGCCGCTATTCGCCTCGCCCGAGTTCACGTCATCCGAGCGGCCGGCCTTTGGCGAATGGCGTTTCAAGCTCACGCCCTACATGTGGGCGATCAATATGAACGGCTCGATGATCGTGCGAAACCACACGGTCGGAACGGACATGACGATCATCGACGCCATCACCAAAGTCAGTTCCTTCCCGCTCTCCTTCATGGGCCGGTTCGAGGCCCGCAACGGCCCTGTGGCGTTCTATGGCGATCTCGCTTGGGTCCGCCTGCGATTCTCCGGCTCCACCTTGAAGTTGCGCTCGCCCGTCGCCGACATCGCGCTCGCCGTGAGCGCCAGCGGACGCTTGCGGGAGACGCTCGCCATCGGCGAAGCGGGAGCGGCCTATGAACTGGCGCGCTGGAAGCTGAGCGGCGCGCCCAGCTCCTTCACCGCGCTCGACGCATACGCGGGGCTTCGCTACGTCTATCTCGGGCTCGACCTCTCGCTCGACGTGGTCGGAGCCGCGAACTCCCAGCTGCTGGGCGTTGAGACGGTGGGGGCGCGGGCGATCGCCAAGTCCGGCGCCATTCAATGGATCGACCCTGTCGTCGGACTCGGCGTGCGCCACGAGTTCTCGCCGGGCCAGGAATTCCAGATGCGCGGCGATGTGGGCGGCTTCGGCGTCGGCAGCAAATTCAGCTGGCAGTTTTATGGCGGCTACAGCCGCGATTTCGAGTTCGGCGGCCTGAAACTATCCAGCCTGATCGGCTATCGCGCCTTGAGCGTCGATTATTCGACGTTTTTCAACGGCCGGCGCAACGGGCTCAATGCGATCATCCACGGCCCCGTCACGGGCGTGAGCCTGCGTTTTTGACCTATGCTCCCAGTCGCAAGTTTCATCTATTTGATTTTATTTGCGAACGTACAATAGTCGTCTAAGCTCTGAACTCGCCGATATCGAGTTTTTTCGGTAAGACCGCCTGAAACGGCATTTTGAGGCGCTTGCTCGCTCCCGCAACCGTTGGATTTTGGGGATCAGGAATCGGCTTGAGGACATGCAGACCCGTCCACGCTATCCTAACCCGAGTATCCTGCCGAAAAATCATAAGGTTATCTCAATCACATACGTGTTCGCATCTTTGTCCTGACCAGCGCGCCACAGCATCAAATAACATGATGTTTTCCTTTCGTTTCTTAGGCTTTTTCCCAAACTTTTCGCGAACGGTTTGGGCGGTTCCGTTCACGTTCCGCCCTTCAAGGCGAAAGATAGCAGCTTCCGCGAGCGTCGCTCGATCCGCGCGCGCCCGACTGCGCGCGCGCTCCGCTCCGAACGCCCGAAATCCTTTCCGTCCTATCCCTCGCCGAGCGGCCGTTGGCTGCACACAAAAAGCGCTGTGAACCTGCGATCCTTGTGATAAGCTTCGACAATGAAATCCTGGGTTCGCCTGCTCGCATCCGCGTTGGTGCTGGTGGCCGTGCTGGCGGGCGGGACGAATGGCGCGGTTTCCGCGGCGGGCGAGCATTCCTGCGTCGAAATGAGCATGGACGATTGTCCCGACCACGCTCCGAATAGCATTGCGACGCAGGGCTGCCAGGAATTTGTCTGCGCGCCGGGTCAAGGCGCGATACCGCATCACGGGGCATCTATTTCATCCGTCATTTGGTCGGTTGCGCCGCCAGCGGCGCTTCTGGACGACTATGAGCCGCGCGGCCTGAGCGTTCCGCCAGGCCTTCGCCCGCCGATCGCCTGAACGGCGCACATTCACGCTTTCCGCCATCCTCAGGCCGAGCGGCTGTTGTCGCCGGCGAGGCGTAAAGCGCGACTTCCTCACGAAACGTCGCCGCTCTCGCGTCGGTCTCGGCCTTGCCGCGGCGAAGCCCAGCGCGCCCCGAACCATGGGAAGGCGCGTTCGTTGGGAGAGAGAACGGTTCCGCGATCGGAGAAAAGCCAATGTTTCCGGCAAACTTTGCGCGCGCCTGCGCGCTCGCCGCGCTTGCGACAACGGCGGCCGCTTCGCCGGCCCGCGCCGATATTCGCGATTACGAGTTCCGGCTCGTCGAGACGCAATTCAAGACGGGACGCCCCGTCGTCGCCGTTCGGCTCGTCCACAAGCCGGACGAGCGGCCTGTCTCGGGCGCGGTGATTTTTTGCGACGCGGCTCGACATGGCGCCCGAGGACATGGAGAGCATGACGAGCGCTATCGAACCGGCGCCGAGCTCTGAGCCTGGTTCCTATCGATTCAAGGTCGATCTCACCGACGAAGGGCGCTGGCGGATTTCGCTCGCCGCGAAAATCCAGGGCGAGGCCGGCACGGTCGAGGGACGCCTCATACTCAAGGCGACCCCATGAATCGACGGCGCATTTTCTTGGTCCTGAGCGGGCTGGGCGTCGCCGCGACGGTGTGGCCATGGAAGCTTTCGGCCGCCGAATCCGGTCCGCCGGGCGCGACCGTGGAGAGCGTCGTCGCCGTCGCCCGCGGCTTGAGCCCCGAGTTGGCGGCCGCCCGGCTCGACGCGGACGCCGCGTCATACAAGGCGGGCGCCGCCGGCGTGCTCGACGATCCCACCCTGACTTTTCAGGCATGGGACGTGAACGGCCGCGGTGTCGGCCAACGCTGGGTTGGCGTCGAGCAGCAGTTCAGATTGTGGGGCAAGCTCGATCTGGAGCGCAGCGCCGCGACGGCCGAAGCCGAGGCGGCCCGCCACCTAAGCGACGCCGCCGAATCGGACCTTATCGCCCGCGTGAAGGCGGTCTACGCGCAATATTGCGCGACGCGCCGCGCTGTCGAACTCGCCGCGAGTCTGAGGGCGCGAGTCGACGAGTCGCTTGCCCTGCTGCGCCTGAAGTACGGCCCGACCGCCGTCGAGTAGCAGGATGTCGTCAAGGCGGAAATTGAGGCGGCGGCGGCGGCGACCGACTTGGCGCGCCGCGAGGGAGAAGCGAAGTCCGCCGCCGCGCGCCTCAACGCCTTGATCGGACGCGGCGCGCAAGCGCCCCTTGCGGCCCCGCGGGGCTTTCGCGCGCTCAAATCGAAGCTCACGCTCGCCGGCGTCCAGGCGACGGCGCGGGCGGCCAATCCGACGCTCGCGGCGACCGAGGCGCAAGTGCGTTCGGCGACGCGAACCAAGGAACTCACCGATCTCAATTACTATCCGGATGTGACGGTCGGCGCCGATTTCGTGCAGCGGCCCAGCGGCGAAAACAGCGGGCAGTTCAAGCTCGGTTTCAAGGTTCCGCTGCAATACGAGGCGAAGGACGCCGAGCAGCGGGCCGCCACATCGAAGCTGGGCGCGGCGCAGATGCGCGACGACGCCATCCGCATCCGTCTCGACGGCGACGTGGCCGAGGCCTCGTTCGCCCTGGAGGCCGTGCGCAAGGCGATCCGCATTTTCGAGCGGCGTCAGCTTCCGTCGGCGCGGCTGCTGGTCGAAACGGCGCGCGCCGGTTTCCAGGCGGGAACGACCGATCTCGCGGCTCTTCTCGACGCGGAGCGTCGGCTGCGCGCCGCCGAACTCGAGCTTCTCGCCTTGAAGGTCGAGGAGCAGAGCCGATACGCCGAACTGGAGCGTCTGGCGGGGGGAGCGATATGACGCGAGCGCGCATTCTCGCCTCCTCCTTCGCGCTCGTCGTCCTCGTCGGCGCCGGCGCTTATTTCGTCTGGAGAAAGACGAAACCCTCCCACTCGCCGCAGCCCCAACATCAACATTCGGCTTCAACGCCAAGCGGCCCGACCATCTATTACCGCGATCCCGATGGCCGGCCGTACTATTCGGCGACGCCGAAGAAGACGCCAGAGGGCAAGGACTATCTGCCCGTGCGAGCCAGCGAGGATGTGAGCTTCGCGGACAAGCCGCCGTCCTCTCCGGCCGCCGCCGGCGAACGGCGCGTCAAATTCTACCGCCATCCCATGGGCTTGCCCGACACCTCGCCTGTTCCGAAAAAGGATGCGATGGGGATGGATTACGTGCCTGTCTACGAGGGCGAAGCGCAGGACTCCTCGACCGTTTCCATCAGCCCCGGCAAACTGCAAAAGACCGGCGTAAGATCGCAGCCGGCCCTGCGCCGAACGCTGAACGTTCCCGTACGCGCGGCGGGAAAGATCGAGTTCGATCCTCGGCGCACTTCCCTCGTGGCGTTGCGTTTCGAGGGATTCATCGAATCGGCCGCCAAGGTCGCGGAAGGCGATTACGTCCGCAAGGGCGAACCCTTGATGCGGGTGTTCAGTCCGGCGCTTTCCGGCGCAGCCGCGGAACTCGTCGCCGTCCTGAGGACTGGCGGCGACAGGGCGCGGATCGAGAGCGCCAGGCGGCGCCTCGTCGCGCTGGGAGTGGATGACGCCATGATCGCCGCCATCGCGCGCGCACGGCGGGCGCCCTACGCCGTCGACTGGCCCGCGCCGCAGAGCGGACACATTTTGGAGCGGGTGGCGCTCAACGGGATGCGCGCGGCGCCGGGCGAAACGCTGTTTCGCATCGTGGACCATTCGATCGTCTGGGCGCTCGCCGACATTTCCGAGCGCGACCTCGGTCTGATCGCGCCCGGCCAGTCCGCAAGCGTCAGGCCGCGCGCCTATGCGGATCGCGTCTTTTCCGGCCGCGTCGCGCTGATCTATCCTCATCTCAACATGGAGACGCGCACCGCGCGCGTGCGCATCGAACTGCCAAATCCCGACGGTCTGCTGCGCGGCGACATGTATGCGGACGTCGAGATCGCCGCGGGCGGCGGCGGCGCCGTTCTCGCCGTCCCGGACAGCGCCGTGATCGACGCCGGCAAGCGGCAGGTCGTGATCCTCGATAAGGGCGAAGGCCGCTTCGAGCCGCGCGAAGTGACGCTGGGCCGGCGCGGCGAAGGGTTTGTCGAGATCCAAAAAGGCGTCGCCGAAGGGGACCGCGTCGTCACCTCGGCCAACTTCCTTATCGACGCGGAAAGCGATCTGAAAGCGGCGCTGCGCAGCCTCGACCGGACGGAGGGCGGCAAATGATCGCTCGTCTTATCGCCTGGTCGGCGCGCAATCTCGTGCTCATTTTCGTCGGAACGGCTTTCGCGGTCGCCGCCGGACACTATGCGCTGCGCACGCTGCCGCTCGACGCGATTCCCGATCTCTCCGACGTGCAGGCCATCGTCTACACCGAATATCCCGGCCAGGCGCCGCAGGTGGTCGAGGATCAGGTCACCTATCCGCTGACGAGTTCGATGCTCACGGTGCCGCGCTCGAAAGTGGTGCGCGGCTTTTCCTTCTTCGGCGTGTCCTTCGTCTATGTGATTTTCGAGGACGGCGTCGACCTCTATTGGGCGCGCTCCCGCGTGCTCGAATATTTGAGCGCGGCGGGCAAAAAGCTGCCGCAAGGCGTGACGCCGGTGCTGGGGCCGGACGCCACCGGCGTCGGCTGGGTCTATCAATATGCGCTCGTCGCCAAGGACATGACCCTCGCCGAACTGCGCTCGATCCAGGACTGGATCATCCGCTACGGCCTCGCCAAGGTGGAAGGCGTCGCCGAGGTCGCCAGCGTCGGCGGCTTCGTCAAGCAGTATAACGTCGTCGTCGATCCCGGCCGGCTGCGTTCGCTGGGGATTCCGCTCTCGAAAATCCGCGACGTGATCCGCGCCAGCAACGCCGATGTCGGCGGCCGCACCGTGGAACTCTCCGAATTCGAGTTCATCGTGCGCGGGCGTGGTTACCTGCGCGGCATCGGCGATCTCGAAAGCATCGTGCTGCGCGCCGAGGGCGGGACGCCGCTGCTCTTGAGGGATGTGGCGCACGTCGAACTCGGCCCGGACGAGAGACGCGGCGTCGCCGAACTCGACGGCGAAGGGGAAGTCGCGAGCGGAATCGCGTTGCAGCGCTATGGCGCCAACGCCTTGACTGTCATCGACAACGTCAAAGCGGCTCTCGCGCAGATGGCCAGCGGACTGCCGAAGGGCGTCGAGATCGTCCCGGTCTACGACCGCTCGCAGCTCATTCACGCCGCCATCGAGACGCTGAAAGGAACATTGATCGAAGAAAGCGTCATCGTCGCGCTCGTCTGCGTCGTGTTCCTGCTGCATGTGCGCAGCGCGCTCGTGGCCATCATCATGCTGCCCGTGGGCGTGCTGATCGCCTCTGCGGCGATGAAGGCGCTCGGCCTCGGCTCGAACATCATGAGCCTGGGCGGCATCGCCATCGCCATCGGCGCCATGGTCGACGCGGCGATCGTCATGATCGAGAATGCCCACAAGCATCTGGAGCGCGCGCCATCCGGCGCGTCCCGCATCGACATATTGATCGACGCCGCGGCGGAGGTCGGCCCCGCGCTGTTCTTCAGCCTGCTGATTATTACGGTTTCGTTCCTGCCGATCTTCACGCTGGAGGCGCAGGAGGGCCGGCTGTTCAGCCCGCTCGCCTTCACCAAGACATTTGCGATGGCGGCGGCGGCGTTGCTTTCCGTCACGCTCGTTCCCGCGCTGATGGTCGTTTTCGTGCGCGGGACAATCATTCCCGAGCAAAAAAACCCGATCAACCGCGTTCTGATCTGGCTGTATCGGCCAATCATCGAACTGGTGCTGAAGGCGAAAGGTCTGACGATTCTCCTGGCGCTGGCGGCGCTCGCCGTCACCTATTTTCCGGCGCGCCAACTCGGCAGTGAGTTCATGCCGGCGCTGAACGAGGGCGCGCTGCTCTATATGCCGACGACGCTGCCGGGGCTCTCGGTCACCAAGGCGGCCGAACTGCTGCAAATGCAGGACCGCATTATCAAATCCTTCCCCGAAGTGCTGACGGCCTATGGCAAGGCGGGACGGGCCTTGACGGCGACCGATCCGGCGCCGCTCGAAATGGCCGAGACGGTCAAGGTCAGGGCGCGCCATCGCTGCGCCTATCTGCCCTTCGGCGCCGGTCCGCGCATCTGCATCGGCATGAACTTCGCGATGCTGGAAATGACGACGATCCTCGCGACGCTCATCCGCGATTTCCGCTTCGAGACGGTCCCCGGACACAGGCTGGAACTTGCCGCGACGCTGACGACGCGCGCCAAGGGCGGCTTGCCGGTATTCGTTCGGCCGGTCTGAGACGGCGCCGCGGCCTCAGCTCCCACGCGCCGCCAGCGCGGAAAACAGCGCGTCGTCTTCGGCGATTGCGGCGTTGCCTGTCGTCAGCAGCTTTTCGCCATAGAAGATCGAATTGGCGCCGGCGACGAGGCAGAGAATCTGCGCTTCGCGCGTCAGCGACGACCGGCCGGCCGAAAGGCGCACGCGGGATTTGGGCATGACGATGCGCGTCGTCGCAATCATGCGCACGAGGTCGAGCGGATCGACCGGCTCGCGATCTTCGAGCGGCGTGCCCTCGACCGCCACCAGCGCGTTGATCGGCACGCTTTCGGGATGCGGATCGAAGCCGGCGAGAACCTGCAACATGCCGGCCCGGTCGCGCACGCTCTCGCCCATGCCGACGATGCCGCCGCAGCACATTTCCAGCCCCGCGCCGCGCACGGCCTTCAAGGTTTCGAGACGATCCCGATAGGTGCGCGTCGTGATGATCTCGCCGTAAAATTCCGGCCCGGTGTCGAGATTGTGGTTGTAGGCGGTGAGGCCCGCCTCGGCAAGCCGCTGCGCCTGCGCGGCGTCGATCATGCCCAGCGTGACGCAGGCCTCGAGACCAAGGTCGCGCACGCCGCGCACCATCTCGACGACGGCGTCGAAGCGCCGATCCCTGGGCGCCGAGCGCCAGGCCGCGCCCATGCAGAACCGGTCGGCGCCGGCGTCTTTCGCGGCGCGCGCGGCGGCGAGCACCTCGTCCGTTCCCATCAGATCGACGCGGTCGAGCTTCACTTCGCGGTGATGCGCCGACTGCGGGCAATAGGAGCAGTCCTCGGGGCAGCCGCCGGTCTTGATCGAGAGCAGCGCCGCCTTCTGCACGTCGCCGGGATCGAAAAAGCGGCGGTGGACGGCGTTGGCGCGCGCCACGAGATCGAGCAGCGGCGCGTCGTGAATGGCGACGATTTCGTCGAGGCCCCAGTCGTGGCGCAGCGTCAAGTCGGCGTGGGCGTTCATTTCGCGCCCGTTTTCTCGCGGCTGCGCGAGCGCGCGGCGACCTGCGGCGCGGGGGCGGACGCTGCTTTCGTCCCCCGTGCGCCGAAAATGTTCATGACGATCACATAGAGGGCGAGCGCCGCGTCGAAGGCCATCGTCGCGACGACGAAGGTCGCCGGCGCGAAGGCCGCGCCGGTGCCAATATAGTGGAACTGATACAGCCACGCCGGATGCAGCAGGAAGCCGAGCGCTACGAACCAGGGCGAACCGATGAGCGACATTCCCGCCAGCGAGCCGAAGACGGCGACGCCGGTCATCTCGAAGCCCAGCCAGAACTTGGGATCCTCCGAGCGGAAGGCGAAGCCGACATAAAGGAAGGCGACGGCGATCAGCGCATAGGCGGCGATATGGGCCGCGCTCTTTTGCGACCAGCGCGCGAGGACGACGACGCCGACCGCGAACAGCAGCCCGAGGGCGACGAAGATGGCGATTTCCGTTGTGTCAAGCAGCATGACGAGACCGTTCGAGGCGCGTCGTCCGCGCCGCCTGTGCGAGAGGAATGAGCCGTAAGGCCCGTCTATAAGTCGCGGCGGGCGAGGGGACAAGGGCGGGATCGCGGGCAGGATTGCGGCGGCCCTCTCGGGGCGACGCGCGCATAGTCGAAAACCGGCTCGATCCCTGCTATAGCGAGGCCGCGCTCGGGCTGTTCCGGGCCGCAGGCTTTGTTCCAAGGATCGTCCCGCGCCATGCACGTCGAAGCTGAGCTTCAGCCCAACGGAGCCGCAGGGGCTCCCGTTCCCGGCGTCGCCGCCCCCGCCTCCGACGCGGGAGCGCCCGAACCCGCCATCGACGACCAGTCCCTTCTCGAAGACATCCGCCTGCTCGGGCGCCTGCTCGGCGACGCGGTGCGCGAGCACGAGGGAGCGGAGGCGTTCGAGCGCATCGAGACGATCCGCCGTCTTTCCGTGGCGGCGAGCCGCAACGGCGATCTCGACGCCGACCGCAGGCTCGACGAACTGCTGCGCTCGCTTTCGGCCAAGGAGGCGGCGACGGTCATCCGCGCCTTCTCCTATTTCTCGCATCTCGCCAATATCGCCGAAGACCTGCACCCCTTGCAGCAGCGCGCCAAGGCCGAGGCCGCCGGCGGCGCCAACGCGGCGGCGGGCGAGCCGAGTCTGGCGAACAGCCTCGCGCGTCTGCGCAAGGCGGCCATCGGCGCCGGCAAGATCGCGCAGGCGCTCTCGCGCGGCTGGATTTCGCCGGTGCTGACCGCGCATCCGACGGAAGTGCGACGCAAGAGCCTGCTCGACGCCGAGCACGCGATCTTCAGCCTCTTGCAGGCGCGCGAACACATCCGCGGCCGCGCCGACCGCGCCGAAAACGAGATGCAACTGCGCGCGCGCGTCTCGCAATTGTGGCAGACGGAGCTGCTGCGCCATTCGCGGCTCACCGTGCGCGACGAAATCGAAAACACGCTCAGCTACTACCGCGCCACGTTCCTGCGCCAGATTCCCCGTCTCTATGCCTCTATCGAGCAGCGGCTCGAAGGCCTGCGCGTGCCGCCCTTCCTGCGCATGGGCGCCTGGGTCGGCGGCGACCGCGACGGCAATCCCAACGTCACCGCGGAGTCGCTGGCCACCGCCATGCGGATGCAGGCGGAGACGGCGCTGCGCTTCTATCTCACCGAGGTGCACGAACTCGGCTCGGAACTGTCGATTTCGCGCCGATATTCGGGCTGCACCAAGGCCCTGGAGGATCTCGCCGCGCGCTCTCGCGACGCCAACCCTCACCGCGACGGCGAGCCGTATCGCCGCGCCCTCATCGGCGTCTATTCGCGCCTCGCCGGCACGCTGGAGGCGCTGACGGGCGGCGAGGCGGCGCGTCACGCGATTGCGCCGGGCGAACCCTACGCCAATTCCTGGACCTTTCTCGCCGATCTCGTTACGATCGACGAATCGCTGCGCGTGCATCACAGCGACGTCATCGCCTCGCAGCGCCTCGAACCCCTGATCCGCGCCGTCGAAGTCTTCGGCTTTCATCTCGCCACAGTCGATCTGCGCCAAAGCTCGGACCGGCACGAGGAGACGATCGCCGAACTGCTGGCGACGGCGCGCATCGCGCCCGACTACGCCGCGCTGTCCGAAACGCAGAAGCAGGCGCTGCTGATGCGCCTGCTGAACGATCCGCGCCCCGTTCGGCTGCCGGGCATGGCCTACAGCGAGCGCGCCGACAGCGAGCTGCGGATATTCGAACTCGCGGCGGAGCTGCGAAAGAAATTCGGCGACGAATCGATCCGCCATTACATCGTCAGCCACACGGAGACCGTGAGCGATCTTCTCGAAGTGCTTGTGCTTCAGAAGGAATGCGGCCTCATGCGCGGCACGCTCGATCCGTGCGACGCGAAAAGCGTAACGGCCGATCTCATCATCGTGCCGCTGTTCGAGACCATCGGCGATTTGCGGAACGCCGCGCCGATCATGCGGGATTTCTACGCGCTGCCGGGAATTCAAAAGCTCGTCGTCAATTCCGGCGGACAGCAGGACGTGATGCTCGGCTATTCAGACAGCAACAAGGACGGCGGCATTCTCACCAGCATCTGGGAGCTTTACCGGGCCTCGACGGCGCTGGCGGAGTTTTTCTCAGGGCTTCCCAATGTCGCCATGCGGCTGTTTCACGGGCGCGGCGGCACGGTGGGACGCGGCGGCGGCCCCAGTTACGACGCGATTCTCGCCCAGCCGCCGGGCACGGTGAACGGGCAGATTCGCCTGACCGAACAGGGCGAAGTGATCGCCGCGAAATACGCCAATCCGCAGATCGGCCGCGTCAATCTCGAATTGCTGGTGGCGGCGACCCTGGAGGCGACGCTGCTCTCGCAGCGCAAGGCGCCGGCGCCGGAATTTCTCGAGGCGGCGGAGGAGCTCTCGCAGGCCGGGATGACGGCCTATCGCGGCCTCGTTTACGAAACCGAGGGCTTTGTCGACTATTTCTTTTCGTCGACGCCGATTTCGGAGATTTCGACGCTCAACATCGGCTCGCGGCCGGCCTCGCGCAAAGCGTCGCGCAAGATCGAGGATTTGCGAGCCATTCCCTGGAGCTTCTCCTGGGCGCAGTCGCGCGTCGCGCTGCCCGGCTGGTACGGTTTCGGCTCGGCGATCGCAGGCTTTCTCGATCGCGACGGCGCCGCCCGCCTCGACGTGCTGCGCCACATGCATCGCGAATGGCCGTTCTTCCGCTCGCTCCTTTCCAACATCGACATGATCCTGTCGAAGACGGACCTGTCGATCGCGCGTCATTACGCCGGCCTGTGCGCGGACCGCGCCCTGGCGGAAAGGATTTTCTCGCGCATCGAAGCCGAGCACGCCCTGGCGAACGAGGCGCTGGAGAAGATCATGGGCTCGAAGGAGCGGCTCGCCGACAATCCGGCGCTGGCGCGCTCGCTGAAACTGCGCTTTCCCTACATCGCGCCGCTGAACTATCTGCAGGTGGAGCTCATCCGCCGGCACCGCTCCGGCGCGACCGACGAGGATATCCGCGAAGGCATTCTGATGAGCATCAACGGCGTCGCGGCGGGGCTGCGCAACACGGGGTAAACGCGCGGCGAGCCCCTTCGCGAGAGACCAATTTCAGCTTCGATGCAATAGCCACGCGGCGAACAGCGCGACCGCCGCCATCGCGAGCGCAAACCAGCGATCCGAACGGCGCCGCTGCTCCTCCAGCGCCGCCAGCGCGCGCGCCGAAAGATCGACGCCGTCCGACGAAACGCGGGCGAGCAGCGTCTCCGCATCCGCCAGAACTTTCGGGAGATGCGTCGCAAGGCGCGCAAGCTCCGCGACGTTCTTGCCGGCGTCTTCGAGTTTGGCCTTGGGGCCGAGATTGTCCGCGATCCACTCGCGCACCACGGGGTCCGAGGTCTTCCAGATATTGAGCTTGGGATCGAGCGTGCGCGCGACGCCTTCGGCGACCACCATGGTCTTTTGCAGCAGCACGAGCTCAGTGCGCGTGCGCATGTCGAAAAGGGCCGTCACCTCGAACAGCAAAGTCAGCAGCCGCGCCATGGATATGTCGGAGGCGTTGACGGAGTGCAGCGGCTCGCCGATCGCGCGCAGCGCCTGAGAGAACTCCTCGACCGAATGATGGCGCGGGACATAGCCCGCCTCGAAATGCACCTCGGCGACGCGCCGATAGTCCCTGGTGATGAAGCCATAGAGGATTTCGGCGAGAAAGCGGCGCTCCTTGAAGCCGAGCCGCCCCATGATGCCGAAATCGATGGCGACGAGGCGGCCGTCGCGGTCGACGAAGAGATTGCCCTGGTGCATGTCGGCGTGGAAGAAGCCGTCGCGCATGGCGTGGCGCAGGAAGGACTGCAGCACGCGATGGCCCAGCGCCGTCACGTCGTGCCCCTCGCGCGCGACGCGGGCCACGTCGGACAGCGGAATGCCGTCGATCCACTCCAGAGTCAGCACCTCGCGGGCAGTGCGGTCCCAGTCGACCAGCGGCGCATGAAAATCCGGGTCTTTGGCGACATTGTCGCGAAACTCCGAAGCCGCCGCCGCCTCCAGACGGAAATCGGTTTCGAGCTTGACGGTGCGCGCCAGCGTGTCGACGACCTCGATCAGCCGCAGGCGCCGCCCCTCCGACGAAACGCGCTCGACGAGGCGCGCAATGACGTACATGTCGGAAAGATCGCGCGCGAACTGCCGCTCGACGCCGGGGCGCAGCACCTTGACGGCGACGCGCCGCTCCCCCTCGGGCGTGGCGACATGAGCCAGATGCACCTGGGCGATCGACGCCGCGGCCACCGGCTCGCCGAAGGAGACGAACAGCTCTTCGACCGTCCTGCCGAGCGACCTCTCGACGATGGCGACGGCCGCAGCGCGCCCGAACGGCGCCATGCGGTCCTGCAGAGCGGTGAGCGCGTCGGCGATCTCGCCGCCGACGATGTCCGGCCGCGTCGCCAGAAACTGCCCGAGCTTCACGTAAGAGGGGCCGATCTGCGTGAGGGCGGGCGCCAGCGCCTTGGCGCCGCTCTCGCCCGCGTGTTTGCGGCCGATGAATTTGGCGAGGCGCAGCGGCAACACGGCGGGCGGCGGCGCCAAATCGGGATCAAGCCCCGAAAACGCGCCTTCGCGCGCCAGAATATAGCCGGCGCGCGCCAGCCTATAGAGATGTCCGATGCCGAGGATCACGGGCGCGTCCGGGTTTTGGGGACGAAAGCGCCGCTCAGGCCGCTTCGTCGAGGAACGGATTGAGGATCACGAGAGCGCCGAATGCGCGGCCGTGTTGCATGTCTTCGCTCCACAGCACCTCGCAATCCGCTTCGAGCGCGGAAGCGACGATCAATGCGTCGTAAAACGAAAGACTGTGATTGCGGGCGATGCGGATCGCGGCGGCGTTGGTGTGTCCGGTGAGCGGAAGGATCTCCGACACGCTGCCTTTCACGGCGTCCAGGGCGCGTTCGACCTCGTCGAAGCGTCGCTTCAATTTCTTGCGCGAGACACTGACGAACTCATTCAGAACCTGCGCGCTCACGACGCCGCCACTGGCGATCAGCCCGGAGGCGATGGAGGCCTTCCGCCCGTCCTGCGCCGCATAGACGAGTATATTGGTGTCGAAAAAGGCTCTCACCGCTCGTTCGCTTCATCGCGGTCGAAGCGATAATCGGGAGGGGCTTTCCATTTGAGCGCGCGAATCCGTTCGAGAGCCGCGAGGCGACGGTCTTCCTTTTCCAGCGCGATTTTGTGCGCGCCGGCGTCGACAAGGGTCACTTCGTCGCCGGCCTTGAGACCCATTTCATCGACCAAAGCCTTCGGGAGGCGAACAGCCAGGCTGTCGCCCCATTTGGAAACCTGCATAGCGCACCTCGCATCCGCCTGAAGGCAGAAGGATATCATTTTCACCATATCAGCCGCAAGCGCGCAGGATGCGCGCAGGGCGACTCAGTAAAGGCGCATGTCATTCCCGCGAAGGCGGGAATCCAGGGCCAAACGCCGCCGTTTGCGGTCTTGACGACTGGATGCCCGCTTTCGCGGGCATAACAGGGAGTCGCGAGCCTTCAGTCAATGGCCCTAATGCGCGAACAGCAATTCTAAAAGTAGCGAATTTTCAGGATTCCCAAATCATTGAAAAAATGATTCACCGTGGGGATGAAGCTTTTGCCGTCGCTTCTTTCTGGCCTGAAGGCCGTCTGCGCCGCCTTTCCGGAC
>Ga0233425_10004542_pt1 | contig 23103 bp, 25 predicted proteins | sample Watercolumn_Towu_2_FD_181712 | JGI IMG/M metagenome (GOLD analysis project Ga0233425, IMG submission 181712) | Freshwater microbial communities from Lake Towuti, South Sulawesi, Indonesia - Watercolumn_Towuti2014_140_MG | ecosystem: Environmental > Aquatic > Freshwater > Lake | place... | reverse complement strand
TAGACCATCTGATTAATCGGGAACCCACGTAGAAATCAGGGCCGGGATTGGGCAACAAAATCCCCTTTGGACAACCACAAAATCAACACCTCTTGAGTCCGCTTTCACGTAACTTTGGGACATTCCCGAAGTTTAACTAAAAGAGTAATTTTATTTAAGAGAATTCCCGACTATCCAATAGCCAAGATGTTTAGCCGAGTTTATTTTTTTCAGTTTGTCGCCTCCTGCCATATTCGATGCCCAATTTATTCATCCGGTTTCTAAGGGTGCTGGGGTTTACGCCCAACAGGTGTGCCGCACCATCAGCGCCATGAATGATGCCCTTGGTTTTTTTTAGCGCTATTTGGATGTGACCGGAGATCATTTCTTCCAGCGGCAGAAGGTCCTCTCGTTCTTCTTTTAAGATTAATTCCTTGTCCTCCCGGAAGAGAAACAGCGAAGGGGTCAGTGTCTCCCCTTTACTGAGAATAAGGGCCCTTTCAATAACGTTTTCCAATTCCCGAACATTGCCCGGCCAATGATAGGTCATAAGATAATTAATGGTTCCCGGGGCAAGAGTTGGGATATTAGGTAATTTAAGATCCCTCGCCTTTTTGTTAATCAAATGGTAAACCAGGGCAGGGATATCTCCTTTCCTCAGTCTTAGGGGCGGGATAAAAATCGGGAAGACATTGAGTCGAAACCAGAGGTCTTCTCGAAAACGTCCCGTCTCCACCATTTTCTCAAGATTCCGATGGGTGGCGGCGATAATCCGGATGTCCACCGGAAGAGCGGTTGTGCCTCCCAGTCGCTGAATCTCTCTGTATTGAATGACCCGTAGCATTCTCACCTGGGCCTGAAGAGGGAGTTCCCCAATTTCGTCGAGAAAAATGGTTCCGTGATTGGCTCTTTCGAATACTCCTCTTTTCTGGGTTATGGCCCCGGTAAAGGATCCTTTTTCATGGCCGAACAGTTCGCTATCCACAAGAGTCTCCGGAATAGCCCCGCAATTGACTTTAATGAATGGACCTTCCCGCAATGGAGAGGAATTATGGATGGTGCTGGCGATGACATCTTTGCCAACGCCTGTTTCACCCCGGAGGAGAACAGGGCTGTTTAAGGGGGAGACCTGCCGGACCTTTTCCATAACCTCTTTTAGTCCATAATCGGCCCCGACGACCTGATCGCTGAAAGTCCTGAACAGTTCACGATGAAGGTATTGATTATCATCAGCCCGCAGATCCTTCAGCCTCCGGGTTTCTTCTGCCTGAATGGCGGTGGCTATGGCCAGAGCAAACGGTTCCTGCAACAAGGCCAGGCGGCGTCCGTGTTCTTCTGTGTATCGGTGTTTGCCTTCTGCCCGCAGGAAAACTGTTCCCAATTTTTTTCCATCAAGGGAAAGATACATAAGGATGGCCGAATAATCCGGAGGTTCGAAGTAGTGTCGGAGGCTCTTGCCTACCGGATCGGCATCGGGATGATTGACGATTCGGACGACCACCGGGCTCAATCCGGAGCGCTCGATAACGGTGTGAGGAACATCCATTTTTAATAGTTTTTCTCTAGCCGCGGCAGGGAGCAGCATAATGGTATCGGCGTTTCGGCCTTCCTCCGGCGTGGCGACTGCAAAAGTGCGCAGACCGCCCATGCTTTCCTCGTAGACCCAGAGGATCATCATGTCGGCAGGCATGGTTTCTTTTATAACAAGGAGACATTGATGTAGGGCCTTAGCAATGTCCAGGCTGCTGCATAGGGCCATCGCTGCTTTTCGAAAAAAGGTATCGTCATTAGTAACCATATTATTTCTCTTTTTAACAAGTGATCAAGTCGGTGAGGAAAAACATTCCTTATTAAGTGGTCTTAAGCGATTTAATTTTTTTGCCGTATATGAAGATTATAGTTCATTGTTGTCAAATAAGGCAATTAATATTGCCATTTTTGGCAATTAAATGACTTCTAAATACATAACATATTGTTATTTAAGAATATTATTTATGGCACAAGTATTGCCTTAAAGACAGCCGTTTACAGATCACTATCTGTATAAAAATTAAGGTATGGAGGAAAAGAAAATGAAAAAGTGGATCATAGTAATTATGGTCATTTGGGGTATGGTTTTGCCCGGTCTGTGTTTAGCCCAAACCGGATCAGGCACTGTAGCCGACACCAAGGGGTTTGTGCCCCCAAAACCTAACTTGGAATATCTGGGAAGATGGTCCGTGGATCTGGTGGCTCCGATTTGGGAACTGGGTCAGACCTCTGATCTGGGGCGACGGCGGATCATCCCTATTACCGGCGGGACGTTCAATGGCCCTAATTTTAAAGGTAAAATATTGAACAATGGGGCGGATTGGCAGATCGTTACTAAAGACGGCCTGGCTATTATCGACACCCGATATCTTCTTCAGACCGATGATGGTGAGTATGTCTACCTACAGACCAAGGGTTATCGTTTCGGACCGCCGGAGGTTATGGCTAAGGTAGCCAAAGGCGAGGTGGTGGATGCAAACCTCTATAATTTCCGGATTACCATGCAGTTCGAAACAAGCTCCAAGAAGTATGATTACCTCAATAGATACATCGGGATCGCCTTTGCCATGAGGTTAGGAAATGCAGTTGTCTATGATGCCTACTTGGTAAAATAGGTGTTAATGGGGAATATCCACTAAAATTTTTAAGGTGCCTTTCGCTCCTGCCTGTGTGAAGGCGGTCAGGATATCTGAAAACGGATAGAGGGCCTGGATGAGGGGTTTGACCTCAACCAGGCCCCGTTCCAGAAGGCTTAGTGCCGGGGCGAAGGGGCCGCAGCGAGAGCCGATGAGGGTAATCTCATCGACGACGATCATGGTCAGGTCCGCCTCGATGGGTCCATGGTAGGTGGACTTTAAAACGATGGTTCCCCGCGGCCGAACCATTCGTCTGGCAGCCTGGAATCCCTCCACTTGGCCGGTAGTCTCAATGATGACATCGGCCTTATCTTCGTTAAATGTTCCTTCTAAAGCGGTCCGAATACCCTTCTGTGTTAAGATGTGGAGCTTTTCGGGGTGATGACCGACAACCATCAGATCGCAACCGGTGAGGGCCATTACCTGGGCGCACAACAGCCCCAGTTTTCCGTCACCCAGCACAATCAGGCGATCGGTGGGTCTGATGTGAACTTGTTGGAGGATTTCACAGGCCGCAGCTAGAGGTTCGACGAAAACGGCTGATTCATCGTCTAAAGAGTCGGGCACCGGTAACAGGTTACAAACAGGTAAGGTTAAATATTCGGCGAAGGCACCGGATCGACCGGAGATCCCCAGGGTTGTTCGATTGGGACAGTGGGTTGGCCTTCCGGAGCGGCAGATTTCGCATTCTCGGCAAGGGGAGTTAATTTCTCCAACTACCCGACGTCCTTCCCATTTCTCCGCCCCCGGTGCTCGTTCCACAATACCGACGAATTCATGGCCGGGAATGCCCTGGAATTGCATATAGCCTTTGATCAACTCCAGATCGGTGTTACAGATACCGGCCAGGCGGACGCGGATCAGGGCTTCGCCCGGTCCCGGCTCTGGCAAGGGATAATCCGTTTCTAAAAAAAGTTTACCATTAAAGACTAGTGCCTGCATCGAAATCCCTCCCTGCCCATCTGATGCAATTCTAAAATTTTTTTCGAAGTAGCACTATTCTATTCTAAATAAAATAAAAAAGGGGATGAATTTTATATTCATCCCCTTTTTTATTGTTGATTTAAGAAAGGCTAGATGGCCTTTACATTAACGGCGGCCGGGCCTTTTTTACCCTGTTCGATATCAAAGCCAACCCGCTGGCCTTCTTGCAAGGTCCGAAAACCCTGCATACTGATGGCGGAATGGTGGACAAATACATCCTTGTCTTGACCATCCACTTCAATAAAGCCAAACCCTTTGTTTTCGTTAAACCACTTAACGCGTCCTTCCGGCATAGTCGTATCCCTCCTCTTGAAGTATTTCTCAAGTTGGGATACAACGTTCCTAAAAAGAAAGGCATCAGAAGAGACAATCTCCGATGCCTGGGCCCGTCGATTTGTTCACCAACTTCGACCGTCAACCACACCTTCCTGGGTCGTTGGCGGATTTACTAACTAAATTATAAAAGCAGAAAAAGAGTAAGTCAAGGTTTATTAATAGATTTTTAAATTATTCCATTTCTTTAGTACGGTTGTGGATAAAAACGTTCGGACGTTATTTGCTGTGAGGCCGGACTTTGCCATGTAAATTCAAATAAACGGTTGGTTTTTCAGGATCATTACTGATCAGAGTGGCCGTTTTCCAAACCGGCCCTTGAAGGCCTGTTAAATTGATGGTTAAAGTTACCTTGCCCTCTCCCCCGGGAGGTATGGCCCGATCATACTGGGCCACCGAACAACCTCAGCCTGGACGGACTTCTTTGATCTCCAGAATTCCTGATCCGGTGTTTTTGATCAGGTAGTCATGAGAGACTATCGACCCTTCTTGGCCTTCGCCAAAATCGAAATCCGCTGAAGGGATCTGAAGCATGGGAGAAAAGGGGTTGGAAAAAGCAAGGCCCGTCCAAAACAGGCCAATAGTTATCCAGTGAATTTTCTTGAACCGGAATTTCATGGAGTGTCCCCCGCTGTCCAAATAGTACGTTTTTTTTTCTGAAATAACAGTAAGTGCGGGTTCGGTCCTTGTCAAGAAGTTGCGGAGCTGAAGCTTTGCATATCTTTGGATTTTAAGTCGGCTGGCCTGTCCGGAAATTTCTCGGTAATAAGTTTTTTGTCATGGTGGCGGTGCAGGGAATTGAACCCCGGACACTGCGGATATGAGCCGCATGCTCTGACCATCTGAGCTACACCGCCATTAATATTAAAAATAACATGGTCGCCTGATTCTGTCAACCCTGTTGTGTTTCTTCAGCCAACCCTTGACTTTGCAATGAAATTCTCATACCTTAATAAAAAAGAGGGTCGAGATATCTTTAAAGGAGGATTTAAAGGTATGGATCAGGGGCTTATTAAACAGATCAATCAACGCCTTCAAGAAGAAATGCTGAAAAAAGAAATTGCACTGGTTCAGTACAGTTGTAACGAGCTGGAGCGAATATTAGAGAAAAGACATCAGGACATGGCCGGTTTGCTCAACGATGTGAAAGGATTGGTCCAAAAATATCATAACCGTTTGAAAATTTTAAAAACTTCGAGGATTAATTAATTATGTATGAATTAAAAATCGTGACCCAGTTTGCCGCTGCTCACCGTCTGAGGGACTTTCAAGGAAAGTGCGAACAACTGCATGGACATAACTGGAAGGTGGAGGTTTATATTCAGGCCGATCAGTTGGATTCGGCCGGATTGGTCCGCGACTTTGGTGAAATCAAAGCGATGACCAAAGAGGTATTGCAGGGTTTAGACCATCATTATTTAAATGAACTGGTTCCTTTTCAAACCGAAAACCCTTCTTCAGAGCATATTGCCCGATACCTTTTTCAGCAATTGAGCGATCGCCTGAACGATGGACGGGCCAAGGTCAGTAAGATATCGGTTTGGGAGTCCGATACTTCGTGTGCAACGTATCTAGGGAAATAATTCCCTTGGGGAGGGGCAAGATTTAGGATGAAGGGTATAAGGTCCTTTAATTTTAAACTTTGAATCCAAGGCCTTTACTTTTTTGATATACGTGTTAATCCGTTCATATAGGGCTGGAGGGCCTTTGGAATCAGAATACTGCCATCCTCCTGCTGATAATTTTCCAGAATAGCCACCAAGGTTCTCCCGACGGCCAACCCTGACCCGTTCAGGGTATGGACCAGTTCAGTTTTCGACTTCCCTTCCCGGCGGAAACGGATATTGGCCCGTCGGGCTTGAAAATCTTCAAAGTTGCTGCAAGAAGAAATTTCCCGATATAAACCCTGCCCAGGGAGCCAAACCTCGATGTCATAGGTCTTGGCTGAAGAAAATCCCAGATCTCCGGTACAAAGACTGACGACTTGATACGGGAGGTTCAGGCGTTTTAATACCTCTTCGGCGTTCATCAAGAGACTTTCCAACTCCTGGTACGATTCTTCCGGGATGCTGAATTTGACCAATTCCACTTTATTGAATTGATGCTGACGAATGAGCCCACGAGTGTCCTTCCCATGAGAGCCGGCTTCGGATCGAAAGCAGGGTGTATAGGAGACAAAGGTCTTCGGAAGGTCTTGCGCCGAAAGCGTTTCCTGCTGAAAGAGGTTGGTCACCGGCACTTCGGCCGTGGGGATTAAAAAATAATCCCATCCTTCCAGCTTAAATAAATCCTCACGAAACTTCGGTAGTTGACCGGTTCCGACCAGACTGGAGCTGTTGACCATAAAAGGGGGCAGGATTTCAGTATAGCCATGGTCCTGGGTGTGGAGATCCAACATGAAATTAATCAAGGCCCGTTCCAGACGAGCCCCCAATCCCTTATAGACGACAAACCGTGCCCCGGTCATCCGTGCCGCTCTTTCGAAATCCAGAATATCAAGCCCCTCACCGATTTCCCAATGGGGGCGAGGTGAAAAGGAGAAATCAGATTTGCTGCCCCAGGAACGAACCACCGGATTGTCCTCGCTGCTATAACCGATAGGGACCGATTCATGGGGGATGTTGGGTATGGTTAATAATAAGGCGTTAAATCTTTCTTCGATTTGGGTTAAGGAATCGTCCAGTTCTTTGATCCGTTTGGAGACCTGACGCATTTCTTCAATGGTTTCCGGGGCCTCTTTCTTTTCCTTTTTTAAGCGGCCGATCTGATCGGAGACGATATTCCGGCGATGTTTAAGGGTTTCGACTTCCAAAAGGATCTCCCGTCGTTCTTTGTCCAAAATCTCGAACGATTCCCAAGGCAGATCCTGCCCCCTTAAGGATAAACGGTCTTGAACCCAAGCCAATCGCTCCCGTATCAATTTAAGATCCAGCATCGTCTCGTCTCCTTTTGAATTTAAGGTAACATAAGTAGAACGGGGCGTCAATCTCGGAATAAAAAATCGATTGCTCTACCTTTAATAATGTGATAGGTTTCTTGACTTTTTAAAATCGAGTGTTAATTTAAAAAAATTTAGGCAGGCCGCCGTCAATTTTCATAGACTATGACCACCAACACCTCCCCAAAAAGTATTTTTTCGGAAATCGTTGATTTTTTCTCCTCGGTCCAACTGGCCTTGGTGTTGTTGATAATCCTGGCGGTAACCTCTATTTTAGGTACTGTCCTCCCTCAGGGAGAACCGCCGGCCTTTTATCAACACGGGTATAGCCAACTGTCGGCGAAGCTTATCAATTTTTTCCAACTCTATGATATGTATCATTCCTGGTGGTTTCAATGGCTCCTGTTCTTATTGGCCCTCAATCTGATCGTCTGTTCCCTGAAACGTTTTCCGACGACCTGGAAAGTCTTCAAGGCCCCGCCTCGGGCGGTTTCCAAGGCCCTTTTTGAATCCCTGACCTTTCAAAAAACTCTTTCACTTTCGGAAAATCTCGGGGATACCAAGAGCGGTATCCTTTCCAAATTGGGCCACCCTTTTGGAAAGCCCATTCCCCTTCCTGCTCCGGAGGGAGAAGCCTATTACCTGGAAACGGGCCGTTTCTGCCGGTTTGGCGTTTATGTGGTTCATTTAAGCGTCTTGATTATTTTTTCGGGGGCCATTGCCGGATCTCTTTTCGGTTTTAAAGGGTTTCTGGAAATCCAGGAGGGAGCGGTCAAAGACAGGATCTTCCTCAAAGGCCCTCAGCAGATTAAGCAGCTCGATTTCTTGGTGAGATTGGATCGATTTACCATGTCCTTTTATTCAAACGGGATGCCTAAGGAATATCGCTCCGATTTAAGCTTTTGGGAAAAGGGACAGGAAAAAGAAAGGGCGGTTGTCAGGGTGAATGATCCTTTTACTTATAAAGGAATAACTTTTTATCAATCCTCTTGGGATCAATATCCGCTTTCAGTAAAATTTGTCTTAAAACAAGGCGGCCGGGAAAAAGAACTCCTGCTTCCCATGGAACAGAAAACCGCCGTGCCGGATACCCCGTTTTCCCTCCTGGCGGTTCGGTATGTCAATAACCTTTCTAATTTAGGGCCGGCCTTGGGGGTCATTTTATATAAAGGCCAAGAGAAAGTTGATCAGAGCTGGATTCTGGCCGATCATCCGGAATTTCATGGTAACCGCTTGGGCGATTTTCATTTAAAGGTTAAGGATCTGAAAACCAGGTATATTTCCGGGTTCCAGGTCAACCAGGATCCGGGCATCTGGTTTATCTGGATCGGGTCGTCCTTGATGTTGATCGGATTTGTCATCACCTTTTATTTTTCACACCAACAAGTCTGGGTCTGGATTCGGGAGAGTAAAGGTTCAGATGGTGAGGTGAGAACGGAAGTCCTCATCGGGGCCACGGCCCAAAAAAATCGAGGAGCCTTGGTTCTTAAAATGGAACGCTTAACCGAAAAAATTTGAAAGTGATGGAGATGAAGAGTTCTTTTCTATTGAGTCTGGTTACCTTCGGTTATTTTTTTTCGGCCTTATTTTATCTTATGGCCCTGGTCTTAAAAAAACCTGGTATCGGACGATATGCTTCGGGTATCCTTTGGATGATTTTGGGTCTTCATACCGGGGCGATTATCGTGCGCTGGGTGGAATCCTATCAATTGGGGATCGGTCATGCCCCTTTGTCCAATCTCTACGAGTCTCTGATCTTTTTCGCCTGGACGATTGCTTTAATTTACGTTTGGATAGAGAGGAGAACCGGTTCGAAGACGATAGGGGTTTTTGCCATGCCCTTTGCTTTTCTGGCCATGGCCTATGCATCCTTTTCCCCCAACATGAATGATCGGATCCAGCCTCTTCTGCCGGCCCTGCAGAGTAATTGGTTGATCGCTCATGTGATCACCTGCTTTTTAGGGTATGCCGCCTTCACCGTTTCCTGTAGCCTGAGTATCATGTTCCTTTTAAAGAAACCCAAAACCAAACTGAAAAAGGAAGAACAGGGGCTCCCGGCCTATTTTCCGGAAATTGCCGTGTTGGATGATTTGATCTATCAAACCATCATTATCGGTTTTCTGCTGTTGACACTGGGAATCGCCACCGGATCCATTTGGGCCCATTCGGCCTGGGGGACCTATTGGAGCTGGGACCCCAAAGAAACTTGGTCCCTGATTACCTGGCTGGTCTATGCGGCTTTGCTCCACGCCCGCATGATGAAAGGCTGGCACGGGACCCGAATCGCCTGGCTTTCGATCATTGGGTTCGCCTGCGTCCTCTTCACGTATTTCGGGGTCAATTTTATCCTCTCCGGTCTGCACAGTTATGGGGCGGCTTAACGAAGTTTAGCCTTCTTAGGAATTATTTCTTAATCCCCAACCGTTCTTCCAGTTGGTTGAGATTTTCCCGATCCCCCAAGGCGACCAACGTATCTCCTTCATGGAGCTTGGCCTGAGAAGAGGGGTTAAAAATCATTTCGCCTGATTTCTTTTTAATAGCTACAACGATTAGATTATAATTTTTGCGAATCGCCGATTCCATTAAAGTCGTGTCTTTTATTTTAGATTGGGCTCCTATGACCAGTTCTTCCATCTGAAGATCCAGATTGCGGTTATGGACGGCCAATTCGATAAAATCTATGACCGTGGGGCGGAGGATGGTATTGGCCATCCTCCGGGCTCCGATATCATAGGGAGAGATGACTTTGTCGGCCCCGGCACGGATCAGATTCTTTATGGATGATTCTTCGGCTGCCCGGGCAAGGATGAATAAATCCGGGTTGATGCCTCGGGCCGTCAGCGTGATGTAGACATTGTCGGCGTCTGAAGAAGCTGCCGCCACCAGGCCCTTGGCCCTGTTAATCCCGGCTTTCAGCAGATGTTCCTCCGATGTGGCCTCGCCCAAGACATACAAGAGATTTTTTTCCTGAAACAGGGGGACACAATCAGGATTTTTTTCGATGACGACGACTTCCAGCGGTTTTTCCTTAAGAAGCTGAGCCACGGTTCGGCCGATACGCCCGAATCCGCAAATAATATAATGTCCGGAAACTTGGCTGATCTGTTTATCCAATTTTCGCCTCCCAAAGAGATCTTTTAGGGTTCCCTGAACCACTATACTGGTGATACTTCCCAGAAAATAAAGAAAAAACCCCACGCCAAACAGGATCAGAAGAATGGTGAAAATTCTGCCGGTTTGGCTTAAAGGGTGAACTTCTCCAAAACCCACTGTAGTCAAGGTCGTTACCGTCATGAAAAGGGCATCATAGAAATCCCAGCCTTCGATAGCCATATAACCGAGGCAGCCACCCATCAGGATTAAGAAAAAGACGGATAAATCGATGAGGAAACGGCGGAACAGGTGCATTTACTTGCTGGAATTAAATTCTGTCATGGAGCGGGTTGGGAGCTAATGACTTCGATAGAGACCTGTGTCGAGCCGGGCGGTAAAGGGGGGAAGAGGATCATAAAAGGGACGGTTTTCCCGGACGGGATTTTAAGTTTTGGGTTGAATCGTTCCGGCTGGGTCGAGGTAAGTCTGGTAATTTCTTCCATGGAAAGGGTTTCTAACTCTTCAGGAGAAAGAGACCAACCGGCATAGACTTCCCGGCTTGCCGCCACTTTATTTTCGGCTGTCTTTAAGGATCCGCGGATTCGGATCATTTGGCGGGGCTCGGCATATCCGTTTTTAATCTCTCCTTCGACGATAAAATAGCGGCCTATTTTTTGATTTTCCTTGAAATGCTTTTTTATATTAAGCAGGCTGATTTTTTTGTTTCCGGCATTATCGACAGAAAGATAGAAGACCCCCGAAAAAAGTTCCGAAATCGACCAGGTGGGGTGTTGCTCCCAAACATAATAAAAACGGGCCCCGCCAATAAGCAGAATAACTAAAACGATCAGGAGGAAAACCCGAGGCCATTTTTTCTTGGGAGGCTTCATTTGAACGGCCAAAGCCTCTTCTTCGGTGCTTAAAGGGGGGAGGGGATCAGGCGAAAAGTTCAGCTCCTTTTCTCTGACGCTTTCAGTAAAGGAAGGATAATCTACCCAGAAGATATGATTGCACCGGGTACAGCGAACTTTGGAACCAAAGGGTTCCAGAAGAGACTGATCCAAATTATACGTCGTGGTGCATTCTTCACAGCGGATGATCAAGGGACCTCCTTATCTACCACTAAGAAAAAGGTTAGAAGACTAAATGATAAAGGGCCGGCAGATGTCTATACTGTTCGTCAAAATCCAGTCCGTAACCGACGAGAAATCCCTTGGGAATGGAAAACCCGACATAGTCTATGGCCAAGGAAACCTCCCGTCTTTCCGTTTTATCAATCAAGGCACAGATCCGGATTGATCTCGGGTTTTCTTTTTGCAAGAAATCCAAGAGATATCTTAAGGTCAGACCACTGTCAACGATATCCTCGACAATCAAGATATGTTTGTCCCGTATCGGGAGTTCAATGGACTTGGTGATTTTAACCTTTCCTTGACTTTTAGTCTGACTTCCATAGCTGGCCAAGCGGACAAAATCTAATTTTACCGGAATAGTCAGGTGTCTGGCCAAGTCTGACAAAAAGATAAAGGCCCCTTTTAAAATCCCGACGAGGACCAGTTCTTCATTTTTATAATCCCTGGAAATAGCCTTGGCCAGGTCCTTAATCCTGTTTTGGATTTCCCGTCGGGTAAATAACTGTTCTTTTTTAACCGGAGTTGACATAGATTTTCATTGGCTGGTTTTCCTGATTCTCTCCCCAGGCCGGGGGGAAAACAGGAGGGTGAAAGTTAGATCTCTTGATCTTTCCGACTGTTTTTGTTCCTTCAGCCGTACCGGAAAAAATATTTAATCCTCTCTTGAAGGAGCTGGGGGTTCCCAGCCCCCGGCCGACGAATTCCAATTAATCCCGAAACATAGACCAAAGTTGGAAAAAAGTCAATCATTGCCGATGGTTTTTTCTTGAATTATAATAGCTTTCAACTTATATATAAAACAAAATTTTTAAAAGAGAGACCGTTCTATGGGTTCCAAAGCCTTTTTATTTCCCGGACAGGGTTCCCAATATGTGGGGATGGGGAGAGGGTTATATGAACAATCGGCCAAAGCCAGGGAGATTTTTGACAATGCTGAAACGATCACCGGCTTGCCCATTAAAGAGTTGGCCTTTGAGGGGCCAATGGACCGGTTGACTTTGACGGTTAACCTTCAACCTACTGTAACAACAGTAAATTTGTCTGTTTTGGCATGCTTGTACGAAAACGCTATTGTCCCGGAAGTAGTTGCCGGACATAGTTTGGGAGAGTATTCAGCCCTTTTTGCCGCCGGGGTTTTGGGTTTGGAAGATACCTTAAAACTGGTGGCCGCCAGAGGGAACCTGATGGACCAGGCGGCTCAAAAGAATCCCGGAGCCATGGCGGCGGTAATGGGGCTATCTGCCGGGGCTTTAGATGGTATTTTGAAGGAGTTAGGCCTGGAAGGGGCCATTGGGGCAGCTAATTATAATACCCCGGATCAAGTCGTCATCTCCGGTGCCAAGGACCTCATAGATGGAGCCGTAAAACAGGTGGCCCAAGCAGGGGGTAAGGCCATTCCCCTGGCGGTCAGCGGCGCCTGGCACAGCCCCTTGATGGCCGAGGCCATGGAGGCCTTTAAGACGATTTTAGAGGCGGTCCCTTTTCATGCTCCCCGCTGTGGTTTATTTTTAAATGTGACCGGGAAGGCCGAGAAAGATCCGGTAAGGATTAAAGAGATTATGGGGCAGCAGATCAGCCGGTCAGTACGCTGGGCCGAACTGATTGAGAATATGATGGCCCAAGGTGTATCCCGCTTTATTGAAGTAGGCCCTAAGAAGGTCCTCCTCGGTTTGGTTCGAAAATGTCTCCCTAGGGATTATGATTTCCAGTCTTTTAATGTTGAAGATCCGAAGACCCTGGATGCCTTAATCGCTGCCGAAAAAAGCTGATAGCCGTCTGTTAGATTCCAAATAAATTAATAAACAGGATGAGAAAAGGCTGTTTTCCCAGGACCTGTGAGTAAATAATAAATAGGGATAGGTACAATGGCAAAAGTTGTTTTTCAAGAAGATCGGTGCAAAGGGTGCGGGCTTTGCGTCCTGGCCTGCCCCAAGAAAGGCTTGAAGGTCAGTAGAAAACTCAATAACCAGGGGTTCCCCGTGGCCCGGATTAAAGATGAGGAAAATTGTAACGGGTGCGCTCTTTGTGCGGAGATGTGCCCTGATGTGGTTATCGAAGTGTGGAAATAGGTTTTTGGACCCGCTCTTTCAGGGGGAAGGATGGTCCTCTGGAAATTAAGGGGTGAATGGATCGGGATAGGACCGAATCCCTAATATAGGAGTTTGTATGTCAAAACCTCAAATTGAACTGGTCAATGGAAACGAAGCGATCGCCCGGGGGGCTATGGCCGCCGGCTGCAAGTTTTATTTCGGGTATCCCATTACCCCTCAGAATGAGATTCCGGAATATATGGCCAAACATCTGCCCTCCGTAGGGGGAACGTTTATTCAGGCCGAAAGTGAAATAGCCTCCATTAATATGCTCTTAGGCGCCGGAAGCACCGGGGCCAGGGCCATGACTTCCTCCTCCAGTCCGGGGATTTCGCTGAAACAGGAAGGGATTTCCTATATGGCCGGATCGGAGATCCCCGGGGTTATTGTCAATATGAGCCGCAGCGGCCCGGGCTTAGGCGGCATTTCCCCTTCTCAGGGCGATTATTTTCAAGCCACTAGGGGAGGGGGGCACGGTGATTACCGGACCATCGTCCTGGCCCCTTTTTCCGTCCAGGAAAATTATGATTTAACTATGAAGGCCTTTGATCTGGCGGATAAGTATAGGAATCCGGTGATGGTTTTGGGGGATGCCCTCTTGGGCCAAATGAAGGAACCGATTATCCTTCGTTCTCCAAGTCCGGAAAAATTCGAAAAGCCTTGGGCCCTGACCGGAGCAAAAGGCCGGAAATCCCAATTTATAAAAAGCCTCTATTTAAAGGAGGGTTTATTGACCGAGCACAATTGGAAACTGTTCCAGAAATATCAGCAGATGAAGGCCGAGGTGGCTTACCAGACGTATTTGGTGGAAGATGCCCAGATGGTAGTCGTCTCCTTCGGCTCTGTGGCTCGAATCATCAAATCATCCATTAATATGGCCCGGGAACAGGGCATGAAGGTCGGCCTTTTCCGTCCCATTACCCTCTACCCTTATCCGGAAGAGCCACTAAAACATTTATCAGCCAAAATTAGACATTTTTTTGTGGTGGAACTAAATACCGGCCAGATGGTCGAGGATGTCAAACTGGCGGTGGAAAAAGGGAGCGAAGTGGACTTTTACGGACGTCCGCCCGGTTCGATCCCCACACCAAATGATTTATTTGAAGAGATCAAGAAAGTGTATCGGTGATCATCATGAAACAAGTCTTCAAACGTCCCCAAAGTTTAAAGGATGTGCCTTTTCATTTTTGCCCCGGATGCCATCATGGGGTTATCCATCGTTTAGTGGCCGAATGCCTGGATGCTTATGAACTCCGGGAGAAAACGATCTGTGCGGCTTCCGTGGGTTGCTCGGTGTTTATGTACGACTATTTCGATATCGATGTTTGCGAATCTCCTCATGGGAGGGCGGCTGCTGTGGCCACAGGGATCAAGAGGACCAGACCGGAAAATTTTGTCTTTACCTATCAGGGGGACGGCGACCTGGCCGCCCTGGGTATCGCCGAGGGTATTCATGCCGCCAACCGGGGAGAAAATATTACCATCATCTTTGTCAATAATACTATTTATGGGATGACCGGAGGCCAGATGGCACCGACTACTATGCAAGGGCAAACCACGACCACTTCTCCTTATGGCCGGGATTTTGCTCGGGAAGGGTATCCCATCCGCATGGCCGAACTAATGTCCATGGTCGAAGGTACAACCTATTGTTCCCGGGTAGCCGTCAACACGCCTAAGAATCTGATGCAGGCCAAGAAGGCCTTGAAAAAGGCCTTTGAGGTTCAAATTAATAATCTAGGGTTTTCCTTTGTGGAATTTCTTTCCAGTTGTCCGACCAATTGGAAGATGTCCTCGGAAAAAGCGAACCAGCGCATTCAGGATGAATTGATTCCTTATTTCCCCTTGGGGGTTTTTAAGGATAAAACAAAAGCGGATACAAATTAAATAAAGCTCAACGTTCAAAGGTCAAAGCTCAAGGGAAAAGCTCTTCGATTTGAGCAACAAGATTTTGGTCTTGAGCGATAATTAGGAGATAAGTTCAGATGTATTTCGACGTTATAGTAGCCGGATTTGGAGGCCAGGGAGTATTATTAATCGGGAATCTGTTGGCCTATGCCGCCATGGAAGAAGAACGACATGTCACCTATATGCCCGTCTATGGGGTGGAGATGCGCGGAGGAACAGCCAATTGTACGGTCGTTATCTCCGATGTGGAGATCGGATCACCGGTGATCCATCATCCGGTAAATGCCATTGTCATGAATAAACCTTCCTTGCTGCGTTTTGGCCCTATGGTCCAGCCCGGTGGCCGGCTTTTCATCAATTCGTCTTTGATCGAGACGCCGGAAACGGATTTTGTCGGGGTCAAAACGATTTATGTCCCGACCATTCATTTGGCCGCCAAGGCAGGAGACCAGCGTTTGGCGAATATGGCCATGCTGGGGGCCATGATTGAAGAGACCAAAGTCCTTTCCCTGGCTGCCGTAGTCAAGGCCTTCACCCGGGCTTTGGATAAACGCTATCATAAAATGATTCCCAATAATACCGCCGCACTGGAAGAAGGGGCGCGTTTTATCCGGGAAGGCCAGGCGTAATCTTTAATTCCGAGGACATGATGATTGTTAAACAAATACCGGCCGGATTTATGGATGTCTTCAGCTATCTGCTTGGCTGTGAAAAAACCAAAGAGGCCCTGGTCATCGATCCGGGCGGAGATGTCCAGCGCATCGTGGCTAAAGCGGAAGAAGAGGGCCTGGCCATTAAATATATATTCAACACTCATCACCACTTTGATCATATCGGCGGCAATGAGGCTTTAAAAAAAATAACCGGGGCCAAAATCGTCCGGCATATTTTAGAAGATGTTTTTCTGAAGGATTCGGCTAAGGCGGATATCCAGCTAAGCGATGAACAGTTTTTTAAGGTGGGGGAAATAGCCTTTCAAGTTTTCCATACGCCGGGTCATACGCCAGGGGGGCTTTGCTTATATGCCGAAGGACAGCTTTTTACCGGCGATACCCTTTTTGTCGGTGACAGCGGACGGACCGATCTCCCCGGCGGCCATCGCCCTACATTGGGGGCTTCTATTCGCCGGCTAATGGAATTGCCTGATGAAACGATTATCTGGCCGGGTCATGATTACGGATCGACTCCCAGTTCGACTATCCGGCGGGAGAAACGGACCAATGTCAACGCTAAGGAATACGGCTATTATGTGAAAGATTAATGTTCGGTGGTTAAAGAAAAATCGTTCCCGCTAAAGCCGCGGCCTTCCCTTTTCCTCTCTTCTCTCTTTGATTCTCCTTCCGATTTATTGTAAAATAGCATATAGTAGAATATAAATTTACCCTTTCGAGAATCTTCTGTTACCCGCAAGGACCAGGAAGATAAACCATCGTATATCCCGGGGGAATTGTTTAGATTAAAACCTCCGACCATGATTTCAGAATTAGGATGTTCAGAAAGGAGAAACAATGCGCAGTGATCTTATGAAAAAAGGGGTTGAAAAAAGCCCCCACCGGTCCTTATTTAAGGCTATGGGTTATACGGATGAAGAAATAGCTCGCCCGATGATCGGGATTGCCAACTCGGCTAATGAAATCATTCCCGGGCATATCCATTTGGATCAGATCGCCAAAGCCGTTAAGGCCGGGGTGCGGATGAAAGGCGGAACTCCTATCGAATTTTCAACTTTCGGGGTTTGTGACGGGATTGCCATGAATCATGAGGGGATGAAATATTCTTTGGCCAGCCGGGAACTGATTGCCGATTCCATAGAAGTCATGGCGCGGGCCCATCCCTTTGATGCCCTCGTCTTAATTCCCAACTGCGACAAGATCGTTCCAGGTATGCTCATGGCCATGCTCCGTTTGAATATCCCGGCGATCATGATCAGCGGAGGACCCATGCTGACCGGAAGATGGCGGAAGAACAACGTCCATTTGGTCAGTGTTTTTGAAGGAGTCGGCCAGGTCAAATCCGGGACGATGAAGGCTAAGGATTTGACTGAATTGGAAGGCGTAGCCTGCCCGGGCTGCGGTTCCTGCGCCGGGATGTTTACCGCCAATTCCATGAACTGTCTGACCGAAGCCATTGGCTTGGGATTGCCCGGCAATGGGACCATTCCGGCCGTCTCCGCCGCTCGGATTCGTTTGGCCAAACAGGCCGGGATGCAGGTGATGGAGCTTTGGAAAAAAAATATCCGCCCTCGAGATATCGCCACCATGGCCGCTTTTCGTAACGCCATTGCCGTCGACATGGCTTTGGGTTGCTCGACCAATACGGTTCTTCATGTCCCAGCAATCGCCCATGAAGCCCAAATAGAACTATCTCTGGATCTGTTTAATAAGATCAGCGAACGAACGCCCCATTTGTGCAGCTTGATTCCCGGTGGCCCCCATAGCTTGCAAGAGTTAGATGAGGCCGGAGGCGTTTCGGCGGTCCTGTCCGAATTAACCAAGATCAAGGCTATCGATGGCCGAGTGATGACGGTCACCGGCGCCCGTTTGACGGAGAACCTTAAAGGGAAAGGTATTTTGGACTCGGAGATTATTCGCCCGGTGTCTAAACCCTATCATGCTCAAGGAGGGATCGCTATCCTCTATGGAAATCTGGCTCCGGAAGGAGCAGTAGTCAAGCAGTCGGCCGTGGCCCCGGAAATGATGACCCACAGCGGACCGGCGCGGGTCTTTAATTCCGAGCAGGAGGCCCAGCAGGCCATTCTCGGAAAGAAAATCCACAAAGGAGATGTGGTCGTTATTCGTTATGAAGGCCCCAAAGGCGGCCCGGGTATGCAGGAGATGCTTTCCCCCACATCGGCCATTATCGGCATGGGGTTGGGGAAGGATGTGGCCTTGATCACCGATGGCCGGTTCAGCGGGGGAACGCAAGGGGCGGCCATTGGACACATCTCTCCGGAAGCAGCGGCCGGCGGGCCCATTGCTTTGATTGAGGAAGGAGACCAAATAGAAATTAATATCCCCCAGAAAAAGATTTCCCTTCTGGTCTCCAATAAAGAGATCGATAAACGACGAAAGAATTGGATTGCTCTTCCCCCCAAAATTCAGACGGGTTATTTGTTTCGTTACGCCCAGGCGGTTACCTCAGGCAGCAACGGCGCGGTTTTGAAGGACCGTTGGTAAGTGGGAAGGCGGCGTTTGGTGAACAGGGATAGCGAGCGAACTACAATAAAAGAGTCCCATTCCTTGCCTGGAAGATTCCCTGCACCTTGGTGCAGGGAATCTTCAATATGGAAAGGACGGTTGTAAGATATATTTGGGACGATCCTTAGGATTGGACAGGGAAGGCGAGTATGGTGGAAGCCCGCTGGTATGAAAAAATAGAGGATCAGAAGGTCCGCTGCTATTTATGTAATCATCGTTGTTTGATAAAGGAGGGCGATCGGGGAATCTGTTTTGTCCGTCAAAACCATCAAGGGACCCTTTATTCCTTAGTCTATGGAAAACCGATCGCCCGTCATGTAGACCCCATTGAGAAAAAACCCCTTTTTCATTTTTATCCCGGTACGGCTTCTTATTCGATCGCCACTGCCGGATGTAATTTCAGTTGCCTCTTCTGCCAGAATGCCGATATATCCCAGGCTAAGGAAAGCCGGAACCTCTTCATCGGGAAAGACGTCCTTCCCGATGAGATCGTTCGCTCGGCCTTAGCAGCAGGTTGCCGCTCAATTTCTTATACCTATACGGAACCGACTATCTTTCTGGAATATGCTCTGGACATCGCTCGCTCGGCCAGTGCCCAAGGACTAGGGAATGTTTTTGTTTCCAACGGCTATATGACTCCCGAAGCCCTCGATTCCCTTCGGCCCCATCTTCATGCCGCCAATGTGGACTTGAAGGCCTTTCGTGAATCCTTTTATCAAACCCAATGCAAAGCCAAGCTGACTCCCGTTTTGGAGAGTTTGAAAAAGATGAAACGGATGGGGGTTTGGTTGGAAGTAACCACCTTGATCATTCCAACCCTGAATGATTCACCATCAGAAGTGGCCGACCTGGCCCGTTTTATCGTCGAAGAATTGGGGCCGGAGACCCCTTGGCATATCAGCCGTTTTCATCCAACCTATCGTTTGAACGACTTGCCTAGAACCCCGGTGAAGACCTTGCAGGCGGCTTGGGAGATCGGAAAGAGGCAAGGATTGAGGTATGTTTATACCGGCAACGTTCCCGGTGAACGTGGAGAGAAGACCTTTTGTTTTCAGTGCGGTTCGCTATTGCTAGACCGTTTTGGATTTTCGATTTTGAAAAATAATTTAGTCGAAGGCCATTGCCCTCAATGTCAGACCCGCCTCGATGGAATGGGTTTGGAAAGGTAATAAAATTTTTCAGGGAGACAGCGGGCCGGCAAAATATTCAGACGGGGAAGCGCTTAGCTCTATTTCGTCCAGTATTCATGCGGTTTTTAGTGTGAGTCTGAAAAAAAGGAATTACTCCATCATCTTATTGATCGATGAAAAAAATAAAGACCTCTTTCTTCAGAGAGATAAAAATAATTTTTAAAAAAAATAAAATTTTTTTATTAATTTAAATTTTTTTCTTGACATACCATATATAGTAGTTTAAAATTTTCCCAAATACTATATATATGAAAGGAGGAACTATCATGGCAGCAACCAAAAAAGCAGCAAAGGCTCCGGCTAAGAAAGCCGCACCCAAGGCCCCAGCCAAAAAAGCTGCGGCTAAAACAGCCAAGAGCCCAAGCAAGAAGGCAACGGCTAAGAAGGCCCCGGCCAAAAAGGCTGCTCCGGCTAAGAAAGCCGCACCCAAGGCCCCAGCCAAAAAAGCCGCTCCTGCTAAGAAGGCCCCGGCCAAAAAGAAGTAACCTTCTGGTTGTTGTTTGCTCGGGTAGTTTTACTGGTTTTAACCTCTTAAAGGGAAGGAGAGGATTTCTTGCAAAAGAAATCTGGAATTGCCTTCCTTTTTTTATTTTTGGCCTGCCGCAATAATCCCTTTCCAAACAAATATGAAGGCCTCAGCTACCCGTTTTCCTTTTTTTGTCAGGTCTAGCGGATCTGAGTTCCCATCTTTCCTGAAATTGAAGATAGAATCACTCTTCGAGTGTCTTTCCTGGTTAGACCTGGAGTTGTATAAATTAGAATTTAATCGTTCTGAAATCTTTTTGAAGCGCCGGGGTATTGATGAAGAAATTATTTTCTATTACTTCGGCAATTAAAAACTTAAAGATAGAGTCAGGGGGTCTTGTTTTTGAAGTTGTCCAAAGGTTACCCAGTGGGAAACCGGGCACCGCTCCGAAGGAGCGGGTTCCAGGTTGGCCCGGCAAAGAAGCTCCGGGGTAAAGGTGGACAACTTCAAAAATAAAACCCCCTGACTCCTAAAATTAGATCGTATTTTATTTTAGTTCTTTTATTGCCGGAGTAATAATAGTTTAGCGAACAGTTAAGTTGAAGTCATCTTTTCGATTCGACATGGGAAGGCCCGCAGGTTGGGCGTGCCTAAAGAAGGATTGAAGGGTTCATTGGCCGTCAAAATATTCAGATTGGAACGATCCCAATCAAAAAGGGTTTCTGGGCCCGTTTCCGGAAACCACCAGCCATAATCCAGAAAGACCACACGGGGATCGATGCTTGAGTTGAGATGGACCTTTTGCTCTATCTGGCCTTTGGCCGTTATGATACGGGCCCAGTCTCCTTCCGCCAGATTTAAAATGGCGGCAGTCTGAGGATGGATCTCTAAAGTGGGCTCAGGATGTTTGGCCCGCAGAGAGGAAAGCTGTCGATAGGCCGAATGGAAGTAGTTGGCGTTTTTGGAACTGGTCGCCAGTAAGGGATATTCACGGGAACACTCGGCCAGTTCGACCCAAAAAGGGGTTGGAGGGAATTGCCATTGTTGCAGTTGCTCCGAAAAAAGTTCCACTTTACGGGATGGAGTTTTAAAACCCGTTTGCTCAAATTTATAATATTCTTTCTTGCCTTTAAGCAGACCTAATTTCTTAAATCGATTATAAGTGACTCCCGAGGGGGCAAGGACCTCATCCAAGGCTTGGTGATAGTCCTCCCAAAAATGTTCGCCATGTCCCAAAGCCCGACCCAATTCCGATAATATTTTAATATCCGGCCAGCTTTCGCCCGGAGGATCGACCAATTTGGGGCGGGAGGCAATCCAGCCATGGGCCAGACCATAGTGACCGATATCATCAAATTCAAATCCGGTGGCAACCGGGAGGATGACATCGGCCAGGGCGGCCGAGGGGGTCATGAAGATTTCCGAGACTACCAGAAAATCGAGTCGCATTAAAGCTTCGTAGGTTCGCCGGGCATCACTGTAGGTGAGGAGAGGATTGGTGACTTGTGCCACCATGGCCTTAACCGGGTAAGGATGATTGGTGAGAATAGCTTGGATGACGATCGGCGGGGGAACCACCATAAAATTTGGAGCCAATTTAAAGGAGCGGCTAAGCATTTTTTTTGCCTTGTCGGGAAGTAGAGATGTTTTGACAAAATCGGCTAATCGAGTCACCGAGGGCATCGCGGGCATGATATTTCCGCCCGGAATGTCCAAGTTCCCGGTAATGGCCATAAGGCAAAGGAGGGCGCGGCAGGTTTGCAGACTATTGATGGTATGTTCCAAGGCGTTGCCCCACTGAATTACGGCAGGTTTAGAGGTGGCATAGGTCCAAGCAGTATGGATGATTTCTTCCGGGCTCAGCCAAGTGAGTTCGGAGACCTTTTGTGGCGTATAGTCTTTGACCGCTTCTTTAAGGTCTTCAAATCCAACGGTCCATTTTTCAACAAAGGATTTCTCATATAATCCTTCTCGGATAATAATTTCAATTAATCCCAAGGCCAAAGCGCCGTCACTGCCTGGCTTGATTTGTAGATGACTTTGCGCTATTGAGGCCAAGTGGGTCTTCCGGGGATCAACCACGATCAAGTCGGCACCCCTCCGCAGAGAGTCCATGAGCCGCAAAGAAATAATCCCTTCCTCATTGGTCTTTAGGAGATTGCTCCCCCAATTTAAGACAAGACTGGTCGGGGCTTCATAATCGGGGACAGGAAAGAAACCGCAAGTCATCAGGCCGGCAATTTCCCTGGGCATATGGCAAACATGCTGGGGACCGCAAACATTTGGAGAACCGAAGACATTGGCCAGGCGAATCAGGACGAAATGTTCCAGACCTTTGGGGGCCCCTTGGGCAAAGACCACCGCCTCCGGACCATATTCCTGTCTGATATGGTTCAACCGTTCACTTATAAATCCGAGGGCCTCGGGCCACGATATGGCCTTCCACCGGCCTTCTCCCCGGGCCCCTTGGCGGAGTAAGGGACTGGTCAAACGGTCGGGATGAAGGGTTCGTTGCGGAGAGGCCAGGGCCTTTGGACAAATATAGCCGTGGCTGATCGGGCACTGAGGGTCTCCTTTAACTTTAATAATCCTTCCTTCTTTAACCTCAACTATCAGGCCGCAACCTCCATGATCCATGCGGGAACAATGAGTTCTGACTTGACGGGTTTCTCCCTTCTTCGGTGGCATATTATTTCTTTCCTTTTTAGACAATTATTTCAATTCGCTTGAACACCAAGAGATACCCGGACTCCCAGCTTTCTCTTGTCTCCCTCATTTCTTTCGTTTCCGATGTTTCTGGTTACTTAGGCTAATCCGGCTGAACTCGATAACATGCCTTCATGAAAAACATCTATACCTTAGGTTAAAAGAAAAGACAATCGGGTCATCGAAGGGGCTGAAATAAATCTTGGTTTGGTATTGATAAGAATGCTCAAGAAGGTAAATTCAATGGCTAAAATATAGTTATATTTTATATATAAAATAGCTATAATTGTCTTGACAAGCTCATCTGGCCTATATTAAAATCTCATTTCACTGAAAAAAGAGACTAGCCAAAGATTGAAGGACCGGCCTTAGGTTGGACAACTCGAGAATAAGACCTCCCATGACCGAATCCAAAAATTT
>Ga0233425_10004541_pt1 | contig 23114 bp, 24 predicted proteins | sample Watercolumn_Towu_2_FD_181712 | JGI IMG/M metagenome (GOLD analysis project Ga0233425, IMG submission 181712) | Freshwater microbial communities from Lake Towuti, South Sulawesi, Indonesia - Watercolumn_Towuti2014_140_MG | ecosystem: Environmental > Aquatic > Freshwater > Lake | place... | reverse complement strand
GCGCGTTAAACGCCTCTGTCGTCAACATATGCACTTCGTCAATGATATAAACCTTGCGTGGTAAGATGGCTGGTGCCAATCTGATACGCTCTTTTAGTTCGCGGATATCATCGATTCCTCTATTTGACGCGGCATCTATCTCAATTACATCCATGGCACTCGATTCAAGGATCGACTTGCACGCACTACAAGCGTTGCATGGTTCACCCAGCTTGGTCTTGTTTTGCTCGCAGTTGACGATTCGTGCGAGCACTCTCGCTGTACTCGTCTTACCTGCCCCACGTGGCCCAGTCAGCAAATAGGCATGGCCCACATTACCAGATTTGACCATCTCACCCAGGGTCTTGCGCACACCCTCTAAGTCCAGCTCATCTATAGTCTGTGGCCGATACTTTAAATAGAGATTCATGGACTACCACTGTACCAAAAATATGTTGTTTCTAAAATCTATCAAACAGTATCTAAGTTATGAGTTTGTAGTGGATCCAGGTTGCAAACATGAACCGTCACAAAAACAAAAATGCGACAGACATCAAAAAAATATTTACTCGTGATGATACCCCAGCAAATGCATGAGCCCATGTTCTGCCAGGAAATTAAGCTGAGTATCTAGCTTGCACTGTTTCTCCAGCGCTTCCTCTCTCGCAACCGGATAACACACGACTATATCGCCCAGCCGCAATACTCCGTCTGGACTAGCGATAAACGGTCGATCATCTTGCGGATCGTTAAGCGGGAAAGACAAGACATCCGTGGGACCTTTGAGTTGCATATACAACCAATGGATCTGTGCCATCTTCCGCTTCCCCACTACCTGGATATCTATTTCTACGTTATCCGTAAGGCGAAATTTTGTGAGCACTTTACGCAAATGCTCTTTGAGAGCACTCCGATCAAAAGGATATTTTGCGTCAGCTAAAATATTTACACTAATCATAATACTTTACAGGGATGATCCTTGTAAGATACAAAAATCAACTCTTTAGAGCAATAAGTTCTTTTACTATCTTGCTTACTGTCCCACCGTCAGCTTTACCCTTCAACTCAACCTGTACCATCTTCATCGCCTCACCCATCGAGATATTAGCTACGTCCTTCAAAATCGTGTTGACCACCACTCGCACCTCATCCTCTGACATCATTTTCGGGAGATATTCTTCGATTAGTTTGAGTTCGTATTCTTCCTGTGCCGCCTGGTCAGCTCGCCCTGCTTCTTTAAAAGCCAAGATCGCTTCTCGTCTTTTCTTGGCTTCTTTAGTCAGTACTTGGATCACGCCTGCGTCATCCAACTCAGGTGTATCCACTTGTACGTACTTGATGGCAGAGACCATGAGGCGCAGTGCATCAAGACGCGCTTGATCACGACTCCTCATGGCCATCTTCATTTGATCCTGTAAATCGGTCAGAATACTCATTTTATTTCTTCTTTGAAGCAGCCATACGCTGCATACGGTCGACGTATTTTTTACGTCTGATTTCGTTGTTACGTTCCTTTCGAAGCATCGAAGGTGATTTGTGGAACTCACGCTTGCGAGCCTCCTCTATCACGTTCTCAGTCATGACTTTTTTCTTGAATCTACGGATTACACCGTCCGCTGATTCATCTTTTTTGGCTTTTACGATAATTGGCATTGTTTTTAAACACCTCCTTTTTCATCTCGCCCAAAGGCGGATATCATTTCGAGGATATCAGAGGCAGTCAAAATCGATTTTTCCTTTTTCTCGCCTTTGTCTGATCCTACAAATAGCATGTGACCAGAGTTGTGGTATACCCATTTACTCTTGTCCTCACGCTCTGCTATTTTAGCATACAAAACTTCCAGTGAGAGCGCGACCCCCGGAGCAGTTTTAATTTTGAGATAACCATGCTTGGTATCTTCAATCACTACGATTTGGTAGCCCATTTTTTGAGCAGTTTTAGATACATCATCTGCCGCAGTCTTGACTATTACCCCCTTACCCCAAACACTCTCAAATTCTGTCCCTTCATACACCGCTTCTTTACCTTTTTGCCAATCCTTTAGTCTTTGATATACCCCGTCTAGGTACACAAAAACCATCCGCAACACCGCCTCATTGTCATGAGTCTGCATACGGTGTAATGCCGGGATCACTTCATGCAACATAAATGCCATGCGCGGATGATCTGTCCCTGGCCAGTAACAATCCGCAAAAGTATCAATGTCAAAAGCAAAAGTTGTCATCTCTTTGAGTGCCTCATCTGTCGGACTCACCCGCCCCTCTGCTACCAAGTCCTCATAAACCAGTCGACTCGCACAGGTCGCAAAACCACCGCTCTTGTGGTGATCCCACTTCCCTCCCCCCACATCGGTGTGGACGATATCTGGATCATTGTCCGGTGGGAGATCTTTGTAGGTATGCGGAGCTGGCACAAATGCGAATTTTGCATCCCCGTATCTAGATTGATCAAAACGTACGAGCAACCACGCGCTCATGATCGCATCTAAGTCTGGATGGATATGGGTCACGATCATCTTGGACATAAACATATTCTATCAGACATTAGTGTCTGATCAGTTGAACCACAAATCCTTGATCGTCGCAAAAAGCATTAGTCCTATCAACAAGATCATCCCGATGCTATTTAGATACCCCTCTACTTTTACCACTCGCTTGCGTCCTACTATTTTTTCCAGTCCCACAAACAGCAGCCTCCCACCATCCAGTGCTGGGATTGGCAGGAGATTAAAAATAGCCAGGTTGAGCGAGATGATCCCCGCAAACTTGACCATTGTCAGCCAGCCGTCACGCGCCGCACTCTCTCCCACTTTTACCACTGCCACCGGTCCCGACACATTCTTTATTAGCTCTACCGGATGCATAAATATTCGCAAAAATTCGCGACTCCACCCCCATGTTTCTTTCATTCCTTCTATCGCTCCATAAAATGGAGCCTTATACCATACCAATTTTTCATATTCAAAAATGGGCACACTCGCCACCCCCACCCCTAGTGCTCCCTGGCCAATAGGTGGCTCGATCCTAGGTATCACGCTCACTTGGCGCAAACTATCTATCCGCTTCCCATTTACGTCCACTTTAGCCAAATAAAGCGAAATAGTTTTACCTTTATTTTCTTTGATTATGTCGATAAATCTACTCGAATCCGTGATTTCTTCATCTCCCACCTTTACTAGCACTTCGCCGATGTTAATATTTGCTAATTTCGCCGGACTGCCTTCACTCACCTGCGTCACCATGACCTGTTTACCTACTTCTTTTGGTATACCCATCTTGGTATAAATGAATGAAAAACAAAACACCCCAATCACAAAGTTCATGACTACCCCAGCAATGATCACTAAAGCCCTCTGCCAGGCAGGTTTAGCAAAAAACATGTGCTTGCCTACCCCTAGCGAAGCTCCAACAAGTTGGAGCGTAGTGGGGGTTTCTTCACCAGCCAACCTCACAAACCCACCAATCGGCAACCAGTTGAGGGTATACTCCGTCTCTTTATATTTAAACAATTTGAGCGCTTTGGGTGGCAAACCTATCCCAAATTCAAGGACATGGATTCCAAACAACTTCGCGATCAAAAAATGTCCCAGTTCATGCAGTAGTACCAAAAGCGATAAAACGAGAATGGTAGTCATTGGAATATATTATCACGAATGCAACCTTCAAGGTCTGATCTTATGGGAACTATAAGCAGGCGATACTGACGACCCTGATATTTTCCCCAGTTTTTCCGGAAACATTTTTTAGCAATGTTTCAATCGTTTTACTTGTGTCTTTCAGATAATCCTGTTTCAGGAGTTCATCGACGTTTTCAGGTTTCATCGACGCTACTTGCATAGCTATCTCTTTACCTAAATTCTGGAAATCTTCGGTTTTGGCTACAAAATCGGTTTCACAAGCCAGTTTGACAAGGGATCCAACTTTACCGTTAAAGTGGACATAAGAGAAAACATACCCCGCTTCAGTACTACGTTCAGCCTTTTCTGCCGCGCGCTTCATACCCTTCTTTTCTAGCCATTCTTTGGCCTTTTTAGTGTCACCTTCAGATTCAGTGAGAGCCTTGCGTACATCCATGATGCCAGCGCCTGTTTCTTCACGCAGTTCTTTGATTTGGTCCATGGTAATATTCATATTATTTGCGCTCCTTGTTTAGTTTTAGTCCACGCGCGACAGCTTCGGTGATAGTCAGCACGAGCATTACCACCGATTTGAGTGCGTCGTCATTGGCTGGGATCACCTTGGCTATCCCCGTTGGGTCACCATTGGTATCGACAATTGCGACAATCGGGATCTCCCTATGCTTGGCTTCGCGTACTGCCGTCACTTCGCGGGTTGGATCTACGATAAATACGACTTTGGGGAGACTCTTGAGCGTTACAAGACCACCATACATTCTCTCCAAGCGGTCAATCTCGCGCTTGAGCAGTACCTGTTCTTTTTTCGTGTATTTCTTGTATTCACCTGCTTCGTACTTTTTCTTCATGTCAATGAGTTTGTCGACACGAGTCTTGATTTGTTCCCAATTGGTAAATAATCCACCCACCCAGTGAGTCGTGATAAATGCTACTCCTAGTCTCTCAGCTTCAGCTTTGATAGTCTCACTAGCCTGCACTTTGGTACCTACAAGCAGGATTTCACCACCTTTGGAGATGACGTCCACTAGGTAGTTGCAAGCCTCAGAAAGCATAGATCTGGTTTGCACCAAATCAAAAATTTGCACACCATTTTTGACAGCATAAACAAAATCATCCATGCGTGGATTGCGACGTTTAATAGAGTGTCCAAAGTGCACTCCTGCCTCAAGCATGTCTTTCAGTGAGGGAAGATTTTCAAATTCTTTGACTTCCGCGACAGGAGCTTCCACTACTACCTTCTCTACTTTTTCTTCTACTTTCTCAAGAATTTTTTTTGAAATGTCCTGCTTTTTGGACTTTACAGACTTGACGGACTTTTCACTAACCTTTTTGGCGACTGCCATATTTTTATCTCCTTATCTAGCTCGCCATAGGCGGCTACTTCTCTAGCGACCCTTATCTCGCCCACTGGCGGACAGGAGAATTGTCATCTAGATGTAGATTTTTAATAATTTATGAATTATAGCACAAATTCACGAAAATTATCTTCCACTATATCTTCCTGCATCTATCCACCACACTCTGCATCAAACAAGCGATCGTCACTGGCCCTATCCCTCCAGGGACCTCGACCGAGATAGATGCATTCTGATATACTTCTTTAGTCATATCACCCTTTGGTGCTCCCACATCTATCACTACCGCCCCTTTTTTGACCATATCATCTCTCACTACTCCTTCTTTACCTACACAACTAATCACCATATCTCCTTGTAGTACCAGCTCCTTCGCGTTTTGCGTATCTGAATCTACCTTGATCACCTGATATCTCATTTTCTCTAGCTCACTACACACTGCACTCCCCACAAACCCACTTGCCCCCACTACTACATACTTGCGTTGCCCTAGTTCCGATCCTTGCGCGATTTTAGGCGAGTGATCGGAACTTTGTGTTTTTTCAATTTCATTTATAACCTGCAGTATCGCCGCCACCACAGGTGGTACGATACCTGACTCAGGATATCTCAGTCCGTCGATATCCTTCTCCTTTGGGATAGCATCAAGCACCTCCTTCAAGGCCAGGCCTTGAAGGCTTGTCTCGCCATGCGGACTTGGGATAGGCAACTGTATCATCATGCCTTGCACCTGCGAGTTTTCCCCCACTTTTTCCACAATCTGTGTCAAGCCTTCACAACTGCTCACTTTCACCACCTCAAACTCAATCCCCACTCGTTCTGCCGCTTGTTTCTTGAGTTTGGTATACAAATGACTCGCCGGATCATCTCCCACCAAGATGGATACCACATGCGGTTTACCAACAAAGTTACGAACCTTGTTTTTCACCTGCTCCTCTATTTTTTGCGCAAACCCTCTACCATCAAATTTCATTAGGCTATTATACCCGCTCCAGCGTCAAATACCGGAACTTGATCCCATTTTCTTCATGTGATTCATCAAAAATCACTTTTTTAAACTCACTATAATCAGGGAAAAATGTATCGGCCTCGGCTTCGTCATCTACAACAGTCAGATATAGCCGCTCTATATATGGCATGGCGAGCTTGTAGATCTCCCCTCCCCCTATCACAAATATCTCATCTGATCCTGGCGCAGTCTTTGCTCTCGCAAGCGCTTTTTCAATCGTATTTATCTCTCCGCCGTGACTTACGACTATATTGGTCCTCCCAGGCAAGTCTCTCCCAATAGAGTCATGCGTCTTGCGCCCCATGATGACCGGGTGCCCCATGGTAATCGCCTTAAATCTCGGCAAATCACCCGGTACGTCAAAAATCAAGTTGTTTCTGTTCCCCAATTCTCTCTTGCGCCCGATTACCGCAATTGCCGCTATCACCCTAAAATCCCCCCACCACCGTGATATCGCCCTTGATTGGCGGATGCGGGTCATACCCTACTATCTCGATGTCCTCAAACTTAAAGTCATCTATATTTTTGACATTGGGATTGATCTTCACCTGGGGGAAATCCCTGGGGATACGCTTGAGTTGTTCTTTGCACTGCGCAAAATGGTTTTCATAAATATGTACATCCCCAAATACATGCACAAACTCTCCTGGCTCATAGCCTGTCACTTGCGCGATCAACATAGTTAGCAAAGCATAAGAAGCAATGTTAAAAGGTACGCCTAAAAATAGGTCTGCACTACGTTGGTACAAAAGGAGCGAAAGTTTGTTGCCTGTGATATTGATATGAAACATCGTGTGGCACGGCGCAATCACCATCGAAGCCGAGTGTGACCCCGACATCTCATAAATACAACCCGCATTCCATGCTGAGATGATATAGTGTTTTTTCATCGGGTATTTTTTGATTTTTTCTATCGCCCACCCCAACTGGTCTACTGTTTTTTGGTGATCACTGGGCCATTTGCGCCACTGCACCCCATACACTGGTCCCAATTCCCCCCATTTCCCTACAAATTCAGGATCAGTTTTAGCTTTTTCTAAAAATTCTTCGTAACTGAGCTTCTCCGCTTTACCTTCTTTCATAGCCCATTCATATTTCATGTAGGCCCACTCATCCCAGATATGTACATTGTTGTCGAGCAAGTATTTGATATTGGATGATCCCGATAAAAACCAAATTAATTCATGAATAATGCCGCGGGTAAAGACTTTTTTGGTAGTCAACACCGGCAGTCCCTTTGACAAATCGTAGCGAGTTATCCGCCCAAACACACTCTTTAGTTTCATTCCTGTCGAATGCGATACTTTCCACTCCCCATTTTTCATGATGTCTTTCATAAGATCGAGATATTGGTATTCGGGGTGTTTTACTTTTGTCATATTTCTCCTCTCTCGCGTAAACATATTTTTTAGTTTATACTTTACGTTATCATGATCTAAGAACTGCTCCAATATCCATTTTGTATAACAAACTAGTATGTTACAAGGAGCAACATGTCAAAATTAAAAACTCAAGATTCCAAAATTTACAAAGCCATCGCAAAGGAAAAGCAACGTCAATTTGAAGGGCTCGAGCTCATCCCCAGCGAAAACTATGTCTCGCAGGCAGTGCTAGAAGCCATGGGTAGTATTCTAACCAACAAATACTCCGAAGGCTTCCCTTCTCACCGCTACTACGGCGGCAACACACATATCGATGAGATCGAACAAGAAGCCATCGACCGGGCCAAAGCTTTATTTGGTGTAGAGCACGTCAATGTCCAGCCATATTCCGGTAGTCCAGCCAACTTTGCCGTCTACAACGCCCTGTTAGAACCAGGCGACCCAATCTCAGGTATGAATCTCTTAGACGGTGGTCATCTCACTCACGGCTGGAAAGTCTCAGCCACCGCCAAATTTTTTGATTCGCATCCTTATCACGTCAAACCCAATGGTCATACTGATTTTGAAGAACTCAAAAAAATTGCCAAAGAATTTAAACCCAAACTCATCTGGTGTGGCGCTACTGCCTACCCCCGTACCATCGAATTCAAGCAGTTTGCTGAGATTGCAGATTCAATCGGGGCCTACTTGGTCGCCGATATCTCTCATATTTCTGGGCTTGTAGCCGCAGGCGTACATGAAAGTCCTGTACCTTTTGTCCACATCATCACTACCACCACTCACAAGACTTTGCGTGGTCCACGTGGCGCCATGATCATGGTTACCAAAAAGGGGTTAGCAAAAGATCCAGAGCTTGCGGGCAAAATCGACAAAGCTATTTTCCCCGGCCTCCAAGGTGGTCCGCACAATCATACAACTGCCGGCATCGCCGTAGCCCTCAAAGAAGCCGCCACACCAAAATTTCAAAAATATGCTACTCAAATCGTTAAAAATACTAAAGCACTAGAGAAAGAATTTGCTAAAGCTGGGATCAAAATGGTTAGTGGTGGCTCCGACAACCACCTATTACTGTTAGACCTCTCGGCAAATGGTACCCTCGGCTCTCAGCTCGAGTATGCGCTCGACATCGCGCACATGACCGCCAACAAAAACACTATTCCCGGGGAACCTAGCTCCCCCTACTACCCCTCGGGCCTTAGACTAGGCACCCCCGCCCTCACAACCCGCGGTTTTAAAGAAAAAGATATGGTGCGTGTAGCTGACTGGATTGTCCGCGTCATCCGCCACATCGAAGGCGATGCACTCCCCAAAGAGCAGTCGGAGCGTGCCAACTTTATCAAAAAAGTCAAACTCAAATATGACAATGATCCATTCCTAAAAAAGATTGGAGCGGAAATCAAAGCCTACACCAAGGCATTCCCAATCCCAGGGATCTGAACAAATTATTGCACTACAACTTTTCCATCGCCATTACTCCACACAAGGTGATCATGTCTACTCTTTGTAATCGGAATACAAAGCTGAGCCAATGACGCGACAGTAGTTGCACCTTTATGACTAGCTTCGGACATACTCTTTATCTCTTGAACCATTTTTGGAGTAAATCCTCGGCCAAGCATCTCTATCTCAGATATCTCACCAGCATTACTTAAACCATCTACTGTCACAGATGCTTTTGGGTGAGATTGCAAATACCATTCAATCAGCGAAATAGGCAATATTCCCCCCGCTGCACCAGCACTAATCTCAAGCTCTAGATTATCCAACTCTCCTGTAACTATTGATCGATGAGATGTTCTTGCGTATTCAAGACATTCTTTGATAGCGCTCTTACTGGGTAGCGGGTTGGTCGGAAAATGAGTATACATCTTTTGAATCAGCATTCCTATCATAGTCTGCCTAAATACGCCGACACCAGAACTCTGTCTCAAGTCGATCGCATCAAGGTCGCGGTATTGAGAAAATATTAGAGAAATATACCAAGTTAGGGCAGACAATTTACCTTCTAAACCCATACGTTCGATAGGTTTTCCTTTTTTACGATGATATTTATACAAAGTATTTAAATAATTATGTTCATGAGCACCTTTAACTTTAGGGCAAACATCATTTGCTATTCCTAAATTATCTCCCAAGCTTCCTCTCGAACTATTCCAAGATTGACAAAATTTGTCAGCAAAAAGATGCTTTGAACTAGCATGTAACACGCCATGCTTTTCATGAACATTGTATGCGCAAGCTAAGTGGTTTACTTCAGTATCAATTCCAGCTAAACGTACTACATGGCTCAGCGCCTCAATTTTTGCATTTGAACAAGTGACCAATTTCCACACTTCTTTTACCAAAAACCCTCCCTTCTGATGTTTGGTTTCCATCCTGGCTTTACAGGATTATTGTTACTTGAATCAAAAGCGAGGTGACCTCACTTTGAGTACGCTCTAGTATACACATCTACTACCTACATGAAAATATATCATACTACATCATTTTTTGCACTGATCCAGCCATTTGATGTGCTAGATACGCAGAGGCATTTGCTGTCACAGCTGTCGCAACGGCGATCATAGAGACACAACTACTCAATTCCGTTTCTGCCCCTATTGTCACCTGTTCTTTACCATATTGCATTAGCAATTGAGCCCCTTTTACTTCTTTTCCCAGTGCGTTCATACAGCTTGGTAAATGTTGTGCTCTAAGTCCTACAATCGATTTTTCACTTATCACATCAGGCTTTATAATCTGCTTATCCAACAATCGGGTCAGTCTCTCCTCATCAGCTAGAGCTTCTGCCAACGCCATACTATATCCAAAAATCACCGGCCGATCCCACACAATTCGACCTTTCTCATCAAAGATATGCCCATGTTTTACTCTTGCCATAGCCGCACCGGCTACATAAGCATCTCGATACCAACCGTCCTTAGGATTTGCACCATTCAAATGGTTTGTAAAATGTCCAGAGACTGCCTTCACTGCAATCTGATGTTCAGGTTTTTTTAGTACTTCCGCCGAAGAACCAAAATCAAACATATTCGGATGATGGGGATCTACGCGTAACCCAAGCACATCAAATACGCTAAAAAAATGCGGAGCAAGCCCAAACTCTGCCATAAATCGCAAAGTATCAGCTAACTCTATGGCATTATTTGTCAGTTTCCCACCTAGAATTTTCTTTGGATCACGTGTTTCTATTTCTGGTATGTCACGCTCAATCTTTAGCCATTGAGAATATAATCCATGAGCATTTAAAAAAGGTTGCAATGCTTGTTCCTTATGTTTACCGCTTGCTGCTACTCCTATCACCTCTCCACTCATAAAAAAATCCCGCTCTCGCGGGATCTCCAAAAACTAAAAATAATTCTCTTTTCCAGAGAAATTTGCACAAAAAAACCGATGCAAGTATTTTTTCTCATCGGGATTTAATTGTATGCAATTCTTACACACAGATGCAATAGTTCAAAAGAGATCAAGTATTTCTCCAATTCTCTATAGATATTTGTCTAGTCAGAGGTTCTGGATATAAGTCAGTAAAAGACTGTATATCTGGAATATTAGTCATTAAATTAATTATAGATAATCCAATAGTTTCATATTCGGTAGGTTGAACATGAGTTTCAATAACGGTTGGCCCTACCCAACTCTGAGCAATAGCAGGAATTTGAGAATCAACATCAAACTTATTTTCCCTTGAATTCCAAACGAGCGGTCCCACAGATCTTCGAAGTGTCTTACTAAATCCATTCAATTGATGTTCAGTATGAAGTGCAGTAGATCTATGTTGTTCATTTTGTAAAACTTTATAAAACATGACAGATCTGATTGGTATTCCTAACTTTTCAGTCTGATAAGATACATTATGCAACACGTGAATAGCTTTAAGTTCAGCTTTTGAAGCTTTAGACCAAACTAATGATTTTTTCGCACTATTCACTATGGGATTAGTTTCTAAACTAGCTACCGATAATATCTCCCCTGCATCATATCCCAGTGCTTCTAATACCCCAATTGCAAATATGCCTGCATCTGCTATTTCACCTCCAACTTTCCACAATAACGAAGAATCTTTTCGAGAGTACCATGGTACACTTTCATCAAATGTTCTCACACTATTAGGAACTTCTTTCAAAACCTCTTCATATTCACTTACTTCTTCTTCCATTTTCAAAGTTAGGTTCAAGGCCAATTCTGTAGAGCTAGAAGTTTCACAATTACGCAAATCTGAGTGCCGATCATTCCATTCAAGTACTGCCAACACTGCAAGAGTAGAATTTTTTCTCAAAGACCAATCTAATCTCTCTGCTCTGGCCTTAAAATATGATTCATGTTTGTCTGAAGGCGCTGAGATCTTATTCAATAATATCTCTTTTTTAAAACGATAGAATGCAGCAACTTCAGGTGTATATGCAAATGACATACTTCCATCCACTATACCTAGCGTCACTACATCAAATCAACCACTACAAATACATCAAAGCAGAACAATCGCAAAGTACTACACTATTTCATGTTTTTGCAGTACCGCGACAACCTTCTCATGTACTTTTTCTATAGTCAGCAGTTTCCCTTTGGAGTCTACACACTTGATCACTTCCCAGTGCGTATTTTTCTTTGCAAGTTCTAGATAAAGGGAAAGCACTTCCTTTTGGTACGCTACATTCGCTTCGTTGATATCTTTTTTCTTGCCTGACACATAGTCACGACCCGTTTTTTGCTCAATTAGTTTTTGCGAAATCTCTACAGGCACATAAAGAAATAACACCAAATCTTCCTTTGGTAGTTTATGTTCTTTGTACTCCATGTCATACAGCCATTTCAAAAATTCTTCTCTTTTATCTTTTTCAATTCTCGCAGTTTGGAAAGCCATTGAGCTTGTGGTATATCTATTTGCTACCACAGTATTACCCTCTTCCAGCCAATCCACTATTTCATCCCTGGCAGTCAATCTATCCATCGCATAAAAAAGTGAAGTCAGATATGGGCTCGAACTCTCAAGAGAGCCAAATTCTCCGGCGAGATATCTACCCACCATCTGTCCGTGGAAAGAAGTATAATACCTAGGGAAATCGATATATTTATTCTTAATCTTCATTGAGTCCAAATATTTCAGTAGCAACTCAGTCTGCGTCCCCTTGCCAGATCCATCAGTCCCATCTATCACCACCAGCTTTCCCTTGCGCTTTGCCATCGAGACAAAGTAATCCATGTTTTTCTTGAGTACAGTCTTGATGTTACCTTTACTGTAATGAGCCACGTACAATTCTGGATGACCCTCAATCATCATTGGTAGCGGCATAGCAGCCTCTTTATAATAAAGAGCCAAAACAGGCTTGCCATGATTCAAAGCATACTCGATAAGAAAAGCTGTACCCCAACTGGGCGATGTTACCTCAGCTATCATCACATCACTCTTATCTAGTCTTTCAGTTTCCCTTCGAAACAGTTCCTTTGGCACATATTGTTTTTGCCATTCTCCACTCGTTAAATCTGGATCAAGCACATGTTGAGAAGTTATTTCATGTCCAAGTTTTTCTATTTCACTAGCTATCTCTTGATATACAGGAAGCCTACTTCGATCCAAGCTAACTGAAGCACCAAAATATACTTTCATTTCTCAAACCTCGGCAACAACATAATATGCAGTATACACACCTCCGCCAGTACGTTCAATTTCTTTCTGTACTTTACAGGGATGATCCCTGTAAGATGCACGTCTACCTCCATTTTCTCTGGTACCAGTATGGTATGACAATTCCAACCCCAAAAAACCACTTGCCAGTTCGTAGCGACACATCATACCAGTGAGCTTCGAGTTCTGATAGATGGATACGCGAAGAATCTGCGTACGCAGGTTCACCCAGTAGCAAAAATCCATTACTATCTACGGTATACGCCATGGCATAGTGACCAGCATCTCCCGTTAGTTTCTCCTCTAAGCTACACTCAGGCTCTTGATAATCAATAATTACGCAGTATCTACCACCTCTTAGTAAATCCACAAGTTGTGGAACTCTCATATTTTCCCACAACGTACTTATGATGCCCAACCTTGTCATTCTTCTATGCATTTGGTCGGGATCTATACCATTTACTGTCACTCCTAGTTGACGTTCAACTTGTTCTGGACACAACGTCAAATTTTGCAAACGTCCAGCAGCCACTGTCACTGACACGCTACAATTATAGTCGTTTGTCTGTGTGTCTACCTTAAAAAGTTCCGATTTAAATTTTCCAGGTAGAATCTGTTGCCGGTAATATGCACCATCTTGTTTATAATGAGGTTCATCCAGCATCTCCCTCACTCTCCACAACCCTAAACTACCTTGTTCTACCTGCAACATTTTTCAATCATAACAAACTCGTCCACCACACACGTTACCGTGACCCTAGCCACTCATCCACAAACCGAATACCCACAGCCGTAGCATTTCTTGCACCCTTCTTCCAGTGCCAGTTTATTTCCACACTCCGGACATTTTGCACCCCCTTTACCCGTGTCACTGGCGGTTCTGTCTATGGCAGAAGCCGCAGTCCCCACATTTAGCACCTGTTCTCCCCTACTTTTATCCCTATACACCGTGATCCCTTTACACTTCAGCTCGGCCGCCATCATGTATACATTTATCACGTCCTGGATCGTCGCACTTTCTGGGAGATTTATCGTTTTCGAGACGGCGTTGTCCGTATATTTCTGAAAAGCCGCAAGCATTTCCACGTGAGTTGCTGGTTTTATATCCATCGCCGTCACAAATACTTTTCGAATCTTTTCCGGTATCTCTTTGATATTTTGCACACTACCGACTCTGGCAATCTCATCCATCAAATCATTGGAATATAGTCCGTTTACATGCTTTATCGCTTTCACCAAATCACTATTTACTTCAGGCAAATTGTACTGCCCCATACTCTTGCGCAAATAAGCTAGCGCAAAGTGAGGTTCTATCCCACTACTAGCCCCTGCCATCATCGAGATTGTACCCGTCGGCGCAATCGTGGTGACAGTCGCATTTCGAAAATGTTTATATCCTTTCTTCTGCCATATCGAGCCCTTAAAATTGGGGAAATTCCCTTTTTCTTTACCCAGCTTCGCGCTTTCGTCATGGCCTATTTTTTGCACGTACCTCATTACTTCTTCCGCCAGTTTGAGCGCTTCTTGCGAATCGTAGGCTACATGGAGTTTTACCAGCATATCCGCAAACCCCATCACCCCCAATCCTATTTTCCGGTTACCATGCACTGTATCTGCCACTTGCTTTAGCGGGTATTCACACACCGACACCACATCATCCAGCATCCGGACTGCGATCCGTACCGTTTCCTCCAATTTCTTGTAATCTACTTTACTATCTCCATTTTGACCAGCCACATGCACCGCCAAATTTATACTCCCCAAATTGCACGCTTCATAAGATAAAAGTGGCTGTTCACCACACAAATTCACTGTTTCCAGTCGCCCTACATGTGGTGTGGGGTTATGCTTTTCTATTTCGTCGATAAAGATGAGTCCTGGATCACCGTTTTTCCAGGCCATGCGCGCCGCTTCTTCCATCAATCCTCTCGCCGACACCATAGATTGCACCAAACCAGTCCGCGGATTTACCAGTTCCCACTGCAAATTATTTTTTACCGCCTCCACAAATTTAGCTGTCACTGCAATCGAAAAGTTGATATGAGGGTAATTGTATCCCGATTCTTTACAATGTATAAACTCTATAATGTCTGGATGCGATATCGGCAAAGTTACCATATTGCCACTTCTACGCTTGCCCGCTTGCAAATAGATATCAGAAGCATCGTTGATGAGTTGCATGAGGGCCACAGGGCCAGCCGCCGCCCCCGATGTAGTCGCAACTTTATCGCCCTTTGGTCGCACGTGACCAAAGTTAAATCCTACTCCTCCACCATATTTTTTGAGAATAGACGATTCTTTTAGACTTTCAAAAATCCCTTCTATATCGTCTGGCATCGGCATCACAAAACAATTGGCTAGCTGATTATTTGGTGTCCCGCTATTGGCTAATGTTCGCCCTCCAGGCATAAACCGCTGTTCTTTCATCAAATTCGCAAACTTTGCGCTCCATTCTTTGCGTATCTTTACAGGTTCAGCACTAGCCAAAAACTTGGCTGTACGTTCAAACATCCCCGCTACTGTCTCTACTACTTCTGCGTCATCTCCCTTTAGCAAATACTTCTCTTTGGCTACAGTCAAAGCGTTTAGAGTGAGTCCTACATCATCATTCACGCCTAGCGCTCGCTTACTTGCTTCTACTTGGCGCTTTTTCTCACGATTTAGAATATATGCTTTTGCTGTCTTGTAATGACCCGATTCTAATAGGACTCGCTCGACCATATCGGCGATCTCAGCCGATGCTACTTTTTTGATACGGCCGTATTGTTTTTCGAGTTTTACCACTACTTTTTTTGCTAAATCAAGGGCGAGTTTGTCATCTGTGCCACCTACATCTTGCGCCGCCAGAAATATCGAGTCCGCTATCTTCTCCACTTCGAGCTTTTGTTCTTTATCACTGCGCTTTAGTACTTTCATGTGTGATTCATCCTATACGAAAAATGCATAGAAGCGCAATACAACAAAATGATACAAAATTACTTCGTGGTACAAATGCATCTCACAGCCAAAAAAAACATTACGCAGGCCGAGTAGCCGAGCAACTAGCTAATTTCATACAAAATTTGGCGGATCAAATTTTGCCGACATTACAGGCGCGCAAGCCGCATGTACCGGAGGTCAAAATTTCTGGTCCGACAAGTTTTGAAATTAGCTATTACTTCTCTTCACTTTTTGCAGGCAACTTCCACGCCGCCCACCGACAATTTGGATAATTTTCACAACCAAAAAACTTTGCCCCTTTTTTAGATTTCATCGCTCGCACTCGTCCTCCGTCTTGCGGACACACAGCATCTTTGACGTACTCTATATATGGCTTGGTATATTTACAATCTGGATAAGTCGAACAAGATAAAAATTTGCCGTATTTACCCGTCCTTATTACCACTTCTCCATCCTCACAATCGGGGCACTTTTCGCCCGTTGACTCTACCTGCACCTTGATTCGCTCGCCCGTTTCTTCAACCTTTTTGACTTGGCTCGACATCGGCCCCCAAAATTCTGCTACCGTCGGTACCCACTGTTTCTTGCCATCTGCGATCAGGTCTAGATCCTTTTCCATTTTGGCCGTAAACTCGTACGCAAACACACTAGCAAAGTTTGCAAGCAAAAAGTCCACCACCGCTTCCCCTATCGCAGTCGGATGAAAAGATTTTTCTTCTTTCACTACATAACCTCTGTCTTGGATTGTCGAAATGATCGTCGCGTACGTACTAGGTCTTCCTATGCCTCTTTTTTCAAGTTCCTTGATGAGACCTGCCTCGCTGTACCTAGATGGTGGATTGGTATATTTTTGGATTGGATCCACTTTCATTAATGAAAGTGCCTGTCCCACGCTTAGTTGTGGCAAAAATACATCATCACTTGTTTTACCTAGTCGTAGATAACCATCAAATATCATGCGCTTACCATCTGCCTTTAGTAGATATTTATCAGCCTCCACCAAGATACTTGTTTTATCAAATCTCGCGTCACTCATTTGACACTGCAAAAATCTTGCTCTAATTAGTTCGTACAGTTTTTGATGTCTACTGGTCATCCCTGCGGCCGTCAGGTCTTCCCCTCGCCTATTTACGTCAGTGGGACGGATCGCTTCGTGCGCTTCCTGCGCACTCGCGGCTTTAGTTTTGTACACACGTTTTGAGTCAGGTAAATACTCTTTGCCAAAATTTTGCTCGATAAAATTTCGCGCCATCAGTACCGCTTCATCCGCTAGATTAAACGAGTCCGTACGATGATATGTGATGTAGCCGTGTTCATACAAAGATTGTGCAATCTGCATCGTCATTTTCGCGCTCCACGAAAAAGTGTTTGAACCAGCGCGTTGCAACAGTGAGGTAGTAAATGGCGGAAATGGGCTACTACGTTGTTCTACCTGCTCGATATCACTTACTTTGTATTTTGCAGAATTTAGCTCAGCTATCACCTTCTCGGCTTGTTCTGTATTGCCGATTTTTGCTGGCTTCCCAGATACCTTGTACAGTTGTACCCTTAGTTCCAATTTTTGCGACTGCAAATGATCAGTACTTGGCAGTCCGTTCAAATCTACAAAAATCTCCCAGTATTCCTCTGGTTTAAAGGCTCGGATCTCGCGCTCTTTGTCCACTATTAGTCGCACCGCCACAGATTGCACACGTCCCGCCGATAGTCCCCTACGCACTTTCCTCCATAAAAGTGGTGAGAGCGTATACCCGACCAATCTATCCAGGACACGCCTAGCCTGCTGGGCATTGACCATAGGGATATTTACACTGCCAGGATGCTTGAGTGCTTCTTCTATCGCGCTCTTTGTGATCTCATGAAATGTGACACGCTTAAATCTATCTTCATTATTTTGTGCAGTATCTTTTTTACTTTTTGCGTCATCACTTAGCAAATACTGCACATGGTACGAGATTGCCTCTCCTTCTCGATCAGGGTCGGTCGCAAGATATACAACACTGGCTTCTTTGGCTAGTTTTTTTAGTAGTGCTACATGCGCTTTCTTCGATTCAAGCACTTGGTATTTAGGAGCAAAATCGTGTTCAATGTCGATCGCGAGCCCCCCACCTTTTTCCGGCAGGTCACGCACATGTCCCATCGAAGCCTCTATTTTATACTTTCCACCCAGGAATTTGCTGAGCGTTTTGGCTTTGGTTGGAGATTCTACGATTACTAAATCCATGTTACTAGGATACCACACGTATCAGTTCATCTACGATTTTGGTGATCACTACATCTATTGTTTTACGCTCTGCACCGCTAAAATCCTGCAAACTATATACTACTCCCGGCACCCCCCCATTTCCCCTCACCTCTCTATTTTCCACCCCCACTTTTACATACCAAAAGTCATGATTCGCCAAATATTCTCTGACCGATTTCAGTCCATTGTGCACTTTAGGCCCATGCCCAAAACAAATTTTGTAATTACCCAGTGCAATATCCAAATCATCATGGACAATGTAGATATTTTTCCGGTGGATTTTATAAAAATGAGCTATCTCTGCCACAGATTTGCCACTTTCATTCATAAAAGTCTGTGGTTTCGCCACTATCAATTCTTTCGTCTGCAAAATCTCTGCATTAAATTTTTTCGAAAATGAGAAAGCTAGACCAGATCCTTGCGCACGCGAGCGATCGGCATTTGCGACGGTCTGCAGCATGTTCAACAACTCATCCACGACCATAAATCCGACATTGTGTCGATTATTTTGATATTTTTCACCTGGGTTCCCCAGTCCTACGATCAATTTCATTATTTATATAGTACCACGATAGTTAGTCTCACTCTCTAATTTTTCTATCAAATCCTCTGGACTAGCCACAGGTATCGCCCCATTGTCCAGTAGTTCTACCACCCCACTGTAGCTAGGATCATCCAAAGGACCAGGGATCACATACACATCGCGCCCAGCCTCTGCCGCATGTTTTACCGTATTTTTCACTCCACTCTTGTGAGGACAGCACGTCACAAGGATCGCCTCTACCAGCTGCACCAGTACTCCGTTTCTAGCTAAAAACTGCTCTCGAATCGGTCTATTTCCTTCAGGATATGCCGATACCAGCAATCCGCCACTGTTTAATATTTGTTGTTTTAAGCTTATGTGTTGGGGTGGATAGCAGTAGTCTAGGCCATGAGCCAAGACTGCTATCGTGCGACCTCCCTGCTCTATAGCGGTCTGGTGTGCGATCCCATCCACGCCTCGCGCCAACCCCGAAACAATGCAATAATCATGCGTCACCAACGTACGTACAAACTGCCTGGTCACTCGCTCACCGTATGCACTCACCCATCTCGTCCCCACCACCCCTATCCGCTTCATGGCAAGACATTTTTGGTTCCCCAACAAATACAAATCCGACATATTTCCATCATACGCCACACCGTGTAGGGGCGGACCCCCATCACTTACAACCCCGGGGGTTGTAAGTGAATGTCCCTCCTCCGGAGTGTCTTACTCAAGCGGAGGAGAGAAATAAAATATATTTTCCACTTATTTACTGCTTGATACATCATTCCAATGATGAGGTATTGGCGATGGTTTTCCTTTGTCAGCAATAATTTTTTGTTGATCGCCTTTACCTTTATTTTTATTCGGATCATACTTAGGTTTGGGCTTTTCTATTTTTTTTGCAAAATACCCAATGACTGCATTTGCATGAAGCCCAATTTCACTAGCTCCTGACGAATATGGTACACCTCCAGATCTCTCTGTACGCAGGTTTATATACATTTTAGTTATTTCTGGGTTCATAATTTTCTCACCTCCTTTATTTTTGACATTACCTTCCTGCGTCCTGTCGGACTCCGGCAGGCAAAGAAGAACCCGCCTTTTTGGTGCGGGTTTGTGTCGTTTTGCTTTTTAATTAAGCTCTTCTACACACATCCCGCCACGCTCCAAAAAAGGAGGTGTTTGACGGTAATGTTTGTAAAACGAACTTGCATAGTCATAAGAATGTAAGTATCCCAAATACACAAAAGACTATCAATATATCAAAATATATCTAAATAGGTTAATTTTCTCTATTTGCCATCCATTCAAGTATTTCCCCCATTACCTCACCCTTCAAGTCACCCTTCAAGGCCAGGCCTTGTAGGCTCTTTTTTCCTTCGTCTGTGTATCTTTTTATCTCGCTCTCGAGCTTGTCTTTACCATACATAGTTGCAAAACTATGCTTACCCTCTCTACTATCATTACCTACCGGCTTACCTGTTTTGCTACTATCGCCGTACTCAGCCAACCAGTCATCTCTCAGCTGAAACACGTGTCCCAGTGCCATGCCATACTCATACAATTTGTTTTGTAGTGTTGTATCTGCCCCACCTAAACTGGCACCCAGCTGTAGAGGTAGGACACAGCTATATTCTCCCGACTTCAAAGCAAGTATTGACATGAGCGTATTCTCATCCGCTACTTTAAGACAATCTAGCGTTTGGCCATATCCCACACGGGTAAAGTACTTGCCCCAGACCTGCATCCCCCTGATAATTTGTAAATTGGTAATTGGTAATTTTAAATTAGAAAGTATTTCCACCCCCCACCCAAAAGTATAGTCACCAGCCAATGTCGAAACTACATCCGCCACATGCCTATCGCTATATCTAGCTAAAAATGTGTCCACCCCTCTTCTTTTTGTATCGTTGTCCATAAAGTCATCTTGGATCAGTAGTCCCAGGTGGAAAATCTCCATCATGGAAGCCGCTTTGATAATTTCCTTATCCACCTTTTTACCCGCGAGTTCATATCCCAAAATCGTCAGTATCCCCCGCAGTCTCTTGCCACCCAAAGATAGTTCCTGCATCGCAGTTACGATTGTTGCAAGTTCATTTGATATGGCGCTCACTTCTTTCAGTCGTCGCTCTAGTTCTACTTCAATCTCATTATCTATCAAATCTTTGTACTTTTCGATATATTTTTGCAAAAGTTTGTTCATGACTTCATTTTACTACGAAATCTTTTACCTGGTTTATAGTAATCTCATCTGGACAACCAATCAATCCATGCGCTTCATTTTGGTAAATAAAACAAAGCATAGGTTGCCCAATAAAGTTACACATTACATCCCCCTCATCAGTTGTGGGATCATTTATTGCAACACAACAGTGTCGACAACCCTTCGCAAGTAACAATCGTGCAGTCTGCACAGCAGTTGATTCTGCTTTCGCTTTCATATGTTATGCATCTTACACCATCAGCTTCCCGTCTTTTAACACAATCTTGTCATCAATCGTGACCACGCTCCCAGACAACCTCATATCCTTCACTATATCCCAGTGGATAGCCGACTCATTCTCTCCTCCACCTTTTTTACTCTTATATGCGCGACCAAGTGCCATATGGATCGTCCCACCAATTTTCTCATCAAACAAAGTGTTCAACATCGCTTTTTTAATATTAAAATTGGCGCCTATCGCAAACTCACCTAAATATCGAGCTCCTTGATCGGTATCAAGCATTTTTAGCAAAGCCGCCTCACCTCGCTCTGCCACCGCTTTTACTACTTTTCCGTCTTTAAAATGTAAATGAATACCCGATACTTCAGTCCCAAATGCTAAACTAGGCAAATCAAAATACACTTCTCCGTTTACCCCATCAGTCACAGGTGCTAGGAAACATTCCCCATCTGGGATATTGCAGTCACCGTAGCAAGCACATGCCGTTCGCCCTGCTATATTTACATATAAATTTGTCATCTTGCCTACTACGTGAATTTGTTTCCCCTTATCCAAAATCTTCTCCAGTGCTTTTAGCTCTCGCTCCATTTTGTTGTAATCTACTAGCACACTGTCAAAGTAAAACTCGCGCAACCAATCATATGCTACCCCTGCTTCCTGCGCCATCGCGGGCGTAGGATAATACGTCAGCACCCACCTCTCACTATCGATCATCGGATCCATGAGTGGCCTCAGCAACTTCGATCTAGCCGTCAACTTGCTTGTTTCTATTTGGGCTAGTTCGCGACTATTTTGCTCACTATAAATCCGGATATAAGCATCTGCCCACGCTATCTTGGTTTTGACAATTTCTTCTGGCACATAATTTAGTTGCCATTCATTGGCTTCTTTATAAAATGCGTACGCCATATTTGGCGTCTCAATATCCAATAGTGGATATGCCCCGCGCTTTAGCACCTCGATAAATACAGCCTTCCCCAAGCTCATCCCAGCCTCTGATACTGTGATCAGTACATGCTCTTTTGCCTTCACTTTGACACTGTGATCGACCAGTATTTTCGCCAGTTCAAAATCTTTTTCACTTGGTTGCATGCAAAAAATTATACAACACAACTCATCATTTTTTAGTCACTGTCAAAAGTACACTATCACTTTCATTAAGAGATATATCACGTCTCAAATTACTCCCCACATTTACTTCTGTGTTTAGTACTCTTCCCGATAGATATTCCTCTTTCACGCTATAGTTCCCACTCGAGAGTCCGACTATCGTAATCGGAAAAATTTCATCATGCGATCCTGCAGGATCGTAGTTGGTAGCCAGTACTCGTATTACCCCCGCGCTATCATAGCTCGCCAAAGCCTTCACGTATGTCCCATCCCCCACCGTCGGTAGTTTGCTACCATTTAATTTTGCAATCATCTCTAGCGCCGTAAAGCGTGGTTTTTTTTCGACTGCTCCATATTTTGGGTTCGTTATCATCCCCCACCCGCCATGATATTTTTTGTCACCAGGTGCCCCGTCCATCACTTCAAAGGCCAATGCCATATCAATTGCAGTTGGTTCTAGTGCTGTATTCACCGCCAAAAAATGCGCCCCCGCCCATCTCCCATCATATGCCTTCGATCTTTCCGGGTTTACTCCCCACTCGGAGATATATAAATCTTGCGATCTGGCGATTCTCGTCTCCACCATCTCTTTTGCCTTTGTCACATCATCAATAAAATCCTCCACTTTCGCGCTATATCGGTGCCATGAGAAAAAGTCTATTCGCACGCTACTATCCAATTTGTCATAAAATCCAGTTACCCACGCTGTATAAAAGCCAGTCGTCGCCGGCCCACCTATCTTAAATGGTTTAGTATTTTTTACGTTATTTGCCGCGTTTGCCGCCGTACTATACAAAGTCACATAATTTTTACTACCCCCCATCTTCCACCCCCCAAACAAGTCGGGTTCATTCCACACCTCA
>Ga0233425_10004540_pt1 | contig 23117 bp, 20 predicted proteins | sample Watercolumn_Towu_2_FD_181712 | JGI IMG/M metagenome (GOLD analysis project Ga0233425, IMG submission 181712) | Freshwater microbial communities from Lake Towuti, South Sulawesi, Indonesia - Watercolumn_Towuti2014_140_MG | ecosystem: Environmental > Aquatic > Freshwater > Lake | place... | reverse complement strand
GCATTCCCTGCTTCACGGTCAGCGGCACGTGGTAGACTCCGGGAAGCTGCTCGCCGCCGGCGAGAGTCCGAACTCGTTTGCCCGCTATGTCGTACAGGTTCAGACTGACGCTGGCTGGTTCGGGCAACACGTAGGTAACCAGGGTCCTCTGCGCAAAGGGGCTGGGCGAGACAAGGAGTTTCGCCTTCCGCGGGCCGGCTGCGTTCGGATTCTCCGCGATTGTCGCGGTCGAGTCCAGCCGGTATACCGGGCACACCACGAGATTCCCGGCAAAGGGCGTGCCCAATCCCTGGCTGGCCGCAATTCCGGCATCGGACTCGAACGGCACCATGCAGACAAGGTTCTCGCCCAGTATCAGCGAATCCGTGCCCCAGTTGTAGGACCATGTGACGGAGTCCGAACCTGCGCCCTGGAGGATGTCAGCCCATAGCCAGCCCTGCTGGGCGGTTTCCAGCCGGTTGCCCACGCCCATCATCGTCGTGCGGTCGGGCGCAGAACGGTTGACTGCCCTGCCGGTGATGACCGGCCGCCGGGAGGTCGTTGTCTGCCCGGGCAGCCAGTCCGGAATCACCCGCACCCTGGTGTCCTGGTCGGTGACATCGGTGAGCACGGAGACGCTGCGGTTGCTGACATTCGCAAAGTAAACCCGGTTGGTCACCGGATTCACCGCCACATCCTGTGCGTAGGCGCCGATATCTACCTTCTGGGTACGATTGGTCGCTCCGTCAATCACCGTCATGCTGTCGCCCCAGAAAGTCGCCACATAGACCTTGTTGGTCACCGGATTCACGGCCACCGCATAGGCTTCGTCATCCGCGGGCAGCGTCAGCGTGGTGTTGTTCGCGCCGTCAATCACGGTCACGTCTCCGCTGCCCCAGTTCGCAACGTAAATCCTGTTGGTTACCCGATTCACGGCAACCGACGCCGGATGCTGTCCGACGCTCACCAGAGCCGTGTCGTTGGTTGCGCCGTCAATCACGGTCACGTTGTCGCTTTGCCTGTTCGCGACGTAGATTCGGTTGGTGATCGGGTTCACGGCCGCGGCGATTGGCCCGTCCCCGGCCGGAATGTTCTGCGTGAGGTTGGTCGCGCCATCGATAACCGTGACATTGTCACTGTTCTGATTGGGAACGTATATCCGGTTCGTCGCCGGGTTCACCGCGGGCACCACCGGCAGATAACCCACGGCCACGGTCTGCGTGCTGTCGGTTGCGCCGTCAATCACGGTCACGTTGTTGCTGGACTGGTTCGTGACGTAAATCCTGTTGGTCGCCGCGTTCACCGCGGCGTAAATCGGGCAGTCGCCCGCAGGTACCGTCCAGGTGCGGTTGCTGGCGCCGTCAATCACGGTCACGTTGTCACTGGCGCTGTTGGTGACGTAGATTCGGTTGGTCACCGGGTTCACGGCTACCGCCCAGGGATCCTGACCGACCGCAATTGACTGGCTGGTGTTGGTCGCCCCGTCAGTCACGGTCACGCTGTCGCTGAGCCAGTTCACGGAGTAGATCTTGTTCGTCACCGGGTTCACCGCAATCCTCCGGGGTCCCTCGGTGGCCGGCACCATCGCTGTCCCGTTGGTCGCCCCGTCAACCACGACCAGGGTATTGGTGCCGCTATACGCAACGTAGACCTTGTTCGTCACCGGGTTCGCGGCCAGCGCAATCGGTTCGCTCGCGTCGGCCGAAATCTCGGCTATCACCGTGTCGGTCTCGCCGTCAATCACGATTACCTTGTAGCTCTCGAAGTCCGCCACGTAGACCTTGTTCGTCACCGGATTCACCGCCACCGCGCAGGGCGTCTGTCGCGTGCCCACAGTCGCTGTCTGGTTAAGACTGTCAATCACGGTCACGTTGTCGCCGTCGTGATTCGTAACATAGACCTTGTTCGTCACCGGGTTCACCGCCACGGCGCAGGGCGCGTCGCCTGCGGCCACCGACATCGTGTCGTTGGTCGTGCCGTCGATCACCGTCACGTTGTCGCTGTCGTAGTTCGGGACGTAGATCCGGTTCGTTACCGGATTCACCGCCACCGCGAACGGCCGGGTGCCGACCACGACCTGTGTCGGGGCGTTGGTCTCACCGTCAATGATCGTGACGTCGTTGGACAGGGCATTCGCGACGTAGATTCGGTTCGTCGCCGGGTTCACGGCCACCGCCCGGGGTCGCGTCCCGGCGGCGACGGTGGTGACCACATTGGTCGCGCCGTCGATGACCGACACTGTGGTGCCGTTGAAGTTCGCCACATAAATCCTGTTTGTCACGGTATTCACCGCTACCGCGCATGGACCGTCGCCTACCGGCAGCACGGTGTCCAATAAAAGGCTGCCGCCGTTGACGACTGCCACATTGTCGCGCAGGCCATTGGCGACATAGATCTTGTTGGTAACCGGGTTGACGGCGAGCGCCACCGGCCCGTCGTCGACGGCCACCGCTGTCTGGCTGTTGGTCGCGCCATCGACAACCGTCATGTTGTCGCTGCCGGAATTGGCGACGTAGATCTTGTTGGTAACCGGGTTGACGGCGACAGCGACCGGGTCAGTGCCCACCTGCATCATCGTCGTCATCCAGTCTGCCCTGACCACGCCGACCAGCGAAATGGTCAGTAGTATGCGCAGCGTCGTCACTTGGTCCTCCTTGCTCAAATCGACCGCTAGGCCCTGCCTTGCTCCAGCCTGGGATCTGACTCTCAAGTCACGCGGAGCGAATCTCGCATCGTACTTACAGGTCCTCGTAGTCTAGCATCCCCGACCCGGATGTCAAGGACAGCGGTGTGAAATCCGGAGACAACCCCGGATTTCCGCGCCTGCTACAGATTAGCAGCCATTCGGCAGCCGAGGAGAATCGCGGATATCAGGGCGCAGAATTCGTATATCTCAAACAGAATCCGGTGTTTGATACCGGCGAGCACCGCTCCCCCCCGCGCCGACGCAGCCTCGCCCGGGGAACGTCCCGAGGTTGCGAGCATCCCGATACCGAGATAGAGCGGAATCCAACAGCGCAGGTCGCCTGGTCGAAGCGGCGCCGGAAAACTCTGACCGAGCGTCAGACCGGCCAGCGGCATGGTCATCACCAACAGCAGCAGGATTCCTGGAATCGGCGCCCATTCCGAATTCCCGGTGAGTGTCAGCACCAGCGTAACCAGAGCCAGCAGTTCGACCGCCGTGGCCAGCACCGGCGCAGTCTGGAAGGAATACGGGCCGGCCGTTACGGCGATGACGGCCCCGGCGAAGAGCAGGCCCGAACCCATCAGACTTACTACCTGTCGCATGGCTGTTTGTCCTTTCGGCCAACCGCGGAGAGCGCAGAGTGCGCAGAGAGGAAGGGGCGGTCTGCAGTCTCCAATCTGTGGTCTGTGATCTGCATTCTCCTCAATCCTCGTTCATGTCCGCACCTTCAGACCGCAAGCGCCAGCAGAACCAGCAGGCCAGCCACGGAGAGCCACACCGCAACCGCAGCCGCAATTCCCCCGAGTTCGAGTCTGCCCTCGCTGACAATCGTGCCGTCGAACCGCAGGACGTAGGGTATCCGCGTAAAGACGCCCAGCCGGCCCCCGACCTGAAGCTCAGTCCGAATCTCACGGCCGTTGTGACTGAAACCTCCGACCGCAGTTTCCGAGAGCCCGAGACCGCCTTTGCGGGCAACGCGGTGTCCGTCTACGGTCACGGTCGCGTCAGTGGCAATCATCGCCAGCCTCGGCGTGAAGAAGATGCGCAGCTCAATCCTGCGCCCCTCCCACTCCAGAGTCCGGGTCATTGTCCCTCCTCCGGACGACGCCGGAAGTCAGGCGGCGGCGCGCCGCGCGGGTGGCGGCTGATGCAGTACCTCCAGTGCCGGGAGACGCTTGTAGCGCCGTGCACGCGTTCCTCGGCGCGGGCGAGCATCATCGGCGTTGGATGCGCTGTCGACGAAAGCACCCGGCCGGCTCGCGCCGAGTCAGTCGGCGCATACACAAAGACCTCGGCCAGCGAATCCTGGTACTCCCGACGCCAGTCCGCCGCCTCACTGAGGACAACTGCGAGCGGACTGCCGCGCTCAAGCAGGAACGTCGACAGGCCATTCCGGTCCGCGGCATCGCGCCAGCCGGTCCTGGGCTTGACCAGTTCGGAATGGTCTCTGGTTGCTTCCGGGCTGAACCCGCCTTTGGCATCGTAGAAGAGCTTGCGGTCCGGCATCGCCCACAGCAGATAGCTGCTCCAGGTCTCGCGCACGAAAAGATTGTCCGGGGAGCTGCGGTTCTCGACAAAGCGCACCGCGGCCGCTGGATAGCCGTCGAAGTTGAATTCGAGATTCGTCGGAAGGACGCGAAGGCGCGCAGCGCCGGCGAGAACGAGCGGTATCGCAACTGCCCAGAACCAGCCGCCGACATGTTCGAATCGCACATCGAACTTCCTGAATCGGGCAGACCTTCCGAGCACAGGCAGGATGACCGGCAGCAGGGTCTGGCCGAGGGCAAACACCGCAACAACACCAAACAGCGGCATGTTGCGGCTGCTCACGCCGGCCGCCAGAGCAGCCAGCGCCACCAGCGCTATCACCGGGATGGGCTGCCGTCGAAGCGACAGACCGCACGTGACCAGGGCGACCAGACTCCCCCAGACGACCGCCTCCCAGCCCGACACGCCGCTCCACTCGGTAAGCCCCTGCAGCATGGGCAGCGCACGCGCCGTCTCCAGCGGCATCAGATAGAGCCTCCATCCGTACGGATTGATGACAATCGCAAGCGCGGTCGCAACCAGGCAGGCAGCCAGGGTCAGACGCGCCCGGGTATCCCGACTCAGCGACAGGAACAGCAGAATCACCAGCGGCGCGACCATAAAGCCCGGGTGCAGGTTGGCCCAGAGGACAGTCACTAGAGGAATCGACCAGATGAGTTTGTCAGCGACGTGGCGCGGTGCCGAGTCCCCGGACATCCCCACGAAGTTCGAGAGGATGAAAATCTCCAATGCCACAAACGCCACCGTAAACATCGCCGGCCGGCCGGACAAGTAGACCGAAATCGTCATCAGAGCCAGACCGAGCACGACGAAATTGACCAGCATGTTTCTGCAGTTTCGCTCCAGCACTTTGTAAAGGAAGTAGAAGATGCACCCGGCCACGACCGAATTCAGGATCGCGATGCCCGCCCCGCCAAGCCAGCGCCAGGCGCCAAACAGAACCACCTGGGAAAGCCAGGCATAGTCGTAACCGAAGCCGGCAGTCGTCGAGTAGTAGAAACGGCCGATGTCGGGAATCGCACCGTGAGCGAGTATCCATCTACCGACGGCCATGTGCCAGAGCGTGTCAGGGTTGTTCGGCCTGGCGAGCGTGGCGACGAACGCGGCGATCGCCGCGCCCACTGCAGGGCTCGGCAGGAATGCCCGGAGCAGAAAGACCCGCCAACCGTTTGGACCCGTGGCTTGCGGCCTGTGGCTTGTGGCTTGTGGCTTCACGGTATCGGCAGCGTGACCACCGTGTAGATGCGCCGGAGGTAGTTCGCCAAACTGCCGGCAACGGCCCGGGAGCCTGCCACCGCGCCCAGTGCGACGGCGAGTGCGGCCACAACGTACTCGAGCGTGGTTGCGGCAGTCTCGTCATCGAGCAGTCGCACAGCGAGCCGTCGTGCGGCAGGTGTCAGGCGGCAGGCAGCAGGCAACAGGTGGGGCATGTCTCAGCGTCTGTGTTTGGACAGCATTGCCGAAGCCCATTGATACTGAGGGGCAGTGATGTCCGGAAAGTCGGAGCGCATTCTGTCCAGCAGGACCAGCGCCTGGTCCTTCTTGCGCTGCTTGAGCAGCACAATGACGTCACCGGAGTCACGAGTGAACTGACCGGCCAGTTCCCGCTCGGCCGAGGCGACAAGCTGCCGGATGTTGTCAGGGTCTCCCGCTTCCGGGCGGGCCAGTGCCTGCTTCCAGTACGAAATCGCCAGCCCGAAGTTCCCGGGAATGCGATTGTCATAGTAGTACTTGCCCGATTCAAGGTCCTGAGCAACTGCAGCGGGCATCGCGTCGAGGTCAACCTCACTCCAGGCGACCCGCACCGCGGGCAACGGCACCGGGTCGGCCGGGGCTGATGCGACCGGCACCACGGGCGCTCGGGCAGGATGAGGCAGAAGCATCTTCAGTTGTCTCGGCGTAACGACGATGACTGCCACCACCGAGCAGAGCGCCAGCAATGCACTGCCGACGAGTCTCCGGGTCCGGGACAGCCCCTTCTTCGATGCCTTCTCAGGCGCCGGCGCGCCGTAGACATAGACGACGCGGGAGGGAGGCGAGTTCCGGTTCATCAGAATGCACCTGCCGCGCCCGATGCCTTGAACTGGAAATACATCGGTCCGAGAATCATCAGAAACGTAGCCGGGAAGACGAATGTCAGCAGCGGGAATAGTATCTTCACCGGCAGTTCGTAGGCCGCCTTCTCCGCTCGCTCGAACCGACGGAGCAGCATCTCCTGGGACTCAGTCCTCAGCACCGGTCCCAGGCTTGCCCCGGTCTCCGAGGCCTGCACCACTGCGTTGGCAAAGGCCGTGAAGTCCGGCACGTCCATCTTCCGGGCCATCTCCCGCAGTGCCTCGGTGCGCGGCTTGCCGACGTTCACGCTTCTCAGAAACGTCTGGAACCGCCAGACCAATGGACCCGGCTCAAGCACCTCGGTCAGCTTCCGCACTGCCGAGTCAAAACCCAGCCCGGCCTCCACCGAGAGCGCGAGCAGGTCCAGGAACCCCGGCAGCGCGCGCAAGTAGGCGTGCTCCTGCTTTCTCACCGCCGCCGACAGACGCATGTCCGGCAACGCGAAACCCAGCAGGCTGAGGGCGGCCACGATGAACAGGTTTGGCACCAGGGTCGTGTAGACCAGCAGCGCGACCCCGGTCATGACCAGCAGGGCGATTTCCTTGATGGCTAGAAACTCATCGGCCGTCAGTTCAAAGTGCAGCCCGGCCCGTTCAATCTGGTGAGCGTAGCGTTCTCTGATTCCCGGCAGGGGCAGGAGTCGATTGTAGCGGGCAAAGTACCGGATGACGGGCCAGAAGGACCGATACAGCTCGGGCACGCTGTCCTCGTCGTCCTTCCTCCGCCGTGCTGCTGTCAGTCTTGACCGTCGGGATATCCACATCCCGGCGATGACGACGATGGCGACCAGGAGAAGCGAAAGCGCGGCAAGTACCATGAGCCTCCTATACGTCAACGGCGATGAGCCGGCGAATCACCAGCCAGCCCATGATTTCGAGAACGACGATGACGGCCAGCATGAGTTGTCCCGGCACGGTCGTGAACATGGGACGTATCATGTCACGGTCGAGCATGAACAGAACTCCGGCCAACCCCCAGGGGAGAAGACTCATGACAATTCCCTGGAGTCGTCCCTGGGCGCTCAATGTCACGATCTTGCCCCGGATTCGGTTTCGCCCCCGAATTGTCTCGGCAATCTTCAGCAGCACCTCGGACAGCACGCCGCCGGTCTCCTGGGCAATGCTGATGGCGTCCACCGCAGTTCTCAAGTCCTCCGAGCGGATACGATTCTTCATGTCCTGTAGGGCCTGGATGATCGGCTTCCCGACCCGGTTCTCCTGCAGCGCGTTGGCGAATTCCTGCCGGATCGGCGGGCCCATCTCCCACGTTACCTGTTCGATTGCCTGCATCAGGCTCATTCCGGCCTTCATCGCTCCGGCCGCGATGGTAACGGCCTCGACCAACTGGGCATCGAACTTCGCGCGGCGCCGCTTCTCCAGGTTGCGCAGATAAAGGTGAGGAGCCAGCAGTCCCGCGACCGCGCCCAACCCGATCATTACCGGCATGAAATTCGTCACCACGGCCATAACCAGCGCCCCTCCGGCCGCGCACAGCAGTGCCCAGCGCCACAGACGCTCCGGCGCAACGCCCAGGTACAATGCTTCGACTTTCTCTTCCGACCGCGCGAGAAATCGGCGGCGGTAGGTGTTCACAGCCTGCAGCACGACCAGCCCGACCAGAACCAGGCATGCGAACACCGCAAAATAGGAAACCAGGCTAAGCAACAGCGAACACCTCCATTGCGACTTTGATGCCCCGGGCGCGGAGCTGCTCAATGATTCTGGGCACGGTGCCGGTCGGTTCGAACGTGCCCACGACCCGACCCGCGGCATCAAACCCGTGCTGCCGGTAGAGGAAGATTTCCTGGGTCATGAAGATGGAGTTCTCGCCCATTCCGGTCACCTCGGTGATATGGGTTATCTTGCGCGAGCCGTCCGGCAGGCGCGAGACCTGAACCACCATGTCAATGCCGGCCGCAATCTGCTCCCGGATTGCCCGCGAGGGGAGTTCCACCCCGGCCATCAGCACCAGCGTCTCGAGCCGGGCCAGCGCATCGCGCGGGGCATTGGCGTGAATCGTCGTCAGCGAACCATCGTGACCGGTGTTCATTGCCTGCAGCATGTCCAACGCTTCTCCACCCCGGCACTCGCCCACCACAATCCGGTCCGGCCGCATGCGCAGCGTATTCCGGACCAGTTCGCGAATGGACACTGCGCCGCTACCCTCGGCGTTCGCCGACCGGGCCTCAAGTGCGACGACGTGGTTCTTGTTGATCTGCAGTTCGGCGGCGTCTTCGATGGTGATGATCCGCTGGTTGTCCGGAATGAAGTTGGAGAGGACATTGAGCAGGGTTGTCTTGCCGGTACCGGTCCCGCCGGAAATCAGGATGTTGGCCCGGCACTTGACCATCAGTTCGAGGAAGTCGACCATCTGGCGGCTCAGGGAGCCGAAGCGAAGGAGGTCGTCGGTGGTGAGTCGGTTGCGGGAGAATTTGCGGATTGTGAGCTTGGGGCCGTTGAGGGCGAGAGGAGGGATTATCACGTGGACGCGGGAACCGTCGGCAAGACGGGCATCAACGTAGGGAACGGCCTCGTCGACGTGGCGTCCGATGGGCTGGATTATGCGCTGGATGACGGCGTGAATCTGGCTCTCATCGAGGAAGCGCTCGCTGGTGAGCTCGAGCTGGCCATCGCGTTCGACATAGATCTGGTCAGGCCGGTTGACCATGACTTCGGTCACCGTGTCGTCGGCCAGGAACCTCTCCAGAGGACCCAGTCCGAGGAAGTCGTTGAGTAACTCGGTCAGGAGCGACTGCTCGGTCCACCCGAACGGCAGCGCGGCCGAGCGCTCGGAGAGCATCGCGATGAGAATCTCGCGAACTCGGGCGCGAAACTCGGCATCGCTGAGACCCTGGAGGCTCGACTTCCGCTTGTTGACCCGCCTGAGAAGTTCATTTTGGATGTGTTGCTTGAACTGGAAAAGCTCCTGGCTGGCCACGCCGGGCGAGACGGGTTCCTTCTGCGGGAGCGTTTCCGGGGCAGCCCCCGGAATTCCTGTCGGCAGAACGAAGTCCAGTGTGGTCCCGGTAGTCCCAACGCCCAGAAGGGCGTCATCCGAATCGGCGGCCGGTCCCCGAGTCGGGTCCCCGGGCGCGGTCTCACCCCTCGTTGCCTGTTCGTCGTTCACCGTTCCGTGCACGCGAGCCGCGAACAGCCGGCCGGTCTGGTCGAACAGCTCGGCAAGGTCCCGGGACTCGCCAGACCCGGAAAGTGTGAACGGAGATTGATGCTGGGATGGTTGCGCTCCGGACTGCGCCGGGTGCTCCTGGACCGCTGTCCGCTTTTCGCCGGCCGGTTCGTCAGGAACTCTCAATGCCACTGCTTCACCTGATCATGTCCGCGGGTTGAACCATCTTCAAGTAGTCCTGTCCGATGCCGCCGTAGGAAACCCTGGGCGTGACCAGGACAATCAACTCCCGTCTCCGGGTGGATGATGAAGTGGCAAACAGCGGGAATAAGAAGCCGCCCCTGGTCTCGCGTGACGTAACCGCATTGTACAGACCGGCAAGAGCGAGCGTCTTGTCCTTCTCGACCGCAACGTTGAGCACGACGCTGCTGGAAGTCAGGGGATTCTCGCTGCTGCCGGTCACCGTGCCCACCGGCTCGCTTGATTCCAGGCTCAACTGCAGGAGCACGTCGTTCATCCGCTCTTCCGGAGTCACTCGCAGCGTTATGCCATAGGGCTTATACTCGATTCCCTGGCCGCCCGTCGAACTGACCACTCGATACGGTATCTCGCCGCCGGAAGTGATCACGGCTTCTTTTCGGTTCAGAGTAACAATCCTCGGATTGGCGATGATCTTGGCCCGGCCGGACTGGAGCTGGGCGCTGAGCGCATCCAGCAACTGGCTCGATGCCGTGATGCCGAGTTCGATGCTCTTGCCGGCCGTGCTCCCGTTCACGCCAATAATCGGGATGGTGCCGGTCAGATTGGCAGTGCCAGTCGGCGGAACAATGTCAAGAAGTCCGAGACCGGAAGCACTGGTCGCGTCCACCTCAACGAGGGTAACGGCAATGTCAATCAGTACTTCCCGGGCGGCAATGATGACCATGTCGACGACTTCGGGGAAACTCTCCATGACCTTGTGGAAGCGCTCCAGGTCCTGGGAGTGTTCGATTCGTCCCTCGACAATCACCTGGCCGCCGGCCACGGTATAGGTCAAGTTCAAATTCCCAAGCAGGGATTTCAGCCGGGCAATCTTCTGCTCCGGCGGAACCGAGACAACCTGCACCGAGTACTGAACGACCTGCGTTCCGCTCTTCACCGTAATCGAGCCCCACCCGGCGGCATCGCCGATGATTTTTACTCTCCCTGCGTCCAGCTGCACGACGTGCAGCGGACCGGTAAAACCGATATCGCTTCCGGCCGGGACCGAGACAATCTTCTGCTCCCCAACGCCGATGGTCATCTCCTCAATCGCATATGCCGCACTGCCTGTGAGCAGCACCAGAAGCGAAATCGGCAGAATCAGTCTACGCATGATGCAACTCCATTCCCGAAGACGCTCAGTCACGGTGTATTGACCCCTTGGGCGCAGGTGCGGGCACGGGCGCAACCGCTACCGGTGGCTCCGGCTCGACTCGCAGCCGCGCGGCTCGCTCTGCTCCCAGTTGTTTGGCCTTGGGCAGGACATCCGTGAGTTTGACAGGCTTGAGCTTCATGTCTTCTTTCGGTTCTTTCTTGCTGCGCACCGACATTGTCAGGTTGCAGGGCTGAGCGGCAAGGAGCAGCAACTGCTCCTCCGGCGTTACGCTCAGCACCAGCGTTGCCCCGATCTTGTCAATCACGGTTACCGCGGGCAGGACTTCGAATGCCTGTCGACTGCCGCCCTCGGCATACGTACCGACGATGTCAATCACGTCTCCGGGCTTGGCGGCGCTGCTCAGCGCACCGGCGAGTGCAATGGCAAACGCCCGTTCCCGATTCTCGGGTCTCAGATAGCGATCATACCCGCCCTGTGCCGCAAGCGGAATGGCATTCCAGTACAGGGGCTGTCCCGGGTCCATGTCAACCCCCACCACCCTGCCCTCGACCGAGATGATATCGTTACCGCTCACGAAATTGCCGCCGATCGCGCCCTTGGGCAATTCCTTTGCCACCAGCGCCCCGTGGGTGACCGTGCTTCCGCCGTCAATCTTCTGGGCGGCCACCGCAACCGTAATCGTCTCCTTTTTCTTGTCTCGCGAGCGAATGTAGAAGCTCATCAGGGCAATACCGACGAAGCCCAGGACCGCAGCCAGTAGCAGCGCTCGCCAGGCATTTCCAGGCAGTAGTCCGCTCTTTTCAGTCTCCGCCATCTTCAAGTCCTTTCCAGTTGACCGCAGAGGACGCAGACCAATGCGGAATACGGAGTGAGGAAATCGGTGTCTTCTCTGCGTTCTCTGTGGTTCATGTTCTACAGTCTGCGGTCTGCATTCTGCAGTCCGCTTCGGGCTATTTCCTTTCGCTTCGGTCGTGATGTCCCGGAGTCGTCGCAACCAGGCCAATTCGGGTCATCAACGAGTCCTGTCTTCTGAACTGTACTGCAACTGTCCGGTCCTCGCTGTTCTTGGTGAAGGCCTCCAGGAACCCCTGGCGGTCGGAAGTGACTCGTTGCCATCCAAGCCGGCTCAAGGCCCGGACGTAGAAGGAACGAACCGCCTCAACGTCATCCGGCGTAAGATAGAAGCCGATGAAACACGCTGTTCCTCGACCGACCTGCATTCGACAATTCGATTTCGGATAGATGGGAATATCCGCTGCTGGCGCCTTCGCGTCCCTCGCCCCGGGCAGCAGTTGCTCCCGGAAATGCTCAGTCGAAGGTAACTCAAACACGCCCGATTGACCCGGCTGCGCGGACGATGGCATTGCCAGCGCAAGAGCGTGATCGCCGCCGGACTTCTCCCGGAGCGCCGCTCCGCCCGCCGGGCCCGCGTAGACTCGCGTCTTCAACGAGTCCTCGCCGGCTGCGACCCTCACCGAATCGAGGATCTCGGCCTCCGAGCCTGCCCGAAACGAGAGACTGCCGCCGCCCCAGTCCGGACCGACTGGAGAACGAGGCCTTCTGCTCTTGTCAGTTGTCACTTGCGCTCTTGTCACTCCGGTGCGCGGAACGTGTCCCCGCCATAGCCCCAGCGCAATACCTGCTCCGACCACGAGCACCGCCGCAAGCAGGACCAGGCCCGCGTGCGTTCGGCGTGGAGAGCGCGGTCCGAAGAGCGAGTGAAGAGCATTCGGAATCTCCTTCCCCGTGTTCGGGATTCCTGAAGAAGCCGGCCGGGACCGAAACAGACTCACCATACCCCCGTGCGCCGGTAGATCGTGTCCAGGATTGCGTTCCCGTGCGGAATCGGCTCGGCGCTTGTCGAGTCAAGGCTGCTCGGTTCTGACCGAAAGAGCCCGACATAGTACGCAATGTGCAGGAAGAACGACCCGACCGCCGAGTCCGACATCGCCCACTGGTCGGCCGCGGTAGCCCAGTTGTCGGCCTGGTAGCCGAGGACGCTGGGCGCGTAGGAGAACAATGATGCCTGACCCGGGATCTTCCCGCGCGCCGCACCGGTGACGCCGCCCGAGACACCGCGGTTCGACAACGTGAACATGCCGCCGAGCCAGTCCGCGGTTCCGCTGTTGACAAGCGTGTCCCAACTCTCACTTGCGATTTGCTGGACGGGTTGGTTCAACTGTTTCCCGACCCGGGCGAGCGCGATATCGCCGGCATCAAACGCCAGCAGTCGCGCGCCCATATGCGCCGTCTGCAGACCGGAACCCCATTGAGCAAAGAGCAGGCACGAGAGAAACACGCCGGCGACAACTGCAAAGACCAGCAGCCCTTCAAGTGCCGCCGCGCCCCGGTCATCACGCCGGATGCCGCGTGCCACTCGCCGCAGGCACGACTCCAAGGGCTTTGCCGGTGGCTGGTGGCTGGTGACCGATGGCTTCATTGTCCTATGGCAACAGAACGTACTTGCGCAGATTCTCAAGGTTCAGGGAGTTCAGGTTGTGGCTGGTGTACGCCGTGTCGCTGGTAATGTCCAGCACGCCGGCCGAGTCAAGCGGCGTGAGTCTGACATCCCAGTTCGGAGCGAAGAAGTAGTCCTCCGGGGCGGGATTGCTGAGGGCCAGATACGGTTCCGACTTTGCCACGGCGAGCATCGGACTCGGGGGAGCGGCCCTGTTTCGCGGAAAGAGCAGTTTACCCATCACCGGGCCCAGACCGCGCGGTGACTGGTCGTCGCCCGATTGCCAGACAAAGGACACGGCATACAGCTCGGTCCCGGGGCTGAGACGGCGGGGCCGAAGCCTGGTACCCTGATTGCCGTTGGTCGAACAAGCGCCGGTGTAAAACCCGGTGCGCACGGCAATTGACGAATCCACAAAGTCGCCATCGTTCACGTGTGGCATGGCTTCAGGTAGAATCGAGTCGCCAGCGGACCAGGGATGGTATGTGTACCGGCTGTACTGCGGGTCCCCGATTCGCACGACGCGACTTCTGACAACTACCGTGTCACGCTTGTACTTGTTGTTGCCCGGGTGAGCATCAACAAGTGTCCAGGGCGGATTGGCGAAGGGCGAAACCCAGCTGTCGCCTTGAAGGTATGCGGTCCAGATTTTGCCGCCCGGCTTATCAAAGAACCTGAACCCGGAATCATTGGCATGGGTAATCGTGTTGTAAAAAGTCTGCTTGATGTAGTCCTTGTACATCCGGGCGAGAACCTGTCGGACCGTGCACCAGTTGCTCGAATCGCCATAGAAGGCCCGTATTTCGAAGTTGAGCGAGTCAACGGTGACTCGCCCGGTGGCCGGGCCGATATTGGAGTCGTTGGTGGGCAGGGTGTCCAGCAGGCCGGCGAGTCGCTTCAGGTCGTGAAGCATCAGGCTGTCGCCGCTGGAGTTTGCCACCAGCGAAAGTGAATCACGCGTCCTGACCAGCACCATGCCACCCGGGTTCTGAGACGAAGGGTTGCCGCCGCTCGCGTTCCGGCGAGCCTGGCTGGACCCGATTGCCTGCGCCGCCAGCGGAAAGCTGCCGGCAACGTCGCTCTGCAAGTCGTAGAGCCACTGCGCGGTCTGGGCGAGTTTCTGAATCGAAACGGGATAGAGATTCCGGGCGGTACTCTCCGGGTCGGAGTTTCCGAACAGCGCGAGGGTAATCTCCCGACCCATCGCCCTCACCGACGCATCGGCGGTATCGCTGTAGAGAGCGCGTGCCAGGGCCTCGGCCACGGTGAGAACGGTCATCCACGTATACATGCTCTTGATACCCACGTTCATGTTCGCACTCAGGTTGAGTCCCCGGGCAAGCCAGATTGAACCGGTGAAGGCACCGGCATCGGCTGCAGTCTGGGCGCGCATCTTTCGGGTCGTAACCTGGGTCCCGTTCGGTATCAGCAGCATGAACGTGAGTAGCAGGGTCAGAGCGACAACGCCCATCAGCAGAACCTGCCCATCAGTGTCACACAGCACGCGAAGCGGGCTCTTGACCTTCGACTTCTCGACTCTTCGACCTTTCGACTTTTCGACCTTTCGACTTCTCGACGTTCCGACGTTCACGTTATGACCCTGCCCAGTAGTCCATCACCGCGCGGCCGCGAATCGGAACGTTCCAGTTCCATGAGTTGTCCAGCGACACGACTACGGCGCTGATAACGCCGTAGAATGGAAGGGTCCGGAGCGCATTCGTGTAGGCCGTGAGCGCCGAGTGACCCCAGAACTTGCCGAACGGAAAGGCTGAACAGCGATAGATATAGGTGACATTTGCCACAATGTACCGTCGTGTCTTGCCTGGGGCCGTTCCGGTGCTGCACACCGGCTGAGACGTCCGGACGTAGGAATCAGCCAGGCGGGCAGACCACTGAAGACTATCATCCAGGCCGGGAACGTTGCAGACAGCGTGTATCGCTTGGTCCGGATTCGGCAGGCCGTACGCAGTCAGAATCTCCGAAGCGTTCGACGGGGTAGCCGGCGAAATCGGGCTCAAAGCCATTGCGGCTGCCAGGTGCGTCTTTGCCGTCGAGTCCACGCCGTAGACCGACGCTGTGCGGGCCGCGCAGAAGGCAGCGTAGTTGGCCAGCTGCTTGGCATTGGCCATCAGGCACAGCTCCATGACCAGCAGGATGAACAGCATGAGCACCGGCAGGACGATCACGGTTTCAAGCAAAGCGCTGCCCCGGGTTTCGCTGATCAGGCGCGTACGGCGCAGGACGCTGCACGCCGCCCGCGCCACGTGGTGCGTCGCTCGCTTCGCGGCGCCCGCCACCGCGCACCGGCGCAGGGCGTTCGGAGAACTGCGCAGAACCACGTTCACGGCGCGAGGAACCTGAGGGGAAGCCATGTGCTGCCCACAATCATCGCCCACAGCGTTCCAATCACGATAGCCAGTCCGAAAGGTATCTTCTGGGTCTCTTCACGATTGATGTCGCGCTTTGGAACCAGCGGCGAGAGGCGGGAAGCCACGACAAAGAAGAGGTTCTTGAATGTCCTCAGCGTCTTCCGATTCCAGATCAGCATGATGACACCGAGCAGCACGCCCGCAATCAGGGAGTACCAGAGGGCGGACACCACGAACGGGTAGCCTTTGAGGGCTCCCACCGCGGCCATCAGCTTGACATCACCGCCGCCCATCCAACTGAGGACGAACAGGACCAGCAGCGCCCCGAAACCGATGAGGAAACCGGTGCCGGAAGCCTTCATCCCCCCCCAGCCGTGAAACAGGCCGTTCAAGACAAGCCCAAGCGCGATGGCGGGCAGAGTGGCCCAGTTCGGAATCTTGCGGTATCTGAGATCCCAGAAGGCGCTCACCCCCAGTAGGAGGAGCGCGCAGAGATCCGTGGCAACAGGCAGGTAGTTTGCCATTTTATCAGTCTTCAGTGTCGGCGGCCCGAACAGCCGGACAAGGGTCCGCCGCCCGGAAGGTCAGGGCCACTGGCGCGCAAGTCATCATTGTCGGCTGGCGCTCCCATGACCCCGACGTCCTGGCGGACGGATTCCGGATTCTGCGCCGACTCCTAGCCAATGGAAGCCGACGCCCTGGCAGTACCGCGGCTGACGATGCCCTTGACGAGTCGGAACCCGACAATCGCGGCGATGACGACGAAGACAACGATGACGATGTACTCGAGCATCGTTTGCCCGCTCTCATCGAGCAGGACGGCCTTGATGCTTCTCGGTCTCATGATGACCCCCTCTTTCGGTTGTATCATCCGTTGCTAATCAGTTGCAGCCGGCCGAGTCGTGCTCTAGCGAACCAAGTCTGCTAGAATGTGGCGGCTGTGCTAGTCAGTCCCATTTTTCAAACGTGTTCATTCACCCAGCGTGTCTAGCCACGAGGGGCGATTTCCAGTAGAGCATGCAAAGCAGTTGCAGTGCCATCATTTTGTCCGGGAGCGTTTCGCGTCCTAAATCGTCTGCAGTGAGCGAGTTCCGCCTCACGAAACACCCGTCGCATTGTCCGCGACAGAACTCCCGGGTTTGGCTAACTGCCATGTTGTCGGCGAGTTGGCAGTGCGACACAAGGTTGCCTTCTGTCTAGTCCCGGTTTGAATCGGGCGTTGCTGTTGACTCCGATTCCGTCCGAGCTAGAATCCACTTCATGAAACCAGCCCCCTTCCCCCCGACCCCTGCCCCCCGACCCCCTCAGTCCGACTCGTGGCGGCTGGCAATGCTGTCTCTACTGGCCGCCGTCACCCTCCGCGACATCTGGTATCTGCGTCTCGCGACCCGACCGGGCGAACTACTCTCAGTGCCGATGGGCGACTCCAACGTCTATCTCCAGGTTGCCCGGGAACTGGCGACCGGCGGCAGCGCTGCGCGCAGCCCGTTCTACTGGTCTCCCCTCTATTCCCTGTTTCTGGCGTTCTGGTCTGGCGATGCGTCATCGGCCGTCATCGTCCTGCAGATGCTTGCCGGGCTGCTGACCCTCTGGCTGGTGTACCTGGGCGGGCGGCGCCTGGGTTCTACTCGCGCCGGGTTCATCGCCGCGCTCGTTCTGGCGCTGTATTCGCCGTTTCTCATGTTCCAGACCAAACTCCTGCCGGTCACGTTCGCGACTCTCTTCGCGGTCCTGGGCATCGGGCTGGCAATTCACGCTCTTCAGACCCAGCCTGCGCGGCCGGTTGCCCTGCAACTCCCGCTGCGCTGGTTGTTGTCGGGCATCAGCTTCGGCCTCAGCGGCCTGCTGATGCCGCAACTCCTGCTCGCACCGGTGCTGCTTTGCCTGGCGCTGCCGCTGTTGCGCTTAGACCGGAGACTGCCCGTCACCTTGCTCCTGCTGGGCGGAACGGCAGTCTCGGTTCTGCCCGTGACCATCCGCAACGCAATCGCCGGCCGTGACTTCGTGCCCATCTCATCCAGCGCCGGATTCAACCTGCACCTGGGCTGGAATCCGGGTGCGACCGGGCTCATCGGCTGGCCGCCCGAGATGCTGGAGTTCCGCAAGGATGGCAAAACTATGACCAGCGTCACCGAGCAGCAGGAGTTCCAGCGCCTGTTCGCCGAACAGCAGACCGGGCGCGGGCTGAACCCGTCGCAGGTTTCTGCCTTCTGGACCCGACGCACACTGCAGTTCATCTTTGGCCGTCCCGCGAAATCAGCCGCTTTGCTCCTTCGCAAATTCTGGCTGACCCTGACCGGTTTCGAATTCGCAAACAGCTACTATCCCGAACTCGAACGCCGGCTCGCCCCGCCCCTGCGCACCGCGGTCCTGCCCTGGGCGGTATTGCTTGGCTTGAGCCTGGCCGGAGTGATTCTCACCTGGTCGCGCCGCCGTGCGCTGCTACCGGTCTACGTTCTGCCCGCCGCGATTCTGCTCTCGCTGCTCGTCTTCTTCGTCAATTCCCGGTATCGCCTGCCCGCGATTCCGATGCTCTGCGTGCTGGCCGGACTCGGAATTGACGCCGCCCTGAAACGCCGCCGCGCCTGGATTGTCCTGCTGGCGGTTGCGGTTACGGTCGCGCTCCTCTCCGGGGTCGCGCTGCGCGCGGCCTTTGCCGAGACGATACGTTTTGACGAGGGCTTCGGCTGGCGCAACCTGAATGTCAATGCCCAGCGGCTCGGTCGCCCTGACCTCGCGCTCGACCTGCTGGACCGTGCGGCGCATCTGACTCAGCAGAGCCCGCGCAACGCACGGACTGCGGCCCAGTATGACGACCTTGCCCAGTCTTTGGCCGGACTCGGCAATACCCTGGTTGATTGCCGGGAGCCGGCGCTCGCTCGCCGCGCCTTTGACCGGGCGATTGAACTCAACCCACGCTACGGCCCGGCATGGTTGATGCGGGGCGTTGTCGAGCTTGACGCCGGCGAACCCGTGGCCGCCCTCCGGGACGCGGAACAAGTCCTGCGCCTTGCCCCGGAGTTCGTCAATGCGCTGGTGCTCAAGTCACGCAGCCTTGCGCAGCTCGGCGACCGCGCCGCCGCCGATTCCACTGCTCGCGTCGCAGCCCGACTCGACCCGGCCGAACCGATGGTACAAGGACTCCTGCGCGAACTGAACCTGACGCCCTGAGCCGACTTCGGGCCGGACATTGACTTGCCCGGCGAATTCGGCTACATTAACGCGGTCGGCGGGTCTTCCCGCACCTGCGTCTTTGACAAACTGGAGCTGAATCCGGAGGATTCGGATTTCGAGCTTCGAACTCTGGATTTGCTTTGACTGGAGGGCTAGTCCTAACTGGCTAAGGCGTCGGACTTGAAATCCGATTTCCCAGCAATGGGAGTTGGGGGTTCGAATCCCTCGCCCTCCGTTACGACACTGTACGCTTCACGCTATGCGCTATGCGCCCGAAGTGCCGTGCTCAGACCCGTCACTTCGGCATCGGATGTCTGGCGTAAAGCGTCACGCGTAGAGCGTTAGGCATTGAATCGGAGAGGTGGCCGAGTGGTCTAAGGCGCTCGCTTGCTAAGCGAGTGTGCGGTAAAACGCACCGTGGGTTCAAATCCCTCCCTCTCCGTTCACGTAGTTGACAACAGGACAGTCATGAAAACATCTGAGATAACGAGAATTCTAACCCTGCATCCGGAAGGCAAGACCGGCGTCTATGTCGACCGGAACAAGTACCTCGCGATGCGCGCGGCCATCGTGCGCGCGCTGCGGTCCTCGCGCGGGTTGACCCACACCGAACTGCTGGTCGCGGCCCGACGCAGACTCCCGCGCGGTTTCAAGGGCTCGATTCCCTGGTACCATGAGACGGTGAAGCTCGACCTGGAAGCCCGGGGACTCATCGGTCGGCAGACCGGCAAGGCGGCGACCAGCTACCGACTGGCGACAGCGCCGTCAGGGTCGTCTCGCAGCAAACCCGCTGCTCCCGGAGCGGGAAAGCGCACGCGCGCCCGGAAACCGGGCCGGACCACGAAGAAAGCCCTCAAACGAAGTCCGCGGTAAGTCGGTCGCGGTGCAACCGGGCATTGGCTGAGAAACAGGACCGCATGCCGGCAGCTCTGACCACGACCGGCACCCGAAGACGACCTCGACTCACGGTCCGGCCGGTCACGCCTGAGCGCTGGAAGGACCTGGCCGATTTGTTCGGCGCCAAAGGCGCCTGCATGGGCTGCTGGTGCATGTTCTATCGTCTCCCGTTCAAGGAATGGAGCCGCCGCCGTGGCGCGAGCAACCGGCGCGCGCTGTATCGCATCGTCAAGTCCGGCCGGATTCCCGGGTTGCTGGGCTATCTCGGCGGAGAACCGGTCGCCTGGTGCTGTCTCGGTCCCCGGGAAGAATTCCCGGTGCTCGACCGGCACCGGGCATGGGCGCGGATTGACGACCGGCCGGTCTGGTCCGTTGTCTGCTTCTTCACCCGTCGCGGATCTCGCCGGCGCGGGCTGACCCTTGAGCTGCTCCGCGCCGCGGTTGACTATGCACGGCGCAAAGGCGCTCGAATCCTCGAAGGCTATCCGACTGAACCGGACCAGCCCCGAGCCGACATGTTTGTCTGGACCGGGGTCGCGTCGGCCTTCCGCCGCGCCGGGTTCCGGTGTGTTGACCGGCGCGGTCGAACCCGGGTCATGCGCCGCCATCTGCGCCCCGGTCGTTGATTTCCGGTTCGGCGCCGCTATAATCACACCACAATGAACGAACTAAGAGCCCGAATTGCCCCCAGCCCGACCGGCACGATTCATGTCGGTCTGGTCCGCACTGCTCTGTACAACTGGCTGCTCGCCCGGCAACAGAGCGGCAAGTTCATCCTGCGCATCGAAGACACCGACCCGACCCGCTCGACCGAAGCCTCGGCGACCGCCATCATTGAAGGCTTCAAGTGGCTCGGCATCACCTTCGATGAAGGGCCATTCTACCAGTCTCAGCGGTTCGCGATTTACCAGGAGCACGCGCGGCGGCTCGTTGACGAAGGCAAAGCCTACTACTGCTGGTGCACGGCCGAGAACCTGGACCGGGAGCGCCAGGAAGCCTGGGCTCTCAAACGCATCTGGAAGTACGACCGCCGCTGTCTCGCGCTCTCAGCGGAAGAGAAGGCGAAGCGCGACCAGAGGCAATTGCTCAAGACTGTTCGCTTCCTGGTGCCAGAAGGCAAGGTCGCGTTTGACGACGCGATTCATGGTCGGATTGAACGGGACTCGAAGGAAATCGAGGACTTCATTCTGCTCCGGGGCGACGGCTCGCCGACCTACAATTTCGCGGTTGTGGTGGATGACGCCCTGATGCGGCTCACTCACGTCATCCGCGGCGTCGAGCACATCACAAGCACCGCCAAGCAGATTCTGCTCTATCGTGCCATGGGCTACCCGGTCCCGCAGTTCGGTCACCTGCCGGTCATCCTGGGGAAGGACCGCAAGAAGCTCTCCAAGCGGCTCGGCGCAGCGTCGGTGGATGACTTCCGGAAGGAAGGCTATCTCCCTGAGGCGCTCATCAACTTCCTGGCTCTGCTCGGCTGGTCACCGGGCGGTGACCGTGAGATACTCAGTGTGCCGGACATGGTCAGGGAATTCTCGCTCGAGCGCGTGAACAAGGCCGACGCCATCTTCGATGAAGAGAAACTTGCCTGGATGAACAGCGAATACCTGCGCGAAACCCCGGACGAGCGGCTGACCGAGCTGATTCGCCCGTTCCTGGCCGATGCCGGCGTCCCGCCGGCCGGAATCGACGGCTCGCGGCTCAGGATTGTCGTCGGACTGACCAAGGTCCGCGTGCGGACGCTGAAGGAAATGGCCGAGATGATGAAGCCGCTGCTCAGCGACCGCTTCGAAACCGACCCGGCCGCCGCCGCGAAACACCTGACTCCGGACGCGCGCGTCCTGCTGGCGCAGCTCGCTGGCGAGTTTGCCGCCGCCGCGGATTTCACGGTGCCGGTGCTCGAAGAGGCTCTGCGCCGACTCGCGGAGCGACTCGGGGTCAAGGCCGCAGCTCTGATTCACCCGTGTCGGGTTGCACTCACGGGCAAGACCGTCGGCCCGCCGCTGTTCGACGTGATTCAAGTCCTGGGCCGAGAAACCACCCTCACGCGCCTGCGCATTTCAGAACCACAGATTAGCACAGATTGACACAGATGAAGAACGGTCTGAGGGACAGCCCAGAGCTGCTCACAGCGCGATCCGTCTGACCTGAATCCTCGGCGTTCCGAATCCGGCTTTCTTCAGTTCGTGTGCGGCAGCCAATGATGCGCTCCGAGACATTGTTGGTGCTTTCTTCGAGTGCCGCCGGCTTCGCCTCGAATCTGTGTTCATCCGTGTTCATCTGTGGTTCACGATTCCGCAAACCCAATCAGCTTCAGCCGCTTGAGGAACCGGAACCAGGTCACCAGCGCCTCGACGTCCCGCCCACCGGCTTCGGCCTCAACCAGGTCGGCAATCTCCAGCAGGTTGCGTTTCCCGTTGCTCCAGAACAGCGCCAGGTCAAACCGCAGTCCCATTCCCTGCGGGTCCTTCTTCAGGAACTGGTAGAGCCACTCGCGCTCCTCGCGGCTCGCCTTTCTCAATGCGCCCCGGGTCTGCACCGGCCCGGTGAAGAGCCGCACCGGCACCAGCTTCGCGGCCTCGCGCTCGGCTCGCGTTCGCCCGCCGGTCAGATTGGGGTCGTGCCGGTCGTAGGGACAGGCAACCGCGAACTTCCGCATCTCGCGCCCGAACGCCTCGCGCAGGTCATTCTTCAGATTCTCGAGCTCCGGCCCGATGTGCGCCAGCCGCTTGACCGAGTCCAGCGCCCGCAGCTTCTGCTCGAGCCGGGTCTCCTGCCGCCCTTCAAACCGGCATATTGCCGCGATGTCAACCCCGTCCGCTTCAGCGAACTCGGTCAGCTTTTGCCGGCACTTGCGCACCAACTCAATCTGCGTCTGCGCCACAAACTCCTCAGCCAGCCACTTCGCCCCGCGCTTGCCGGCATCAGCCAGGAACCAGGCATAGGCCCCGGCCATCGTGCCCACGCGCTTCAGCGATTTCGGGTCAACCTTGTCCAGCGTGTCCTCGGTCGTGTGATAGTACCGGTCCGGCCACTGAATAATCATCGGGCTCGGTATTCCGACTGTCGGGTCGGACAGGATTGCGTGGTCGCTCCCGCCCGAATACGTTGTATCCGCGTACCGGAACAGCGCGTAACCGCCCTGCCCGGAATGACTCGGCGCCTCCGGCACAATCTCGTCGCGAATCCGGCGCAGCAGTTCGGCGGTGTAGGAAGGCGTGGCCAGCGGCGGGCTCTCAATCAGCAGCGAACTACCGCAGAGGTCCTGGTTTTGCCCGACCATGTCCAGGTTCAGCCCGGCGATCGCCCGCTTCATCGTCTCGGGATTGCTCGCCAGATAGGCGAACGTGCCCGAGAACTCCGGCACCCACAGGAATCTGATGCCACGCTGGGGCCGAGCCAGCTTCC
>Ga0233425_10004539_pt1 | contig 23140 bp, 19 predicted proteins | sample Watercolumn_Towu_2_FD_181712 | JGI IMG/M metagenome (GOLD analysis project Ga0233425, IMG submission 181712) | Freshwater microbial communities from Lake Towuti, South Sulawesi, Indonesia - Watercolumn_Towuti2014_140_MG | ecosystem: Environmental > Aquatic > Freshwater > Lake | place... | reverse complement strand
TAGCACCGGCACGTTTCGATACGGGAACTTCCGGATGATCTTGCACCCCGCGCCAATCATACACCTCTCGCCAATCTTCGTGCCCGACACAATCAGGACCCCCATGCCCTTGTAGGCGAGTTGTGTCCCGCGGCCCACGACGCAGGATGACCCGATACGGCTCCCATAGATGACGAGCATGGCCAGGTGCACCAGCTTCGGAAGAACCGGGAGACGATGGCGCCACGCCCAGTGCCCCAGCCTGTGAAGACCGACTGCATTCACAGTTGCCCCCTCCCGTGGACGCTACGCGCTACCCCGGAGACACCCCCGCGAACCATCTGCTCGTAGATTGCCTCGAGGCGACGCACGACAGCCGAGGCGAGAAATCGCTCCCTCGCATAAGCGGCGTTCCCTTCGGACATCCGACGCCGCAGGTCGGCATCGTCCCGCATGCGGCGAAGGCATGCCGACAAGCGAACGGGATCCGGGTATGGCAGCAGGAAGCCCATGACACCGTCGACGAAGAAGTCCCGGAGCCCGCCAGCATCGCAGACAATGCACGGCAGTCCGAAGGCCATCGCCTCCAGCACGGCATTGGGCATGCCCTCCCCATGTGTGCTGGGAAACAGGAAGACGTGCGCCGACTGATAGGCGCGGCTCTTCTCTTCTCCGCGCAGGTATCCCCGCATCTTCACGAACCGGAGCGACTGCTCGCGAACGTATTGCTCGTACGGCTGCCGTTCCGCGCCGTCCCCCGCCACCGCCAATTCGACGTGCCCATCGTCCATCAACCGCACCGCCTCGGTCGCCTCATAGATGCCCTTGTCCCGTTCCACTCGGGACATGAACAGGATGCGGAAGACGCCCGGCTCGGACCGGGGCGGAGAACAGCCCAGCATCCGCTCGTCGACCAGCGTTGTTTCCCGGTAGGTCGGACCGCCATAGCCCCAGCGCCGAATCGCCTCTTCGAACGCCGCCGCCAGCACCACGCACGCATCCGCGCGGCCGTATCCCCAGCGAAAGAGCCGGATCCATCGCCGGCCAATCTCCTCCTCGAATGCGGTGTCCCACCCGCGGAAGAAGACGAGCAGCCGGCGTCCCATCATTCCGGCCGTCCACACAAATGGGATATCTCGGAAGAAGCATTTAGCGCAGAGAGATGGGTTGATGTGGACTACATCGTAGCGCCAAGCCCGAGCGGCGAAGCGAATCCAATCGATAAGGACGCGGATTGGGGGGGGCCAATCCCGACCGGCGTATCGCTTGCCGACCACCTGGTAATCCACCGAGTGGCGGAACCTCCCCAACAGCGTGCGGTAGTAATACGCGACACCCCCGGGGCCGTTGAGATCAGGAATCAACACCAGAACGCGCACGCGATTCTCCCGCCTTCATCGTCCGAGCCATCGGCTCAGAATCCAGAGCGCCCAAAGCAGTCGTCCGTTGTCGGATATGTGCGCCCGGTGGGCGCCATACAGCGACCGGATGCAGGCCTCGGTAACCCCTATCTGCCGGAGCGGCTGGAGTTCCCCGATCCGGTCTTCCCAAGACGGATCTCCAAACCAATCTCTGAGGGGCACGGAGAAGCCCCGCTTGCGCGCGCGCCAAAGAGCGGCCGGCAAGCGCGTCCGCATCGCGCGGCGAAGTACGGCTTTCCGCTTGAGCGCAGGCATCTTCACACGCTGGTCGACGCCCGCCATCATCTCCACCAATCGGTAGTCCAGAAACGGTGTCCTTGTCTCCAGCGAGTGGGCCATGCTCATCCGGTCCACCTTCGTGAGCATGTCATGCGGCAACGAGCACAGGAGATGAAAATACATGAGCCTGTAGAAGGGTGACGCAAACGGGCACGCGCCGAAGAACTCGCTCAAGTAGTCTTCCAGGCGGACGATCCCCGGGATCGCCGAGCGGACCAGGGCCAGCACGTCTCGATCATGTCCCCGCGAAGCCTTCGCCGCCAGCCGGTCGACGAAACTGCCGTGCGCCGTCTGCAAGAGATATGTCCACCGGCCCGCCTCCAGCCTTGCGCCGCCCCGCAAGAATGGTCGCAGGGATTGGCCCACTTGGCTTGCGCCTTCGGCGACCCATCGGGGCCATCGCCGAATGGCATCGGACACTCTCTCCCCCTGATACGCCGTGTAACCGGAAAGAACTTCGTCGCCGCCGTCGCCCGTCAACACCATCTTCACCGACCGGCGGGCCAACTTCGACACGACGCCGACCGGCATCGCAGATGGATCGCCGAACGGTTCGTCGTAATGTCGAAGCACTTCCGTCAGCGATTCGTCGAGCCGATCTGCCGCCACTACCTCCTCATGATGCCGCGTCTGGTAGCGCGCGGCAACCTGGCGCGCCAGCGCCCTCTCGTCGTAGGCGTTCTCCGCATAGCCGATCGTAAATGTCTCGACGGGGAAACCGCTCATCTCCGCCATCAGCGCAACCACCGAGCCGGAATCCAATCCTCCGCTCAGGAAGGCGCCGAACGGCACATCGCTGCGCATGCGGAGTCGGACCGAGTCGCACAGGAGTGCGCCGAATTCCGCCGCGACGGGCCGCGCGTCGCGGCGCATGTCTTCTTCCGCCCGCCAGGCGCACCGCCAGTAGCGCCGCTGCGACACTCGGCCTCGACGCACGACGAGGGAACAGCCGGGTTCGAGTTGATGGATGCCTTCGTAGAACGTGTGTGGCGCGGGCAGATACGACAGGCGCAAGTACAGTTCGCTCATCTCCAGGCGCGGACGCCGGGGCCATCCGCCGGCCAACAGTGCCTTGATCTCCGACCCGAACAGGAGGCGGGTCGAATCGAAAGCGTAGTACAGCGGCTTCTCCCCCAGGCGGTCCCTGGACAGCAGCAGGCTTCGTTCTCGCGAATCCCACAACGCGAAGGCCCACATGCCATTGAACCGGGTCGCGGCCTCTTCGCCCCATTCTTCGTATGCGTGGACGATGGCCTCCGTGTCGGATTCCGTGGCAAACGAATGTCCTCGCGCCTGCAGTTCCTGTCTCAGTTCGACGTAGTTGTAGATCTCGCCGTTGAAGACGACGGCGATCTGCCGGTCCTCGTTGAAGACCGGTTGTTGCCCCGTATGCAGATCGATGATGGCCAGTCGGCGATGGCCCAGACCGATGCCCGCGACGGCATGGAACCCCTCGCCGTCCGGCCCACGGTGAACAAGCGCGTCGGCCATGGCCTTGACGCGGGCCAGGTCCGGAGGTCCGGGCGTCTGGAGATCGAAGTAACCGGCAATCCCGCACATGGGCTACCTGGGGAAAGCGCTCACAAGTCCTATGAACTCGCCCAGTCGTTGGCCCTGGACATGACTGTCAAATACGCCGCGAGCGACCTGCCGGCCTCGGCGGCCAATCTCCGCCGCGACCTCCGGTGCCAGCAGGAGTTCCCGCAACACGCGGGCGAAGTCGCCCGCGTCGTTCGGCCGAGCCAGCCGCGCGTTGTCGCCGTCGCGCAGGTACTCCGGGATCTCGCCCACCGCCGTGACCGCCACGGGGCGCCCGGACGCGAGGTACTCGCCCAGCTTAGTGGGAAACCCGTATTCCGCTTGGCGGCTCCGAGGACGGGCCAGGGCCAGAACCTGCGCATGAGAGAGATACGCGGGCACCATCTGCCTCGATAGCCGTCCCGTGAGCACAACACGATTCCCATCGCATCGACCCGCGACCGCTCGTTCCAGAGCCTGCCTCGTGGCCGCGTCACGATCGCCACCCACCAGCACCAGCCGAAGGTCGGGGAACTCGGAAGCGATGCGCGAGAAAGCATCGATCAGAATCGGCACACCGTCCTTATCGTCCACCAGTTTCCCGCAGTAGGCCACATACGGAAACGGAAACGGACGGGATCCCGGGTCGGCGAACCGCTCGTTCTCGACCGTCATCGGAATTACGACGGTTGGCGGACACCCTCGAACCCGGCCGAGGAAGAACGCCTCTAGGCGTCGCGTCATCAGTGCCATGCCCGCGAAACGCCTCGCCTGAACCCGAAGGAAGTACTCCACCAGCAGCGATTCGGCTCGATTCCGGACGACGGCGTGGGGGTATTCGTTGTACTCCTGGACGGACGGAAGGCGCCGACGCCGCAGAACGTGCTGCAGGGGCTCCAGTTGCCACGTCCGCTGCTGCAGCAGCAGCGCGGCATCCGGCTGGAGGGCGCGCACGGCATGCTCCGCGGCGCGCGCGGTCTGGCCCATGAGGCTCCGAAAGCGGTCCGCGCGGCGTTGGCCGCCGGACGCCATGTGCATATAGGGGATTCCTTCGATGGTCCCCTCTTCCGGTTCGGCCCCGGAAGGTTCGAGACACATGATCTGCACGGTGTGACCGCCACCGGCCAGCCCCTTCGCGAGCGACAGACACCGGTTGACGTACGCCGCCGGGCGGTGAACGGTCGATGCGCTGAAGATCAAGAGCCTCACGGCTTGTCCGGCGAGCCTTGGAACCAGACCGTGCGCTTCACGAGGTCGGTGTACCCGAGGATGATCTTTGCCACGGTCCACGAAACCTGATCCACGAGGTAGTCGGTCGGCACCCGCAGGGGCCCGACGGTATCGAACTGGTGCCGAGTCATCTCTACCGCCTGCTGCAGTCGACCGGGATTCAACCCGCCCAGCACGATCGCGCCCTGCTCTTGGCCCTCCGGTCGTTCGTGCGCCTCGCGAACCATCACGGCGGGAAACCCGAGCAGCGACGCTTCTTCCGTTATCGTCCCGCTGTCCGACAGGACGCAGAAGGCGCCCCGTTGAAGGGCGTTGTAGTCGAGGAAACCAAGGGGGGGGAGTCTCCGGATGCGGGGATCGAGCAACACGCCCGAGGCGCCGAGCCGCCGCTTTGTACGCGGATGAGTGGAGAAGATCATCGGCATGTCGTACCGCGCGACCAGCCCATTCAGCGCCGCGAGGATGCGGCGCAGCGATTCGACGCCATCGACGTTTTCCTCCCGATGGATACTCGCCACCAGGTACTTGTTCCGCACCACGCCCAGACAGTCCTGCACGCGAGACGCCTCGATACCGACCCGATGCGCATCGAGCACCTCCTTCATGGGAGACCCGGTCTTAATGACGCGCTCCGCCGGCAGCCCTTCCCTCAGCAGATGGTTTCGCGCGTGTTCCGTGTAGCAGAGGTTGACATCGCTGACATGATCCACGATGCGGCGATTCATCTCTTCGGGGACTCGTTGATCGAAGCATCGGTTGCCCGCCTCCATATGGAAAACGGGAATCCGGCGGCGCTTTGCCGGAATGACCGCGAGACAACTGTTGGTATCGCCCAGGACCAACAAAGCATCCGGTCGCTCCTGTTCCAGCACCGCGTCGGCCCGCGCGATCACCTTCCCGATCGTTTCGGCCGGCGTCCGACCCGCCGCCGCGAGAAAATGGTCCGGCTTCCGCAGATCGAGGTCCTTGAAGAATATCCCGTTAAGTTCGTAGTCGTAGTTCTGCCCCGTGTGGACAATCGACTGCCGCATCATCCGATCGAGCCGTTTCATCACGCACGACAGTCGGATGATCTCGGGCCGGGTGCCGATCACCGTCATCACATGAAACCGTTTCGCCGTCGTCCTTCGAGTTCTCATGGCTCCACCCGTTCGGCATACGTGTCGGGACGCCTCGAATCGAATACCTCACTGGCCCAGAAGATGGTGATCATGTCATCGGCGCCTTGGTTTTCAATGGAATGGGTGAAGCCGGGAGGAATATCGACCACGCGAACATCTCGATCAGAGACCGTATACGTCACGATGTCGGCCCCGCCGACAGGCCGCAGACGGATTGTGCCCGTGCCCTTCACCACGCAGAATCTCTCGGCCTTCGTGTCGTGGTAATGATGCCCCCGTGTGACACCGGGTTTCGTGCGCGACACGAAGATCTGCCCCGCACCCGGCGATTGGATCATTTCAAACAGCCACCCGCGATCGTCGTTCTTCAGCCCGGGATCGTAGGCCAAGCCGTCCGGCGGGCAGAACGAGAGGAACGTGGCGTAGAGGTAGCGCGTGAAGGGATCGGACAGATCCGGCAGCCGCGCCGTCTTCCGCTGATCCCTGAACGCGACAAGCCGATCATGGAGTTCCCCGACGGTGATCGAGAACACGGGGTCTACGCCGTACTCGGTGCGTTCCGCATCCTGATCGGTCTCCTCGCACAAGCCTTTCAGGCGCCGCACAACGTCATCGATGTACGCCAAGCGAATCACGCTGTCCCTTCGGTTGATCTGTACGGGCCGACCGCGCGCCAGATGGTGACAGAACGTTGCCACGACGCTGTTGTAATCGGGCCGACTCCACTTCCCGAACACATTGGGCAGCCGGAGGATAAATACGCGGGCGCCGGATTCGCGGCGATAGCGACGCACCTCTTCTTCGGCGGCCCGCTTGCTCCGCCCGTAGGGGTTGTCCTGCTCGGCCTGTATAGAGGACGACAACACCAGCGGCGCGGACCGTCCGGCCCCGCGCAGAGCGTCGCATAACCCGCGCGTGAGATCGACATTGCCGGACTGGAACTCCGCTTCGTCGCGCGGACGATTGACGCCGGCCAAGTGATAGACGAAATCGGCCTGTCGAACCATCTCGCGCATCTCCTCCCGCGTGCCCGGCAGATCGAAAGGGAGGACCCTGGTGTCCGCAGTCCGATGGAGGGCCAAGCAGAGATGACGGCCAATGAATCCCGCTGACCCCGTCACCAGGATGGTCTTCATGTTGCGTCCCTCTCGCCTTCGAGTTCCCGCCGGACGTAATCGAGGCGCGTCAGCATGGTGGCGAGTTCCTCGTCGCTCAGCCGATGCGTATTCGCGGAGGTGTAGTCCTCCTCGCGGCTGATGTTCTTCTGCCCTTTCTCGAAGTATATCGCGTAGTTCAGATCTCGGTCGTCCGGCGCGACACGATAGTACGGTCCAAGATCCTCCGCCCGCACGATCTCCTCCCGATTGAGCAAGGTCTCGTGCTTCTTCTCGCCATGCCGGGTGCCGATGATCCGGACCTCGGTCGTGCGGCCGAAGACCCGCTGCAGCACCCGGGCCAGTTGCCCGATCGTCGCGGCCGGCGCCTTCTGAACGAACGTATCCCCCGCGCTTCCGTTCTTGAAGGCGAACAGGACAAGATCCACCGCGTCGTCCAGCGACATCATGAACCGGGTCATGTCGGGATCCGTGATGGTGATGGGCCGGCCGGCCAGGATCTGCCCCACGAAGAGCGGTATCACGGACCCGCGGGACGCCATAACATTGCCATAGCGGGTCACGCAGATCGTTGTTTCGCCCCGCGCCATGGTTCGCGACTTGGCGACCGCCACCTTCTCCATCAGGGCCTTCGACATGCCCATGGCGTTGATCGGATACACGGCTTTGTCGGTGCTCAGCACGATGACGTTCTTCACCCGGTTGGCAATCGCGGCGTTGAGCGTGTTCTCGGTGCCCAGAATGTTCGTCCGCACAGCTTCCATCGGATGGAACTCGCAAGACGGCACCTGCTTCAGTGCGGCCGCGCTGAAGACGTAGTCGACCCCGCGCGTCGCCCCCAGAATGCTGTCGAAATACCTGACGTCCCCGATGTAGAACTTCAGCCGGCGGTCCGGGTACTCATGGCGCATATCATCCTGCTTCTTCTCGTCACGGCTGAAGATACGGATCTCGCCGACGTCAGTCCGAAGAAACCGGCGCACCACGGCGTTGCCGAAGGACCCGGTGCCGCCCGTGACCAATATGGATTTGCCTCTGAACATGTCCGTACCCCTCCGCGATCAGCCGTCCCTTCTCCGGATACACTGCGCGGGGTTCCCCGCCCATACCTCGTCGGCCGGAACATCCCGCGTGACGACCGAACCCGCGCCGACGATGGCGCGGTCGCCAATTGTCACGCCTTTGAGGATGAGGGCATCGGCGCCCACCAGGACGTCGTCCCCGATGGCCACCGGGCGACTGAGAATGCCCGCCCGGTCGTCGGAGGGCTCGCGGCGCGCGACGGCATCCAGCGAATGAAAGTCGTGATCGAAGATGCGCGCATTGCCGCCCAGTTTCGCCCGGCGGCCGATTCGGATGCTTGACCGCGACGAGAGGACCGTGGACGACAGGCCCGCGCCGTCGGCCACCTCGATCTGGCCCTCACCGATGGCGTCCAGCGTGACCGCCTGCCGCAACCCAACCAGGTTCGATCGCGGCCGGCCTATCAGCCGGACGTCGCAGCCGATCCGGATCGAATCTCGGCGCTGACAACGGACGATCACGGGACCGACCACCACCAGTCCCGCCCCGCATCGAACGCCCCAGCACCGGAACTTGAAGCGGGCCACGCACGTTCCAACCGCCTCGGCCGCCCGACATCGAATCACGTTCCACGCAGCGGGAACGTGGAGGGGCCATTCGTATTTCGCCATCCATTCGCGAATCAAGCGCTGCCTCCCTCGGCGGGCCTCCGCGCCACGAAGAAGCCCGCCCGCAGGCGGAAGTCATCTGGCGGCAGGCCCCGAAATCGACCGGCAGGGCGGATGTGCGGCACTTCCCCTCCTCCTGTCGATTCCTCGTGAACGATCGCGAATCCAGCCCGCTGCAGTCCCTCGCGATGTCCGCTGTGCGACACGCGGTTGATCAGAAAAGGCCGTCGGCCCTTGACGAGCGCCCACAGCGCATCCGGGCACGCCCAATGTCCGTTCCACGCGGGAGTGATGCCGTGCGAGCGATAGTCGATCGCGTGTGTCGTCAGTCCGCCCGGTCTGAGCCATGATGCCATGCAGCGGTAGGCCGCCGGCACGTCGTCCACGTGTTCCATGACGGCCTGCGAGAAGATGAAGTCGCAGAGGCGGGGTGCGGAAAGCGATTCGTCTGTCCACGGCACGAAGTAACGAATCGGCCCGGCGTCGCGGCCCGTGGCCGCATTGCGGAGCCCGTCTCGCAACCGCGCGACGCGATCCTCCGCCAGACAACGTTGCATCCACTCCTCATTGAGAAGCCCCGAAGTGAAGATCGAACCGACGGGGGGCGGCTGCAGGATCTGGCCCTGCGGATCCGATGGCAGGGGCGCCCGGTTGACGAAGAGCGCCACGAGTCCATCGAAGACGGCGAGATCCGCCTCGGTGTCGGCGAACCTCCTCACGTCCAAGGCGTAGTACCTTTCGGCTCCCGAAAGCAGCGCGGCGAGACCGACGCCGAGCGAAGCGCCGGGCCCGAACTCCGCGACGACGGACGGCACGCACGACAGGCCGGCGCACCCGTGTGCGGCCAGGAGATGTCGCATCCAGATCGCATAGCAGTAATCGGCCGATCGCCCTCCGCCGGTTCGGCTTCCCGCGTAGCAGAGCCGGGCCATCCCCGGCAGGAACGTGGCGGCACCCACGACGAGCGGTTTCAGCCGCGGCCACGTCATCGCGGCGATCCTTCGAGCACATCGTGGTACGCGCGGAGGGTGAGGTCGGCTACGTGTGCCGGATGGTGGCGGCTGCGGGCGACGCGGGCCGCCGTCGAACCCAGGGCCACGCATTGCTCTCCATCGCCGAGCAACTCCACGATAACGCGGGCCAGGGCCTGCTCATCTCCCACTGGGAAGAGCCGTCCCGTTTGGCGATCATCGACCATTGACGGGATGCCACCCGCATCGGAAGCGATCACCGGCATCCCCGACACCATGGCCTCTGCCAACGTGTTCGGGCTATTCTCGTTCGTCGAGGGGATCACGAACAACCGGGCGGATCGGTGTGCGGCGGCGACTTCGTCTGACTTCCTGGTTCCCTGGAATTCGACATGCGCCTCCAGCCCCCATTGACGGACACTCTCCGCATACGGACGGATGTCCGCCGGCGTCCCCCCGATGACTTGGAGCCGTGCCGACGATTCGATCCGCACGACCTCGCGCATCGCCCGCAGGAGCGTATGCAGCCCCTTCCGCGGCGACAAGATGCCCACGAACAAGATTGTCTTGTTGCCGGCATCCAGCGTCCACGGCGGCTGCCGGAAGAACGCGGGCCCCATCGCTTCGGGGATCTGGAAGATGCGCGCGCCGGGATTCACGCGGCGGATGAAACCCGTGTCTATGCGCGTGCGGCAGGTGACGTGCCTCAGTGCGCGCACGGCTCGCTGTTCCCAGTATCGGACGGCCCAGAATCGCAGGCACGGATCGGTCTTGTAGTACTCCGTGATAATGCCCTGCATCGAGAGGATCGCCGGCCGCCCGCTTCGGGCGGCGGCCAGCGCATAGGCCGACTCGGTGCCGTGTGCGTGTATGATGTCCGGCCGCACCGCGGCCAATTCGCGCCGGATCAGCGCCGTTTCCTGACGGAACCCGATCAACACATCGATCGGGCAGTAGGTGGGAAACCCGCGATGGAAAGGCCGAATGCCATTCTGAATCGCGTGCAGTCGGATGCCGTCGTGCACAAGCTGCTGAGTTCCCGCGAGCCGGGGGCTCACGCTGATGACGTGGAGTTCCACGCCCGGCCTCGCCGCCAACTCGCGAGAGAGACTCACGATCCAGCTGCAAGGATGGATCCACGTGGGCGGGCGCGCCCATCGCACGACGTCGCCGAGTGCGTGAAACGGATACGGCGCAAGCCAGGCGATTCTCATGCCGTCAATGGCCTCCGCTCCACCGAGTACTCCGGAGTTCTCGAAGGCGTCGACCCGGACGGTGGCGTCTCTTCGAGGGACATTCGCCGAATGGCGCGGAGGATGACGAGGTAGGTGATCATGCGTGCCAGGTCCGTAGGCACCGTCCCGAACACGAAGACGAAGGCAAACACCCGATAGATCATCGACGCCAGGATGAACACGTGGAACCGGGCGAGTATGGGGCTTCGATACCGCGCGACATCCTGCAACCCTCTCCAGCCCTCCCGGCACGCTGCGATGAAGAAAATGGCGAGCAAGGCGGCCCCGCTGGCGCCGAAATCGACCAAGGCAGAAAGGGGGCCACTGTGGTAGGCATGCGTAAGATACATGAACTCGGGGGTCACATAAGCGTTGAACCGCAGCCATGCGTACGGGGCTATCTCAGCCGTCAGACCCCGACCGATCAGCCAGTACCTGTGCATCTCCCTCCATGCGATCCGCCATATTTCCAGTCGCCCTTCGACGCTCTGCCATGCTCGATCGGCCGTCTCGGCATCGACGGTTACGCCAGGCAGAAAACTGATCGCCCGCTGAAATGTGGGCGGCAAGTGGGGCGATATCACGATCAACACGAGAAGCGTCGCCAGTCCCATCGCGACAACGGAAGCCGCCGCCTTGACACGGTCGCGCGACATGATCACGTAGAAGAGGCAACTGACGCCGGCAATCTCCAGCACATGAGACCGGAAACCGGTGCTGAAGGCGGCGATCATCGCCCCCACGATCACGAGAGCGGACAGAAAACGGCGCCGGAAGAGGAACACGAGGCTCACCGCCACACCCAGCCGGGAGAGGGCTCCCAACTCGGACCACCGGGCTTTGGAAACATCATCCAAGACGATGGCTTCTTCGATGTAATCCACGCTGACGTTGACGTAACGTATCAGATGAAACAGCCGCCCGTCCGAGAGGTAGATCAGTACCTGGACCACGAACGGGATGAGGCTGGCCGCCAGCGTGCCCCACAGGAGCATCGAGGCCTGCCGCGGACCCAATCGAATCCGCTGTGACGCAAAGAGAAACAGGACGGTGACGGTCAACAGCACATACCGGATGCCCCCGTAGACCGTACCGCCGAAGATCCTCATGCCGAACCCGCGCGCCATCATGATCATCACCATGTTCAGCAGGAAGAGCATCAACGCCCGCTCCGGCCATCCTCCCTTGCGCGGGGTCGTTCGCCCGCCGAGCGACGCGGCGAAGAACGTGGACACGATCATGAGCATCCGAAGCACGACGTGGAAGTCGAGATTCCCGGGCAAACCCGGGATCTTCAGCTTCGCCGCCTCGGCAGCCACGGTGAGAACCAGCAGTGCGGCCGGGCGGCCTAAGAACCCGATGGCGATCGGGATGATGAAGAGCAACGCGTAAACAGCCGGATCGTCGCGACGGATTGCATAGATCCCCAGAAACACCGTCACGACGAACAGGAGCCCCGTGCGCAACCATCTGCCGACCAGACTCGCATCCATACCGGAACCTGCGCTCATAGGTCGTTCCCCGCACGGCCTCGTTCGGACGCGCAGAGCATCTCCCACGCGTCCATCCAGAAGCGGAACTTGGCCGGGCCGCTGTAGTGGCGGGCCATGCTGTGCTGCCGGTACGCCCGCTCGCCGAATAGCGGGCTACACGTATCGTCGAGCGAGATGAGGATCTCTCGTTCGCTCCACTCATCGCCAAACTCGCGCGCGAGAAGGGCCAACGTCGTCTGTTCCGTCCTCACGTGCGGATGGGCCGCCGCGTAGGCCAAGGCCGGCGCCAGGCACCGGGAATGCGAGAAGAGGTCGCCCGCCAGATACACGGTCCCGGCATTCAGCGGCGGCCGGCCCATCATCTTCTCCACGCAATCCAGTGCGCGCAGCAGTCCCGGATCGTAGCAATGCATGTTGTCGCGAGCCATCCGGACCACGGGCCGCTGGCTGGAGGCCGGCGCGGGTGGCACGCGCGGAAGTCGGAACCACAGGACGTCCGAATCGCAATACAGTACGGGGCCATCGTCCACGCGGGCCAGAATTCCCGCCAACTTCCTCCCCCAGACATCCCGGCCCGCATATTCCGCCAAGTGACCCCGGCCGCGCTGCAGGTGGTGGTCAGAACACGCGATCCAGTCGCAGAAGCCTACACCGCGTGGCCAGAAGCGCATCGCGTCACACACCTCGTCGGCCTGCAAAGAGCCATCGCTCACGACGAACACGGGGGGCAGCAGGTCCGACGCCCGATGAAACGAACAGAGCATCGCAGCCAGTTCGGGGACCTGCCGTCGGCCACAGAATGACACAAGGGTGTAGGGCGCTTCGGGTTTGTCCACGAGCGGACACGAAGGCAGGCGTCGAATGGCCCGCGATCGGAAGAACCGGCCGTATTCGTTCAGCAACCGCCCCCGCCACCATGCGGCCGTCCACCGCCGGCTCATGATCGTCCTCCCGGAGGCATGCGCTGACACCACAGACGGCGAAACCGGCGAGCCAGGATCCATCGCCAGAAATCCGTCCGCTTCGGCGCGCGCAACGTCGCGTACATCGCCAGCAGCCGGCGGGCACCGATGTCGGCATCCAGATGCTGCGCGGCGTAGGCTGCCGACCAAGTCCAGATCTCGCGGCGGCGGTCGCCGTCCGTCAGCGCGTCGAGCCAAGTCGGGCGCGCGTTCTTCGCCGTCTCCTTTCGAAAATGACGTCCCGAGAAGTTGCAGTACGCGATCTCATATGCGGTCCGGTCGTAGACCATCTCGCTCTCGCCGTCCTCGCCGAGCACGACCGCCGCGCGACCGCAGGACAGGGCTTCCATGATGCCGCGGCCGTTGCCCAGCACGACATCCGCGGCGCGATAGAGATCGCCCAGTTCGCCGTCGTCGTACACGGGCCCGATGAAACGCACGCAACCCCGCCGTTCCGGCGTCCCACCCGTATCCGCTGCTCGCTCTTCGAACTCCCGGCGCAAGGGCCCGTCGCCCGCGATGACCAGACATGAGCCGGCGGGGAGGTGCGGATCCCCCGCCAGTCGGAGCATCGTCTCCAGCCAGGGGCGCTTCTCCGGGGAGAGCCGGATGGCCATGAAACAAGACAAACCGCCCGCCGCCGGTCGCAGCAGCGAGCGGGCGCGCTCCGAAGCCTCGCCCGGGCAATATCGCTTCCGATCGATCCTTGCTTGGACCAGCGTCGCCGGGACGCCCTCTCCCGCATAACCGTCAATTTGCTCCTCCGAGCACACAACCAGCCGGCACTTCGGAGGAGGGTTGTCGTTTCGATGCTCGCCGCCCGCCTGCACATACAAGCAGGCGACACCCATCCGACAGGCGGCCCAGTAGCCCGGAACGAGCATCGGTTGATCCTGCACGTGAAGCACATCGGGCTTGAGACGGCCGCCCACATCCGCCAAGGCGCCGGCCAACCGCGCTCGCGATCGGAGGCTGCCGTCCAGCATCCCGTCCGGCACGCATGACTCCAAGGTCACATATGCGGCGCCCGCCGAGCGGAACGGGGCGATCAGGGCGTCGGCCGCATCATGCCCCAGAACAACCGTCTCATGCCCTTGCTGCGTCAGCGCGGCGACCCATGCCTGGGTCGTCTTGAAGTGGCCCCCGATGACCAGCCTATGTCCCAGCAGGAAGAGCAGTTTCATGGGAGAAGATCAGCGCGCTGACCGATCCTCCAAGACGAAACCATATTGGTCTGTCCGGCTGAAGAAGCGCCGATAGCCCAGGCGATGCAGACGAAGAAGAGCCGCCAGTGTCCGGCGGAAACCGATGCCTGTAAACCGATGGTGGAACTCGACCAGAACTTGCGTCGGACGGATGTTCGTTTCGGCCATATCCCTCAGGACCTCGTACTCGGCGCCTTCGATGTCCATCTTGAGCACGTCCAGATGACGATGACCCAGCTTCTCCAAGATCGTCGGCAGTCGGCGGACCGGGACCTGCAACCCCCCTCCTTCTTCAGGCCGGCGCTCGATGATCGTGTGAGAAACGCCGTGCTCGGAAACGGGCGCGAACGGCATCATGCCGTCCCGGGCCGCCACTCCCAAGGGGTGCGCGTGGAAGGATGCCGGCACGTCCTGCTTCGAGAGCCATGCCATGGAGGCGGGCGTCGGATCGAACGCGAACACCTCGGCGCCAAATCGCTGGATCATCTCCTTGTCGAAGCTGATATCCCGCCCGATACCCAACGAGTAGACGCACGGCGCGCGCCCTGCAAGGAGCGCGGGCAGGATGGGCCAGCCGTTGTCCTTGCTGCCGAACCACTCCGATTGACGGTCCTGCGAATTGGGACCGAAACAGACGGGGCGCCCGAGCAGCATCTTGATGCCATCCCGGATGGTCACAGTGCCTCCATCGTGCCGCCCGCACGCAGAACGACGGCCAGAATCCGCTTCGAATCAAGCCGGGGAGAAATCGCCACGCGAACCTCCTCCGGATAGTGACCGGTGACGATGCGCGCGATGAACACCTCGGTGATGGGCATCGGGATGGCCGCCCGCAGCTCGCGTTCGGCGTCCCCAGAGAGGCAGCAGTTCAAGCAGCAAGCGCCCAAGCCCTGCGCGTGCAAGGCGTAGAGCATCGACATCGTGAAAAGTCCTCCGTCAATCCATGCCTGGTTCCGTTCCCGCTCGTCATAGAACGCAGACAGGTCGGCCGTGATCAGCAGCAGTTCGCCGGCCTCCTCGCCGAAACCGCGGGCTCCGCCCGCAACTTCTTGGATCCGCCTCGCCAGAGCAAGGTCCCTCACCCATTTTACGCGCCATGCCTGCCGGTTACACACGGACGGGCTCCTGACGGCCCAATCGACGGCCCTTTCGATCCGCTCCGGCGACACCGGCCGATGGGAGAACTGGCGAATGCTGTGGCGAGACAGGAAGAAATCGGGCGCAATTGACCCTTTCGCCTGAAGTTCCTCGCCGCGCAGGAGACGGGATCCGCAATGCAGGCCCTCCGGCCCGACCGCCGCGGCGCACCGGTGCCAAGCCTCCAGCCGCGCCCAGGTTCGCGCCGCGGCATCCGACTCCGGTGCGAACGGCTGGCTGAACTGGCGATACGCCGCCAGCGCCGATCGGCCACATTCGTGGAATTCGTCGCACCCAAACCGTTCGCGGTACTCGTCCAGAAACGCCATCAACGCCTCGACGGTGGCGACTCCGAAGAACGGCCTTGTCGCCGGAAGCGAGAGACCTTTCTCAATGCCGTGCGCGTACATGAGGATCATGGCCCGGAGATTGCCTCGCGACGGGATCCGCCGAGTCGCCACGGCGCTCGCGACGAACCGAGAAGCGTCGCGCCGGAAGGCGCGCGCGACCGCAACTCGATTCCGCCACACACGGACGGCGCGACAAACCGCCCGGACACTTGGGCGCCAACTGTGGGGAATCCAAGCCCGCACCCAGAAGGGAAGCTTCATGCGCGATCCTGCGCCGGAATCTCCGTTACCGTCAAGCCCAACCCCCGCAGCTTGGCGAGGAGGCGGTTGTATCCGCGCAGCACCATCTCGAACCGCGATATTTCCGAAGGGCCCTCCGCAAGAAGCGCGGCCAGAACAAGGGCCATTCCTCCCCGGAGATCGGTGGCCTCAACGGGCGCGCCGCGGAGACGCTGTGGGCCGGCGATCGTGATCCGCCCATCCGCCCATGCGAGGGCGCCCGGTGGCCTGACCATCTTCTGCAATTCCGCGAGATAGGCCACGCGGTCAGGGTAGCGGTAGTCAACGACCAGACTGCGCCCCTCCGCACCCAAGGCCAACAAGACGAAGAATGGCTGCATGTCGGTATGGACGCCGGGGTGCGCTCCGCACGCCACGTCGAATGGTTGAATCCCCTCCGGATGGATGCTCTCGGGGCCGATCTGCACAATCCCCTCGTCGGCCTGCGCGTCTATGCCCGCTTCTTTCAGGTGAATCAGTGGCACCTGCAGATCGTCGACCGCCACATTGGACACGGCGATCCGACCTCCGCTGAGGGCCGCGTAGATAATCCACGTCATCGCTTCAATTCGGTCGGGCATGACAGTATGGACCGCTCCGTCCAAGCCCTCCGGACGACCCTCCAGCGTGATGGTGCGCCCCCCTCGCCACTCGATCCGTGCGCCCATCCGGATCAGAAGATCGATGAGGTCGCGGACTTCCGGCGTGACATACGCATTGCGTATCACGGAGAGGCCCTGCGCCGCTGCGCCGCACAGAAGTGCGTTCTCCGTGCCTCCGACGGTTGATATGGGCAGTTCGATGGACGCCCCGCGCAGTCGCCCCTCTGCAGAAATCCGCGCGGCCTCCTCCCGCACATCGAGGCCCATTCGCCGCCAGATGTCGAGGTGGATGTCGTGCTTGCGGTCGCCGAGCCGACATCCGCCGGGATACGGGATACTGGCACGGCCCGTACGGGCGATCTGGCTTGCCATATAGAGATACGTCACCCGGAAGGCATGGTCGTAAGCCGCTCCCTCATCGCTTCGAAACTCGAGCGCCCGAATGTCCACCGTGTCCGATACATCGTCGACCTCCAACGCGGCGCCCAAATCCGTCATGAATCGGATCTGCTCCCGTGCGTCGACGAGATCGGTTGGGAATCCTCCCAGGCGAACCCGCTCGCGGCTCAGGGCGGCCGCGGCCAGCAGGCACAATGCAGAGTTCTTCGCGCCCGAAACGCACACTCGGCCGGACGGACGTTGGGATCCCTCCATCAGCAGCGTCGTCATGCGATCGGCCCTCCTGCGCCGACGTTCGGCCGCGCGGCCTGCAGCCACGTTCGCCAACCGCCGCGCTTGAGTTGGTAGGTGTCCGGACTCAGCTTCCACAACACGGCGCCTGCCGCACCGGCTGCGATCGCTGCGATCGACAACCGTATGACGGCTTCTTCGAGAGTCGGCGCGGCATGGCCCGTTTGCATCCATCTCTCCGTCGCGCTCCGCGCCCCCCATGCCGCGATGCCACAAACGAGCGCCGCCAGCATGGGCCATTGCAGCGGGGCGAGCGCGTCGGATAGCCGCAACGGCGAACCGCGCAGACACCACCGCACGGTGAGGATCGCCGTCGCGTAGAAGCTGATCACATAGCTCCATGCTATGCCGTTCACGCCCCAGCGAACGCCCACGACAAAACCGGCCACCGTCAGCGCCGCCGACACGACGCCGAACTGAAAATAGTGGCGGCCGCGACCCAGCGACAGCAGCGGCAGGCCGCGCATGGCCGTAATGGCCGGCTGTCCCAGCGCCGCCCACCCCATGATGCGGAACAAGCTATCAACGCCGCGCCACTGCGTCCCGAGAAGTATCGTCACGATGTCGCCGGCCCCGACCATCAGGACGGCTACCGCGGGCATCGAGGCCGCCGCGAGCAGAAACACGATCCGCGCGTAATAGCGGCGATAGCGTTCGGGGTCCTGCCGGAGACTCGCTAGTGCCGGCATGCCCACGTTCATGATCGGCGTCCGCAACTGAGTCAAGGGGAAGAGCAGCAACTGATAGGCCCGCGAGTAGATCCCCAGCGGCGCGGTGCCGAAGAGCCGGCCGATCAGAACCTGATCGAGGTTTCGAGAGAAGTAATTCAGCATGTTGAAACCCGATATCCCCAAGCCAAGATGTATCATCTTCCGGACACCCGCAGCCCGGCGGGGCGGGCCCGGCGTCCAGGGACAGGCCGCCCGCAGCGCCAGTGTCCTGAAGAGGTAAAAGGACAGCGACATGGTCACCAGAGACCAGCATCCCCAACCGGCGAAGGCGCCCGCCGTCCCGATCGCGGAGCTCAAGGCCGTGGCGGACAGGTCGGCGGCGGCCAAGCGGCCGAATAGCATCTGCCGTTGAAGAAGGGCCTGGTGCTGCACATTCAGGCCGCTCAATAAGAACCCGCCTGACAGGGCCATCCCGACCGCCAACAGTCTGGGCTCGTTGTAAAAGGCCGAGATGGCTGGAGCGGCGGCTGCCACGATCAACGTCAGGAGGAATCCGACGGCCGTGTTGATCCAGAAGACCGCGCTCACCTGCGTCGGCTGGAGATCCCGCTCTTGTATCGTCGCCTGCGCCAAGCCCAAGTCGCGGAACTGATCGGCGAATCGCGCGATCGACAACACCATGGCCACCAGTCCGAAATCGGACGGTTTCAGAAGACGCGCGATGATGGCCGTCGTCCCCAAGTGCAGGAGGAACTGCCCGCCCTGCGAGAGGGACGAGTACAACCCTCCCCGGACCGAGCGCCCCCGGAGATCGCGCCGCACGGCGCCCAACTCGAACCAATCGCATGACCGACTGCTGACCATACTCTGCGGCGACACCTAGAACTGGAAGTAGATGAACGGCTGGAAGCCCTCCGGCTTCCAGATGATGGCAGCCAGCAGCAGGACGAGAACCGCCGCGGCGCCGTAGACGGTTCGCACGTCCACCGTGCGGAGCGGGCGCAGTCGCGCGATCCCGGCCGACACATGACCCAGCAAGAACAGCGCGAAGGCGCCCGCCGCTCCCGGGTGTATCCAGCGAAGCCCGTCCGCACCGCTGAACATGCGGGACAACATCAGGAAAGCCGCCGAAAACGACTGTGCCCGGAACAAGACCCATCCGATCAGCACCACCAGCATCGTCGATCCCCACGCCAAGACCCGCCCCGCGCGCGATGGCGGCGACCGGTCGCCGCTCGGCCGGCGCAACTCCCGGAATATCTTGTGCGCCGCAAGGGCCATGCCGTGGAGGCCGCCCCACGCCACGAATGTCCAGTTCGCACCGTGCCATAGGCCGCCGAGCAGCATCGTGAGCAGAAGATTGGCGTATGTCCGAATGTGGCCGCGCCGGTTGCCGCCCAGCGATATGTAGAGATAGTCTCGTAACCAGGTCGACAGGGAGATGTGCCATCGCCGCCAGAAATCTTGGATATTGGCCGCGAGATATGGATGGCGGAAATTCTCGGAGAAATCGTATCCCATGGCCCGCGCAAGACCTATGGCCATATCGGAGTAGCCGGAGAAGTCGCAGTATATCTGCGCGGCATAGGCGAGTGTACCCATCCATAGGCTTGCGCCATCGAGTACGCCTGCGTTGGAAAAGCACCCGTCGACATACTGCGCCAACCGGTCGGCGATGAAGATCTTCTTGAAGAAGCCAGACGCATACTGCTGTAGGCCGTGGCGCAGCCGCTCTCCGGTGAGAATCCGAGGCGCTTGAAGTTGCGGCAGGAACTCCTGCGCGCGCACGATGGGCCCCGCGACAAGCTGCGGGAAGAAGGCCACGAACAGCGAAAGATCGCGGAGCGACCGAACGTGCTGCAGGTCGCCGCGATACACATCGATCGTGTAGCTCATGGTCTGGAACGTGAAAAAGGAGATTCCGACGGGCAGAATCACGCTGACCGGCAGCACCGACAGCCAACCGCCGAACAGTGCGTTCCAGGAATCTATGAAGAAATTCACGTACTTGAAGTACCCCAGGATGCAGAGGCAGGAGACGACCGAAAAGATGAACCACGCTCGGCGGCCCCGCGATGATGCGCCTGGGCGCGCAACGCGAATGGCCGCGTACCAGTTGATGAGCGTGCATAGAAACATCAGGCCCGCAAACCGCCAGTCCCAATACGCGTAGAAGTAGTAGCTGGCGATCAACAGAATCCATTTCTGGACCGCGTGCGAGCGCACGGCACAAACCACCGCCATCACGCACGACAACAGAAGGAGGAACTCAATCTGAGAAAGCAGCATAGTCTTCCCTCAGGTGCTTGGCCACGGCGGTCATTGCCGCCCGGATCCCGTCCGCATTCCAGTGCCCGCTGCCGGGCTTCGAGTTGGGGAAGCCGTAGGGCAGGCGCCCTTCCCGCTCGTAGAGCCGAAGCAGGTCCGGACCCACGGTCAGAAAGTCCACGCCTTGGGCGCGTGCGCATTGCTCGAGCCGCTCGACGCTGTCGGCGTTGACATCTGTCGTCTGCACGGCGCCGTCGCGCAGTTTCAGGATGGGGGGGCAATACACAACGAGAATCGGCTGTGCCGTTTGCCGCCGAAGCATCGAGAACATGTAGTCGAATGCTGCCCGCTCCTTGTCGGCCGTACGGCGCTCTCCGTCGAGGGGAGGCTCCTTCAGCGGCAACGGCCCGACGCGAAAGCGCAGGCCTTCCTTGCGAGCGGTCCGCCACCGATGCGCGATCTGCACCACCACCTCCAGTCGCAGCCGGTTGATCCAACGGGCAATCATGGCCTTGCGTGGCGAAACTGCGCTTTCGGAGTCCTCGACCAAACGAAACCGAGGCTCGTCGAGGAATCGCGAATGATGCTGGAAGATGCTTCCCGGAAGGAAGTCATCCACTTGCTGGCTGATGATGACGTGCGCTGCGGGAGCTCCGAGGGCACGTTCCCATGCCGGGATGCGGTAGTAGTAGTCGGCCCCGCTCGCCCCGGCACTGCCCAATCCGAGGACCACCGCCGCACGGGCAGACGGCCGCCCGCCTATCAGGGCCCGTGTCAGTTGCGCGTCGGGCTTGTCGCCATCCGTCACCTGGAGAGCTTCGACAAACGAGTCGCCATGCATGAAGACCTTCATCGCGGTTCCGGTTGCGGCTCCGGCCGTGACCGGATTCAGCCCCCAGGCCGCGAAGTGGCTGATCGCTCCTCCTTCGCTGCGATATCGCTGTTGGCTGCCCGCGCGCCGGACGTTGAAGCCCAGGGTGGAGTTGTACTCCCACTCGGGTGCGGAATCGCAGACAAGCGCGCCGATCACCCAGATCGCCAAACCACCAAGACCTGCCCCGCAGAGCGGCCCGAGAAATACCCAAACTCGCCGCACAACAGGTCGACTCATCGTTGTCGCTCCCGTGTCATCGCCGTCCTCAACCCTGCTTCGCGAGGGACGACTTGGCCGTCCCACGACCTACTTCGAGCGAGACCTCAGCTGGAGAAGCGCACCGTGTCGATCCGGAGCGGCCGTCCGACAGGATGTAGAGGACGGCGGGGGTCATGGGGAAGAAAGGATGAAGGAGGAAGCCTGAGACCTGAAAGATCCTGACCTCACGGGCGCGGCGGGCGCGCGCGGGGGCGAACGGACCTACGGGTGCAGAAAGGCGAATGTCCAATGTCCAACACGGAGTGTCCAATGTCCAAGGAGAACGATGTGGCCACAAAAAACACAGGAGGCGCAAGGGTCACAGAATCTTCACGGCGCGGCGTCCCATGGAACGACCCAGATGTCCGGCGCGAGCGGGTAGGCCGTCTCCGCGGGCGCCAGCACGAGGCCCGGCGCGGTCCGGTCGGGATAGGTCGCCCGAAACGCTTTCAGGCCCGACATGTCCCGCGGACCGGGACGGCTCGCGCCCTTGATCTCGATCGGGTAGTAACGGCCGTCCGACTCGATGACGGCGTCCACTTCGGCGCCGCCGTGCGAGCGCCAGTGATAGAGCCGCGCGGACGGCGCCGCGACAGCGAGCTGCCGGCGCAGTTCGCCCATCGCCGCCGTCTCGAACAAGGCGCCCCACGACGGATGCGAGAGAACCGCGGAAGGCGATCCGATCGCCAGCGCCGCGCACATGAGCCCGGTGTCTCCGCCGTATCCCTTGGGCTTCTTCGACAGACGTTTCACGGCGCTGCCCAGAAGCGGCGGCACCTCGTGCCACTGCAGCGTGGCCGTCAGCAACGCCAGCCACGACTTGGCAGTCTGCATGTGGATGCCTAACTCGCGGCCGAGCTGGTTGCGATTGATTTCCTGCCCCGAGAGCGCGAAGACCAGCCGCGCGAATTTCGCGAACTCCTGCCAGTCGGAGACGTTTCCCGCCTGACGGGCGTCCCGTTCGATGTAGGTGCGGAAGTAATCCTCGTGAAAGCCCCCCACCCGGCTTTCCGGCAGGACCGCCGCCTCCGGCAGGGAGCCGCGCCAGATCGACTCCGCGCAGCCGCACGTTGACGGCAACCGCCGCCGCGGCGGCTCGCCGGAGTTACGAATCCATCCGCCCAGCCACGCCTCGGGCGCGCCCGATCGCTCGCCGAGCGTGAAGCCCTCGAGCGTCAGGATCGCCACGCGGCCGGCGAGACTGTCCGCCAGGCGAGCCATGACCTGCCACTGCTGCGATCCGCTCATCAGGAACATGCCCGGCCGACGGTCGCGGTCAATCGCCCGCTTGACGGCGGCGGCCACCTCCGGCGCGTACTGGATTTCGTCGAGAATCAGCGGCGTGCGATGGCTGGACAGGAACAGATCGGGATCGTGTCGGGCGTTCTCGACGTCCTGGACGGGATCGAAGATGACCATCTCCGCGTCCGGGAAGCAGTTACGCAGAAGCGTGGACTTGCCCACTTGCCGAGCGCCAATGACGACAACGGCAGGGTGGCAAGACGCTGCCTCGCGAAGAGCGGCTTCTATGAGCCTATGCCGATACATCGCGATATTTTAGATTGGCGTCCACAATAATCAAGGACAAGGCCCTGGCGATGAAGAGAGTGGACATGCCATGCCGGCATCGCGACCGCCTGGCGAGCGGGAGGGACGGGGAAGTGACGCGGGGAAGTGACGCAGACGGCCCGCCCATCCCACATGGACCATACCCCGCCCATGAAGCACCCGGAGGCCTCTGCGCCTGCCCTGCACCGTGCGGCGAGGCCCCGATCCGCTCTGGTGCAGGGT
>Ga0233425_10004538_pt1 | contig 23141 bp, 16 predicted proteins | sample Watercolumn_Towu_2_FD_181712 | JGI IMG/M metagenome (GOLD analysis project Ga0233425, IMG submission 181712) | Freshwater microbial communities from Lake Towuti, South Sulawesi, Indonesia - Watercolumn_Towuti2014_140_MG | ecosystem: Environmental > Aquatic > Freshwater > Lake | place... | reverse complement strand
GGCCCGCCGGGCGGCCGCCCAAGTTGACCCAAACGCAACGAAAGGAGTTAGCCAAGCTCATTGATGACGGGCCCGAAGCCGCGGGCTACGACTGTGGCGGCTGGAACACGGCCTTGATTCAAGACCTGATCCTCACCCGCTTCGGTGTCGAATACAATCCGCATTATGTGGCGGAATACTTGAAGAACCTGGGCTATTCGTACCAGAAAGCCCGCTTTGTCTCCGATCACTTGGCGGATGTGGCGCCGGAGCAACAGGCTTGGCTGGAGCAGACGTGGCCGACGTTGTTACGACAGGCGACCGCGCGCGATGCCATGATCTTGTTTGGCGACGAGTGTAGCTTTGCGCAATGGGGGTCGTTGAGCTACACTTGGGCACCCCGCGGCCACCAGCCGTTGGTCAAGACGAGTGGCCAGCGCAAAGCCTACAAAGTATTCGGTTTCATCGATTACTTCTCGGGCGCCTTTTTCTACGCCGCCCACACGGGCAAGTTCACCTCCGAGAGCTACCAGGCCTTCATCCGCAAGGTATTGGCGCGCACGAGCAAACATGTGTGCATCATCCAGGATGGCGCCAAGTACCACACCAGTAAAGCGATGCAGGAGTTTTTCGCAACCCACACGGACCGCATCACCATGTATCAACTGCCGCGCTATTCGCCGGACTTCAATCCGATCGAGTACCTGTGGCGCAACGTGAAAAAACAGGCCACCCATCTGCGCTACTTCCCGACCTTCGCCGACTTGACCAAAAAGGTGGACGAGAAACTCCAGTATTTTGCGGACCTACCCGCTTCGATCAAAGGGCTACTGGGCAAGTACTGCGAGACCCTCGGCGAAGTCACGGCGTAGGGGATAAAAAAACTTTATCTGAAAAACTATAGCATAGGCTAACAGCACCGCGTTCGCCAGATTAGCAGCGATATCAATTGGATACTGTCGGAGCAGAGGGGCGCCGTTGGTGAACTCCCCTAACATTACGAAGGCCAGGCCGATCAGCGGGTAGCGGATGCGATTGCGCCACATCGGCTCGCGGGCGCGCCGGTACGCCCGCATCAAGATCACCAAGCTCCAGCTCGGATAGAAGAGGAGGATGAAACCTTGGAGCACAAACGCCGGGCCTATGTCGAGGTTAACCAACCGCGTGACGGGATCAATACTGACGCTCTTGACCACCAGTCCGCTCGCGGCCGCGATGACGACGACAAGCACCGTAATCACAATCCCTGGGATCAGTTGGCGGCTCAGAGGATTCAGCCCGGTGAAGGCCCGGCTGAACGCAAACCATACTAAAGGCATCGCCGATGTCGCGCTTATTATCAGGATCTTACCCCATGCCAGCGCATTTGCGGCATCCAGCCTCATCATCAGCGACGACCCGCACCAGACAACCATCACGAAGAGATAGAGCGCAAAGGTCAGATGAATACGGGTAATTGATCGCCGCCGGACGACGAGGATCATCAGCACCGCGTAGCTGACCAGTGCGCTTGCAGGTATCGCCAATGAGAGGTAGTACGAAATCGGCATTTAGGCGCGTTTCTCCGCGATCCTGAGGATCGTATCACGCACGCTGTCGGGGGTGTTCATGTGACGCGGTTTCCAGTGCGACATATCAACGCCACCTTCGCGCTGCTTCATGACATATTGAGTGAAGGTGCCGCGCGGCAACTGGGTTACGCGCACCGGCGCATACCCCAACATCGTAACCAGGTCGCGGTAAAACTGATTCCTGGATTCGAGCTGGGCGCTGATGCGCTGGGCGACCTCAGCATCCTTCATTGGCTCAGTCAACTCAATATACAGATGCAGCCCGGCGTGGCCGGTGTCCATCACTTCTTTGCGCACGAACCATTCCTGATAAGGAAGATGGGTATCCTCGAGGGTGTGCCACAACAGAGCTTCATCAATGATGCCGGTGAACCCTGCCAGGTCAATGACGTCGCTGTCGCGGCTATCGAAAACCATAGCAGGCAATTTGATCCCATTTTTCTCATCTTGCGATGAAACAAAACGGACCAGATCGTGATTCCGGTAGCGGATAAATGGGCCGCCATAGAAGTTCGTAATGACCATTTCATACCGCTTGCCAGGCTGGACTTCATCCATCAAGACCGTCGCGGGGATGTAGTTCGGATCGTGCCGCGTCTTCGCCCATTCCTCTTCAGGGATGAACTCGTAGAAGCACGTGTGCGGCAGGAAATACATCTCGCGACGCGTCCAGATGGTGCTCGCTATGAAGTTGATCGCTTCCGTGCAGATATACATCTCACTTGGCGCGCAGCCCCAGTAATTCGTCAGGCGACTGCGATAGATATCGGTATCGGTCCCGCCCACCAACATCCCCTTTACGCGCCATAGATCGCGCGGCAGGAGGCCGCGGTGCTGAGCCTTGCTCCGTATCATGCCCCGCCCCACGCGCCAGAGCACGCTCGGATGCAACATTTGGGGACTAAATCCGCCCGAGTTCGCCCCCTGCGCGAAGTTTTCCGCCACCTTCATCAGTACCGATGAGATAGAACCAACAACATCAGCCCCATACCGGAGGGCCATCTTGTAGCTGACTGCCATCCGTTCCTCGAACGACATTTCTTCCGTTTTTTCGATCGGCGGCAGGTACCGAAAATCGAACAGATCTGCGACGCTCTGCAAGAAATAGCCACTGGCGTAAGGACGGGCGGGCAAGTTGTAAAGCAGGGTGTCGCCGGGACGCAGGGCGATGTCGCCGCGTTCACGCGCGCTGGCAAGGAGAAGGATAGTCAGTGTACCCTCGCCGATCACCTTGAGCTGGCTGGCCGTATATGGTACCCATTTGTAGTTTCCGGAGCGGCCAGAGGTCCGCGCCCAGGCCACGGGCGCCTCTGGGAGAATGTCCTCCCGCTTGTCCTTGAAGTACGGTTCATAGTCCTCGTAAGTCGTCAATCGCACGTGGCGGCGAAATTCCTCCGCGGAAGCAGGGACTTGCTCGCCCATCAGGATACGCCACAATTCGGACTTGCCAATGATCTGAAGCTGTTCGTGCAACAGCCGTTCCTGCATCGCCATGAACTCGGCCAGAGTCAGGTCAAGAAAACCGCAGAACCGCTGCCACACCTCCTGGGTGCGGCCTTGATTGATGAGGGTACCGATTTCACCTGTAGACATGGATTTTCCTCCTACTCAAAAGGGTGGTGGGGTCGGCCGCGCTCGGGGGAGCGTCCGCGCGGCCAAGGTAACGTCTGCCAACATCGCCGTATGCTGCCCCGCGTCGGGATGAGCATAGGAGTATGTTGGCGATAAGCCGGATAATCTGGAAATTGTCGCGGAAAGAAGTACCGATCCTGGAGCCAGACATACAACACGTCCAGCCCCAGCCAGAGGGGCGCAGCAATGAGCAGCGCCAACGAACGGTTGGCGATCACCAGGCCCAGGAGGAGCAACGCAAACCAGAGCACTCCGGGGTGGCGGGTCAATGCATAGGTGCCGGTTGTGATGAGTTGGCTGGGGGCGACGGGGGCCACATAGGTGTTGCGTGCGGGGATCTCGATCGCTAACGAATAAATCCCCAGGCCAGCCCCCAGCAAGCTCAAAATGATCCCCGCCACGTTCATCCAGACAGGCGCCGCCAACAGCGGAGGTTGGCTTAAGGCTTGAAGTAAGGCCAGGAGGAATAGCAGACAAGCGGACACCAGGATGGCTCGCTTCAGACCCGTCCGACGGGCCATGCTTGCGAGATCAAACCCGAACGCGATCAAAAACGCCAGTGCGCCCAGCCATACTGCATCCACGCTGCTACTCCTGTGGCGCTACAACAAAATATGCTGAGATTCGACGCCCGCCAACCTTTGGCCGCGCCCACCAACGATCGCCGGTCGCGCGGTTCAGTTGGCTACGGATTTTTTTCGGCAAGATCACTATCGGCGCTCCCTGCGGTTTCCAGGAAGTAAACCAGCGCGCATCTTCTGGAAGAAGTCGGATACACCCATGTGAGGCAGGATAGTTGCCCAGCGCGTCCAAACCTTCGTAATGTTTTTTGCCGTCAATCAGCCGGTAGGGCGCGCTGTGGATGAGGATGCTGCCCGTCGGGTCATCGTACAAGTACCAACCTTCGTCCGCATAAGTGCCGAACGCGTGAAAGGTACCCCAATACTTGCCGACCAGACCGTACCAGGCCGGTGTCCGGTAGCCTTGCTCCTCGTCGCCGGTGCTGATGAGCAGCTCGCGCGTCGGCTGACCCGGCTCCCAGATCGTCATGCGTTGGCGGTTCGGATCCACCACGATGAACCGTCGCGCCGGGTTCATCCCGTACTGCGCCACCACCTGGGCCAGATACGGGGTGAGCGCGACGGTCTGCGGCTTTTGGGCTTGCGGGTTGGCTGTTGGACTGGGGATCGGTGCCGGGATCGGCGTGAAGGCGTGGATCACCGGTTCAACCGGGCCGGGCTTGGGCGTGAGGGTGGCGGGCCGCGGGGTGCGAGTCGGGGTCGCGGTCAGCCGCGCTTCGCCGGCCGTGGCCAGGCTCCCGCGCCAGGCGCTACCCCAGGCGGCCCAGACTGTCACCGTCAAGCCGACAAGCAGCGCGAGCGCCAGGAGCAGGATGAGGCCCGCCCGGCCGGTCTTACGCGTCATGGGATGTTTGGCAGGCATAGGGCTGTTCAGCTCGCCTTCGCAATGCGCGCATCGAAGGCGCGCAACGCCGCCGCAAGGCCCGCTTGATGCGCCGCGACGGTCAGATCGCCGCGCGTCCGTTCGAGGACGCCGCGCAGGGCGTCGGTGGTGCGGCGCAGACCGCCGGTCAGAGCGTCCGGGAAATCCATCGTCACCAGGTGGCTGTACACCTCATCCATCTGAGCGAGAAACGGCTCCGCTTCGGTCGTCCGGCCCAGCCGGATCAGATCCAGGACAAAACGGCGCAGCTCGCTGGCCGCCTCTGCCAGGCCATTAAGATAGGCGGCCACCGGCATGCCCAGCTCGGCCGGGCCGGGCACGGCTTCGCCGCGCACGAACGCATAGAGCAAGTGCGCTTCCGCCAGCTCCTTCAGCGCATCCTGGGTGTAGCCGGCTTCGTACATGTCGGGATACGCGGCCAGGTCGGCGGACATGACCGCGGCAGCCTGGCGGGCGGTTTGCAGACCCATGGCCGCATCGGCCCACTCATGGCGGTGGATCGCGCGGATGCTCAGCGCGCAGAAACGGATCAACTCGCGGCTGCGGTTGAGCGTCAGATCGCGCACATGGTTCTTGGCGGTCAATTCGCTGCGAATGCTCTCGATGATGGGGCCAAGCTCAGACATGGAGGGGATTATAACCGCAAGTGCAACGGTTGCCAAATGGCACACAAGACCTTAAGGATGAGAATCCTATCGCAGAGAACACGAACACGCCTCAATGGGCTCAATGTGATACGGCTCTCCCACCATGCCCGACCCGAGATAGTGACGAAGCATACGGAAGTGAACCTGCTTCCCGGTGTATATTCCACAGCAGCCGCGTGGGCGATCATCGAAATCTAAAAGAGGAGGTAACATGGCACTATCTGTTGGTCAAGTCGCTCCCGAGTTTGCCCTCAAAACCCATGACGGCCGCATCGTTCGCTTAAGCGACTATCGCGGCAAAAGGAACGTGGTCCTGGCCTTCTTCCCGTTGGCCTGGACCCCGATCTGAACGAGCCAGATCCCTTCCTACCAGGTTGCACAAGATCGGTTCGAGGGGATAGAGACCCAGGTTCTGGGTCTGAGCGTAGACAGCAAGGATTGCCTCCGGGCTTGGGCGGAAAGCCTGGGCGGTATCACGTATCCGCTCTTCAGCGACTTCTACCCGCATGGGCAGGTCGCCCAGCTTTTCGGCGTGTTGCGGCCCGAAGGTTATAGCGAGCGCGCCATCTTCGTGATTGACAAGCAGGGCGTCATCCGTTATGTGGATGTGCACGACATTGACGAGCAACCCGACAACGAGGTGCTCTTCGGTGAGCTTGCCAGGATCGAGCCGGAGCTGGCGCGCGCGTGGGCGGTGAAGGCCGTCGCCGCGGCCAAAGCGCTGCCCCCCGCGCCCCGGCCCGAAGGGGACGTGGTCATGTACTGCACGTCGTGGTGCCCCAGTTGCAAGCGCGCCCGTATCTGGTTGAAGGAAAAGGGCATCGCGTACACGGAGATTGACATCACGAAGGATCGGGCTGCGGCCGCCCGCGTGCGCGGCTACGCCAACGGCAACGAGACGACGCCGTGCTTCGATATCAAGGGTGCGATCATTCTGAACTTCGATCTGCCGAAGGTGGAGAAGGCGTTGGGGTTGGCGAAGTAGGGCAGGTTGTTGTGTATGAAAATACCTCCGGCCGCTGCAAGCGGCCGGAGGTGTCGCTTTAAACGATCAACATCGCGTCGCCAAAGCTGTAGAAGCGATAACGCTCCCGGATCGCCTCCGCGTAGGCGCGATCCATCAGCGACTTGCCCGCGAACGCGCTCACCAGCATCAGCAGGGTGGAGCGGGGCAGGTGGAAGTTGGTGATCAGCGCGTCCACGGCCCGGAAGCGATGGCCGGGGCGGATGAAGAGGTCGGTCTCGCCCGCGAAGGCCATGGTGGTGCGCCAGCCGCAGACGGCGCCCGCCGGGATCGCATCGGCGGGCTGATAGCCCAGCGCGAGCTTGGCCGCGCTCTCCAGCGTGCGCACGACCGTCGTCCCCACCGCGATGATCCGCGCGCCGGCCAGCCGCGTCTCGTTGACCGCGCGCGCGGTCTCCGCGCTGACCTGCGCCCATTCGCGGTGCATCGGGTGCGCGTCCAGATCCTCCACTTGCACGGGGCGGAAAGTGTCCAGCCCGATGTGCAGGGTGACGAACGCCAGTCTCACCCCGGCCGCCCGTAGCGCGACCAGCAGCTCCGGCGTGAAGTGCAGCCCGGCCGTAGAGGACGCCACCGATCCCTCGATCCGGCTGTAGACCGTCTGATAGCGTTCCGCGTCGGCCAATGGCTGATGGATGTAGGGCGGCAACGGCACTTCGCCGGCCGACCAGAGCCACTGCTCAACCGGCGGATCGAACGCCACAACCCGGCCGCCATCTTCCGTCTCGGCCAGGATCGTCGCGGTGATGTCGCGCGTCGCGCCCGCAGCCTGCACCTTCACGGCGACGCCGGGCCGCAGCCCCTTGCCCCCCACCAGGCATTCCCACATCTCTCCCTGGCCCGTCATTGCGAGGCCCGCCGTTTGGGCCGAAGCAATCTCCGGCGGCGGGTGCGGCCGCAACAAAAAAATCTCCACCGCGCCGCCGGTCAGCTTGACGCCGTGCAGCCGCGCCGGGATCACCCGGCTGTCGTTGCCCACCAGCAGGTCGCCCGGCCGCAGATACTCCCGCAGATCGCTGAACCGGCGATGGCTCAACTGGCCGGTCGCGCGATCTACGACCAGCAGCCGCGAGGCGTCACGCGGCTCGATCGGGGTCTGGGCGATAAGCTCCGGCGGCAAAAAGTAGTCGAAGTCCCTCGTCTTCAAATAAATCTATCCGCGTTCATCCACGTCTATCCGCGGCCCAGGATCGGTCATCGTTCACTGGCCTTCTCCGTTGAAGAGCGGAGGTTGCTCCGGCGTTTCGGGGTACGGCTCGCCCAGATGCTCGTAGGCGCGCCGCGTCGCCACCCGGCCGCGCGGGGTGCGGTCGAGGAAGCCCAGTTGCAGCAGGTACGGCTCGACAACATCCATGATCGTGTCCGGCTCCTCCGACAGCGAGGCGGCGATCGTTTCCAGGCCAACCGGGCCGCCGCGGAAATCGCGGATGAGGCGCGTCAGCACTTGTCGGTCGAGGGTGTCCAGCCCCAGGTCGTCAATCTCCATCAGCGCCAGTGCAGCGCGGGCGATCGGGGCCGTGATCGTGCCGTCGGCTTTGACCTGGGCGTAGTCGCGCACGCGGCGCAGCAGACGCAGCGCCACACGGGGGGTGCCGCGGCCGCGACGCGCTACCTCGGCCACGCCGTCGGCGGTGATGGGCGCTTTCAGCAGGCCCGCGGCGCGCGCCACGATGGCTTCCATCGCGGGCAGGTCATAGAAGTCGAACCGATACACCGCGCCGAAGCGGGCGCGCAGCGGCGCGGTCATCAGCGCCAGCCGGGTCGTCGCGCCGATCAGCGTGAAGCGCGGCAGCTTCAGGCGGATGTTGCGCGCGCTCGGCCCCTTGCCGATCACGATGTCGAGCGCGAAATCCTCCATGGCCGGGTAGAGCACCTCTTCGACCGCCCGGCCCAGGCGGTGGACTTCATCAATGAAGAGGATGTCGCCCTGGCGCAGGTTGGTGAGGATGGCGGCCAGGTCGCCGGCGCGCTCAATGGCCGGCCCGGCCGTGACCTTGATCCCCGTCCCCATCTCATTGCTGATGATATGCGCCAGGCTCGTCTTCCCGAGGCCGGGAGGCCCGTAGAGCAAGATGTGATCGAGCGCCTCGCCCCGGCTGCGCGCAGCCTGGAGTAAGATCGTCAGGTTCTCGCGCAGCCGATCCTGGCCCAACATCTCGGCCAGGGCGCGGGGGCGCAACGCGGCATCTACGACCACTTCTTCGGGACGACTTTGAGGCGAGATGGTGCGTTCGGGCATGGCAACCTGCGGCATCGGATGGCGTCGGGCGCACGGCGGGCCAACGCCGATTTCAAGTCATCTGCATTATACCAACAAGCGGACAATGCGGAAAACCCGGTGATTACCCATTTCTCAGAACCAGTCATTGCGAGCGTCTTCGTTGTATGGATAATCATCAGTCAAAAATCCCTTGACATCTGCCCACCCCGCCGTATAATTGATGCCATGTTGAAACCCTGGCTGACACATTACGACAAGACGGTACCCGTTTCCCTTGAGTACCCGCGGGCGACCCTTTTCCAACTGCTTGCCGACGCAGCGCAGAAGCACAGCAGCCGCGTTGCGCTCAAGTTGATCTCCGGCTATCGCGGCCCGCTGACCCTCGGCGGCGCGCTGACCTACGCGCAACTGCTCGATCAGGCCAATCGCTTTGCGGCCGCGCTCCACGCGTTGGGCGTGCGCAAGGGGGATCGGGTGGCGCTGATGCTGCCGAACCTGCCCCAGTTCGTCATCAGCTTCTACGGCGCGGCCCGGCTGGGCGCGATCATCGTGAACACCAACCCGGCCTACACCGGCCGCGAGATGGCGCGCCAATTCGCCGACGCCGGCGCGGAGACGGTCGTCCTGCTCAGCTCCGCCGTGCAGAAGCTCAAGGAGATCCAGGCGCAGACAGCGATCAAGCACGTGATCGTCGCCGACATGACGGAATACGCGACGGGGCTGACCAGGCTGCTGACGCAGCGCAACCTGAAGCGTCAGGGGGTGCTGGTTGACGCGCCCGCAGGCGCGGGCGTGTATCGCTTTCGCCCACTGCTCGACGCGCACCCCGAGGCGCCGCCGGAGAGCGCGCTCGATCCCGCGGAGATCGCGCTGTTCCAGTACACGGGCGGCACGACCGGCATCCCCAAGGCCGCCATGTTGACCCATCATAATCTGGTCGTCAACGCGATGCAAATGGGCCGCTGGCTGGCCGTCTCCCAAGAAGGCCGCGAGCGGGTGGTGGGCGCGATCCCCTTTTTCCACGTCTACGGCATGACGGTGGCGATGAACGTGGCGATCTACGCCGCCGACGCGTTGATTATTATCCCCAACCCGCGGCCGATTGAAAACGTGATGCGGGTGATCCACAAGGAGCGCGCCACCCTCTTTCCGGGTGTGCCGGCGATGTACATCGGCATCATCAACCACCCCGACGTGGGCAAATACGACCTGCGTTCCGTCCGGGCGTGCATCAGCGGCTCGGCGCCGCTGCCGATGGATGTACAGGTCAGGTTCGGCGAGCTGACCGGCGGCCGGCTGGTCGAGGGCTATGGGCTGACCGAAGCTGCGCCGGTGACGCACTGCAACCCGATCTACGGCCTCCGCAAGGCCGGCTCGATCGGCGTCCCGCTCTCCGATGTCGAAGCGAAGATCATGGACTACGAAAAGCTCGTCGAGAAGCCGACGGGCGAAGCGGGCGAGCTGTGGGTGCGGGGGCCGCAGGTGATGCCGGGCTATTGGGGTCGGCCCGATGAGACCGCCGTGACCCTCACCGAAGATGGCTGGCTGCGCACCGGCGACATCGCCCGTGTGGATGAAGACGGCTATTGCTACATCTTGGATCGGCTCAAGGACATAATCAACGTCGGCGGCTTGAAGGTTACGCCGCGCGAAGTCGAAGAGGCGCTGTTCCAGCATCCCGCGGTGCAAGAGGCGGCCGTCGTCCCCGCCCCCGATCGCGTGCGCGGGGAGGTCGTCAAAGCCTTCATCGTGCTCAAGCCGGGCGCCAGCGCCACCGCCGAGGAGATCGCCCGCTGGTGCGCCGGCCAACTGGCCCCGTTCAAAGTGCCCCAACGGGTCGAGTTTCGCGCCGAGCTGCCGAAGACAACGGTCGGCAAGGTGTTGCGCCGGGTGTTGGAGGAGGAGGAGCGGGCGAAGCAGGCGCGGGTGTGAACCGACGAATGCAGTGATGGCTCATTGACCTGGATGTTATTGTATGCTATACGAAAGATGGCCCGCGCGTATGATCCCCCGTGGAGACACCGATGGAATACGACATCACGGCCAAAGTCCTGATCGCGAAGAGCCACCGCGAGATCCTGCAGCATTTCCTGGGCCTGCCTGTGGTGAGCCGTTGCCGCAGCAGACCGCGACGCTGCGCAGCAGCGACTTTCCGTTGCTGGCGACGGACGCGCGCGGGCAGCGCAGCCTGGTGGTGCTGGAAGTGCAAAGCGACTGGGCGTGGGAGGTGCCGTTCCGCCTGTTGGAGTATCGCTGCCGGCACATCCTGCGCGAGCGCCTGACCGATGCGCTCTCGTGCGTCTTGCTGCTGCGGCCGTCGCGCGTGGCGACCGATCTGCTGGAAGACGCCGAGGTGCGCTATCGGTACCGCCTGGTGCGCGTCTACGAGCTGGACGCTGCGCCGGTGGTGCAGACGCCGATCGTCAACCTGTTGCCCTTTGTGCCGGTGATGCGCGGGGGCGTCGAGTTGACCGACACGGCCGAACGGTTGGTCTACGAGAGTCCCTTGCCGCGCAGCGACAAGGCCGACATGCTGACCGGCATGGCGTTCCTGGCAGGGTTGGTGTCCAAAGAGTTGACCCAACATCTGATTTTGCGAAGGAGGGATCTGATGATTCGGTCTGCTGCTTATGAGATCATCAAGGACATCGAAAGAAAGGAAGGCGAGGCCTACGGTGAGGTCAAAGGCGAGGCGAAGGGACTGGCTGAAGCGGTCCTGGACGCGCTCGTCATTCGCCTCAACCCGACGATCGCGAGCTATCGCCAGTTGGAAAAGCGAGTGCTGGCGCTGACCGATCCCGAACGCCTGCGGGGACTCCACCGCGCCGCCATCCTGGCCAACGACGTAGCCGAGTTCGAGCAGGCGTTGGCGGGGTAGAACAGGAAACAGGTAGGCAAGGAAACAAGGAAACAAGGTGTTGTCCTGCAGTATCTTCTCGATAATTCGGGGTAGGGGCACGGCCTTGCGCCTACCCGCGTGGGCGACCACTTTGTCAATTCACCCGGATTGTGCTATGATCGGCAGCGACTCAGGCTGGCGTGAGCCAACTTGTGAGGCGTCGCTGCCCACCATCCTCTTATCTCCTCGCAGCCGCCTCGCCGCCTGAGCGCGGACTTTGCCTTTGGTCGTTTCATGGAGGTGTCCGATGGCTGCCTCGACTGTCCACAAACTTCTTTCGGCGTTCGTCCTGCTGACGCTGGTCATCCAACCGTTGACGCCCGTTGTCGCTCAATCGCCCACAGCAGACCCTTCGGGTTTCCCCAAACCCGAAGGGTCTACAGCCGTCGTTCTGGCCGACGTCGAGCAACTGGAGGCCCTGGCCCGCCTGCGCTTCGAGCCGCGCGGTACTGATGACGCCGACTTGCTGGTCGCCAGCCACGCGCAGGTGAGGCCCTGACCGACAATAGCCAGTTGACGTACCGGTTCGGCCAGACTATAATCCCTTTCGTCGAGGTATGCCATGCAAACTAGCCTTGCCAAGGCCGAGGGTATCTATCGCGCCGCCGAATTGTGTCTGAAAGAGGGCCTGTACGATTCGTGCGTCAGTCGTGCTTACTACGCTATGTTCTGGGCCGCGATCACTGCCTTGGACGGCGCCGGCTACAAGGTCGAAAAGGAATGGACGCACAGCGGGCTGTTCAATACCTTCAGCAAATACCTGGTGCAGACCCGGAAGACCTGCGAGAGCTTCTATGGCCGGCGACTCGCGGAAAGCTACGAACTGCGCATCAAGGCGGATTACAAGCTGGCGCCCGTCAGGATCAACGACGCCAGGCGCGTGTTAGAATGGGCGCAAGAGTTTATCCAAAAAGTTGGTGAGAGGATTCAATGAACGAGAATCATTTACGCTATATCGTGCGCGATATCGAATACAAGATCATGCAGCGCTGCCCCCAAGCTGAGATGCGGACCAGCTATTATCCGTTCGAGGATGTCGAGGCGCTCATTGACGTTTACGCGCCTGCCGATCAGGTCGAGGCGCTCGATGAGCTGACCAGCGATTGGACCTATAACATCCTCCTCAACGAAGGCCACAACATCGTTGCCTTGGTTTATGATATGGCTGAAGCGCCCCAACTCGCAGTGGCCGCGTAAAAAGGCGGAGGCCCGACAGCGGGCCAAGATCATTCAGCCCCCCCCAACCCGACGCGCCAATTCATCAGATCCGCCCACGCGCCAGATCAGCCGATTTTGCCAGCCGCCCCGGTTTGTGCTATCATCATGCGCGTTGGCTCGTGTACTCGTGAACTAACGCGTGAGGCGTCGTCGCCGATCTTCTTCCCCACACAAGCGCCTCATTGACCGATTTGCTATGCGCCGGAGGGATCGCTTGACCGGTACTGGAATCGCCACATGACCCCGACCGAATCTCGCTGCGTTTTTATTGACGAATTCGGTGGAACCGCCTTCTTTTCGGCTGACGAACCGTGCCTGATCGTCGCTGCGCTGATATGTCAGTCGCCTCGCCAGTTGGAGCTTATTATCAAGCGCGCACACGAGCGCTTCGGCAGTCGCGCGCAATCAGGAGAGATGAAAGCCGCACGCTCGACCCGGCAAACTATCCGATGGGTGCTGACCGCGATTGCCGCTCAGGAGGTGGGGGTTGTGGCAGTGATCGTGGATAAACGAACGGCGATCAGGTACCCGAAAGACCCTGAGAGCCTTTATCGTCGGGCGGCGGCCAGAGTCGTTCGTCTCTGCGGGGAACGATGGCCGCGCTTGGATGTGACGCTCGACAAGCGTTACACCCACGCAGGTCTGCGGCAAAAGCTGGAATTCAGCATCCGAGAAGGATTGGTCGGCGTTCCAGGGCAAGTCGTCCTCATCCATCAGGAGGATTCGATCGGGATGCGGCCGCTCCAGGCAGTGGATTATGTGGTCTGGGCGTTTGGACAGAAATATGCGCGCAACGACGATAGCTACTGCCAACTCATCGCGGAAAAGATCATCGCCGAAGAGGTCATCGGGGTCGAAGACTGAACGGATCTACCTGGGCCTCGATTTCAATCTGCCGGATGCGCATCCCTGCCAATCGGACAGGTCAGCCATCCTTTCCCGCTCACACATTGCAGTGTGGCCTATCCCGTACAAAGGACGGTCAGGGTCACCAGGTTTTACGATCTCGTTCTTGACAATATGATAGCACAGTGCGCCTGGTTGTCAAATGCAACAACCGGCCGACTGGCTGATAGTCTGGTCATCTGTGTCGCCATTCGCCATTTGCTGATTCGCCCGGAGGTATCCCATGGCCGCGCCATCCATCCACAAGCTCTTCTCGCTGATCGTGTTGCTTTCCCTGCTCGTGCCGCCGCTTCCCGTGATGGCGGGGAAACAAGTAGATGCGGAAACAAGTAGACAAGGCGTCGCCGCGCCCGCGCCAACCGGCCTCTATCGCACGACCGTGACCGTGGACAGCCCCGCGCGGCGCGCGCGGTTGGAGGCGCTGAGGGTGGTGGTGTTGAGCGCGCCAGACCCTTCGGGTTTCCGAAAACCCGAAGGGTCTACGGCCGTCATCCTGGCCGACGCCGACCAGCTCGCCGACCTGGCGCGACTTGGCTTCCGGCCGCGCGCGACCGACGACGTGGCCGCGCTGGTCGCCGCCGCGGGGCCGGAGCTGCGCTGGCTGGCGCAGAGCCTGGCGCCGCTGCTGGCGCAGGCCGCCGCCGCAGACCCTTCGGGTTTCCGAAAACCCGAAAGGGCTCAAGCCGCCGCCCTGACCGGCCTGCGCGCGGCCATGCACGCGCTGTCGCGGGAGCAGATGGCCGGCATCGCCGCGTCCATCAGCCCGGATGATGATGGCGATGGGCTGACGAATACGGAGGAGGCGTGGTGGTGTACGGATCCGCTGAACCCCAACAGCGACGGCGACGCGCGGGGGTTCACCGATGGGCAGGAGGTGCGGGCGCTGCTCGACTTCACCCTGCCGCGCAACGTCCGTTGGGGCTACGGCCCGCCGTTCGGCCCGCCCAACGCGTGGCCCAACTTCAACGACCGCAACGGAACGCACGTCAACGTGTGCAACGACGGCGACTACGACACGATCCCCGACTACGCCGAGGTGTTCATGGTTGGGACGCGCGTGCCGGAGGAGAGCACCGACCGCGACAAGTTCGACGATGGGCAGGAGTTGTTCGGGATCACCTACTGCCCTGGTGCGCCGACCAACTGCGGCTACGGCAGCTATCCGGCCATCGAATACTGGAACTGGATCCAGGCCCGCGTGCCCGACTGGGTGCTGCCACCCGGCGATAACCCACTGGTGGCGGCCTTCCCCGTGCCGGAGGTGTACGTGACGCCCGGCTCCTGGCGCGTGGAGCGGGTGACGACGATTACGACGTCGCAGGGGGAGATGACGCAGACGAGCAACACCTATGAGACCAGCGTCATGCGCGGGCAGGGTACGAGCATTGCGGATACGGTGACGTGGAACAACTGGGAAGAGGTGTCGCAGGCAATTGAAACGCCTCTTCTTGCCACTGCTGGAGTCCGGCCGCAGTGGGTGGTCCCAGTGATTTTCCAGATAGCTCGAACATTCGGACTTCGCGCAGCATTGGGTGTTGCAGGAAGGCAGATTGGCGGCTTTCTGGCAAAGCAAGGAGTGAGTGGCATTCTGAAAACGATTGGAACAGGCGTGGCTGCCAATGTGATCTCAGACAAGTTGAAAGGGGCCTTCTCTGGTGATGACAAGAAGGATAACATTGAAATCCAGAACACGATCCAGAATGTCAACGTCAACAATGTCTCATCGTCTGCCGAAGCCAATGCATCGGTTACGCTCAACCAGAACTTCGACTTCCAGGGTGTCGTGAACTCCCTTGATGGTGTCCAGTACGCCATCAATCAACAGGGCGAGCTTTTGGCCCGCGGCCTCCACGACATCAGCTACGCTATCTCACAGCCGCGCTACACCGAAACGCGTACCAACGGCCGCTCCTGGGGCGGCGCGCAGACAACCACGCACGAGGTCTACGAGGAACACTCCATCTCCGAAGGCCAGGCCTTCACCACCGGCCAGAACTGGAGCACCGCCTGGGCCGTGGACTCCAGCCACGCGGCCAACCTGACCTTCGAGTTCAGCGTCAAGAATACGGGCACCGAATACGCCCGCGAACTGTCGGGCATCGTGGTCAACGTCTACCTCGGCGATGACACCAGCCCGTCCATCTCCTACCCCGCCTGGGAGAAGTTTCCGAACGGCAAACTGGAGAACCTCTTCCCGGTCGGCCCCAACACCCCGCCCGGTCAGTTCAGCACGCGCACCTTCGTCACGAACCCGATCGCTCTGTCCCTGGAGCAGATGAAGCGGATTGACCTGGGCGAGCGGCTGACGGTGAAGGTGGAGAGCTACAGCTTCGGCGCGGACGAGCTCTTCTACATCAACGCGGTGACCGGCGGCGTGACGGTCTACATCGAGGATGGCGTGGAGGACGGCGACGAGACGGTGGATTCCTACGTGATCCCCACCTGGGGCGTCGAGAGCGTCCAGGACGTGCTGACCCGCTACTTCCGCTGCCCGCCCGGCCAGACCTGCACCGACGCGGACGGCAACCTGAACGCGCTCTGGACGCCGGAGTTCTCATACGCCAACGTGTCAAGCGGAGCAAGCACCCTGAGCGGAGTGCAACGAAGTCGAAGGGCGCTTGCGGAGCGGTCATCGGAGGGCGCATCCTTCGACTACGGCCAGCACACAACACTGGCCTCCGCTCAGGATGCTATCGCCGCGAATGTGGAGGCGGTGTCCGACATCTCTGTCACCTGGCATGAACACTACCTTTCCGACATCGCCTGGTGGAACGTCTACCTGACGCAGGCGGACGCGGGCGACACGCCGCTCAAAGATTTGCCCGCGCAGGCGGGTTCCGGCCTCCTCTTCCGCTTCAACCGCGACTCGGATCGGGACGGCTACAACGATCGGGCGGAGTTCCGCTACTACTGCGCCCTGCCCGCCGCCGATCCCGACCATGCGTACTGCGCCGACGCCCACCTGCGGCCGGAGATCCACCCTCAACCGGAGGTCTCGGCCGGCTACGTGGTCGAGCGCAGCGGGGACGTGGTGACGGTGAAGCTGGCCGTGCAGAACACCGGCAACTTCGACGCCTACGGCATCGACGCGGTCATGTACTCGCCGGACGACACGACCACGATCGGCAACAACACGGTGGGCGGCAACGGCCGCGTGCGGCCCGGCAACCACGTCGCGGTCGGCAGCCTGATCCAGCCGCCCGACCGGACGAACTGGGGCGCGTCCACGGCCAGGCCCTACGCGGGCGGCCAGTTCAGCGGCGCGGCCGACCGCACCTTCACCTTCACCGCGGAGACGGCCGGTGTGGTGGGCCAGGGCAGCACGGCCGTGCGCTGGAGCGACGGCATGGGCGGCGGCGCGGTGATCCCGTTGGGCAGCAGCTACCACGCGCCGCTGCCGGTGGATGTGGCCCAGGGGGTGCAGGTCGGCTTCAACACCGGCACGATCGCCGCGGGCGCCAGCTTCACCGTGCAGGCGCTGACCCCGCGCGATACCTTCACTTACACCGTCAACAGCGAGTCGTACACCACTCCGGTGATCGTTGTGAGCTACAGCGACCCGCAGGGCAGCCACCGCTTCGTCACGCCGGTCGCGCTGACCAGCCTTGACGCGGGCATCACGGCCGGCCAGATGCTCGCAGGGTTGAAGGTCGAGATTGTGACCCCCGCGGCCTTCGACGCAGCCGGCGCCAACACGACGAACCTGGTGGTCAACAGCCCGCACCCCGTCACGATCCAGGGCGGCCACCTCTATCTGAACTTCGTTTCGGATGGCAAGCTGGTGCTGGAGAAGTCCTACACGCTGGACATCCCCGGCGGCCCGACCGTCTTCCCGGCCACGTGGTCGGTCTCCGAGTTCTCGGCCGACTACCATCCCGACGGCGACAACCTGCTGATTGCGTTCTGGACTGACAGCGAGGGCAACATCATTGACAGCGCGGCCCGGCCGCTGAACAGCTTCGCCGAGGATCCCAAGCCCGCCTTCGCCATGGCGACCGCGGACGAGACCTGGGACTTCGGTGCCGCCGCCCAGGGCACCCTCCTCAAGCGCAGCTTCACCTTCGCCAACACCGGCGCGCTCGACCTGCTGACCTACGTCAGCGCGCCCGCGGGGCTGACCGTCTCGCAGACCGGCAGCCGCCGCGTGGGCATGGCCGACATGACCACCTACGAGGTGGCATTGAATACGGCGAACCTGGACGTGGGGCCGTACACCGGCGACATCATCATCCGTACCAGCGACCCGGCCAACCCGACGCGCACGGTGCACGTGACGGGGAATGTCACGGCCGCGGCGGCGGACACGCCGGTGGGCGAGATGCAGCGACCGCTCGACTGGCCCGCGCCGATTTCCGGCAGCCAGGGCGATTGGGTGGAGTTCACGCACACGTTGGGGCCCGAGCCGCAGACGCTGCATCCGGTGAAGGTGTACAGCCAGGATTACGGCAAGCTCTGGGGTGTAGGTAGGTATGCGTTGGCATTCCGACCTCACGTTATGGTGTCTGGCTACTCCGACACGGGGCGGGACGGCGACCTCTATGTTCCCAAAGGCCAGACGGTCTACGTGAATACGGTCACGGTCTCGCTTGACAAAGCAGCTCCTGCCTATACCTCGAAGTTATCCACACAGGTACGATTAGTCGCTTCTCAGGGAATTGATACCTCTCAATCCGTGTTCCAGCCCGGCGATGAAGTGCTCATTATCCAAATGAAGGGGAAAGGGGCGGGAACCTATGAGTTTGGAACGTTGGCCGCTGTCGAGATCGATGGACTGGTAACAACTAAGCCTCTGCGAAACTCCTATGCAGTAGGCATGGATTCTTTCGCCCAGGTTGTGCGCGTACCACACTATCGTACTGTTGATGGAGGCGGTACCATCCGTGCGCTTCCATGGGATGGTAACACGGGCGGAGTCATTGCCTTTCGCTCTCTGAGCGTATCCTCGATTACCGCGTACGCGTCCGGCCAAGGCTATTATGGAGGATTCGGCAATGGCTCACCTGGAGTCAATTGCAACCCGAATTCGGGTCGCCAGGGAGACTCACCCAACGGTGGGGGAGGTTGCAGTCGGTCTCCGAACGGTGGGGGCGGCGGTGCCGGTCAGGAAGGGAGCGGAGATCCTCACTTCGGAGCAGGTGGCGGTGGCGGCTTTGGCTCTGGCGGTGGCAATGGTCAAGGTAATTATAACGGCTACGGCGGTAGCACCTATGGTGATAGCCAGCTTAGCCAGGTATATATGGGATCTGGTGGGGGCGGTGGTGACTGGGGTACCAATCCCTATGGCGGCGGACGAAACACAATCCAAGGGGGTGACAACGCAGGTAGAGGCGGTGGCATAATCCTGATTTCGGCAGAGACAATCAGTGACTCCAGTTTCTACTCTGATGGCAATGCTGGTGGCAACTCAAACGGAAGCTATGGTGGTTATGCCGGTGGCGGTGGCGCAGGCGGCAGTATCAAACTGGTCGCAGCTAGACTTGCATCAGCTATCGCAAGCGCCGTGGGTGGTGCCGGTGGTAACGGCACTCGGGGAAACGGCGGCGACGGCGGAGTGGGCCGCGTCCGCGTGGAATACTGTGAACAGCCAGTATTCTCTTCAAATCCTCCCGCTAGCATATATCCCCGAACCGACTGCTTTCTCGCCGAACAGGTTGAGTCTACACCCTATGATCACACACGCCTCAACCTGCCCGAGTCCGGCAGCCACACCTACCAGATCCAATACGGCCGCAAGCTCAACTGGGGCGGCGCGGCCAACCAGGTCACGACCCTGCGCGTGCCGGCCGGCCTCTTCACCTCGGTCACGCTGCAAGCGTTGGTCAGCGACCTGCCCAACAACGCCTGGTTTGCGCTCGATGTGGGCGCCACCAGCAGCGATTCCTGGAACGGCACGGTGGGCAACGGCGGCGAATACACCAGCCCCAACCTGGCCGCCTTCTTCAACGCTTACTGGGCCACCTACGGCGCGCCCACCACGGGTACTCTCGACGTACCGATCCGCGTCTATCTGGATCGCGCCGGCCAGGTGCTCCTCACCAACCTGCAAGTGACACCGACCGGCAGCAAAACCCGCTCAATTCACCTGCCTGTGCGACCGCAGGGGTACAGCAACGTGACGGCCAGCTTCACAGTCAGCGGCGGCAGCGGCCCACTGGCGGTCGGCGTGGATGTGGGCGAGGATGGCTCGGTGGAGTGGACGTACACCGGCTCGCCGGCTTACCCTGCGACCCTCACCACCGGCAACCTGGCCGCGGCGGTCAACGCGTACCTGGCGGGCAAATCGGGAGATGTGGGCGTGCCCATCCGCGTCTACCTGGCCCCGTTCGCCACGCTCGACCTGACCGGCTTCACCGCGACGCCGGTCGGGCAGGCGGATGCCAGCATCGGCGCGGGGGATGTGACGTTTGGCGGGGCCGCGACATCCGTGGCTTCCGTTCTATCCGTGTCGAGTGACCCCACCGAAGGCGACACCGTCACGATCAACGCGGCCATCCACAACACCGGCGCGCTCGACACCGGCCCGCTCACCGCCGCGTTCTACGCCACCCCTGCCGGCGGAACCGGCGGAACGCCGTGGTACATCGGCAGCGCCTTCGTGCCCTCAGTTCCCCCAAGTTCCGCCAGTTCCGCCAGCATCCCGTGGAACACCCTCGGCTTCACCGGCGCCGTTCCCGTCCGCGTCGTCGTAGACCCCTACAACCGCGTCGCCGAGAGCAACGAAAACAACAACGTGGTGACCGCCACTGTCACCATCCGCACCCGGCCCGACCTGAGCCTGGATCCCATCGCCCTCTCGGACGCCGAGCCGGTCGCGGGCGAAACGGTGACGGTCACGCTGCCTGTGCGCAACACCGGCCAGACCGCCACCGCGGACTTCATCGCGTCCCTCTCGGACGACGCGACCGAGATCGGCAGCGCGACCATCCGCTTATCCGCTTCTTCATCCGCTGCCTACCCCTTCCCCTGGACCCCCGCCGCGCCCGGCCTCCACCGCCTCTTCGCCCGCGCTGACCGCGACCGCCAGGTGAGAGAATCGAACGAGGGCAACAACGACCGCTGGCTGGACGTCTACGTCGGCTTCCTCAGCCCGATCGCGATAGATGCGGGCGCGGCGACCGACCTGGTCTACACGCCGACCGCCGGCTTCGGCTACCTGAACACCGGCACGCGCACGGTCTCCTGCGGCGGGAGCGCCGCGCCGGACGCCACGTTGCGCGCCGCGATCACCAGCACGCTGCTCTACCGCTTCGACCACCTGCTGCCCGGCCACTTCTACCACCTCGACCTGACCCTGCGCGACTGCGACGGCAATCGCGCGGAGGCGGTGTTGGTGGACGACATGCTCGTGGCCCCCGCGACCGACCTGAGCGACCATGCGGCGCACCGCCTCTCGCTGCTGCTCGACCCCGCGCTCTACCGCGACCGCTCGATCACGGTGGCCCTGGTCGAGACGCACGGGCTGGATGCGCTGCTGGCCGAGATCAGCCTGCACGACATAGATTACCGCTACGCCGACAGCGGCCACAGCAGCGACCCGGCCGATCCCGCCGACCCGCGCTACCCCGGCCCCGCGGCCAGCCAGGCGAAGGGCCGCGCCTACGGCTGGCTCGACGGCGAACGGCTGGCCTCCTGGGGCAGCCTGCCCGGCCAGACCGTGCGCATGGATCGCGCGGACAGCGATCCGGCCGACGACCCGGATAGCGAGCTGCGCTACCGCTTCGACGGCCTCGACCCGGCCCGGCGCTATCGCCTGCGCCTCACCTTCCGCCAGGCCAGCGGCGCGGCCGTCATCCAGAAAGTGCAGATTGACCGCACCGACGCCACCCGCAGCTTCACCCTGGCGAGCGGCCAGGCCTACTCGGTGACGGTCGCCGTGCCGCCCGCGGCCTATGCGACCGACCGTAGCATCGTCGCCGGCATCGTGCGCATGGACTGCGCGACCAGCGAGGCCCAGGTCAACGAGATCGCGCTGGAAGAAGAGACGCTGCCGCCGCCGGGGAATCCCTGCCAGGTGCAGCCGACCCTCAAACGCAACGACACGACCGGTGGTGCGACGATCTATGGCGCGCCTGCACCCGCGGGGACCGTGATCGAGGCGCTCAACCCGCGCGACGACGTGGTTGGTTGTACGGTCGTCAAGACGGCCGGCATCTATCTCTACATGCCCATCTTCGGCGAAGACCCCACGACTCCTGGGATGCGTGATGGCGAAATCGTCGAGTTTCGCGTTAACGGCATCCCGGCCGTGGCGCAACCGCCTCTCTATTGGAGGAACGAAAACATCACGCGCACGGTCAACTTAAGCATCGGCGCGACCGAGGGACAGTGTATCTGGTTGGCTCCCGGCTGGAACCTCATCTCCACGCGGCTTGAGCCAGCCGTGCCCACGCTCCAAAGAGTCCTCGGGCCGGTTGCTGGTCGTTACTGCCAGGTGCGCCAGGAAAAGACCTCCTACGACTGCACTCAGGACCAGGTCTACAACAATCTGAAGGAGCTGCACCCCGGTCAGGGCTATTGGCTGAAGCTCGAAGGGACGACCGGCGCGAACCTGCGCATCGAGGGGATGACCGTGCCCGTCACGACGCCGCTTCCGCTGCACGGGCCGCCCGCCCCCTGGAACTGGGTCGGCTATCTGCCGTCTGCGGCGCAGCCGATCACGACCGCGCTCCAGAGCATCGCCGGCCGCTACCTGCTGGTGCTCAGCAAGGACAAGACCTACGACCCGAACAACCCTGGCCGGAGCACTCTCTGGACGCTCGACCCCGGCCAGGGCTATCAAATCCGCGCCACCCAGGCCGTGACGCTGGTGTATCCATCCGCGGCGAGCGCGGCTGACGTGCCAGGCACTTTCGGAAGTGCCTGGCACGTGGTGGCAACCTGCCCCACCCTCTCTCCCACCTCCTTCCTGACCCTGCTCTACGGCCAGGCGCGGCTCGGCGCGGGGGCCGCGCCCGCGGGCGCGCTGGTCGAGATCATCACCCCGCGCGGCGCGGTGGCCGGCTGCACGGTCGTGCGAGAGGGCGGCGGCTATGGCTACGTCCACGTCTACGGCGAAGACCCGACCGCGCCGCCCATCCCCGGCTTCCGCGCAGGCGAGCCGCTGGCGTTCCGCGTGAACGGCCGGCCGGTCGCGTCCGCCCCCGCGCTGACGTGGCAGAACGACCGCACGCCGCACGCGGTCAACCTGGGAGAGGCAGGGAAGCCGGTGTATCTGCCGATGGTGGTGAAGTGACCTTTTGCGTTGTCCGATCGCCGAGGGTATAATCGCAGTACCGCAAAACTCGCTATTGGAGGCGCTGTCATTCTGAGCGGGTCTACCCCTAAACGTCGGTTACGGCGTGACACTAGCGAAGAATCTCCTTGTCGGCACGAGACCCTTCGCTAGATTCTCGCCGCAACCCACTTCACGGGACCGACCCGCTCAGGGTGACAAAGCGACTTTTGCGGTATTGCGTATAATCGCAGTACCGCAAAACTCGCTATTGGAGGCGCTGTCATTCTGAGCGGGTCTACCCCTAAACGTCGGTTACGGCGTGACACTAGCGAAGAATCTCCTTGTCGGCACGAGACCCTTCGCTAG
>Ga0233425_10004537_pt1 | contig 23146 bp, 22 predicted proteins | sample Watercolumn_Towu_2_FD_181712 | JGI IMG/M metagenome (GOLD analysis project Ga0233425, IMG submission 181712) | Freshwater microbial communities from Lake Towuti, South Sulawesi, Indonesia - Watercolumn_Towuti2014_140_MG | ecosystem: Environmental > Aquatic > Freshwater > Lake | place... | reverse complement strand
GCTTCATGGGCCGATCCCTGGAGTTTACGCGTGTTGACGACCCGGCACCCGCGGAAGGCGTCTCGTCCGGCGCGAAGAATCTCGACCGCACGTGAGGCGTGCTCCGGCGCAACGATCACCGCTTCCCGGTCTCGGCCCAGCAGGGCCTCCGCAGCATTGCGCCAGCTTTCGTCGGTCAGACTGACAGCCTCACATACGGCGCGGGGCTCCATTCCCAGCGAAGCGAGCTTGGCCATGAGCGCTTCCGTTCGCGGGTCCAGCAAGGCCGCGCCCTGCTGGCTCTTGCCGAGCTGGGCTTTCGCTTCCTTCAGCTCGGCGCGGATGCCCTCCCTTGCTCCGATGCGGCTGTTCCGCTCTTCGCGCACGCCGTCGATCTTCTCAGCCGCGATGGTCGCAGCCGTACTCAGCAGCGTTTCCATCCCGGCCGGATCCTGCGGCCAGTCGGGGGGATTGCGGCCTTCGCTCTGCTTCTGAATCGCTTCGAGCGTGGACGTGAGCTGACCCAGCCGGAGCGGCTGCAGCAGCGCCCTCTGGTCGAGGAGGGACACTCCGCGGGCGGCGCGGAGAAAGCGCGCCTGAAGCCGGCCAAGGAGCTCGGCCCGTTCCTTCAGGGCGAGCTTCATTTCGCTGTTCAGCACGGCCTCCTCCGCACCGCGACCCTGCGCCTGAATCTGGGCCGTCAGGGACACGACGAGATCCTTCGCGAGCGCAAGTTCTGCTTCGCAGCGATCAAGATCCTCCTCGACCCGCCGGCGTTGGTCTTCGGCCTCGCGATGCGCTCGCAGATTGTCGAACAGGGCGCCGCCCGCTTCGATTACCTGGGCAAGCTGTTCGACGCTGCGGGCGATCTGTTCCCGTCGCAGAAGATCCTCGAACGAATCCGCCTGCATCTTGAGTTCACGAAGGGCGGCAAGCCTGTCCTCCAGGTCGTGAATGTCCTGCTGAATCTGGCGGTAGCGCTGGATGGACGCGCGGAGCTCGCCAATGTCGATGTCGTTCTTTTCCAGCAGATAGGTCTGAACGAAGGCTTCGACAGACGGGATGTGGTGGAATGACAGGGCGAGGACGAACGCCCGCGCGAAGCGCTCGGGCTCGGACCGCTGTCCCTTGGTGAACAGCAGGCGCATATATTCTCGGATGAAGTCGCGCGCCTTGGTCTGTCGCCGGAGTTCGTAGCCGCCCGCTGCGCAGGCCGCCTCCAGCCTCTGTTTCACGACCGGCCACTCCGCAGAACGTGCGACGCCATCCACCTCCTCGACAAACAGCGCGGAATCCGCGCGAACGCCCTCGGCGACATATCGCCCGAGGATTACGGCGTTGTCGCGAGAGGTCGCTTCCACGCAGAGGCCGAGAGTGACCGGAGGGCGATCTCCCTCCGCGTCTTCGAACGTCAGGGCGATGTGGGTGATTGTCTGATCGCGCAGGCTCACGCCCTCGTCCAACCGTCCAAGGCAGTAGCTCTGGAGCGTGCGCTCTGAACGTCCGGAGCCCTCGCCGGCCGAACGATTGTATTTGTAAAGGCTGGCCGCCCCGCCCGACATCACCGTCTGGATCAGGTCGATCAGGGTCGATTTTCCGGACCGGTTCTCACCTAAAATCGCACCATTGCCGACGATATCAAGGTCGGCTCGGGCCAGCAGATGCCACTGAACCAGGGCGATGCGGCTGAGGGTCATCATGCGGAGACCTCCACCTCGGCCCGATCGGCCTCGGGAGCGGCAGGCTCCTCATCGGCATCATCCTCGACGACATCCGGTCTCTGAAGAAGCTGCTCAAGCGAGGTGAGGAAATCGTCGCCGGCCACTTCGCTGACCAGCGCCCGTATCGTGAGTTCGCGGTCCTGCGCCTGATCATCTTCCGGACCGAGCCGTACTATGGCGCGCCGTTCGAGCGACAGCAGGACATCGCGAAACTCCCCGACCTTCAGCGCCGGTCGCCGAGCTCGCGAGACTGTTTCCTGATAGGCGTCGTAGGCCGCGTTGAGGGTCAGCAGAACACTGGCATGAGGCTGTATGTCGCCGTTCTGGACCTCTTCTTCCCAGAGCCTGCGCAGGACGAGCAGGACCAGAGAGTCCTCGATGCGCATCCTCGGCGCCGTGATCCGGTCGAGGTCCGGGAAAAGCCCGGCCCAGCCCTCACTTTCGCGCACGACCAGCCGGTAGCCGGCGACATCGAAATAGTCCCTGAGCAGGGTGACGGCCGCCGCTCTTCGCAGCGTCTCCATCAGCCCGGCTGCGCCGCGGTCGTCGATATGCAGGAACTGGTGACGAAGCAGGTGGGCGATGACCTGGGTGACACGCGCGTACAGCCGGGCGTCTTTCTCCTCCAACTGTTGAAACTCAATCAGCATGCGAGCGCTCCAGCGTGATGGCGTCGGTCTTGCGCCGGACGATGAAGCCTCGGCAGGCGATCCACTCATTGTCCACGAGGTCTCGCTCCCTGGTCTCGAACTCGAAATCCTGAGACAGGGCGGTCAGGAGTCGTTTCGCGGACTGGCCGCCGTCCGCGCCAGCCACGGCGACGCGAAGCGCGTCGAAGGCGAGGAAATCATCGAGATCGCCAATATGGAGATCGCTCGCCGCCTGGCTCGTCAACGGAAGCACTCGCCGTTCAAGGAAACGCTGTACCTGCGCCGGACGAACATTGAGGCGGTCGAGGTAACGCCGCTGGAGGTCGCGGCGATACATCTGCAACGGCGTCAGGCTTTGCAGATCGAGGACGCCGCTCACGACCGCCGGGCGAGCGCTTCGCGGGCGGGCGAGCAGGAATGGAGACAGGAACTCCCTCTGCGCCTCCATGGGCCCCATTGCTTCGATGGCGACCGACGTCTGTAGCAGGCGATCGAGGAGGATCACGACGCGCTCGCTTCTCTGCAAAAAGCCGCCCGTCTGGCGACCGGCGTATCGGACCGTGTTCCTCAGTCGGGTTTCCAGGCGGCCCCGATGCTGCTGGATGCGCCGGAAGGCGTCCTCGATCCGGTCGAAAACCGTTCGGATCGTCAGCAGATCGTCCTGGACCACCGCGGACGCATCCCGAATATCCTGTCCTAGGCGGGCCTCGAAATAGGCTTCGGCGAGCGAGTCCATGTCCATGGCCGAATCCTCGATCGCCTGAATGGTCTCGAAGATGTGGTGCCGAAATCGATAAGGGTGCGACGTCGTCGAGATATCGGCGTAATCGCGGAGCAACACCTGCTCGACGAAGTCGTGGAAGTAGTACTTGAGCCGCTCTTCGACGCTTTGGCTGCCCATCACCTGACGGTCGACGTCTCGCAAGGCCGAAAGCACGCTGCGAAGGTAGCGGCCGAAGGCGGCCGCATCCTTGGCCGCCTTGTTGACGCCCAGCGCACTGTCCCGCGCATTGATGCGCGCGGCGTCCAGCGCGTTCTTGACCTGAACCACCAGACCGCCGACCTGCTCGGAGACCCCCTGGGTCAGACTCCAGAGAAACTCAGCCAGCCGCAACGCGCCGGCCGGCATGTCGACGGTGACCTTCAGCCCGTAGCGGTTCTCGTCGAGCCATCCGGTCTGGAGCAGGCGATTGTAAATATGGCGCGCCCGCGCCATCGCCTCCCCGCTCGCCTCCGCATCCGCGGTCTCGGACCGACGTCGTCTGAGCCGTCGCGATCCTCGAACGGAAAGGGTGTCGAGGACGACCTCGGCCTCGTCGTCCCGCCAATGCTCGGCGTTCCGCGCGAGACTTGAATAGATGGCGCTGACCACCTCGCCTTGGGCCGGAAACAGCATCTCCGCGCGAAAGAACTCATCGTAGATGTCGAGCAGGACAGCCTCATACAGGCGGCGATTGCCCCCCGCGAACAAGGTGAAGATGTCAGCGTTCAACGCACGAAAAAGCATTGGCCCCCCCGACCTCAGCTTAGGCGGAAGTTCCGAAATCGCACAACCGGACACTGTTTCCCGGCACGAAGTTTCGCCCGAATCGCGCGCAGCCCGACGGCATGCGATGATGGCAAGGTGCGAATCGCTTCTGCATACGAACATGTGACGGCCGACGACTTCGCCCGCAGGTTTTCCATGCGGGCCGGAAATTTGATGTGGTTTCTCGGTGCCGGGTCTTCTGCCGCCGCGGGGATTCCAACCGCGTCAGACATGGTTTGGGAATTCAAGCAGCAGCTCTATGTGAGCCAGCGCAGGGTCGCTCCTGCGATGGTCGCGGATTTGACCAATCCAGCGGTTCGGTCTGCCATCCAAGGCTTCATTGATGCGCAGGAGCGCTATCCCCAGCCAAATGCGCCCGACGAATACGCGACCCTGTTCGAAGCCGCCTACCCCAGCGAGGCCGACCGACGGACCTACATCGCGGGCAAGGTGACGGGGGCCAAGCCCTCCTACGGCCATATCGTGCTCGCGGTTCTCATGAAGGCAGGCCATACGCGGCTGGTCTGGTCAACAAACTTCGATGCGCTCGTCGCTGACGCATGCGCCAAGGTCTATGACGGTACGGGTTACCTGACGACGGTGGCGTTGGACGCCCCGGCACTGGGCCGGGAAGTCCTCACGGAGGGCCGCTGGCCGGCCGAAATCAAGCTGCACGGCGACTTCCGTTCTCGCCAGCTCAAGAACACCAATGACGAGCTACGACAGCAGGACGCGAGCCTGAGGGAGTCACTTGAGCAGGCCTGTGGTCGGGCAGGCCTCGTCGTTTCGGGCTACAGCGGTCGAGATGACTCAATAATGGACGCTCTAGAAGCGGCGATGGCGCAGCCTACGCCCTTCCCCGGCGGATTGTTCTGGCTGCATCACGGTGAAAATCCCCCGCTCCCCCGGGTGGTCCGTTTGCTAGAAAAAGCGTCGGCCAAAGGCGTTGATGGCGGGCTCGTTGCCATCGAGAACTTCGACGAAGCATTACGCGACCTCGTTCGGCTGACGCCCAGCGTCGACATGAAGGCACTGGACGAGTTCGGGAAGGCGAGGCCGGTGTGGTCGAGCGTTCCGAAACCTGCAGGTCGCGCGGACTTCCCGGTCATCCGTCTGAACGCGATCGAACTGGAAAGAACACCGACGGTTTGCCGGCGTTTGACCTGCAAGATCGGCGGCTATGCGGAGGTGTCCGCCGCGATCAAGACGGCAGGCGTACCCATTATCGCGACGCGCGCCAGAGGAGGCGTATTAGGCTTCGGTACCGACGCGGACATGCGAGCCGCCTTCGGCGCATACGGTATCGAGGACTTCGATCTTCACGCCATTGAAGTGCGGCGCTTGCGGTACGATAGCCACGAGCGTGGTTTGCTCCGCGAAGCCATTTCGGCGGCCCTAGCGCGCACGCACGGTCTAAGCATCCAGCGACGTCGCAGTGCCGACCTCCTCGCCCCCGCGAATCCGGCCGACGTACGCTGGAAGCCTCTCAAAGAGTTGGTCGGGACTCTCCAAGGAGTCGTCCCGGGTCACCCAGAGATGACCTGGTCCGAGGGCTTTGGGGCCCGCCTCGACTGGGCGAACGATCGCCTCTGGCTGCTGATCGAGCCGCGTACGGTGCTGTTGGGCGTGACCGAGGCGAGTAGGGCGGCTGCGACAGACTTCTCTCGTGAACGAACAGTGAAGCGCTACAACCGGGTCCTCAACGACTTGGTTTCCTTCTGGTCAGGCCTGCTCTCCAATGCGGGGGAGGAGCTGCGCGCCTTGGACGCAAACGCCGGGGTCGACGCCGTTTTCAGGCTTGGTTCTGACACGGCTTTTTCAAGAAGGGCGCGTTGATGAGCAGCCAGATCAACCCTCATGTCTGGTACCCCGAGCCCGCTCTCGCCTTCCATCCCGAGCGAAGGGGTGATCGCGATATTCATCCTCTTCGGGGACTCCTGAAGTTCGGACCTTATTCCTCGAACCTTGTCCCCGATCCCATTCGGGTCGCGACGATCGCGCCAGCTGGTCGACAGAAGGAGTTGTTCGCGTTCATGCGGGAGCTGAACTCTGAGTTCACGCCGAGCGAACGAACAGACTATCTCCCGAAATGGCCTGGTTTCAGCAACGCCTTTAAGCTGGGCATGCGCGCCGCCTCAAAAGGCTGTCATATCGAACTGGACGCACGCCTTGACGGCGAACTGAAGGACTCGGCGGCACCTCACGTCGTGCTGGCCGAACGCCTCGTACGCGCCGTTCAAACTCTCGAAAGCCAACGCACGGAGTTCGACGTCATCTTCGTTTATGTGCCCGTCGGCTGGGCCCCGGGCTTCCACGGCCGTCCGGGGGAGGACTTTGACCTCCATGACAATCTGAAGGCGGCGACAGCCGCACGCCGCATTCCGATCCAATTAGTTCGCGAGGACAAGGCGCTGGCCTATACGGACCGCGCCAGCGTAATGTGGCGTATCGGCCTGGCGCTCTACGCGAAGGCGGGCGGAGTGCCCTGGAAACTGGCGGACGCAGACCCCGAGACGGCCTATATCGGCGTCTCCTACGCCGTGAGACCTGTGGATTCGGGGCGGCCAAGGTTTGTCACCTGTTGCAGCCAGGTCTTCGACGCCGAGGGCGCCGGCCTTGAGTTCGTCGCCTACGATGCACATGAGGTGGAAGTCCAACGTGACAACCCGTTCTTGTCACGGACCGAGATGTTTCGGGTGATGACCCGTTCGATGGATCTTTACCGACGTCGCCACTCGGGACAGACCCCGCGGCGGGTGATCGTCCACAAGACTACCGAGTTCAAGACCGACGAGGTCGACGGATGCATGGAGGCCTTGCATCTTTGCGAAGCCATCGACCTCGTGCAGGTCGTGGAGGATGTCGGTTGGCGAGGCATCAGAATAGACGGCAATCGAAACGGGGGGCCGAAGGGCTCGCCTGCGGGCTTCCCCGTCGCGCGAGGGTCGCTCATCGGCTTGAGCCCAAGGGAGTGTCTTCTCTGGATGCATGGCGATGTCCGGGGCGTGAGCGACAAGGGCTCCTATTTTCAGGGTTCACGCAGCACACCGCGTCCAATCCGCCTGATCCGCCATGCAGGTCATGGATCCTGGGACGAGACCGCTCAGTCCGCGCTGGCCCTGTCCAAGATGAACTGGAACAACGACGCGCTCTACGATCCGCTGCCGGTGACGATGAGCTACGCGCAGGTCTTGGCTCGAGTGGTCAAGAGGATGAGCGGCCTAGGTTCCGCTCCCTATCAGTTCCGGTATTTTATGTAATCCGCGTTCGGCGATCGGGAGTGGTGCGGGCGGCCGGGATCGAACCGGCAAGGGCTTTCGCCCGACGGATTTTCATACCACTTCGGCTTTCGCCGCCGGCCCGGTTCGGGCCGTTCGTGGTCTGGACTATCCCTTCGTCATAGCCCGAAGGCCTTAGACGCCGCCCGTCTAGTCTCTACACCTTCCCGCCAGAGACGGGCTTGGCTCGGGATCGCCATCTGACAGGGTTCCCCGACTTTGAGCGGTTCTACGTCCGGGGTTTCCCCTGGCGCACTCAATCCTCAGCTTAAGTCCGTTGCGTCTACCAATTTCGCCACGCCCGCAGGCTGAAGCGTCTCTATAGCTGCGTTCGTGCTGGGCCCCAAGGCGAGTTCAGTCGACGTCCGTCGCCTGACTGCTCGCCGCCCGCCGTTTCGCGGGCTTGGGCTTGCGGACGTTGATGGCCGAGGCGTCCAGCACATTCTTGATGTGAGAGGCATAGTACTTCTCGATCATCTCGACGCTGGTCCGGCAGTTCTTCGCGACCTGGTAGATGTCGGCGCCCTCCATCAGGCGCATCGAGATGTAGGTGTGACGCAGGCTATAGGCCGTGCGGGGATTGCCCTCTCGGTCCCTCTTCAGATCGAGCTCGTCGAGGACCGCATTCAGCAGTTCGCGCTGAACCAGCCCGAACACGAGATCGGTCGGCTGGCCATCCTTGCGCTTGCGAACCCGTTCGAAGGGCAACACCGCGCCAGGCATGCTTTTGCAGAACCCGGTGCCGCGCTTGCCGCGCACCTCGATCTCGAGAATTCGCTCACCGGTCGAATCGTCCTGGACGATGGAGACGTCGCGGAACTCCAAGCGCTGCGCCTCGTCCGGCCGCAGCCCCGTATTGACCATGAACAGGATGAAGTCGTGGAACTGTTCGCTTTCCGCGCGCCACCGCTCCTTCCTCGGGTTTTTGGCCCGCTCCCGGGTGGCCTCATAGAGGCGCTTATACTCTTCGGGAGAAAACCAGGCCCGGTGGCTGACCTTGCCGGAGGCGCGATAGGGACTGGACATATCCGGCAAGGCGGCGATCCATCCCTTCCGGTTTGCAGTCTTCAAGACCTGGCGCAGACAGACCATCTCATTGTGGAGGGTCTGACGGCTCGGTCGCTTCCACGCTCGGAGCTTCCCGATGCGCTCCCGTCCGTTGCTCACGTAGCGAGTTCGCTCAGGTTCGGCAGGAGGCGTGACGCGGTGGACTCGATATTCCTGGATGCGCCCGGCCGTGACTTGCGAGACCGCCAGGTCCCCGAAGTATGGCAACAGGTAGAGCCGTAGCACCCGCGCCTTGCTGGCGACGTACTGGGCGTTGCGTTCGCCCAAGGTCATCGCCTCGAATTCCAGGAGGAAGGCCGAAGCGGCCTCGCGGAACGTCTTCTCTCCCGGCCGCGTCTGCGGCGTTTCAACAGGGATGGAAGGCTGCCCCGGCGCAACGACAATCCCGCCGCGTCGGCGCAGCCGATCCTCCGCGACCCGATCAAGGTACCAGTCCCGCGCATACTCAAGTGCGTAGGCCAGGTTCTCCTGCTTGGTCGACTGCCGATGATTACGACCGCTGAGATAGGTCGCGCACTGCCAGAAGCGGCTGTTCGCTCGCCGGTACACATGGACCCGGCCGTCCATGAGCGTGTGAGACTCGAACACATCGCCTCCTTGCCGTCGCCGGCAACTGTGTAAGGCCTGTGTAAGTCTCTAAGTCGTCTAACCGATTGTTTTTACTACGTAAACATACGGTGTTACGGTTTTAAGTCCCTTGCGTCTACCAGTTTCGCCACGCTCGCGGGCTATTGCATAAGACTAGCTATACCGGACCCACCGGCGCGCAGAGCTAACTCACACCCAGCACTAGTGTCACCCGCCCGACAGCCCAACTCCAGTACCTCCGCTGCGGTGAGACCACCTTCTCCCACTCAAACCAAATGGTCGGAAATAGGTCTTTGAGAGAGAGGGCCTCATCGTACCCATAAAAGTCCTTGGGAACATTACAGATCGGTCGATACGCCTCGACTAATCCAGCCTTCTCCCACTCTCGTCCTAATGAAGATATGATGTTGAGAGCCAATACCGCTTGGTCGTAATTTGACAACTTGGTTCTCAAGAGGCGAGCTAGTTCGTACTTTCTTTTGTCTTTAATCGATAGATTGTCAATAAATAGGTAGGCGTTAAAAAGATTTCTCATATAATGAGACAGCTTGTGCTGATGCCCATTGAAGTATTTAGACGAGTTTTTCATATTGGACAATATATTGTGCAATTCTCGAATGCGGTCTGCGCCATAGCGGTACCCAAGGCTTTCCATCGGGCCCGAAGATGCTCCGTAGAAAACATAGGTGTAAGCTATATCGACCCTGTCCCTCACACACCAAGCCGCGTTGACATACATGGACTGCTGATACGCATACGCAAATTCGGACAGTATCTCCCTTGAGTCGACGCCTTCTGCATTACGCTCGTGGGTCTTGAGATATTCCGCGAACAGAGAAAGAGACACTGTCCAATAGTTGAGGCTTCTAGACGACCAGAATGTGCCAAGCAGGACTAGAAGAGCTGCCGCCGATAAGATCGTCCCCCAGAATCCGCCAATGTAGTCGCCAAAAAGGCCATAACCTGCCAAATCTGACCAGTCCGACGGTATGGGGTTGCTGATCCCAGCGGGGCCTTCTGCCAACTCTGCCTCCCGTAAGGACCGCGCCTACTGCGCCGGTCGTAACGCCCTGAAGTCCACATCCGAATTGGCCAGCAGCCACAGGAAGGCGGCCCAGGCGGCGACGTTCTGGTCCATCGCCTCCGGGTCGATCCGGTCCAGCACGTCGTCGGCCGTGTGGTGGGTGTCGAAATAGTCGGTGCCGTCCTGGTTCAGCCGGAAGGCCGGCACGCCCGCCGCCACGGTCGGGCCGGTGTCCGGCCCGCCGCCGGTCGCCGGCGCCGGGTCGAACAGCACGCCCAGCGGGGTCAGCACCGCCTGCGCCGCGCGCCGGAAGTCGGTGTCCGCCGCGCCGGCCGGCAGGTTGAGGCTGTAGATCGGCCCCGCCCCGAAGTCGCTCTCGCTGATCGCCACATGGTTCGCCATCTCGCCGCTTCGGCTGGCGGCGTAGAAGCGCGCCCCGGCCAGACCCTGCGCCGGCGGCGGCTGGCTGACCTCTTCCGAGCCCCACCAGACCACCCGGATGGTCCGGCGCGGCCGGCGCGGCATGTCCTCGATCAGCTTCAGCGCCGCGGCGGTGATCGCCACCCCGGCCCCGTCGTCGATGGCCCCCGTGCCGAGATCCCAGCTGTCGAGGTGGCCGCCGATGACGATGACCTCGTCGGCCGCCCCCGAACCCCGCACCTCGCCGACGACGTTCTGGCTGTGGCTGTCGGCGGTGAAGCCGGCGCTCGAGAACAGCCGCATCCGCACCGGCTGGTCGGTCATCGCCGTCATGCGGCGCAGCTGGTCGGCGTCCGGCGGGCTCATGGCGAAGGCCGGCACGGTCCCCTCGCCCACCCGGGTCGCGCCGGTGTGGGCGAAGCGGTGGTCGTGGGTGCCGAGCGAACGCAGCACATAGCCGACCGCGCCCCGCTTCGCCGCCTCGAACGGCCCGTTGCCGCGGATCGGCGAGGTGGCGCCGTAACCGCGCCCGTCCTGGGCCTGCACCGTGTCCTGCAGCACCACGGCGATCTTGCCGGTCAGCGACCCCTCCGGCTGGTCCAGCAGCTGCTGGTAGGTCTCGAAGATGGCGGCCTCGCCCTCGATCCCCTCCGCCGGCGTGGCCATGGAGCCGCCCAGCGCCACCACCTCCAGCGGCTGCGGGAAGGGCGACAGGATCTCCACCCGCGCCTCGCCGCGGGTCCACAGCGCCAGCGGGAACTCCTCGACCGAGACGTTGTCGAAACCCATCTCGCGGAACTTCGCCGCCCCCCAGGCGGCCGAGGCCTGCTCCGAGGCCGAGCCGGCCAGACGCGGCCCGAAGCGCGTGGTCAGCTCCTCGACCAGCTCGTACGCCGCATTGTCCCGCAGCGCCCGGTCGCGCAGCTGTTCGGCCTCGCGGACGGTGCGGGCGTCCTGGGCCAGCGCCGGAGCGGCGGCGAGACCCAGCGCCAGGGTCGCGCCCAGCGCGCTGGCGGCGAGAAGGCGGGCGGTCAGGGACATCGGCGGCTCCGGGGACTCGGCAGGTAAGGCGGCGAACCTAGACCGGAGTTCCGGGGCCGGAAAGCGTCAGCGGCCGGAGTGTCCCCGGCCGCCACCCGAGCGGGGATCACTCGCCCTTGACGTAGGGCTCCACCGGCCCCTGCAGCTTGACGGTCAGCGCCTTGCCGCGACGGTCGACGCGGTTGCCCACCGCCAGCCGCACCCAGCCTTCCGAGACGCAGTATTCCTCGACGTTGGTCTTTTCCTCGCCCTTGAAGCGCACGCCGATCCCCTTCGCCAGCACGTCGGCGTCGTGGAACGGGCTGTCGGGGTCGACGCAGAGGCGGTCGGGAAGGACGTCGGTCATGGCGGGTCTCGCAGGCGAAATCAGCCGCCGCCTTTAGCCGAGGCGGCCGCGCGCTCCAAGGCTTGACCTGACGCCGCGTCATCGGCCTAGGTTCGTTGCGAAACAGGACGGACCTGAGGACCTGCGTCGTGAGCGACCTCGAATCCCGCGACTTCATCGCCCCGGCCGGCGACGGCTTTCCCCTGTCGATGCGCCTCGTCTCGCCGCCCGACCCGCGCGCCGCCGTGCTGGTCAGCTCCGGCACCGGCTTCCCCAAGGGCTTCTACGACCGCTTCGCCCGACACCTGGCCGGCCAGGGCGCGGCGGTCCTGACCTATGACTTCCGCGGCGTCGCCGGATCGCGGCCGGAAGACCTCGCGGCCATGGCCATGGACTACACCGACTGGGGCCGCCTCGACATGCCGGCGGCGCTCGACGCCCTTGCCGACGCCGCGCCCGGCCTGCCCCTGCGCCACGTCGGACACAGCGTCGGTGGCCATTTCGCCGGCTTCATGCCCAACCACGAACACATCGACCGCCACGCCTTCGTCTCCGTCGGGAGCGGCTGGTGGGGCGGGCACCACCGCGCCTACAATCCGCTGGAGCTGTTCTTCTGGCACGCCTACGGGCCGTACAGCCTGGCCCGTCGCGGCTACGTCCGCGGCGGCGGCCTCTGGGCCGGGACCGACCTGCCGCGCGGCGTGTTCGAGACCTGGAAGCGCTGGTGCCTGAAGCCGGCCTACTTCCTCGACGAGCTGGAGGACCGGCTGCGGCCGCATCAGTTCGACGCCGTCGCGGCGCCCATCCGCTCGTGGATCTTCACCGACGACCCGATCGCCACCCCGGCCACGGCCGAGGCCCTGCTGCGCGTCTATCCCCGGGCGCCGAAGGAGATCCTCGTCCGCGCCCCCGCCGACTACGGCGTCCGCCGCATCGGTCACGAGGGCGCCTTCCGCCGCGGGATGGAGCCGCTCTGGAACGAGATCGCCGACTGGCTGCTTGAACCGGCGTCGGCGCGGCCCAGATAAGCCGCCCCCCACCACCGGAGCCTCCCATGACCGACCAGCCCGCGATCACCGTCGATGGAAACCGCATTCCCCTGCTCGGCTTCGGGACCTGGATGCTGGAGCCCGAGGACGCCCGCCGGATGGTCGCCGAGGCCCTGCGCATCGGCTATCGCCACATCGACACCGCCTGGATCTACAGGAACGAGAAGGCGGTCGGCGACGGCATCCGCGATGCCGTCGAAGCCGGTCAGGTCGCCCGCGAGGACATCTGGCTGACCACCAAGATCTGGGTCGACCACTTCGAGCGCGACGCCCTCCTGAAGCAGGCGGAGGAGTCCGCCGCCAGCCTCGGCCTCACCCCGGACCTGCTGCTGCTGCACTGGCCGAAGCCGCAGCCGTCGTTCGAGGAGACCCTCGGCGCCCTCAACGAGGCGAAAGACCGCGGCCTCACCCGCAGCATCGGCCTGTCCAACTTCCCCTCGGCCGAGTTCCGTCAGGCCCAGTCGCTGTCCCCGGCCCGGCTGGTCACCAACCAGGTCGAGTACCACCCCTACCTCAAGCTCTCGAAGCTCAAGGCCACGGCGCGCGAGCTCGGCTCCTCCATCACCGCCTGGTCGCCGCTGGCCCAGGGCAAGATCGCCGACGACGCCACCCTGGTCGAGATCGGCCGCGCCCACGGCAAGACCCCCGGCCAGGTCACCCTGCGCTGGCTCATCCAGCAGGAGGTGATCGCCATCCCGCGCACGGCGAAGGAATCCCGCGCCGCCGAGAATTTCGACATCTTCGACTTCGAACTCTCCGCCGAGGAGATGGACCGCATCCACGCCCTCGCCCGTCCCGACGGCCGCCTCGGCGACTGGATTGATCCCGCCTTCAAATGGGATGAAGAATGGGCGTGACGCCCGGCGGCTGAACCGGGCGCGCGGAGGCGACGCTTATGGGTTCGGTGACGGGTTTCCCCGGCGTCGATCCGTCCGACGCGGCGGTCGGCGCCCGGCTGAGGCGATGGCGCGAGCAGCGCGGCATGACGGTCGACGATCTGGCCCGCCTGATGGACATCACCCCGGAGGAGGAGCGCCGCGCCGAGGCCGGGCGCGCCCACCTCGACAGCGCCTCGATCGCCGCCGCCACGGCCGCCCTGCGGCTGCCCCTGTGGGCGCTGGTCTCCGACACCCGCGCCTACTGATCGCAGGTGACAGCCGGCGCGGCCCCGCCTAAGCCTCGCCGCATGGCCTACAAGTCCCTGCGCGATTTCATCGCCCTGCTCGAAGCCGAGGGCGAGCTGGTCCGGGTTTCCGAACCCGTCTCCACCCATCTGGAGATGACCGAGATCCAGACCCGGCTGCTGCGCAACGGCGGCCCGGCGGTGCTGTTCGAGACGCCGGTCATGCCCGACGGCTCGGTCAGCCCCATCCCCTGTCTCGCCAACCTGTTCGGCACGGTGAAGCGCGTCGCCATGGGCGTGACCATGGAGAAGAAGTCCCGCACCACCGCCGCCGAGCTGCGCGAGGTCGGCGAGCTGCTGGCCTTCCTGCGCAACCCGACCCCGCCGCGCGGCCTCGGCGACGCCATGGAGATGCTGCCGCTGGCCCAGACGGTGATGTCGATGCGGCCCAAGGTGGTGAAGTCGGCCCCCGTGCAGCAGGTGGTGCTGACCGGCGATCGCATCGACCTGAGCTCCCTGCCGGTCCAGGGCTGCTGGCCCGGCGAGCCCGCGCCGCTGATCACCTGGGGCCTCGTCGTCACCAGGGGTCCGTCCGACGCCCGCGAGGACGACTTCAACCTCGGCATCTACCGCATGCAGGTGCTGGGCAAGGACAGGGCCATCATGCGCTGGCTGGCCCATCGCGGCGGGGCCCAGCACTACGCCCGCCACCGCAAGGCGCGCCCGACCGAGCCCCTGCCCTGCGCCGTCGTCCTCGGCGCCGACCCCGGGACCATCCTCGCCGCCGTCACCCCGGTGCCCGACACCCTCAGCGAGTACCAGTTCGCCGGCCTGCTGCGCGGCGCCAAGGCCGAGTTGGTCCCGTGCAAGACCGTGCCGCTGATGGTCCCCGCCAACGCCGAGATCGTGCTCGAGGGCCACGTCCTGCTGGACGAGCACGCGCCCGAGGGCCCGTACGGCGACCACACCGGCTACTACAACTCGGTCGAGACCTTCCCGGTCTTCCAGGTCAGCGCCGTCACCATGCGCCGCGATCCGATCTATCTGACCACCTTCACCGGCCGCCCGCCGGACGAGCCCTCGGTGCTGGGCGAGGCCCTGAACGAGGTCTTCATCCCCCTGCTGCGCCAGCAATTTCCCGAGATCACCGACTTCTGGCTGCCGCCCGAGGGCTGCTCCTACCGCATCGCCGTGGTCAGCATGAAAAAGGCCTACCCCGGCCACGCCAAGCGGGTGATGCTGGGCGTCTGGAGCTACCTGCGCCAGTTCATGTACACCAAGTGGGTCATCGTCGTGGACGACGACATCGACGCCCGCGACTGGAAGCAGGTGATGTGGGCCATCTCCACCAAGATGGACCCGGCCCGCGACATCACCCTGATCGAGAACACCCCGATCGACTACCTCGACTTCGCCAGCCCCGAGAGCGGCCTCGGCTCCAAGATCGGCCTCGACGCCACCGACAAATGGCCGCCCGAGACGAAGCGGGAATGGGGCGAGGAGATCCGCATGGATCCCGCCGTCGTCGACCGCGTGTCGGACATGTGGGATCGGCTGGGATTGCCGGGTGACGGAACGCCGATCTGGAAATAGGGTGAGCGCCGGATCCGGGGGCCGGGGGACAGCTTGAGCGCCTTTGAGTTCTATTTCAGCTTCTACGGCCTGGCGCTGGGGCTTTCGGTGGCGGTCATCGCCACCGGACTGGCGGCCGCGATCCAGCATCGCAGCACCATCCGCATCGGCTGGCTGACGCTCCTGCTGGCCCTGTTCGTGGGTCTGGATATCGCCACTTTCTGGGATGCGGCGTGGCACACCTTCCGGGACGCCCCGTTCAGCTACGGCATGCTGGTGATCGGCCTGGCGATCGCGCTGGTCTATTTCATCGCCGCCTCCCTGGTGTTTCCCCACCAGATCGTCGACGGCCTGGATCTGGACCAGCATTTCTGGGCCAACAAGAAGATCGTCCTGCTTCTGACCACTGTCGCCAACGCGATGATGGTCGCGGTTTCGGTCTTCCAGATCATGGATCAGCCCGGCGCGACGATGCTGCTGCTCAACTATGCGATCGCCTTCCCGCTGTACCTGATCCTCATCGTTCCGGCGGCCCTGACCCGCAGCCGGCGGCTGTTCGCGGCCCTCGTCGGCCTTCATGTGCTGATCTATCTGGTCATCGCCTGCCTGCCCGCGCCCGGAGCGCCGCCGCCCCCGAGCGCCGAGGCCGCGGTGGCGGCGGGCTGACCGTCTCCAGCTTGCCATCGCCGCCGGATCGGTCGAGGACTCGCGCCATGCGTCACGCCTTCATCCTCGCCGCCCTCGCGGCCCTCGCGTCGAGTCCCGCCATGTCCCAGTCCGCGTCCCCGTCCGTCCCCAACGCCGCGCCCTGGGACCAGCCCTTCCTGCCGCCGGCGCCGGCGTGGGACGGGGCCAGCCGGGCCCTGCTGCGCGACGCCTCGGACCCGTGGGTCACGCCCTTCGAAGCGGACCCGGAGCATGACTTCAGCCCGAGCTACGCCGACACCCGCGCCTGGTTCGACCGCCTCGACGCCGCCTCGGAGCTGATCCGCATCGAACAGTTCGGCGTCTCGCCCGAGGGCCGGCCGATCTACGCCGTGATCGCCTCGAAGGACGGCGCCGCCCTCGATCCGGCCAAGCCGGTGCTGCTGGCCCAGGCCGGCATCCACCCGGGCGAGATCGACGGCAAGGACGCGGGCATGATGCTGCTCCGCGACATCGCCTTCCACGGCAAGGAGGAGCTGCTCGACCGGGTCAACCTGATCCTGATCCCCATCCTGTCGGTCGACGGCCACGAGCGCGCCTCGGCTTACAGCCGCCCCAACCAGCGCGGCCCCCGCATCCAGGGCTGGCGCAACACGGCGACCAACCAGAACCTCAACCGCGACTACCTGAAGCTCGACCAGGCCGAGATGCGGGCCGTCCGCGGCCTGATCCTGAAGTACCGGCCGGACCTCTACGTCGACATCCACGTCACCGACGGCATGGATTACCAGTACGACGTGACCTACGGCTACAACGGCGAGGACGGCGGCTGGTCGCGCTCGCCGGCCATCGCCCGCTGGCTCGACACGGCCTTCAAGCCGGCGATGAACGCGGCGCTGGAGGCGCAGGGCCACATCCCGGGCGAGCTGGTCTTCGGCGTCGACGACAGCAACCCCCGCGCCGGCCTGTCCGACGGCGGCCTCGGCGAGCGCTTCTCGAACGGCTGGGGCTCGGCCGCCCACGTCCCGACCATCCTGATCGAGAACCACAGCCTGAAGCCGCACGAGCAGCGCGTGCTCGGGACCTACGTCTTTCTCGAGGAGGCGCTGCGCCGGCTCGCCGCCGACGGCGACAGCCTGCGCGCCGCCATCGCCGAGGACCGCGCCCTGCGCCCGCAGGAGATCCCCGCCAACTTCGTCGCCGACGACCAGCCGACCCGCACGCGCGAGTTCAAGGGCATCCGCTTCGAGACCTACGAAAGCCCGGCCTCCGGTCGTCAGGAGGTGCGCTGGCTGGGCGAGCCCGATCCCGAGCTGTGGCGGATGCCCTTCTACGGCTCGCACCCGACCCTTACCCTGAAGCGCCCCGAAGCCTACTGGGTGCCGGCCCACCGCGCCGACGTCATCGAGCGGCTGCGCCTCCACGGCGTGGCCATGGAGACCCTCGAGGCGCCGCGCACCGTCTCCGTGGAGATGCTGCGGCTGGACGACCCCCGCCTCGGAACCCGGGCCAACGAGGGCCACGTGCCCGTCACCGTGACCTCGGTGACGCCGGAGCGCCGCGACTGGACCTTCCAGCCCGGCTCGGTGCGCGTCCCGACCGACCAGCCCCTCGGCGACGTCGTCGTCCTGCTGCTGGAGCCGCAGTCGTCCGAGAGCCTGTTCGCCTGGGGCCTGTTCCCCGAGGTGCTCAGCCGCGTCGAATACATCGAGGGCTACGCCATCGCCCCGCTGGCCGAGCGGATGATGGCCGCCGACCCCGCCCTCAAGGCCGAGTTCGAGGCGAAGCTCGCCGCCGACCCTGCCTTCGCCGCCGACGGCGACGCGCGATTGCAGTGGTTCTACCAGCGAACCCCGTTCTATGATGACCGCCATCGCCTCTATCCGGTGGCCCGGGAGCCCTGACCATGATCGTCATGACCGCCCTCCAGGCTGCGGCTTTGTGGAGCGGTCTGCTGATCCTGCTGCTGGTCGGCCTCGCCTTCCGGGTGATCGCCAACCGCCGGCGGCACCGGGTGCTGTTCGGCGACGGCGACGTGCCGCAGATGACCGTGGCCGCCCGCGCCTTCGGCAACGCCGCCGAATACATCCCGGTGGGGATCGGCGCCCTCGTGCTTCTGGCCCTGACCGGCTCCGCTCCCTGGACGGTGCACGCCGTCGGCGGCGTGCTCCTCCTCGGCCGGCTGATCCACGGGGTGGGTCTCAGCCATGGCCGTGGTCCCGGCCCCGGACGCATGATCGGCATGGTGCTGACCCTGACGGCGCTGATCGCCGCCGCCGTACTGCTGCTCGTCGCCGCGTTCGCGAGCTGAGACGGCCCGGCCGGTTGCGCCGCCGCGGACGCCCGGCCATATCGGGGCATGCCCTCCCCGCGTGACGCCGCCTCCCCCGACATCCTGTCCGATCTCGTCGCCGCCGCCCTGAAGGCTGGCGCCGACGCCGCCGAGGCGGTCGCCTCCGAGCGCGCCTCCCTGTCCGTCGGCGTCCGCAACGGCCGGCTGGAGGACGTCGAGCGCGAGGAGAGCCGCGATCTCGGCCTGCGCGTCTTCGTCGGCCGTCGCCAGGCCACGGTCTCGGCCTCCGACCTGTCCGACGCCACCCGCGCCCGGCTGGTCGACCGCGCCGTCGCCATGGCCCGCCTCGCGCCGGAAGATCCCTGGGCCGGCCTCGCCCCGGACGAGCGCCTCGCGCGCGGCCCGTTCGCCGATCTCGACCTTCACGACCCGACGGGGCGCAGCGCCGCCGATCTGGAGGCCGCCGCCGCCGCCGCCGAGGCCGCCGCCCTCGCCGTCGAGGGGGTGGCGAAGTCCGAGGGCGGCCACGCCGCCGCCTCCTCCAGCCGCTGGCGGCTGGTCACCTCCCACGGCTTCGACGGCGCGTACCGCGGCACCGCCTTCTCCCTGGGGGTGGGCGTCATCGCCGAGAAGGACGGCGCCATGGAGCGCGGCGGCGAACACCGCGCCACGCGTCACCTCGCCGACCTGCCCGCCGCCGAAGCCATCGGCGCCGAGGCCGGCCGCCGGGCCGTGGCCCGGGTCGGCCCGCGCAAGATCGCCTCGACCACCGCCCCGGTGATCTTCGAGAACCGCATCGCCGCCCAGGTGCTGTCGCCCTTGCTGGGGGCGATCTCCGGCCCCTCCGTCGCCCGCGGCTCCTCCTTCCTCAAGGACCGGCTCGGCCAGGCCGTGCTGCCGGCGGGGGTCGACCTCCTCGACGATCCCTTCCGCCCCCGCGGGCTCGGCTCGACGCCGTTCGACGACGAGGGCGTCGAGGTCGCGCGCCGCGCCATCGTCGAGGACGGGGTGCTGACCACCTGGCTGCTGAACACCGCCTCGGCGGCCCAGCTCGGGCTCGCCTCCACCGGCCACGCCTCGCGCGGCCTCGCCGGCCCGCCGGGCGTCTCGGCCCACAATCTCCACCTCGCGCCGGGCGGACGCGATCTGGCCGGGCTGATGGCGGACGCCGGAACCGGCCTGCTGGTCGCCTCCATGTTCGGTCCCTCGCTGAACGCCAACACCGGCGACTGGTCCGCCGGCGTCTCCGGCTTCTGGTTCGAGGGCGGCGAGATCGTCCACCCGGTCAGCGAGATCACCGTCGCCGGCAATCTGAAGGACCTCTGGGCCCGCCTCGTCGCCGGCGCGGACCTCGAATTCCGCGGCAGCTTCAACAGCCCGTCCCTGCTGTTCGACGCGGTCGCCATCGCCGGCAAATGAACCCCTTCGCCGACGACCTCGCGCTGATCGGCGACGCCGTGGCCGAGGCCGGCCGGCTGGCCCTGGCGGAGCGGGACCGGGGGCTGAAGATCTGGTCCAAGACCGGCGGCTCCCCGGTGACCTCCGCCGACATGGCCGTCGACCGCCTGTTGCGGGACGCCCTGCTGGGGGCCCGCCCCGACTACGGCTGGCTGTCGGAGGAAACCGCCGACGGCCCGGACCGGCTGGCCCGCCGGCGCGTGTTCGTGGTCGACCCGATCGACGGCACCGTGGCCTATATGAAGAACAGGCCGTGGTGGTGCATCCCGGTCGCGGTGGTCGAGGACGGCCGCCCCGTCGCCGCCGTGATCCACGCGCCCGCCCTCGCCGAGACCTTCGTCGCCACCCTCGGCGGCGGCGCCCGGCTGAACGACGCCCCGATCTCCGCCGCCGACACCGTCGATCTCGACGACGCCGCCGTGCTGGCCGACGCCCGCCTGCTCGAGGGACCGCACTGGCCCGAACCGTGGCCGGCCATGCGCTTCGAAAAGCGCAACGCCATCGCCTACCGCATGGCGCTGGTGGCGGCGGGCGCCTTCGACGCCGCCATCGCCCTGACGCCGAAGTGGGACTGGGACGTGTGCGCGGGGGCCCTGATCGTCGAGGAGGCCGGCGGGCGGGTCAGCGACCACCACGGCGGCGCCTGGCGTTTCAACCGGCCCGACCCGCGCCAGAACAGCCTCGTCTGCGCCGCCCCGGGCCTTCACCCCCAGATCGTGCGCCGCACCCTGCCCATCCCGCTCCCCGCTACCGCGGGCTAGGCGCAGGCTCTTCGGCGAGGTCCAGCCGGCGCTCGATCCGGCCGACGGCCTGCCTCAGCCGGTCGAAGGCGGACTGGAGGCGGGCGTCGGCTTCGACCAGACGCCCCAGGTCCCGGCGTACCGAGGCCACGGCGGTTTCGAGAGAGGAGACGCGCTCCTTGAGCTCGTGAATGTCCCGCGCCAGCGCGTCGACCTTGGCGTCGATGCGGCGCAGATAGACCAGAACCCGGTTTTCGGCCTCTTCCGCCATGCCTGCAGGATGCCAGACGCGCCGGAATCGGCCAAATCCTTGAACCGGCGGCCTGCAGCGCCTATTCCGCTGGCGCCGCCCCTCCCCTGTCCGGACCGATCATGACCGCCGAAACCGAAACGCCCCAGTTGCTCCACCTCGTCATCGGCGGAGAGCTGCGTCACCTCGACGCCCCGGTGTTCCGCGACCTGTCGAAGGTCGAGTTCGTCGGCGCCTTCCCGAACTACGAGGAGGCCCGCAAGGCGTGGAAGGCCCGCGCCCAGGCGACGGTGGACAACGCCCACATGCGCTACTTCATCCTGCACGCCCACCGGCTGATCGATCCGCGCGGCGACGCCCACTAGGCGGAACCTTGGCCGCGGCTGACGCGCTTCCCTTCCGACCGCCGCACAGGGAGAGCCGCCCATGACCACCGCCCTCATCGTCGTCGTGCTGCTGGGCGTCGGCCTGGCCATCGTGCTGTGGGCGGCCCGCCGCAAGCCGTCCGACCGGCCGAACGTGCTGCCCGACGAGCCCGACACAGGCTGGAGCGATCCGCTGACGCCCGCCGACGCCCCGCCGCCGCCCGCCGATCCGGACCGCCGTCCGTGACCCTGTTCGGGCGGACGCTCGGCGGCGAGGAGATCGCCGGCCTCGCCTTCATGCTGGCCACACTCGTCCTGTGGCTGTTCGTGCTGCGCGGCGAACGCGACTGGCGGCGCTGGTTCCGGGGCTGGGAGGCCGACCGCAAGGCCCGCCGCGAGGCGGAGACCGCCCAGCGCCCCCGCGCCGACGATCCGCCGTCCGGCTCCGCCCGCGGCCCGTGGGGCTGATCACTCCCGCCGGAGGAACTTCTCGGTCAGCAGCGTGCCCCACCACTGCGCCTTGAACTCCGCGCGGATCGCCTTCGGGTCGTAGGCCTCGCTGTCGATCCAGTCGATGAAGCTGACCCCCGTCGGCTCCACCTCCTTCAGATACTTCTCGAGGGTGTAGTCCAGCACCCCGGTCAGCCCCTCCCGGTGGTGCAGGTACTTCTTGTCCAGCTGCCGGATGGCCTCCGAGATCGGCTCGCCGAGGTGGAAGTGGCGGTACAGCACCGCCATCATCCCGGCCCGGTCGGCCCCCGACTTGCAGTGGATCAGCACCGGATATTCGATGGTCCGGAACAGCTCCCGCGCGCGGTGGATGCGGTCCCGCTGCGGCGGGTCGCGGCTGTCCAGCGGCGCGTCGATCAGGGTCAGCCCCAGCCGCGCGCAGGCGTCCTTCTCCAGCGCATAGTAGGCCTCGTCCCGCGCCCCGCGCAGGTTGATGACGGTCTTGATGCCCTGTGCTTGCCAGTACGCCAGCTGCCGCGGCGACGGCTGGTTGGTCCGCACCAGGTCCGGCCCCAGCCAGTGGGCGTTCATGAACCACCGCCTGAGGAAGGCGTGATCCTTCCAGACATAGTCCCATCGCGCCCGGAAGCGCCCGGCGGGGGTGGAGAGGTCGTAGCGCGACATGGACCGGAGATAGCGGCTCGGCGCCCCCGCGTCATGTCCCGCCGCGGACCGTGCCGGACCGGGCCGCATCGGCGGCCCGCCGCTTGCCCGATCTCCTTCCAGTTGAAGGAGTCTGTCCCATGTCGAAACACGCCCTGCTCGCCGCCGCCGGTTTCGCGCTCGTCCTCGCCGCCGGTCCGGCCGCCGCCGGCGACCGCGGCGGCCATGGGGGACCGCCGTCCTGCGGGGGCGGCTGCGGTCACGGACCGCACCGCCCGCCCCAGCCGCCGCCCCACTACGGCGGGAACGTCAACATCAACGTCAACGCCTCGGCCCGCGCCTCCGCCTCCGCTTCGGCCAGCGCGCGCAGCTATCTGAACGCCCGCACCTGGAGCGGCGGCTCCGGCTTCGGCCGCGGCGGCGGCGGGGGCGCCGTCTACGTCGGCGGCGGCGGCTATGCCGAGGGCGGCGCCGTCGGCTACGGCGGCGGCTGGTACGCCCCGATCGAACATCTGGGACCGGCGCCCGTCAGCGCCCCGTTCGGCTACGCCGTCTACGGCTTCGGCCGCGAATACCTCGGCTGGCGCGGCGCCCCGGCCTACCGCCGCGACTGCGACTGCCGCGGCGGCCGCCGTGACCACGACTACGCCCGCGAACGCGCCTGGTACGAGGAACAGGCCCGCTACGAGGCGGAGTCCCGGTACGAGGCCGAGAGCTACGAGCGCTCGGAAAGCTACTACGAGGAGGAAGCTGAAGTCTGGGTGGAGCATGAGCGGCGCGAGGGGCCGCCGCCCCCGCCGGTCTATCGCGCGCCCCCGCCGCCGCCCGTCTACGACGCCCCGCCCCCGCCGCCGCGCGACTATTACGGCGACCTGCCGCCGCCGGGCGCCGAGCCGCTGCCGCCGCCGCCCCGCCA
>Ga0233425_10004536_pt1 | contig 23162 bp, 15 predicted proteins | sample Watercolumn_Towu_2_FD_181712 | JGI IMG/M metagenome (GOLD analysis project Ga0233425, IMG submission 181712) | Freshwater microbial communities from Lake Towuti, South Sulawesi, Indonesia - Watercolumn_Towuti2014_140_MG | ecosystem: Environmental > Aquatic > Freshwater > Lake | place... | reverse complement strand
CGACACCCTGGATGGCGGCGCCGGCAACGACCGCCTTTACGGTGAGGGCGGCAATGACTCCCTGCTGGGAGGCGACGGCAGCGACAGCCTCGATGGCGGTGACGGCGACGATACCCTCGATGGTGGCGCCGGCGACGACAGCATCCACGGTGGCGCCGGTGACGACACCTTCAACAGCAGCACAGGGAACGACGTGCTGTACGGGGACTCCGGCACGAACACGTACAACTTCGCCGCCGGCTTCGGTAACGATACGATCTATTCGGACAGCGGCAGTTCCGCCGTGCCGAATTCCGATATCGTGATCTTCTCGAATATCAAATCTACGGACGTAACCACTGACGTTGCTGGAGGGCCTAACAACTGGGACCGAATCATCACCATCGGCAACGACGTCCTGACGCTGAAGAACTATTACTACACAAATAGTTACACCGAATGGAAGGTCAAGGAGATTCGGTTCAGCGATACGCCGCCCCCCACCGCCAACCATGCCCCGTCCGGCGCCGACAAGACCGTCGCCACCGCGGTCAACACCGCCTATACCCTGAAGGCGGCCGACTTCGGCTTCGCCGATACTCAGGACACCCCGGCCAATTCCCTGCTGGCGGTGAAGATCACCACCTTGCCGACGGCCGGCTCCTTGCTGCTCAACGGTGTTGCGGTCACCGCCGGCCAGTTCGTTGCGGCGGCAGATATCAACGGCAACCTGCTGACCTTCGTTCCGGCCCAGAACGGCAGCGGCACCGGCTACGCCAGCTTCACCTTCCAGGTGCAGGACGACGGCGGCACCGCCAACGGCGGCGTCAACCTCGACGCCACCCCCAACACCATCACCGTCGACGTGGCGGCGCCCAGCGTCAACCACGCCCCGGATGGCGCGGACCAGACCATCGTCATGGCCCAGGATGGAACCTATGCCCTGAAGACCGCCGACTTCGGCTTCACCGATTCCGATGGCGATGCCTTGCAAGCAGTGAAGATCGCCGTCCTGCCGCTAGCCGGCTCGCTGACGCTCAACGGCACTGCCGTCACTGCCGGCCAGACCGTGGCGGTGGCCGCCATCAGCGCCGGCCAGCTGGTCTTCACCCCGGCGGCGGGCACCAGTGGCACCGGTTACGCCAGCTTCACCTTCCAGGTGCAGGACGACGGCGGCACCGCCAACGGCGGCATCGATCTGGACCCGACCCCCAACACCCTGACCGTCGACGTCACCTCGCCGACCGCGGTCAATCAGGCTCCCGCCGGCGCCGACAAGACCGTCGCCACCGCCCAGGACACGGCCTACGCCCTGAAGCAGGCCGACTTCGGCTTCACCGATGCGGACGGCAACAGCCTGCTGGCGCTGAAGATCACCACCCTGCCGGCGGCGGGCAGCCTGAAACTGGACGGGGCCGACGTCACCGCGGGCCAGTCCATCAGCGTGACGGACATCGCCGCCGGCAAGCTGGTCTTCGCCCCGGCGGCGGGCGCCAGCGGCACCGGCTACGCCAGCTTCAGCTTCCAGGTACAGGACGACGGCGGCACCGCCAACGGCGGCGTCGACCTCGATCCCAGCGCCAATACCATCACCTTCGACGTCACCGTCCCGACGGCACCCAACCAGGCTCCGGCGGGGACGGACAAGACCGTCGCCACCCAGGAAGACCACGCCTACGTGCTCGGCACCGGCGATTTCGGCTTCAGCGACAGCGACGGCCACGCGCTGCGGGCGGTGCAGATCACCACCCTGCCGGCCCACGGCAGCCTGCTGTTGGAAAATGCCCCGGTCAGCGCCGGCCAGTCGGTCACCGTCGCCGACATCGGCGCCGGCAAACTGAGCTTCGTTCCGGCCGAAAACGCCAACGGCATGCCCTACGACAGCTTCACCTTCCAGGTGCAGGACACCGGCGGGACCGCCAACGGCGGCGTCGATCTGGATCCGACCGCCAACACCCTCACCGTCAACGTCGACCCGGTCAACGATGCGCCGCTGCTGGCGCTGCCTCTGGCCAACCACGCCGAATCCGCGGGACAGACCTTCAGCTACACCCTGCCGGACAATACTTTCACCGATGGCGATGCCGGCGATAGCCTCAGCCTGGCCGCCAAGCTGGCCGATGGTTCGCCTCTGCCCGACTGGCTGCACTTCGACGGCGCGACCAGGACCTTCAGCGGTACCGCGCCCGCCACCGCCGGTTCGATCTCCATACGGGTCACCGCCACCGACACCTCACTGGCGACTGCCGAGGGGAGCTTCACCTGGGTCACTTCGGCCACGGCCATCGGCACCGAGGCCACCGACGGCGATGACCTGCTGGCGGGAAGCAAAGGCCATAGCGACCGCTTCGACGGTCTCGGCGGCAACGACGCCGCCGTCCTCAACGACCGCCAGGACCGTTTCACCGACAGCGGCTCCGGCAGCGACTTCGACGTCGCCGTGGTCACCGTGCCCATGGACTACCGCCTCGGCAACGGCGTCGAGGGCCTGGTCTACGCCGCGCTTCCCGCCGGCAGCGCGCCGCCCCACCACCACGAGCACGAAGACCGGGATTACGATCTGAAGGGCAGTGGCGACCGCGGCGACAATGTCATCGGCGTCTACGGCGACGATCTGCTGGATGTCTTGACGGCCAAGGGCGTCGACCTCTACCCGCTGTTCGACGACGGCGGCCCGGCCTCCCCGCCGGAGGTCGACCCCAGCCTGCGCTTCTTCCTGGACGGCAAGGCCGGCAACGACATTCTGTTCGGCGGCGCCGGCGACGACATCCTGGTAGGCGGCGACAGCGGCGACGAACTGCACGGCGGCAAGGGCAACGACATCTATTACCTGAAAGGCGCCAACGCCAATCTCGACGGGATCTTCGACACCGGCGGCAATGACACCCTGGTGATGGATGCGGCACCGGGAGGGGCGGCGATCCAGCTGACGGACGAGATCGAAAATGTGGTCCTGAAAGGCCGCAACAACCTCGATGCCACCGGCAACAGCCTCGACAACCGGCTGGCCGGAAACTCCGGCGTCAACCATTTGATAGGCGATGCCGGAAACGACATCCTGTTGGGCGGCAACTCCGGCTTCAAGCCCAATGACATCCTGGAAGGCGGCGACGGCAGCGACGTCTATGCCATCGTCGGCAAGAAGTTCGATATTCGCGAAGTCGCTTCTCCGCTGGACATCGATACCGTCACTTCGGAAAAAATCAACATCGATCTGAGCCAGCTCAGCGACGGCGGCATCAACCTCGAGCAAGTCGTCCTGGCGGGAAGCCGCTCCCTCAAAGCCGTAGGCAGTGACGCAAACAATGTCATCTTCGGCAATTCCGGGAACAACCAGCTGGAGGGGAGAGACGGCGATGACCTCTTGTTCGGCGCAGCCGGCAACGACAAGCTGAAGGGCGGCGACGGCGCCGACGGCTTCCTGTTCGACGGCAGCCGGGGCACCGACCTGGTGCTGGACTTCACCACCGCGGTGGACAAGATCCTGCTGGACGGGGAGCGGTTCGCCGTGCTGGACGCCAACGGCGACGGCCAGGTGGACGATGGCCGCTTCGTGTCCGGCGACCGCGCCAAACCGCAGGACGGCGACGACTACCTGATCTATGACACCCGCAGCGGCATCCTGTGGTTCGACAGCGACGGCAACGGCAGCGGCAAGGCCAGCAAGATCGCCGTATTCGGTCATGGCCACGGTTCCGCAGCGGCGGTCGCCGCCAGCGATGTCGAGGTGAGCAACGTCGGCGTCGCCGAACTCGCCTCGCAGTGGCTGGCGTCGGTCCCGGTGGATGTCTGACCCCTCGGCGCAGCCGGATTCGGGAGACCGGTGATGACCCAACCATTCTTCAACCCATGAAAGGGACCGCCATGCCCAACCTGCGTGCCATTCTCCCCGGAACCTTCGTTGCCCGGCTGCTGCTGGCAGCGTGCTCCATTACCTGGCTCGGGTCGACCGCGGAAGCCGCCAAGCCGGTGAAATACACCAGCTATGTCGCCGGAGCGACGGCCTTCCGCGACAGCAAGATCCGCAACGGTAGCCCGGACCCGGGCGAGCCCACCACGGAAACCGGCGAGGACGGCAATTTCCAGATGGCCAAGGGCAAGGGCCGGCTCTACCTGACGGGCGGCACCGACATCCGCACCGGCCAGCCGAACCGGACCCTGCTCACCACCCCGCCCGCCTCCAAGGGCTTGGGAACCCTCAGTGCCCTGTGGCAGGCGTTGCTGGACCGCGGCAAGAAGCCCAAGCAGATCCGGGTGCTGCTCAACGTGCCGGCCAAGATCTCCCTGGCCGACAATGCCGCGGTTCCCGTGGCCGGCCGCAACGGCGTCCAGAAGCCGCGGCTGAAGACCCAGACCCTGGTGAAGAAGGACGCCCAGCACAACACCCTGGTGCAGTTCCTCAAATCCCTGGTCCGGCGACCCGGCCTCGGCGCCAAGGCCCATGTGCCCCGGGCGGGGTCGGCACTACCGCCCGAGGACGAGGACATCGGTGCCCTGGCGACCTATCTGGCGACCCAATCCGGCCCGCCCCTGGACCCTTCCGAGTTCTCTTCGGTACGCGATGCAGTTGGGACCCTCAGGGGCAGCGAACTCCCCGCCGTTCAACTGGACTTTCTGGCCGCAGGCATCGGCACACTCAACCAGAGCATCGACCAGCTCGACGCCAACTCCCCGCCAGCGGAGCAGGAGGCCATCGAGGCGTTGTTGAAGGAGGAGACCACTGCACTGGAAACCGCCTTCAACAGCGGCGTTTATGAGGAATTCAACAATAAGGCTTTTCCGCCACCTCTGATCACCGGCTTCAGCCAGGACACCGGCAGCAGCGATCACGACTTCATCACCAGCGACACCACCCCCACCCTGTCCGGCACCGTCAACCGTGCCGCCACCAAGGTGCGGATCTACTCGGTCGACCCGGCCGATCCCACCGGCGACACCCGTACCAAACTGGCGGACGTAGATCCGGACGCCGACGGCAACTGGAGCTATACCGTCGACCCGCCCCTGACCAGCGGCACTTACGGCTTCGGCGTGTCCGGCGTGATCGAGACCGCCTCCGGCTTCGAGAGCGGCCTGCGGACCATCCCCGACGCGGCGGCCCAATTGCCGGCTGTGCAAATCGACACTTCGATCCCGCAGGATGCCAGCCTGACGGTGACGCCGTTGACCACCGACATCCGCACGCCGCTCCTGAGCGGAACCTGGGACCCGGCCCTGGGCAACACCCTGACGGTCACCGTCGCCGGGGTGGAATACGGGTCGGCGACGGGACTCGACCTGTCCCAGGGGAACACCTGGCGGCTGCTCATCCCGCAGTCCCGCCAGCTCGCCGACGGGACCCATGACGTCACCGCCACCCTCCGCAACGTGGCCGGCAATTCCGTCAGCGACACCACCAGCGGCGAGCTCATCATCGCCCCGGTCGCCGGCCACAGCTTCGGAGCCGGGGTGATTCCCCGCGCCATCACCTTCGGCCGCTTCACCGCCTCCGCCGGCGGCCAGCCGGATTTGGCGGTGGCCAGCCAGGAAGGCAATTCGGTCGCCGTGCTGCGGAGCAACGGCAACGGCGGCTTTCAGACCGCGGCCGTCTATCCCGCCGGCAGCGCTCCGGTGGGTGTGGCCGCCGCCGACCTCGACGGAGACCAGGATGTAGACCTGGTGACGGCAAACTTCGGCGGCGGCAACGTGACGGTGCTGCTCAACGACGGCAACGGCGGCTTCCCCAGCCAGGGCGCCCCCGGCTATCCCGCTGGCACCAAGCCCGCTGCCATCGCCGTCGGCTTCTTCAACGGCGACGCCTTGCCGGATGTGGCGGTGGCCGACGCCGGCGGCGACCGTCTGGCGATCCTGCTGAACAACGGCAGCGGCGGCTTTTCCGCCCCCGTCTTCTATCCGGCGGACAGCTTTCCCTATGGCGTCGCCGTCGCCGATGTCGACGGCGACGAACGGGAAGACGTCGTGCTGGTCAACCGCAACGGCAACAGCGTCTCGGTCTTCCGCGGCAACGGCGACGGCAGCTTCCAGGCCAAGATCGACCACCCGGTGGGCAGCGAGCCGGCGGCGCTGGCCCTGGCCGACCTCGACGGCGACGGCACGCCGGACCTGGCGGTGGCCCAGGGCTGCTGTGCCGTATCCGTGTCCCTGGGCAAGGGCGACGGCAGCTTTCAGCCGGCCGTCAGCCACCCCACCGGCAACTATCCCTACGCGGTCGCCATCGGTGACGTCAACGGCGACGGCCGCAACGACGTGGTCGCGGCCAACTGGGGGAGCGATTCGGTCAGCATGTTACTGGGGAACGGCAGCGGCGGCTTTAGCTCCTCCCTCGCCTACGCCGCCGGCGCCAAGCCGGTGGCGCTGAGCCTCGCCGACAGCAACGGCGACGGCGCGGCGGATGCGGCGGTGGCCAACTACTCGGCGGCGACGGTCTATCTGCTGCCGGGCCAGCCGCTGGTGCTGCCGGCGACGGCGCCATAGGGCCGCGCGGCCGGATAAGGAAAAGGCGCCGCGAGTCCTCCTCGCGGCGCCTTCTTCGTCTCGACCCGGCGGCTGGATTAGCCGTTGATCAGGTAGTGGGTGAAGATGCTGGCAGCATACCCGGCGATGATGATGGGAGTCCAGCGCAGATGGCTGAAGAAGGTGTACATGCCGCGGGAGGTTCCCATCAGCGCCACCCCCGCCGCCGAACCGATGGACAGCATGGTGCCGCCCACCCCTGCGGTCAGTGTGACCAGCATCCACTGATAGAGGTCCATGTCGGGGTTCATCTGCAGCACCGCGAACATCACCGGAATGTTGTCGACGATGGCCGACAGGATGCCGATCAGGATATTGGCGGTGGTCGGACCGAGACCGGCGTACATCGCCCCCGAGGCGAGCTTCAGGTAGCCGATGTAGCCCAGGCCGCCGACGGCGAAGACCACACCGAAGAAGAACAGCAGGGTGTCCCATTCTGAATCCTTGACGTTCTGGTAGACGTCGAAGCGCTTGCCGCCATAGCTGAAGAACAGCTTCAACCGGTAGCCGTAGAACATCAGATAGGACAGACCCACCATCATGCCCATGAAGGGCGGCAGGTGCAGGAACTGCTTGAAGCTGACCGCGGTGATGATGGTCGCCAGGAACAGTCCGCAGATCTGGACGGCGCCGGGCTTCAGTTCCACCACTTCGTCCTCGCCGCTGAAGCTCGGCAATTCGTCGGGAATGGCGAAATGCATGAAGGCGGCGGGCACCACGAAATTCACCGCCGACGGGATGAACAGCATGAAGAAGTCGAAGAAGTCGGCCTTGCCGTCCTGCCACACCATCAGGGTGGTGATGTCGCCGAACGGGCTGAAGGCGCCGCCGGCATTGGCGGCGCTGACCAGGTTGATGAAGCCCAGCGCCACGAACTTGGGACTGCCGTGGCCCACCGCCATGACCACTGCGCCCACCAGCAGCGCGGAGGTCAGGTTGTCCGCCACCGACGACAGGAAGAAGGTGATGACGCCGGTGATCCAGAACAGCTTGCGGTAGCCGAAACGGCGGTTGATCAGCCAGGCCCGCAGGGCCTCGAACACGTTTCGCTCGGCCATGGCATTAATGTAGGTCATGGCCACCAGCAGGAACAGCATCAATTCGGCAAACTCGCCGAGGTTGTATTCGAAGGCGCGGTGGACGGATTCCGAAGGCACTCCGGCGGAACTCGCCAGATAGGCCACCTCGCCCCAGATGATGCCGGCAGCCAGGATGACCGGTTTCGACTTGCGCAAATGGGTGAACTCTTCCGTCATCACGAAGGCATAGGCGATGACGAAGATCAGCAGGCAGTAGATGCCGCGGTGTGTGCCGGTAAGCCCCAAGACCTCGATTTCCTCGGCGAGTGCCAGACCCGGCACCGCCAGCAGCAGGGATAAAAGTGCAAGTGCGCGTATCAAAGGTAACTCCTCATCTTGATTTGGATTGGGGACAGACCGCCCTGCCGGGGGTCGCGCCCGGAAGCAAGATCGGCCTAAGCGAAACGAAACGGCGATTATATTAGAGATTCGCCCCGTGGAAAAAACCCGGCGGGCTGCGGGAACGCTTTTTCGCAAGATTGCGGTGACCGCCCCAACGGTTTTTGATTTACAATTCCGCCCCCGGAACTGTCGCCAGGGCTCCCGCCTGATCCTGGCCGGTCGCCACTGCGACGCCCTTGCCCGGACCCTTGTCGACAGCCGGCGAAAACTCCATCAACCCCGTCACCCATGTACCGATACGACCAATACGACCAGACCCTGGTGGACGAGCGGGTCGCCCAGTTCCGCGACCAGACCCGCCGCTTTCTGGCGGGCCAGCTGAGCGAAGACCAGTTCCGGCCGCTGCGGCTGATGAATGGGCTCTACATCCAGCGCCACGCCCCCATGTTGCGGGTCGCCATTCCCTACGGTCTGCTATCGTCGGGGCAGTTGCGCATGCTCGCCCGCATCGCCACCCGCTATGACCGGGGCTACGGCCATTTCACCACGCGCCAGAACATCCAGTTCAACTGGCCGGCCCTGGAAACCGTGCCGGACATCCTGGCGGATCTGGCCAGCGTCCAGATGCACGCGATCCAGACCAGCGGCAACTGCATCCGCAACGTCACCTCCGATCACCTGGCGGGGGTCTGCCCGGACGAGCTGGAAGACCCCAGGCCTTATTGCGAAATCATCCGCCAGTGGTCGACCCTGCACCCGGAATTCGCCTTCCTGCCGCGCAAGTTCAAGATCGCCGTCAGCGGCTCCGCACGCGACCGTGCCGCCACCCAGGTCCACGACATCGGCCTACAACTGGTACGCGGCGACGGCGGCGAAACCGGCTTCGAAGTGTTAGTGGGCGGCGGCCTCGGCCGCACCCCCATCATCGGCCAGACCATTCGGCCCTTCCTGGAAAAGCGCCATCTGCTCTCCTACCTGGAAGCCATCCTGCGCATCTACAACCTGTATGGCCGGCGCGACAACAAGTACAAGGCCCGGGTCAAAATCCTGCTGAAGGAGAGCGGGGTCGACGACTTCACCCGCCAGGTGGAAGCGGAATGGCGCCAGATCCGCGACGGGATGGAGCTGGATGACGGGGAAATCGAACGGGTACGAAGCCACTTCGGCGCACCGCCCTATGCCGCCCTGCCTGTCGCGCTCCCGATCGACGGCGAGCCGGGATTCCAGGCCTGGTACCGGCGCAACACGACCGGCCACAAAGTGGCGGGCTACCGCGTGGTATTCGTCTCCCTCAAGTCTCCAGGCATCGCCCCCGGCGACATGACCTCAGCCCAGATGGAAGCGCTGGCCGACCTGGCGGATCGTTACAGCTTCGGGGAAGTCCGGGTAACCCACACGCAGAACCTGGTGCTGGCCGACGTCCGCAGTGATGCCTTGCACGAGCTGTGGCGGGCGCTGGCGGACCTCAACCTGGCGACGCCCAACATCGGCACCGCCACCGACATGATCTGCTGTCCCGGACTGGATTTCTGCTCCCTCGCCAACGCCAGTTCCATCCCGATCGCCCTGGAAATCCAGAGCCACCTGGAGGACCTGGACTATCTGTTCGACCTCGGCGACGTCCGCATCAACCTGTCCGGCTGCATGAACGGCTGCGGCCACCATAGCGTGGGTCACATCGGCATCCTCGGCGTCGACAAGAAGGGCGAGGAGTGGTTTCAGCTGACCCTGGGCGGCTCCTCCAGCAACGACGCCAGCCTGGGGGAGCGCCTGGGTCCGGCCCTGGCCAGGGATCAGGTGGCCGAAGCGGTAACCCGGATCCTGACCACCTACACCCGACTGCGGGAAGGCGACGAGAGCTTCTTGGAAACCGTGCGCCGCACCGGCATCGAACCCTTTCAGGAGAACGTCTATGCGCGTCATTAAAGACGGCCGTGCCGTCGCCGACGACTGGCAGCATCTGGACGACCAAACGCCCCTCGGGCCCGGCCCCTGTACCGTGTCCGCCAAGCGCTGGCTGGCCGAACGGGACGCCCTGAGCGGCCGCGCCGCCGCCGTCGGTGTCCGCCTCAGCGGCGGCGATGATGTCGCCGCCATCGCCGCCGACTGCGCTTCCCTCGGGTTGGTGGTGGTCGAGTTTCCGGCGCTGGCGGACGGACGAGGTTTCAGCCTGGCACGTCTGCTGCGGGAACGCTACGGCTACCGCGGCGAACTGCGGGCGTGTGGTCAGTTCATCCGCGACCAGGTGTTCTTTCTGAGCCGGGTCGGCGTCGACGCCTTCCAATGCGGCGAGAACGACGACCCCGCCGATATCCTTAGCGCCCTGCAGGAATTTTCCGTCAAGTACCAGGCCTGCACCGATCAGCCCCAGCCCCTGTACCGGCAGCATCGCCGCGGCGGCTAAGAGTCTTTCCCTTCGATCCCCCCCTCCCATGAAACCCTTACTGCAGGCACTGATCCCGCTGATCCGTAACGCCGCCCAGGAGGAGCTGCTGCCGCGCTTCGCCGAATCCCGGCGCAGCTACAAGCCGGACGGCAGCATCGTCACCGAAGCCGATCTGGCCATGCAGCAGCGCGTGACCGAAGAGCTGGCGGTATTGACACCGGAATTCCGCCTGGTGGGCGAGGAGATGGCGGAGAAGGACCAGCAGGCCCTGCTGAAGGCTCCGGACATCGAACTGTGGTGTCTCGATCCTCTGGACGGGACCAGTAATTTCGCCTGCGGCATCCCCTTCTTCGCGGTCTCCCTGGCGCTGATGGTGAACCGCAAGCCGGTCCTGGGGCTGGTCTACGATCCGCTGCGGGATGAATGTTTCACCGCCATCCAGGGCCGCGGCGCCGCCCTCAACGGCCAGCCCCTGCATTGCCGCAGGACCGAACTGCCGCTGCGGCGGGCGATGGCGGTGGTCGACCTCAAGCGCCTCGGGGGTATGGCCGGCGTCATCGCGGTCAATCCGCCCTACAGCTCGCAGCGCAATTTCGGTTCCGTCGCCCTCGACTGGGTGTGGCTCGCCGCCAACCGCTACCATGTCTATCTGCATGGCCTGCAAAAACCCTGGGACTACGCCGCCGGCGCCCTGATCCTGGCGGAGGCCGGCGGCTTCTCGGAAACCCTTTCCGGCGAATCCATTTTCGGACCGGAACTGCGCGCCCGCTCGGTGGTGGCCGCCGCCGATGCCGATCTGTTCCGGGACTGGAAGGCCTGGCTCGCCTTGCACCGGCCCTTGAACGTCTAGTCGAAAAACCCCAGCATCGCGGGTTCTTCACCACTTCGAAATTCCCGCCGGGAGATGTAAAATGTGCCTCCCGTTATGTTCGCTGCCGCACCCCGGGTCCGGACCGACCCGCTGCCGCAGATTGCCGATCCGGCCTCGTCATCTGTTCGCCAGCAGCCGCCCCGCACCGACAACCTACCAAGCAGGAAACCAGCAATGACCTTCGTAGTGACCGAGAACTGCATCAAATGCAAATACACCGATTGCGTGGACGTCTGCCCCGTCGACTGCTTCCATGAAGGTCCCAACTTCCTGGTGATCGATCCGGACGAATGCATTGACTGCACCCTGTGCGAACCGGAGTGCCCGGCCCACGCGATTTTCTCCGAGGACGAAGTGCCGGCCGAAATGGCTCAGTTCATCCAGCTCAACGCCGAACTGGCCAAGGTCTGGCCCGGCATCACCGACGTCAAGCCGCCGCTGGAAGGGGCGGACGAATGGAAGGACAAGCCGAACAAGGCGGGTTTGCTGGAACGCTGAGGCGGACCCGGCGCCAGGCTCGCTGCGTCCGCGCGCCGCCATCGAGAGGGTTGCCCGCGGCAAGCGCGACAGCGCCATCGCTCCGCCCATGAAACTGCAGCAACTGCGCTACATCTGGGAGATCGCCCAACACCAACTGAACGTCTCGGCCACGGCGGAAAGCCTGTACACATCCCAGCCCGGCGTTAGCAAGCAGGTGCGCATGCTGGAAGCCGAACTGGGCACGCAGATTTTCGCCCGCCACGGCAAACAGCTCACCGAGATCACCGACGCCGGACGCCAGATCATCGCCGTCGCCGGAGAAATTCTGGAGAAAGCGCAGGATATTCGCAGCATTGCCCAGGAATACAAGGACAACCGGGTCGGTACGCTGACCCTGGCCACCACCCATACCCAGGCGCGCTATGCCCTCCCCGCCACCATCGGCGCCTTCCGTCAGCGTTACCCCGACATCAGGCTGAGCATCCACCAGGGCACGCCGACCCAGATCTCGGAGGAAGCCGCGCGCGGTGCTGCTGACCTCGCCATCGCCACCGAAGCCGTCGATCTCCACGCCAACCTGGTGATGCTGCCGTGCTACCGCTGGAACCGCTGCGTACTGGTGAAGCAGGACCACCCCCTGAGCGGCGTCGGCCGGCTCACCCTCGAGGAGTTGGCGAAATACCCGATCGTCACCTATGTGTTCGGCTTCACCGGCCGCTCGCAACTGGATCGCGCCTTCCAGCAGCACGACCTGCACCCGCAGATCGCCATTACCGCGGTCGACGCCGACGTCATCAAGACCTACGTCCGGGTCGGGCTTGGGGTCGGCATCGTCGCCCGCATGGCCTACGACCCCGCCCTGGACGGCGACCTGATCGCCCTCGATGCCGGCCATCTGTTCGGCGCCAGCCTCACCAAGATCGGCATGCGGCGCGACATGTTCGTGCGCGGCTTCCTCTACGATTTCATTGCGCTGTTCGCCCCGCACCTGACCCGCGACCTGGTGGAGAAAGCCCTGGGATTGCGTGAGCAGAGGGAGGTCGATCGCCTGTTCGACGACGTCGAACTGCCCCTGCGCTGAAGCCCGCCGTCCATGCAGCCGGACAGCTCAGCTCCGCCATCAGCCGGACCGGATCGGCCGACGGCAGCCGACGTGCGGCAACGGCGCCGCGCCGTCAGTCCCGCTGCCAACGGAACGATTGCCGGCCAGCGGGATCCGAGCAACGCTCCACCCGCAACCCGAATGGCCGCCTGTCCATCGAGGATCCGATCATGACCGCCTCCCAAGCCAACGAGCCCCGCGTCCCCCATCCCGATCCCTACCAGGCCATGGTCATGCAGTGCGTGGCCTACCGCGACGGCCACCGCATCGGGGAAGTGGAGCTGGAGCAGGTCCGGGAAGTGCTGAGTAGCCGGAACACCTTCGTCTGGCTCGGCTTGCGGGAGCCCAACCACACCCTGCTCGACAAGATCCAGGCGGAATTCGGTCTGCACGAACTGGCCATCGAAGACACCCGTTCCGCCCACCAGCGGCCGAAGCTGGAAGAATACGGGGAGTCCTTGTTCCTGGTGCTGCAGACCGCGCAAATCTATCAGGGCGGGGTACGGCTGGGGGAGACCCATCTGTTCGTCGGCGCCCGCTTTCTGGTCACCGTCCGCCACGGCTCTTCGGTGAGCTACCACCGGGTGCGGGAACGCTGCGAGAGCATGCCGCAGAACCTGGCCAAAGGGCCGGGATTCGCCCTTTACGCCCTGATGGACTTCATCGTCGACAACTACGTGCCGGTGGTGGACACCCTGGAAGACCGCCTGGAACGGCTGGAGGCGGACATCTTCCGCCATCATCTGAACCGGGAGACCCTGGAGCAGTTGTACGAGCTCAAGCGCGAACTGCTGGTAATCCGCAACGCGACCGCGCCCCTGCTGGACATCTGCACCCAGCTCATGCGGTTCCATGAAGACATCGTGCCGCGGGAGATCGAATTCTATTTCCGCGACATCTATGACCATGTCCGCCGCGTCAACCAGGCCATCAACAGCATGCTGGAAATGCTGACCTCCGCCATGCAGGTACACCTGGCCCTGGTCACCGTCGGCCAGAACGAGATCGTCAAGCGTCTGGCCGGATGGGGCGCCATCCTCGCCATCCCCACCATGCTGTTCAGCCTCTACGGCATGAACTTCCGGCACATGCCGGAACTGGAGATCGCGATGGCCTATCCGCTGCTGCTGGGCGGCGTGGTGTTCTTCTGCTCGCTCATCTACTGGCGCCTGCGCAAGTCCGGCTGGCTGTGACGAACGACCTCGCGCAGTCGATCCGCTACCGCCGGGTCGTCAGCCTCAGCCATGTCATCGACCCCGCCATTCCCCGATGGCCCGGCGATCCCCCCGTGCGCTTCCGGACCACGGCCCGGCGCGAGTGCGCCGGCTATTTCCTGCGGCGCTTGTGCCTGGGCGAACACAGCGGCACCCATGCCAACGCGCCCATCAGCTTTCATCCGGACGGAGCCGCCATCGACCAGTTCGAGCCGGCTTCGTGGGTGGTGCCGGCGGTCGTCATCGACGTCTCGCCGCAAGCCGAAGCCGACCGCGACTATCGGCTCAGCGAGGCCGACATCGACCGCTGGGAGGCTGTCCACGGCGTGCTGCCGGATGGGTCCTGCGTGCTGCTGCACTGTGGCTGGCAGCGGCGCTGGCACGACCCGGCCACCTATTTCGACCTGGATGACGACGGTCTGCCCCACTACCCGGGCTACTCGGAGTCCGCCGCCCGCTTTCTGCTGGAGCAGCGCGGCGCCACCGGACTCGGCACCGACGCGCCGGGAATCGACCCCGGAACCGATCCTGCTTTCACCATCAACCGCCTGGCGCTGCAACAACCGCGAGTGGTGCTGGAGAACCTCGCCAATCTGGATCGGCTGCCGCCCCGCGGCGCCACCCTGGTGATCGGAGTGCTGCCGCTCCGCGGCGGCAGCGGTTCACCGGCCGCGGTCACCGCCTTACTCCCGTGAAGGCACCCGAATTGCCTCGCCCTTTCCGGGTGTTCAACCCAGGCACGGCAAGCGCCGAAGCAGATACCGGCTGCTATGCTGACAGGTTGCCGGCCCCCTCGATCCGCCGCGAGCGAGCGCTCGCGGCCGAACCCAGTTCCGTCGTTTTCCGCTCCCTCCGACTCCCGGCTTCCGCCGCAATCGATCCGCCATGAATCTCGACGTTCTGGTCGTCAACGCCAATCCGTTGCTCAACCTGGTGCACCGCGGCGCCTACCAGCCGGGGGCGGTAAACAGGGTAGCCGTGCTGGAAATGACCGCCGAGGGCAAGGGCGTGAACGTCGCCCGGGTCCTGGCCCGGCACGGCCATGCGGTGGCCCTCACGGGCTTCGCCGGCGGCCACAGCGGGCGGTGGCTGCGCGAACTGATCCGGGCCGAAGGCATCCACGACGAGTTCGTAGCCACCGCGGCCCCGTTGCGGGTCGGCTTCATGGCCACCGCGGAGGATCAGGATCACCCCACCACCGTCTTCCCCAACGGCTTCCCCGTCACTCCGGATGAATACCGGCGCCTGCTAGAGCGGATCGAAACCCTGTGCAGCAGGGCTCGTCTGGTAATCGCCAGCGGCTCGGTACCGGACCCGCAAACCGACGGACTCTATGCGGAACTGCTGACGGCCTGCCAGCGGCGGGCCGTCACCTGCTGGGTCGATGCCTACGGTACGGCGATGGAACATGCCCTGGCCGGTGCCGTCGCCCCGGCGCTGGCCAAGCCCAACCGCCAGGAGCACCAACCCCACTTCCGCTGGGAGCGGGTGGCGGAACTGCACATCACCGACGGCGCCGCCTGTATCGAGATCCAGGAGCACGGCGTTCCCCGCTGCCGGGTGCGGCCGCCGCCCATCGCCCAGGTCAACCCCATCGGCTCCGGCGACTGCTACCTCGCCGGCCTCGCCCATGGCTGGCTGCAGCAATGGGAGTTACCGCGGCGCCTCCGTTATGCCGCCGCCGCCGGCAGTGTCAATGCCGGACGTACGGAAGTCGCCCTGGTCTCCGCCGCCGACGTCGAAAGGCTGCTGGAGGCAGCGGCGATCGAATGGCTGCAAGCCTGATCGCGGTCGGCGGCCGAGGCGGCGCATTGTCCCGGGGCAGATCGGCAGTCACAATGTAGTGATTCGGTCTCCAACGAAAACAACGAATCCGCCGATGAGCAGACTACCGTTTCCCGATCCCGTCCCCCGCTGGCCGCGGCTGTTGCGGCTGATGCGGCGCTTCGCCGAATCCGAGCAGGGCCGCAAGGCAGTCTGGATGATCGCCAGCCTGCTGCTGCTGGTGATCGGGGTCAATACCCTCAACGTCGTCAACAGCTATGTGGGCCGCGACTTCATCACGGCGCTGGCGGAGCGCCAGAGCGACCGCTTTCTGGTGGAAGCGGGGCTTTATCTGGCGGTGTTCGCGGTATCCACGGTGGTGGCAGTGTTCTATCGCTTCATGGAGGAGCGCTTGGGCCTGCTGTGGCGGAGCTGGCTGACCAAGCTGCTGATCGATTCCTTCCTCAAGGACCGCCACTACCACCGGCTCAAGCAGCAATCCGCCATCGAAAATCCCGACGAACGGATCGCCGAGGACGTCAAGAGCTTCACCACCACCACCCTGTCCTTTCTGCTGCTGTTCCTCAACGGCTCCATCACCATCGTCGCCTTCTCCGGGGTCATCTGGACCATCAGCCCGCTGCTGTTCGCCGTCACCCTGGCCTACTCGGCGGTCGGCTCCTACCTCGCCATCAAGCTCGGCCGCCCGCTCATCGGCCTGAACTACAGCCAGCTGGACCGCGAAGCCAACCTGCGCTCCGGTCTGATCCACGTGTGGGAAAATGCCGAGGCGGTGGCGGTCGGCCAGCGCGAAGATCACCTGCAGCGGCGCCTGCTGAAACGGGTCGACGAACTCACCGCAACCGGCACCCATATCATCGACGTGCACCGCAACCTCGGCTTTTTTACCACCGGCTACAACTATTTGATCCAGATTCTTCCGGCGCTGGTGGTGGCACCACTGTACCTTGGCGGCCAGGTCGAATTCGGTGTCATCACCCAGTCGGCCATGGCCTTTGCGCATCTGGTCGGCGCCTTTTCCCTGATCGTCAACCAGTTCCAGTCGATTTCCTCCTTCGCCGCGGTGATCGCCCGGCTCGGCTCCCTCGGCCAGGTCATGGACAGCGGGCCGGACCGAGCCGACATCGCCGTCAAACCGGCAGATCAGCGCCTCCAGTATCGCGGGGTGACGCTGCCGGGCTCCGCCGAAGCACCGCTGCTGCGGGATTTCAGCGCCGACTTCCCGTTGCCGGTGCGCCTCGGCATCAGCGGCAGCCAGGAGCAGGCCAAGGAGGCCCTGTTCAAGGCGACGGCGGATCTCGGCCTGGCCGGCAGCGGGGAAATCCTGCGGCCGCCGGGCAAATCCATGCAATTCCTGGCGGAACGCCCCTATCTGCCGCCCGGCAGCCTGCGCCAAATCGTCGGCGCCGCTGACAGCGACGATGTCAAAATCCTCGACACCTTCGCCGCCTTCGGCTGCCAGGCGACCCTGTCCAAGCTGGGTGGCCTCGACGCCGAACAGGACTGGGGCGCCACCCTGAGCCTGGCGGAACAGCAGCTGCTGGCCATTGCCGCGGCCTCCCTCGGCCAGCCCCAGTTGCTGTTCCTCAACCGCGCCACCAGCGCCCTGACCCGGGAACAGACCTGCCAGGTGCTGCAACGCCTGGCCGCAGGCGGCATCAGCTACCTGGTCATCGGCAAGGTCGACAAGTATCCGGAGTACTTTTCCCACGTCCTCGACATCGACGATGAGGGACGGTGGGCGTTGCGCAGTGCCGACATTCCACCCGCGCCGGTTTCTTGACGAAGCGGTTGGCAGGAAACAGGCGATTTCAGTATTTTTAACAGTGCCGGCGAGGGCGATTTTCAAGCGATTGATTTGGCGATCCGAATCCTGAAGGCATAGATCCTGCACGATAGAGATCAAGGACCGACCGACCTGGGACAGTGCCCGTTATCACAGCTTCACGCAAGCGATCCGGAGGCGTCATGTATACCTCATTCATCGAACGGGAACTGGCGGAAAGCCCGCTACTGGCCCTCTGCAAGTATGCGAGACATATCCTCGCGTTTCACATTCAGGGCTTTTTGCGCTACAGCCCGGAGGTGGTGGACGAAGTCTGACGGCGTGGTCCGGCGAGGACGGCGCTCCGCTCTGCGACCCACCCCCTCCCGCTAGTTCCAAGGCAATCCGGATCGGCCGCCGCTCATGGCTCGTCGCGGTGGCGCAGGGCGATCGCCACGAAGCGTTCGTAAGCGGCGTCGAATACGGCCACCATGGCTGGATCGAAATGACTGCCACAGCCGTCCGTGATGATGCGGCGAGCCTTCTCGAAAGAAATCGGGGTCTTGTAACTGCGCGGCGAAATGACGGCGTCGAATACGTCCGCCAGCGCCATCAGGCGCGCCGACAGGGGAATCGCGGCGCCGCGCAGGCCGTCGGGGTAGCCGGTGCCGTCCCAGCGCTCGTGGTGCCAGCGCGCGATCTCCTGGGCCAGTGACAGAAACGCCACCGGCCGTTGCGCATCGCGCTTGGCCAGTTCGATGGCATCGGCGCCGAGGCGCGCATGGGTCTTCATGACCGTCCATTCTTCCGGCGTCAGCGACCCCGGTTTCCGCAGGATTTGGTCGGGAATGCCCACCTTCCCGATGTCGTGCAGAGGGGCGGAGCGCGCCAGCAACTCCACGTAGTCGTTGCCGAGCTGGTCGGCGTATTCCGGCAGGGCGCGCAGCAGACATGCCAGTTCATGGACATAGCTCTGGGTGCGGAGGATGTGGTTGCCGGTTTCCGGGTCTCGCGCTTCCATCATATGGGCCAGGGCACAAATGCCCACGGTCTGGATCAGTTCGTTTTCCGCCAGGCGCCGGCCCACTTCCGCTTCCAGCCACCGGTTCTGGTCGAGCATGCGGTCGCGCGCCAGCTTCCGCTCCAGATGGGCGCGGACCCGGGCCAGAACCAGGGCGGGAACGATGGGCTTGGAGATGTAATCGGCGGCCCCGGCCTGGAGACCGCGGACCTGCTCGTCCACGGTGTTCCGCGCCGCCACGAAGATCACCGGAATGTCGGCGGTCTGCGGGTTGGCGCGCAGGCCGGCGAAGACCTGGTGGCCGTCGATGTCCGGCAGCGCCACGTCCAGCAGGATGAGGTCCGGCCGCGGGTCGCCCAGGGCAAGTCGCAACCCCGTTTTGCCGGTGGTGGCAGTGCGGACCCGATACCGGGACCGCAGCAGTTCACCGAGCACATTGCGATTGTCGGGGATATCGTCGACCACCAGGATGATCGCGCGGGAATCGTCACGCATGAGTTCCCCCGATTGGGCTTGCAGGAGGGAAGCGCCAGGCCGAGCCCGCCAGGATCGCTCGGCCAGCGCCGCCGGACGAAGCGGATTCCGCCCATTAGCCGGGCAGCAGCGTCGTCCCTAGGAGTCTGTCGGACTTTCCGAAAAAAGTGCAGGGATGAGCACATCTTGCTCCATATCGGCGTTTCTACGTGAATTCTGGGGCCATTCGATGTCGATGAAGCACCGATTATTCGCGTACGAGCGCCTCGTTCGGCTAAGTCCGACAAGCTCCTAGCACAGTATCGAAGGCGTTCCGGAGCGGGTCAAGCCGGTGTGTTGGCGCAGGAACCGGAGGCAATGCACCGCTTCCCCCGCGACCGCGCCGTAAGCGCCGTGCTGGCAGGAATACTAGTAGCGCTGAATCAATCCATCCTGGATTTCTCAGCGCCCGCCGAATAGTCCAGCGGTTCTAGGGTAGCGGAGCGGGACGGGTGAAGACGTAGTCCTGATCCTTGGCGATGCCGTGGCAGCCCAGGCACTCCTGTGGCACGTCTCCCTTGTCGTAGACTTTCTGCTCGAGTCCCAGCCAGCGGGCGAAGCCCCAGCCGCCGGTGGCCGCGTAACGGCCGCTGTCCTTGAGCATGAAGTCCACATGGATGAGCTCGTCCGGAACGATGGCGGCGGGAAACAGGGCACTGGTCTTCTGCTTCCAGTTGATCTTGGCCAGGATGCTGCCCTCCGGCCAGGGATTGATCTTGCCGGAGCGGGCGGCGTCGATGGCGACGCTGTTGCCGAGGATGGCGCGCAGGGTATTGCTGTCGGTCCTCTGGGATACCGCGATGACCCTCCAGTTCTTCCAGCCTTCCGGTACGGCCATGCCGTTGGGGGCCGGCAACGGCGCCTTGGTTTCGGCCAACCCTAAGGACGGGGTGAGCAGCAGGGCGAGGGTCGCTACGAGAAATGCTTGGTTCATGGTGGAGTTCTCTTTGGTTCGGGTCTGGGACGGTCGGGAACCGCTGCGACAAATCCCGGGGGGAGGGATGGGGCCTTCCCGCGGGTTCGCCAGTCGGTCTTTGGCGCCGGGCGCCGAGGAATCCAGGATGGATTCAGCGGTGCTAGTCCGGATCGCCGATGGGTGCGGCATAGGCGTCTGCCACCAGGGCGGCGACACCGGAGCCGGTCAGCGCCTGCAGAAACGCCTCCAGGTCGGCGATCTCCGGGTCGCCGAGCCGCAACGGTTGGATCGCCGGGTCCAGGTTTTCGTTCGCTGCGCCGCCGCGATTGTAGAACTCGATAACGGCGCGCAGGGTCGCCACGCTGCCGTCGTGCATATAGGGAGCGGTGAGGGCGACGTTGCGCAGGGTCGGAGTCCGGTACTTCCAGCGGTCAGCAGGATCCTGGGTGATCTCGTAGCGGCCCAGGTCGGCCGCTTTGCCCTCGCCGACGGCGGCCAGGGTAGCCGCCTCCAGCCGCACCGACAGACCCGGTGCCAGTTGCACCGGCCCCTCGGGCGCGGCCCCTGCCATGCTGGCGCGGAAACCGACGCCGGTGTTGTGCAGTTCGTTGTCGGTGAACAGCGCCTCTCTCCTGCCGACCCGGTGACAGCGGCTGCAGCCGGCCTTGCCGGTGAACAGGGCGAACCCGCGATGTACCTCGGGCGGCACCGCATCGCGGCCGCCGCCGTAGCGCCAGCGGTCGAACGGCGCATCCGCCGCCACCAGCACCCGCTCGTAGCTGGCGATGGCCTGGCCGAGAGTCTCGATGCCGGCGGCCCTGCCGAAGCTCCGCTCGAAGCGGCCCCGGTAGTCCGCCAGGGAGCGGATCTTGTCGACCACGAACCCGACCGAAGGATTCCCCATCTCGCTGGCCGCCAGCAACGGCCCCCACACCTGATTCTCCAGGCTCGATTCGCGGCCGTCGTGGAACAGCTTCTGCTGGTAGGCGACGTTGTAAAGGGTCGGCGCATTGCGCCGCACCGTGCGGCCTTCGATGCCCACCGAGGTGGCCTGCTCGTTGCTGGTGAAGCCCTGCTCCGGCACGTGGCACATGGCGCAGGAGACGGTGTTGTTGAGGGACAGGCGGCGGTCGTAGAACAGCTTGCGGCCGAGATCGATCTTGTCCCGGGTCAGGGGATTGTCGGCGGGCACCGGCAGCGCCGGCAGTCCCAGGCCGGCGCGCCGCCGCTCCGCCAGCAGGTCGGCCGCCCGGCCGCGGCGTCCGGCGATGGCGACCGAATGGGTCTGATAGCCGGCCGAGCCGTAGCCGCGCTTGTCGTCGCCCGGTCGGAGCACGTCTGCGGTGGCGGGTAGCGGCACCGCGCCATGGTCACCGGTGGCCGCCAAGGTCTGCAGGTCCGCCAGCAACAGATCGGGGTGCAACACCGATGCGGTGTAGCTGTTGCGGATCCGTTGCCGGTCGTCGATCAGGAACACCCGCAGCAGATGGGAGAACTTCCCGCTCGCCCGGCCCTGCTCATCCAGCTCCGGCAAGGCGTCCGGCTGGTAGCCGGCGAGCAGCGCGCGCACCGATTCTTCATCGGGGGCGGTGAGAAAGCGCCAGTCGACTCCCTCCACGGCAAACCCCTTGCCGTAGCTGGCCATGCGCTCCGGGGTATCGCGGCGGGGATCAAAGCTGAGGGTGATCAGCCGCACCGTTTCCCGCAGCCGCGGCAGCTCGCGGATGCGCTGCGCCAGCCGACGCAGCACCGACGTGGCTAGCGGACAGCCGTTGGCGTCGTCGCAACCGGTGTAGATCAGGCTCAGCACCACTCGCCTGCCGCGCAGATACCGGTACAGGGCGGCCGGCTCGCGCCCGGCCTCCTGGACGATCCCGTCGGTGGCTTGCCCCAGATCGGCCAGGCGGTAGCTGCCCGCCGGCGGCGGCGGATACGGCAGATCCCGGTAGCCCGGGGCCAGCGGCGGCGGTGCCGCCAAGGCCGGCGCCAGCACCAATCCCGCCAGCCACAGCCACCGCATCGCTCAGGCCTGAATGCCACCGCCGGTGAGGGCTGCCGGATCCAGCAGCCGTTCCAGCTCGTCCCGGCTCAATTCGGTCATCTCCTCCGCCACATCGAGGATGGGACGGCCCGACCGGTATGCGGTCTTGGCAATCTCCGCCGCCCTCAGATAACCGATGAGGGGATTCAGCACCGTCACCAGGATGGGATTGAGCCCTAGGGCCCGGCTGAGCTGGTCCTGGCGCACCACGAAATCGGCGACGGCCCGATCCGCCAGCAGGCGCGAGACATTGGCCAGGAGCTCGATGCTCTGCAGCAGGTTGTGGGCAATCACCGGCAGCATGACGTTGAGCTGGAACGATCCGGACTGGCCGGCCACGGTGATGGTGGCGTCATTGCCGATGACCTGGGCGGCCACCATGCACACCGCCTCGGGAATGACCGGATTGACCTTGCCCGGCATGATGCTGGAACCGGGCTGCAGGGCCGGCAGCTCGATCTCGCCGAGCCCTGCCAGGGGACCGGAATTCATCCAGCGCAGGTCGTTGGCAACCTTCATAAGACTGACGGCGACGGTCTTCAGCTGGCCCGACAGCTCCACCGCCGCATCCTGGCTGCCCAGGCTCTCGAAGAACGACCGGTTGGGAAGAAAAGGCAGACCGGTGACATCGGCCAAAGCTTCGGCGATCCGGCCGGCGAACTCGGGATCGGCGTTGACCCCGGTTCCCACCGCGGTGCCGCCCTGAGCGAGCCGGTAGATGCGCACCAGCGCCGAGCGGATGCGCTCCACGCCGTTGCCGATCTGCAGTCCCCAGCCATCCAGCTCCTGGCCGAGGGTGACGGGCATCGCATCCATCAAATGGGTACGGCCGGTCTTGACCACGCCGTCGACACTGCGGGCCTTGGCGGCGAGGGTCGCCTGCAGGTGCTCGAGGGCCGGAATCAGCTCCCGCTGCACCGCCAGGGCCGCGCTGACGTGGATCGCGGTGGGGATCGTGTCATTGCTGCTCTGGCTCATGTTGACGTGATCGTTGGCGCTGACCGGAGCACCGGCGATGCGGGTCGCCAGCGTCGCCAGAACCTCGTTGACGTTCATGTTGGTGCTGGTACCCGACCCGGTCTGGAACACGTCCAGCGGAAACTGGTCACGATGACGACCGTCGAGAATCTGCCGAGCCGCCTCGGCGATGGCGTC
>Ga0233425_10004535_pt1 | contig 23169 bp, 24 predicted proteins | sample Watercolumn_Towu_2_FD_181712 | JGI IMG/M metagenome (GOLD analysis project Ga0233425, IMG submission 181712) | Freshwater microbial communities from Lake Towuti, South Sulawesi, Indonesia - Watercolumn_Towuti2014_140_MG | ecosystem: Environmental > Aquatic > Freshwater > Lake | place... | reverse complement strand
GCTTTCCCGCAAAGGGTGCGCTGCTGCAGATGGGCGTGGGAAATCCTAGCGGTTGGCATCAGTTGTTCCCCCCTGGAATTTGGCAAACTCAGGTTCCCAGTCCATACTGGTGTTCCGCCAGAGGACTGCGCAGAAATCGAAGAGGGCCGCGGTGCCAAAGGGTGAAAGCATCTCGAGCTTTTTGAGGAGCGCCGGGCCGTCCACGCCCCATTTTTCGTCCAGGCGGTCGAGGTCTATTCCATCCCGGACGTTGTGGTAGAGGCCCGTGGGGATCGGGGAGAAAGTCCCGTCCTGGTTCATGCCGAGACCTGGGCGGCACCAGGACCGGATGACCTCGCGGATGCTTTCACCGGCCATCATGAAAATGCTCGTCCCGTTCTGGACATCGGTCACAAGTCTCGCCTCGTCAGGGCTCAAGACCCTCCGGCACTCGGCAAGCCCGAGATCGAGGATGCCCCAGAGGAATTCGAGGTCCTGCTGAATCTGGCAGGAGAGCCCGCTCCGGGACTCGAGATCCTGCCCGGCCCGGGCCTTCAGCCGCTCCGTCTGGCTGGGGTAGAGCGAGATGGTCTTCGCGCTTGCCGCGCCTTTTTCTTTTTTCCCCCTGAATTCTCTGCCCCCCTTGTCTGTAGCTCCCGAGGTTTTCTTCTTGGGCGCGGCCATCGTGTCCTCCTGTTTTTTAGTCGGTTTTCACGGCGAGGATATCGGCGATTCCACGGACCTCCTGCTCCAGGGCCTCCTCGCGGTCGAGCCGCCAGCCGATGGCCCCGGCCCCGCCGGTCCGGATGTTGTTTTCTGCCCAGCAGTCGCCGTCGCCGCCGTTGTTTTTGAGGTACCAGATCCCGTCGGCGGCGATGACCCAGCAGTCGCCGCCGCCATAGATCGTGAATGCATTGTGGAGTTTTTCGCCCTGCGGGAATGGCTGCCAGGGTTCGGGCCGGACCCCGCGCGCCTGGGCCATCTCAGTCAGCGCCCGAAGCCGGCGGCGAGCCTCGGCCCGGGCCGCCTGGGCCGCGAGCTCGGCCCGGAGCGGGGCGCTCTCCGCCTCGGTTGCCGCCAGGCACTGTGCCGTATAGACATAGCCAGATTCGTCCCCGACCCCGAACGACAGCCCGTCCTCACGGAAAAACTTCTGAGAGGACGAGAGGACGAACAAAAATTCCGGCTCGCCCTTCTCGATATCCCCCGCGCGGTTCCTGGTGACCTGCCCCGCATGCCAGCCGTGGCAGCCGTAGCCGCTGCCGCCGTGGAGTCTATAGGTCGGCTCGCCAGGTGCGGCCGGCTCGGTCTTTGTCTCGTGTTTCTGGCGCAGGGCGGCGAGACGTCCCTCAATGTCGGCGGTTTCGCTGCCGGCGGCCATCAGGATGGCGAGTTTCTCCCTCACAACCGTTTCGCCCTTTCCGTACCAGCCCTTTCCGTTCCGGAGATTTTCCTCGATGAAGCCGAGCCATTTGGCAGCGGCGGCCCGGGCGGCAGCGATTTCGTCCCGTTTCCGGTCGGCAGCCCGGCGCTTCCCCGCCAGGGCGATTGCGGCGGCAAGCCGGGCGGCCAGTTCCGGGTGGGCCTCGATCCCGAGGCGCGTGGCTTCCTCGACCCCTCTTTGATAGACCCACCCTTGGAGAGCCTTCTCCTCGACGTACCGGAGCCAGCGCTCGATCTCGGCAGCCCGGGCCCTGGTTTCGGCCCCTGGGTCGGCCTTGGCCGAGTTGGCGAAAACCCTCGGCAGCGATTTTATCGATGCAGCCGGGAGGCGCCAGGCCCGGCGGTCGGCGTCCCAGCGGCCCTTCTGTCGCTTGAAACGCTCGGCCAGGTCCGGATTCCTGGGACCGGCCAGCAGGATGCAGTCTCCGTCAAGCTCGGCCTTCCATCCGGCCGGCAGTTTGGCGGTCAGCGTGTCCATTGGATTCGTTGAGCTCATGGGAGCATGATACCATGTTATGAAAAAATTAACAATTAATTAGTAAACAAATCATAATTAAATCACAATTAATTGACCACTGGCGCGATAATATCCCGGATGCTGTCTTTCAGAGTGTCGCGGAGCGAGGCATAGAGAGGCGGAGGAATTTCACGGGCAAAAAGGTTTGCGAAACGCCCCTCGAAAGCCGCCCCCTCAGAAAACTCACTGCCAAATGGCAAAAGGTCTGCGACGGGCGAGTCCTCAACCCCGGGCCGCTCGCGGACTATCTGGAACATGGCTGACCGGGCGGTCCCGTCGTGGGCCCACGTCAACGCATACAGGCATTCGGCTCGGCACGGGTCTTCCAAGGGACGCCTGGAGGCGGGGGGCTTCTCACCCGGCAACACGTGCGACACCCAGGCTTCAGAGAGAAAGGTATAGGCCAGCGCTCGGGTTTCCTTCAGAAGAACGGCGATCAGCGCTGCGTTCACGTCCTTTGCCCTCTCTTCCCCCGAAAGCGCTATCGGTATGACGGTATTTTCTAACATCAAGACAGCCATCGGGCCCAACCGCCCAACCCCCCTGAGAGATTTCAGGGCAAACTCCACATTCATGTCATGAAATCCGCAAATCTGATTCCCGCCAATGTCCGTCATGGTTTTGCCCCGTTTTTTCCGCTGCCTGTTTCGCCAAAAAAATCCTGTTATCCCCATAGGCACCCATCTCAACTCCTTTCGATTCAACTCAAATCAATTACTATCATTATACAATATATTAGACAAACAAGCAAGATCAACAGAAAAAGCCATCAATAAAACAGTCTATTGAAGAAATGAAAGAAAAATGTTATAATGAATTTATGAATAACAAAGGTGATCTTATTGACGAAGCAAATAAATAAATCTTGAGTCTTCTCAAAATCCAATTGAAACCAGGGCCTTTAAAAATCAAAGGCGGAGGCAAAAGTGGCAAATTCAAATTGTTTGAACGGAATTCAATGCCCCGGATGCGGAAGCGAAGGGCCGTTTCAGATTGCGGCCAAGTGTTGGGTCGAGGTGAGCGACGACGGGACGGACCCGTTCTCAAGCCGGGATTGGGCATGGGACGGGTCGTCGGCTATCGTCTGCTCCGAGTGCGGCAAGGCGGGGCGGGTGAACGAATTTGCGCCAAAAAACATCAGCGGCTAGGTGAAGGGGGGCAGTCACCCCGATCGTTCAATTTTTAGGGAGGAGCGCCATGGGATACCGGAGCGAAGTCGCGGTGGTGGTGCGGGCGAAGCACAAGGAAGCCCTGAAAGGGATATTGTTGAAGCACGAATGGAAGCTGGACGAAGAATCTTGGAAAGAGAACGAAGCCCTTGGCCAGTTTAATGTCGCATACGTCCAATGGGACCCGGATTATGAGTCGGTGGCCGAGATCGAGGGGTTTCTACGGGCGCTTCCGGCTGAGGAGTTCGGGTTCCTTCGAATCGGTGGAAACCTGGAGGATGTCGAAACAATAGGCTCGCCCTGGGACTTCGGCCTGCACGTCCACCGCGAGATGAAGATGCCGCTGTGAGCGGCAACCATCGATTCAGCCGAATTGTTTCGGGTGGCCAGACCGGGGCCGATCTCGCGGGCCTCGACGCGGCCCGGTGCCTACTTCTTCGCCTGCCGTGGATGGGTTCCGCCCCAGAGCGGCGTTTGGGGCTTGGCGTTGGGATCGCGTTTGACTTTGTATTCGACTGGCTCGAAGCCGGGCAACGGCTTAAAGTGTTCTTCAATCAGGGTCGACTCCATCTCACAGAAGGCTGCTGCGTAGCGGGAAGCCTCCTCGAAAACCGGTTCCTCTGTCGCGTCTGAGATTGTCGCCTTCGCCCGAATGGCGGCGTCCGCTATATACAGTGGGGCCGCCAGCCCGAGGGGGTCGCCCCCGAGATGAGTACCAGCCCCAATGCCGCCAGCCTGCGAGGGGCCTTCGCCAAGGGGCCTTGCGATCGCCCGCTCGGTTTCCTGCCAGATGGTCTTTCCGTCCCGGGTTTTCAGGCGGAACTCGCCTTTCACTGTACGGAAACCGCCCAGAGGGTCGCCCCAGAACGCCCCCCACGACAGGATCTCCGTTTCCAGATAGAGATCGGCGGGCGCGTATTGGGACGCAATCTGCTCGGAAGTTTTGCCCGTGTAGTTCTCCGCGGTGAGCGGCTTCAAATCGACGGAGAGCCCTTTGGCGGCAAAGGCTGCTGCCGCGTTTCGGCTGATGGCGGCGAGCATCTGCGGAGGGATCTTGTCGTCCGGATCCGACTTGGGCGGCAGGACAACAAGGGTTTTGTGCCCCGAAAGATCTTCTTTAAAACTCTCCAGGACCGGAGTGGGCATAAGCAGCAGGCCGGAGGCATGACCGCACCCGGAGAGGACAACGGCGGCCAGCGCGCTGACTGCAAGTTTCGAGATCAGTTGTCTGGCCATCGGAAAAATCCGTCCCGCATGTGCAGATCGCCATGCTCAACCCCGCAGCGAAGGAGTTTTTGTTCTGAGGGCGTGAGCTCGGCGGGGCTGATCTTGCCGTTCCAGGCGATAAAGCCCATGAGGTCTCGGACAGGCTTCTGGCTCAGGCCGAGCCGCGGAGAAAAGATGCTCCCGTACCGTGTGTCCAACACTTTGAGATTCGTTGGTATCTTCATGTTTGTACTATACCACATATTGCACAGTTTAGAAAGTGAAGACATACGAAAACACTATTAATAAGTCCGATCAATAAAAATTAATGTTGATAAACCAATCGGTTAATCAATCACAATTTATTGATATGCAAAACGGAGCATCAAGGTGACTCCAGACTTGGCAGCCTTTGATTCCGGCTGGTAGAAGGCTTGGAATTCGGCGTCCAAGGGTGACCGGTCGAATCGGATCTCCTCGTAGAAAGCAGCCAGCGTCAAAAATTCCCACGACAACCCGGCTTCGGCGAAAAAGGAGACCGCATCCCCGGGCTCCAGCGTGATGGTTGCGAACCCTAAAGCGGTGAGGTCGATCGACTCTTTCGTATGCCAGGTGCTCTGCACCCCGCCCTCCGCATACAGCTCAAGGCTCCTGGCCAAGGCATAGCCAACGCGGGCGCCGGCCTGGGCCAGCTGGGTTTCCCAGTTTTCGACGTATCCCTTGGCCGCCGGGGTGCTTTTGATATCCCGCTCCCAGCCGGTAAATTTGTAGCCAAGAAAAATCTCGCTGGTGCTCCACTGTCCCTGGTACTTCTCGGTCCGCGGGATGAAATCCCAGCCAAGCCGGCCGCCGGCCGACCACCCGAGGTAGCCGGTTTCCGTCGTGGTCGGGGTGCCGGACTGGGTCTGGCCGGTGTAGTTAATCTCATTGCCGAAGACCTCGCCCTCGAGGGTGTAAAAGTAGTTCGAGCCATAGTTTTCGCGCCAGCGGGCGCCAACGGCGAGCATCGGGCCGTCTTCCCGGAGAAACTGGGCGCCGCTCGGGTCTATTTCCTCCCACTCAAAAGCGAAGACCTTGGTGAATACGTCGAGCTCGTAGTCCGGGGTGGCCTGCCCGTTTTGGGCGAACGCAGGGCCCGCGGCAAGGGTGATGAGCCCAGCGGCAAGGATGCTTTTTCTCCTCATCATCGCGCGACTTTTTCTTTTTTGGTTTTCTCGACCTTGAACTGGCTGATCTGTAGCCTGGGGTTCCCAGGGATGAACGAGACGACGCACGGGGTTGCCCGGCACCAGTTCTTTTCAAGCAGCATATCGCCCCGGAATACCGCGCGGTTAAAAAAACGGGTCAATTCGCCGTAGTTGCCGCCCAGGGTGAGCAGCTTGGCCTGCCCGCCCACCGCCCCGCCGGATTCACTCTGGGCCTTGACCCAATGAAGTTCGTCCGGGTTGGTCCCGTCAAACATGACAAAGGAGACTGGGATCAGCAGTCCGTCGAGCGGTTTATAGCGGAACCCTTCCGGGTAGAGGACCTCGCCCGGCTTTTCCGGGTTCGGCACCTCGAACGGCAGCTCGTACTCGATCTCAAGCGAGAACTGCTCGTTGCGTTCCGCCCCAGGCAGGGCGCCGGCCCCGGGCAGGTTGGCCAGCTCGCTGTCCATGCGGTTCTTTAACTGGGCCTGGAACCGGGTCTGATCGAAGCCCGCGGCCCGCTCGCCGATCTCGTCCAAGGCGTTTTTCTCCGCAAGCTCGTAGGTCATGCCGAGACGGTCGCACCGGTTCTCTTTCACATGGGTGATGAGGCTTTCGAGCGACGCGTCGCCAGTCACGAGGCATTTGCCGTCGGCCGAGACCAGAGCCGGCACGACCTGCAGTTTCACATCCTTGGCCTTGCGGCCGTTGATCTCGATGCCGGCAAGTTTTGCGTTCTGCTCTTCTTCGCTGAGGCCCGCGCCCCCATACAGGACGTTTTTGACCCAGGTGACCGTCGGCAGGATCTTGTCCATTCCTCCAATAAAACCTTGGATCACCATGACCACCAGGGCTTTTTTATGGAGGGCGAGCGCGTGGCACTGGTCGGCGTACGACTGCAGGGTGGCCATGGGCATGGAGGAGGAGACGAACAGGAAATATTTTTCCTTGATGCCAAGCTCCGCCATAAACCGTCGGTCTCCCGCTTCAAACCGGGTTCCGCCGCCCTTCTCGGATTCATCCCGAAGGGCCCCGACCAGGGCCGGCTGGACTTTTTTATTGAATTCCAGGTTGGATTGAGCCGCCGCTTCCTGGGCCTTTTCGAAATCAATCTCGCCCTTCCGGTTCTCGAAGCCCTTGTAGGCCTCCTGGGCTGAGTCGATGGCGCGCAGATCAGCTGCGGACATCGGTTTCTGAGCGTCCTGGGCGGAGACGACACCCGGCAGGAGCAAAAGGGCGAGGGCTGTTGTCAGCTTATTTCTTTTTCGTTCCATCGGAGCAGATCTTGTCGGTTTGGAGCCAGTCCACGATTTCAAATGCCGGCGCAACCGTCGCGAAATTGTCGAGGCAGCCGCAGTCGGAGACCAGGGTTTCGCCGAGAGCGGGATCGTACGGACAAGTCTCCGCTCCGGTTGTCGGGTCGATGTCGCATTTTCTGAAGATCGATACCTGGGTGTTTGTGTCTGTGGTGATCTGGCCCTGGGCGATCATGGTGTTGTTGGAAACGGAATAGGCCTGGCCGGTCATGTCGTTGATTGTCACCTTACACGACTTGACGCAGGCGTTGCTGCTGGGGTTGAGGAGAGCGGTGATGCTCCCGGTGACCCCGCTTGCATCCGTGTATGTATATGGCCCGCCGCCGGACAGCGAACCCAGGACGGCGTTGGGGCCTGAGGCGTCAATCGTATAGGCCGGGGTATTGGTCAGGCATTCATAGACCCGGTCGCGCTTCCACCATGGGAAGCACTGCGCAAAACCAAACACATCGGTCTTGCACGAGGAAGTGGCGGCCACTCCTTGGCCTTGAAAATTGCTGAAAAGATTAACCGGTGTGTTGCTGGCATCGTACACCGTGTCGCCCTTGAGCCTGCAATTGGGGTCGTTGGCCAGCGTCGTACAGGTGTTGGTGGTGTAGAGGTTCAGCGCATTGTTGCAATACTCGAAGTCAAGCCGGTTGATTACCGCCCCGCCAGAGTCAAGGGTGGCGAGATAGGCATTGCACCCGCTGCCGGTCACTGCCACTTCCAGGCTTGCCTTGTAGTAGGCGGTGCCGGCCGGGAGGTCGGCGGCGGTCAATCCGGTGGCCACCGTGTACTCACCGACCCCGCAGGCGCTTCCCCCGTCCGGAGTGCCTAATGCCGGCGTCGAGGTCCAGCTGAATGTCGGCAGGTTCCCCGCCAAACCGATCCGGCCCCAAAGCCACTGGTCGAAACAGACATTATAGCTTGCGCTTCCGCTTCGGGCCGGCAGGGTCGTGCCGTCGCCCAGGATGATGTTTGCGACCGTCCAGTTCACGGAGACCGTCGGGGTCATCGGTCCGGCCGGGCAGGCCCCGGTACCGACATAGTAGTTGGTGTTCAAGGACGCGCCGGGGCATCGGAAATCCCGGATCTCCGAACACAGATTGTCTTGGGATGTCTGGTCGTAAGCGCCGGACATCAGGTTGGGCAGGGAAAAGGGGTTCGCAATCTGGGCGGGGGCCGTGATGGCGTTCTGGCCTGCGCTGGCGAGCGTATTCGGGAAGTTCAGGAAGCTCGACGGGTCCGTGGAGCCGAGCCCGGTGAAATTGTATTGGGAGTTATCGAAGCAATCCTTGGTGCTGGTCCCAAAAAACTCGATCATCGTGTTGGAGATCTTGCCCTGGTCGACAGCGAATTTTGGATCCTGGGAGCCGACCGCTGACACGATCCCGGCCCCGATCGCCTTGAGGATCTGGTCTTTAATGTTCAGATAGGATGTGGGCAACCTCATACAGGAGGCGTTGAAGCAGAAACAGCCGTGCAGGCTAGAGGCCGAAACGGGCGTTGCGGTGAGTCCTGTGGTCTCGTCGTACTGCCATCCGTAGTAGGTGCAGTTGTTCGCCCCCATCTGCGACCAGGAGCCCTTCGGCGAGCAGGCGATGAAGCCGTTCATGCACATTCCGCCGACCCCGTAGGCGCTCCCGCTCGGCTCGTCGTAGACGTAGTTATGGTCCACGGTCCCATCGAAGTCGGCGTCAATGGCGGCGCTGATATGTTTAAGCTCGTTGCCGGCGTCGAACTGGATGAGCGCGATGATGGCCTGCTCCGCGCCGGCGCATCCGATTTTGCCCGAGGCCGAGGCTGTGCCGTCAACCGAGAAGATCGGCACATCGGAGGTGAGCGGCTTCAATTGGTCCGACAGGGCTTGCGGGTTATTGGTGCCACCGAATTTTTCCAGGGCCTGGCGGCCGAGGACCTTGGCGTCGGTTGCAGGGTCCGCGTACGCCGGTGCCGCCATCATGGCCGCAAGCCCGATCGTCAGCCCGGTTCCAAGTGTTTTTCGCATCGGTTTCGCCTTGATTTAGTCCGCGGAGCTGCCGTAGTAACGCTGCATCTCCGCCGCGCGTTCTTTCTGGAGCTGGTCAAGGGCCGAGACCAGGTTGCCGCCGTGCCGCTCGGTGGCGGTCTGGACCCGGTGCCAGTCCTGAGAGTCGGAGGTGTCGATGAAGTACCGGTAGTCGTCCACTACGAGTCGGCCGATGTTGAGCCCATGCGGGGTTTTGAGCGCCACCTCCGAGTACCGTGGCGGCTGCGAGGAAACCGTTTCGAGCAAGGGGATCCACTCCTTGGGGTACGGCAGGATGCCTTTTTCGATGGCGGTTCTGAAGTTGGGCGATTTCAGGTGCAGATGGAACTCCGAGTTCGCGATGATCGTTTTGCCGAGCTCTCCAAGCGGCTCAATGTCCTCCGGGCTCTGGAATACGGTAATCGTTGAACCAGACTGCTTGCGGCTCCGGCGATATGCCTCCTCGATAACAGTTTTGAAGATGGCGCCTTCGTTTTTCAAAACAATACCACATTCCTCGAATACGATGAATTTCGGAATATGGCGCGGGAGCGTGTAGAGGGTGGAGGTGAGCGCGTTGATGAGGGCGATGGACACCACATTGAAAATTTCGCGTTCCCGGCGAATTTTTTCCATCTCGATGCAGATATAGTCCGCGTCCCGCAGGTTCACGTTTGCCCGGCCGTTGAACCACCAGTCCATGCGGGACGAAAGGTTTCCGTACTTGGTCCAGCTTGTGAGCTTGACCGCCATTTCATGGGCGACCTTCTTGAGGTCCACCAGGCATGAGTCGTCTTTCTTGCAGAGTTCGGCGGTTTCCTGGCCGGCCAGGTCCGGAAATTTGACGAGATAGTTGTAGATTTGATCGACCCCGCCCTCAGGCCCGAGCTGTTCCCAGACGTAGTTCACGGCAAACTTGATGAGGGTGGCCTCGGTCTCGTCCGGAACCCGGGCCGTTTTCGAATACACCATCGCGCCGATCATGTCGCAGACCGTGCCCAGCTGCGAGTAGCGCTCCTCGGTTTCGTCCGGGGAGTCGCCGGTGGGGATGAATGTGTACGGGTTTAGACAGATCTTGTTCTCGAATGAAACGTCGACGAACTGTCCGCCCAGCATCTTGCACTGCTTGAGATAGGAGTAGCCCAGGTCGAAGATCCGGACAATGGCGCCGGCCGTGTAGGTCGAGAAGACGATATCGTTCAGCGAAAAGGATTTGCCGGCGCCGGACGAGCCGGTCACCAGCCAGTTTTTGTTCGAAGCGGCCTTGTCCCAGGGGTCGAACCGGATGACCTGGCCGCGCCGGGACACAAACAAAAGATGGGGGTTGCCGTAGCCCGGGTGGTCGTGCACCATCGGCACCATGGCGGAGGCATGGTCACTCTTGCAGATGAAATACCGCTCCAGGTTTAAGATGTTATTTTTTGTCAGTTCAAATGAGAGCGGCAGCGAGGAGAGCAGCAGCGGCAGCAGGATATGGCGTTCCTCTTGCGGGATGTAGCCGTTCATCTTCATAAGCCGCTGCGCCCGCTGGGAGCTCTGAAGAACCCTTGCAGGATCCCTGTTAAAGACCCAGGTGATCGGGATCGTATAATAGTAGCTTTTGCCCTTCTCGATGTTGTCCACGGCGTCGATATATTCGAGCCGGTATTCCTCGATGGTTCGGGCCAGGATTGATTTCTGGTAGTCCTGCTTTTGATAAAAGGCGGCCTTTTCCCGAATATCCATGGTCAGGCTCGCCTCTTTGATGATGAGGAGGGTTGACAGGAACTGGGTATTGATCTGGTTCGAGTCGTCTACCGCCCCGCGATTGCTGCCAAACAGGAGCGAGGTCTGCTGGAGGTCCACGAACGGCGCCACCGTCCTCGGGGTCACGCACCGCCAGGTGAAATCCCCGATCTCCAGCCGGTCCCGGTACTTGTGGATCCCGGTCTCCGCCAGGATGAGCCCGTCAGCGATAGGCGTCATCGGGTTCCATTTCACATTGGTGTTGTGGTGGCCGTTGAAAATTTCGAACAGGAGCGCCATGAGCGGTTCCGGTTCAAGGATGCGGGGTGTTAGGTACAGCCCCTTGAGCGCCTCCTTGGTGATTACCTTGAGCTCGCCCAGGTTGACGTCCTTGGCCGCCTTGGCCGGGATCTTAAAGCTGAAAAAGAGCCGGTTGTTTCGAATCGGGCTCCCATAGAGATTGGGGAGCCCGTCAGCCCCACTCCGGAAGAATTTGACTGATTCTTCAACGGATTTATCGACAAGCTTGTTTGCGTGGCGCTTGATCTTCATCTGCCCGTATCGATCGAGGATCGGCTCAAGGTAGCTCGACGAATACACGGTGATCGCGCAGACCCCCGAATCAGGGATAAGGTCGATCAGGGCGGACAGATTTCTATGGATTTCTTCGTCAGCCCCCGAAATCGGGGTGCACTCAAAGACAAATCCGCTGGTCCCGTCGGAATTGTGATAAAACTGGGTTTCCGGGTCGTAGCGATCGTATGGGAGATAGGAAGAAAGCTTTTGCCGGTTCGTCCAATCTTCAACGGTTTGCTGCTTCAGGGTTTCGAACGGGTTTCGGGTGTTGAGGTCGAAACGGAATTTCCCATCCTGATTGGGTGAGAAAAAATAAAGCATGAGGGTCAGGCTCCAGGCTTTGGTTGTTCCGCCGTGCCAAGCTCCTGCATGTCAGAGAGTTGCTTGGCGATGAAATACCGGTCCAGCTGGTAGTGGATTTGTTCGGTAAAAAGATAGCCAAACGGCAAAGCACCGAGAAGCAGCGCCGGCAGGAGATTTTTTCTTTCCTGTTGCCCGATCTGGCCGGCGGCGTCCATCAGCCCTTTGGCTTGGGCAACAAACCTATCGAGTGTCTCAGACTCTTCGCCATCCGGAGAAATGAACCAGTGGATTACGGTCAGGTAAAAAAATTCCGCCACTTTGATATCCCCGCGATAGTCGCCAAGCCCGCGAGGTACAAAATGGGCCCCGACGAAGCCTTTTCGATTCGTGTCTTCGGGCCAGCGGAGTTTTTTTTGCAGGCTGGGATCCTTGATCAGAAGCATGGTGGAGAGGATGGTCCCGGCTGGAGGGGCCTGGTTGCCGAGCAGGGCCGAGTACATAATCGGCGTCTGCCGGAGGTCAAGGTCGAACCCGAGGCTCTTTGGGGTTACGGCGGTCAAGGCGGCCCCGCGACTCTCAAGCCTGTCAGGCTCGACATGCACATCGCCCCGGTCGATCCGGACCGACTCGCTCAAAGACAGATGCTCGATCCAGACAGGCGGCTCTGTCCCATACGGATCGAAAATCCGGTTGAGCACCTCAATCAAACGGAGAGGTCCGGCTTCCGCTGGATGTAGTCCCTGGTCTGCCAGAAACATATGGAACGCGTTCCGGACCGATTCGATCTGGAATTTTTCTTCTTTTTTTTCGCTGATTTTCAGCGTGATCAGTAGGGTTTCCTGACCGTCACGCAGGATCTCGGAGATTGTCAGGATGCTTTCTTGCGGCATCAGTCCGGCCAACCGGTAGAGAAGTCGGTTGGCGACCTTCCCTGCCCTGCCGCCCGCGGCCGTGCATTCGATGGCGAACCCAATGGTGCCGTCTTTATTGTGGTAGAGGTTCGTGTCGGGGTCATAGGCCAGATACGGCAGATTGTCGGAAAACTTTCGGCGCGACTCCATCGCCTTGGTGATCTTGCCGGCAAGGCGTTCGGAGAACGTTCCTGCTTTTTTGCGGACCTTATCGAATTGGGTGGTTTTCACGGAAACAGTCGTGCCTCAGTCTCGCCAAAGGCAAGCGGGTTGGCTTCGCCGGGCTGGTCGATGAACGTGCGCAGGTCGGTTTCGCCGGTGACGAGCCGCAGTCCCCGGTACAATTTGGTCTTCAAAGTCGATTGCGCCACCATCCCGGTCGCTGCGATAAACGGTTTGATCGATTTGTCCCGGGGCAGGACGAAGATCTGCGGCAGCATGGTGACCCCGAAGGCCGCGGCATGCTCGGGTTTCTCCCTGCCGTTGAAAACTTGCAGGGGCCACCCGATTTCATCCGCGACCGACTCCACGCCCTGAATCAAATTCTCGGTGATTGGATTCTCCGGGTCGATGAAGGCAATCAGTGCGAACTGGTTGCGATTCTCCGTCAGATATTCGTTCTGGGCAGTCTCGAAATACCGAGCCAGGGGCCGGCTGGATGCGGGGTGGTCTCCGGCCCCGAAAAACTTGAGTTCAGGATGCTGTTCCTGGACCCAGGCGGTGGCCTGGGAGAACTGGTAGGCCTTTTCCCGGGCGGCGTTGGTGTAGGTCACGTACCGAAGCACGTTTTCTTCGTTCGGGTCGGAGACCGCCTCTTCCGTGGCCCTCTGGATCAGCGCTCGGAGCTCCGGGCTCCGCATGGCGATGGCTTCCTGAAATGACGGCCAAGTTGGCGAGGCGGGCGACTCTTCCGGCTCTTTCTGATCATCCGGCTCTTCTTGTTCGGGGTCAGGCAGGACTTCGTAGTTGTACCAACCGAGACGTCCGCCTTCCTGCCCATAGAATCCGCCCCCGGCAAAGGCCGGGCGGGCCCAGGGGGCCAAGACGGCAATCAGACAGGCCGCAGTCAAAAGATTGCGGTGGCGCATCCCACAACCTCTGAGTTTTTGAATGGCCCGAGGTAGCGCCCATCATAGGAGTCGGGATGGGGCTTGCCAACGGGCAGGAATTCCTTTTCGCCCAGTGTGTATTCGCTGCGGGGCTCATTCGGGTTGTAGTTGAACGGGGTGATCGGCACACCGCTTTTGGATGCGAATTTGACTTCACCCAGATCGACTGAGGATCCATCTGGGCTCACGCAGGAATACGTTTTCCCGGTACGGACAATTTTTTCGCCGCCCAGGCAGCCAACTAATTTAATCATCTTCGAGTTGCCCTTTTTCGAGGCTTGGACGTACTTGTAATCATTTTCTTTCAAGGGGAGTTCGATGATGTCCCACCGGTCGAAGCTGGCCTTGCACTGGGTCCGCCAGAACAGATGCGCCCCGACGGAATCGCTGAAGGAATAAATAAGGTTTTTCCCCAGAATGGCGACCGTTGCGACCAGGACGATCAGGCCGGTGCAAAGCCGCAAGTACGTTTTGCTCCGCACGAACCGTGTCGCCCAGCCCCGATTTTCGTCGGCCTCGGTGTTTTTCTTGTTATTTTCCATTGATTTCGATCTCCTGGATCTCGCCGCTGACGATCGCCTCTTTATTGAACACCACGACTTTCCCACCGAGCGCTTGGATCTGCTCCATGAGTTGTTGGCCTGATTTTTCCAATTCCGCGTCCACATCGATCTCTTTGCCGGGGTTGGCGAGGATTTCCGCCATCAGCCGGTTTTTGACGTGTTCTTCATAGGTTTTGAAATCGAAGACCGCGAACTTGGTTTCATTGGCCCGTATGGCGGCGAACTCCGGTTTGGCCACCAGGCTGTGGTAGATCACAATGGTGCTCGAGGCGATCACAATGGGGAAGACAATGGACCGAAGCATTGGGAGCCCTTTCTATTTGACTTTGGGTTCAGGCGCGACAGGCGCCGGGATGGGCTGCTGGACCGGCTTGACAGCCTTTTTCGCCTTGGCCGGCTCGATGGCGGCGGGTTTTTTCGGGGCCGTCTGAATGCCGGCCGGCGGGTCCTTGGGCTGAGCCGGCAAGACCACCGTCTCGGCCTTCCCTTCAATGACTGCCTGCGCCTCACGGTTTGGTGCGTGGCCTGCCGGCTCCCAGGCGGATTTGGCCTTGGCCATCGCCGTGTGAACTTCGGGGAGCTTTTTCAGAATCCATTTCGGCCGGTCCAGTATGAAATACACGTAATGCGGCGGGATATAGATGTCGTCGCTTTTGCCGGTGGTCGCATCGAGCACGAGCGCCCGCAGGGGCTGAGGCGGGACAATGACCGGGGCTTGCGGTTTTTCAAGTTTGGCCTTGTAGGCTTCGAAGAGGTTCCGCCTGTACCCAACATTTTCAGCAGTTCCCTCGCCAGGGAACCCGCTGCCCGAAGGATCGGCGGCCTCGGTTTCGGTGCCGGCCTCGGCTTTCCGGCGTTCGCGTTCGGCGACCAAGGCGGGGTTTTTGGCCTCAAAGGCCTTTTTGGCCGCCAAAGTCTTCCCGTCAAAATCAGCGGGATTGATACCGAGCTGGGAGTCGGAAAGTGCGTCGTCGAGGCTCTGGCACTGGCCATTGTACGAGCCCGCGCACTCGAATTCAGACTTGTACGGAACAAACACCCCGCAACCGCTCAAGATTGTCAGTGTTGCGGCGCCAGCCGCCGCCAGCCTAAAGGCCTGCCAGGGGGTTGATGCTTTCACTTTTCTTATCCTCCGTCTTTTTGCATCCGTCACGGCCGTCGAAACATTGGGGTTTGATAGCGAGATTGGCGCCCTGGGTGATGACAAGGTGGGCCCGTTTGCCGCTGCCGGACTCGATGACCGGCATGGTCTCTTGGGCGAGTTGCATGAACAAGTCTTTGACGTCGCTGGCGGTGTTTTGCATGCCCTTGCCGATGCCGACCTTGGCCATGTTGCCGACGTCAGGGTTGAACGTGTTGGTGGTCCCGAGCAGGGTTGAGGTCTGGGTGTAACCGCTCTGGCCGATCCCTTCGCCGATCCCTTCCAGCATCCCGATCAGCAGGGCCCGGGCTACCAGGGGGCTGAATTTGGCGGAAACGTTTCCGCGCAGGCCGATCCGGCCGTCGGCGTCCACCGCATATCCGACAATGGGCGAGTCGATGACGCTGGAGCCGTCCCGAGAAATGCAGGAGAGCTGCAGGAGCCGGAGGTGGGTGCGCTCCGAAGCCAGATCCGCCGTCCCTTCAGAGATGACGACACAGGTCTCGAGGTCGCTGGAATAATTGCTTGGCAGAACTGCGGGGGCGTTCACCCTGAACAGGGCCTTGATCGGCTCGCTGTTGCCTTTCTGCATCGTTTTGGCTGCAAACCCGGAGAGGAGATCCGCTTTCAGGATCGTGCCGGACGGCAAATAGACCGTCTGCTGCTTGCCTGACTCCTTCTGAGCGTCCTTGCCCGGGCCGGGGGCCTGCTGGCCAGCGGCGGTCGCCTGGCCTGTCTTGTCGCCTGCGGACGAATTCGTCACTGCGGACCCGTCACTCCCTTTTTTTTTATCCTTGCCCGATGATGAGGTCCCGCTGGAAAAATGGCTAATGGAGCCGCTCTTGTGACCAGCCGCGGCTTGGCCGCCGGCCTCTGGGCTTTGTGCGCCACCCTTGGCGAGGATCGTTCCGGCCTTGGCCGAGCCCGGGGCGCCAGGGGCTGGTGGCTTGCTGCTGCCAGACTTGCCCCCGGGCGCTTCCGGCGGGGTCCATTGCGGGCTTGGGAGGCCGCCTTCGGCTGCTCCAGGCGCCGGGGTGGTGGATGGGGCTGTTGCGGTCGCGGCTTTAGTATCGATCTGTTTCTGGAGCTCTTGGCGGGCCTCGGTCAGCTCTTTTTTAAGCCCGTCGAGTTCCATTTTTGTGGCTTCGTCCATCTTGCCCTGCTCGCCATCCTGCCGATCCTGGAGCTTTTTGATGTTTTTTCCCATCAAGACAAGCTGTTTCTCGAGGAGGGCAAGCTTTTCCTTGCTCTCAAGATAAAGGTTCCGCTGCAGCGTGTGCAGAGATGGCGTCATCTCACGGAATCCTTTTTCGGCCTTGGTCTGCTCGGTTGGCTGCTTCTTCCCCTTGCCGCTCACCTTGTAGGCGATCATTGCGATAATGATAAAGCCGATGGCAGCCCCGACCTGGACCAGCTTTTTCTGCTGGTCCGGATTCATATTCTGGAATTTATTTTTCAGGTCGCTCCACATGGATCATCTCTCCTTCACGGTCTTCTCAATGATGACAAGCGAGATGTTGTCCTGAGCGGAGAGGATAAAATCCTCGTCGTTGAACGCGATGGCCACGGGGTTGGTTGCAAGCTCCGGGACAAGGAAATCGGCCTCGGAAAGCGGGACGGCCGCGAGGCTTGTTTTGAGGCCAAAAATATTCACAACAACGTCCACCCCGGGGATGTAAAACGCTGTCCGGGGCACGACATCGATGCCGTTGATTTTCGATTCGCCATAAATGTTTTTGGCCCGGTCCCAGGACTGCGGAATTTTATCGGCAAAGACATCTTTGAAGATCTGCACCACGGCTTTATCGACCGAAGCCTCCTCAAGGGTAATGTCGTCCGGGTTCTTCTTCACCGGCGCCACCATGTGGACTGTCTGGGGCGGCAGGCTCCTGGGGTTGGCGATGATTGCAAACGTCTCGTCTCCGCAGCGGATGAAGAACTCGGTGGGAATTTCGGAATAATTGATGTTTTGGCCGCTGACCTCGAACTCGAGTTTGACGTAGGCCTCGTGGCCGTTGAGCTCGACTTTCACGCCTTTTTCCTGCGACGTGTAGATATCCGTAATGTCGCCGTGCAGACAGACAAATCTGTTCTGGTTTTGATTGCTGATGAAGATGGGCGTCGTTTTTTCTGGGTAGACGACGCTTGGTTTGTACGCTTCATCTACCGTCAGAGCCGGAGCGGCCTTGGGGCTTTCGGTTTCTGGGGCCTGGCTTTCCTGTGCGGCCCCCTGCATCGCGGCAATTGACGGCTGGCCCGTTCCTGCGGATGTGGGTCCAGCGCCAGCGGGCCCCTTGATCGCGTCTTTCGCTGACAGGGGTGCTGGTGCGGTCTGGGCGTTTTTGCTGAATTTGCTCCGCAAATTTGAAACCTGTTCGGAGATATCGGTCCGTAATGAAGGAGGCTGCGGTTTTTCTCCAATCTGGGTCGTGGTCTCGGGGCAACCCAGGGGGCATGCCGTCGCATCTTCCCCGCCAGCCGAAACGGTGCCGGCAGAAGCAAGGAGAACGCCAGCCAGGACGAGAGCGGCGACCGTGGATTTTCGTGAATGCATCAGTTGCCCTCCCTGTTGCGGGCCGCGCGCGCGGCGTCTTCTTTTTTTCGCTGCCGCTCAAGGGCAGCATTCTCCGCAGTTTGTTTCTGCGGACGGCTTTCGACGGCCTTCCCTTCGGGATCATCGAGATATTTTTCGAAATCGCTCCAGCTCCCGAGTTCCTTGATGAAGACCCGCCCCCACTCCACCTCGTATTTCAGCGCATAAACGAGGTCCGCGCTTTCGACCACGTCGTGTTCGAGATACATGCGGCGCACCCCAGTGACCTTGACGACTTTTTTAATGGGGTCGTGCTTCATGGAGTTGATAAAAAAAACAGACGAAATCTGCCCGATTTCCACGTCGTCGATGAGGCGTGTGAACTCATCCTCGTAAAACTTGTAGCTCCGCGGGCTCATCACGGTCTTCAGCATGTCGTAGTGCTGGCGGATCGTCGAGGGCTGGTACTCCAGGGCAAGTTTGAAGACGTAGTTCGCAAACATAATCAAGTAGGACTCGTTAACGCTGTCACCGTCGACCACGATTTTTTCGTTGTAGCCGATGGGGGTCACGATGACCTTCTGCGCCCGGAGCGCTTTGAGGGAAAAATACCCAAAACAGACGTTTGAGAGAGCGATCACAAGAATGACCACTTTCAGGAATCCATTTTCCTTGGCGAGATTGGACAGATAGTTGAGATAGGTTGTCTTGGTCATGGGTGTGAAAGTCCGGATGGAGGGGCGATCCCAAGGTCAACGGGGGGGAGGATCCCGGCATGAAAATCCGCGCCGAACGGCTGGCCGGTGATGGAGGCGATCACAAACCAGTTTTCGTGCTCATCATGATAAAGGTCAACTTGGTTCTTCCCGCGTTTATGCGTTTCGGGCGCGATAAAGTAACCCATCAGATAGACTGGGATGTCCTCACGCCCGTCGAGCAGGCTGATAGAGGCGACGGTGACGTCTTTGAACCGGAAATTTTTATCGTCGAAAAACATGACGCTATTGGCTTTGAAGCCAAACGGTGAAAAAGATTTCGCCCGCAGGCCCTCAACGGCCTTAAAGACCGCACGAAGCGCCATCTGGGAGGGGAGACGGTAGGCTTTGCGGCAATAGGCATACGTGCTCTTCCGGATCGTACGGTGGTCGAACGTCCGTTGCTTGCGGGCGAAATCGGCCATGTAATTGCACGCCTCGTTGAAGGCGGCCATGGCTTCAAGAAGCCGGCATTCCTGATCGGCGGTCGGCAGGAGTTGGGCTTTAACGGTCAGCATCGGGGGCGTGTAAGACGGTTAGAATGTTTCTTTCTTACGTGTCCAGGCCAAAAAAAGCGAGGGCCGAAACCCCCGCTCGCGCAATCTCCAAAGAGCGATTTACTCGTCGAAGCTGCGGGTGAAACTGGACGGGTACCCTTTGAGGTCAAGCAGGCCGGAGATGTAACCGACCTGTTTGATGTAGCCACGGGGGTTCTTCGCCTTCACGGTCTTATAGATTGCCAGGACCGGAATAATGGCAAACAAAAGCCAGTAGGAGAAGAGATACGCAAGGATATAGACCCCGCCCATGATCATCACCTCGTCACCCTCGAAAAAGAGGATTCGCCAAGGCTTGTTCAGGAGGGCTGGGAATTTATCCTGTGACATCGTTACGCTCAAAGTGAGTCCGTTTGAGGCTGGCCTTTAAAACACGCAGCCAACCGAGGCCGTGATGGCGTCGAGCTGGGTGATCAGGCCGCCAACGAGCAGCATCGGAAGACCAACCGCCGGGCCGCCGCTCTGACGGTTTACGACCGCGACGAACCCGAAGGCGATGAACGCGAGGCTGATGATGTACCCGATGGGTCCCTTGAGCACGTCATCGACCGCCATGGTGTAGGCGGAATAGGCAAAATCACCTTGGGCGGGGGCGACTGCCGCGAACGCGTTGGTGGCGACAGCGGACAGGGTGGCGGTGAGGGCAACCACACGACCATTGATGCGACGAGTGAGCTGATGCATTTTCTTTCCTCCAAATAGGATTTTGAAAATTGGCCTTTGAGGCCTGGTACTGCAGGACCGCCCTGCAGTGATTCCCTAAGTGATCACCGGGTTGACACCCTGTTTTTCATTTTTTGGGGTCAAAAAACAGCTTTTTTTGCCCCTGGAGGTTTCGGCGCTGGGTGTTATTATTTGCCAGCCATTTTTTCGAAACCAATTTTCAAGCCCAAAATATCAACGACATTCTCAGAACACAATAAAAAAAATGAATTCTCATTCCGTATTATTTTTTTGGCATTAAAACCAGATAGATATGCCATGTTTCCAGGATAAAAAAATTTAACATCCTGGCATGGATTTGTGCTGCAGGCTGTTGACCTACTCCCCGCCTGAAAGGCGAGGCTTTACCTGGGCGGAGTGCGTAAAAAGGGTCTAAGGGCGACGGGCGAGACAAAAAAACCCGGCCTGAAAACAGGCCGGGTTCACGGTGGGCACGAAGGAAGGAAAGAGCTGCTATTTCGCCTTGGCACTGGCTCCCTGCGGTGCGCCAGCGGCGGCATTGATCTCGGCGATCACCTGCTCCGGCGGTCCCTGGACCTTCTTGCCGTTGACATAGACGGTCGGGGTGCCGCTGACCGCCATCCGCTTACCGGATTCGCGGTTTTCATAGAGGCGTTTTTCCACGTCGGAAATCTTGCAGGTTTCAGGATAGTTATAAGGCGCGTCGCCGGCGAGATGGTCATCGAGCATGACCGAGTTCATCGCCGCGACCTGGTCTTTCTGGCAGAAGATCCACCGCGCCTTGTCCGCAGCGCGTTCATGGAGTTTGTCCAAGGGGAACATAAAGGTGTACAGCGTCGCTTTCTGGGCCAGAGTCGCGTCAGAATGCATGGCCTTGCGCAGGGTCCGACAGTAGGGGCAATCCGGGTCGGTCCACTCGATAACGGTGACCGGTCCTTTACCGGATTTGATCGCCAGATCCAGGGGCAGGCTGTCAAAAACCTTCTTGGTGAGGACGTCCTTCGCTTTGCCGGTCAGGTCTTCGCCGTTCGGGGTGTACACACTTCCGACGATCAGGTGGGACGAGGATGGAGAGTAATAATAGACGTTGACCCCGCTGTGGATCTCACACAGCCCGGGGATCGGGGCCTCAATGATCTCTTGCGCCGTGGTTTTCGGAAATTCTTTCGTAAAATTCTTGCAGGCGTCGATCGGGGTTTCAGCAGAAACGGAGGTCGCAAAGAAGGCAGAAACTATGGTCATGGCGATCATCTTCTTCTGGTCCATCAAATTCTCCTTGGTTGTTTTTTTAGAACATGGTACTTCTAATAATTAAAACTCATCTTAAAAAAATGACGAGAGAAGCATTTGTTTTCATGGCCAGTTTTGATTATACATTTTTTGCATTCCTAAAACAAGGGTAAAATAGAAATGCCTCTAAAATCAACAGGCGAAATCACCTTAAAATACCGATATCGCCTTAAACTCACGAAAGAAGAAAAGCGAATCCTGATTCAGCTGTGCCGGATCATCACCCGTGTCGCAAACAAGGCCATGGGGCTGAATCTTCACTATTACAGGCTGCATCGCAAACGGGTCCGCTGGGAGCCAGTCTATAAAATCCTGATCGAGCCCGAAGAGTCGCGCATGCTGCACTCCATGCTGCAGCAATGGGTCTTGAAGTCGGTTGGCCGCCACATGTCCAACTTCATCAGCTTTGAGAGTGTTGTGCATCGAGATCATCGTTTTAACTATGCGGAGCGCATAGGGATGTACCCGGAAAACGGGTTGCTTCCCGTGGGGGTGATCCCGAACGTCATGAAACTTGGCGTCCGGCGCGAGGATCGGAAAGGCCTCTTTGTCAGGCCTGGCGTCCGCCACTATGTCCGTGTCCCGCTGATGCCCGTCTTCCAGAAGACCTACTCCGCGCCGTCTTCCATTTATCTCCCCTGCGGCCCCCGTTTCGAGCCTATGCTGGATATGAAGGATCTGTCTTTCAAGGAGTTGCGGATCGTTCCATCTTCATACCAGTCGCCGTTTTTTGAAGCCGCGCCCGGCTCCGAAGAAGAGACGCACCTGATCAACTCTCTTCAATTCTACACAGAGTACTATTACATCAAGCCGATCGCCCGTCCCAAAAACTTGCGGCAGGATTACGCCCTGGCCGTGGTGCCGAATCAGAGGACCGGCTGTACCTGTTTCGACACGCTGACCAGCCCTGAAGATGCCGCTTTCGACTTTCGGGATGCAGCGACCGTAATTGCCATTGTCCGCAACCGATTCAACAGGCGCCGCCAGATGATTTTGGAGTTCCAGAAGAAACAGGGGTTCGACTCGCGCCGATCCAAGGCACTGGCCAGCCTTGAACGCCGGGAAAATGATTTCCTGCGTGACAAGGTTAACAAGATCGCCCGCAAAATCATTGACCACTGCATCACAAAACAGATTGCTTTTATTATTTTGGCCGTCCCGAACCACATGGATGAGAAAGCGTGGGGCGACATCGAGATCTCGGCTGTTCTGAGCGAAAAGAAACTCAGCAAGGCAAAAATGATCAAAGCCAAGGAGGCGTTCAAGCCCCCTACTTTCCCGGAAGGCCTGTTGAGACAGAGGCTGTATTGTCTCTGCGAACAGTACGGCCTCACTTTAATGGACGAAGACAACACCTACGCCTTCGAGGCTTTTTTTTACGACGGACAGCCCCTGGAAGAATGGGGCCGCACAGCGTCCGGGCCATACCGCATCGCCCCGCCGTCTCAATCGGGATACGCCAGAAAGAGCCTGCGCCTGTATGCTACGATTGACGAGGATGCCGGCACAATCCAGACCCAAAACGACACAAACATCACCTGCGATCTCTACACCAATATGGCGGCAAACATCTTGCGCCGGTCTGCGGTCCCTGTTTTGGTCCCATCAGCCAAAAAGCCAGACAAAAAACAGGACGGTCTGCGGAAGCTGCATCCGTTCATGGAGACCGTGGCCGCCACCATGGAAAAATTACAAGAGAAAGTATTGCGCCCTCCCATCACTATTGCTATTAATTAGGTCAGGAGTGTATGGCACGCTCCACGGACTGTCCATGTCTCTCTCAGTTCGCTACTTAGGGGGACATATACCCGTAAAAGGTCCGGCCGCAAGGCCGGACCGCCAAAATTTTCTCTCCCATCTCCTCCCTGCTCTCTTGGCTGCGTTTCCCCCCTTGCAGTGCCTTTCTTCTTCTGGCGGTGTTGTTGCGCGCCGACCCTACCGTCGTTGAAATCCTTGCCTTTTCAGACCTGGCCCAGGCTGCCCCGCAGGGCTTGGCGCCATGCGTGAAAGATACGCCAAAAATCGGCCCGCAGAGCCCGTCAATCTTGAAATCCTTGCCTTTTCAGACCTGGCCCAGGCTGCCCCGCAGGGCTTGGCGCCATGCGTGAAAGATACGCCAAAAATCGGCCCGCAGAGCCCGTCAATCTTGAAATCCTTGCCTTTTCAGACCTGGCCCAGGCGGCCCCCGCATGGCTTGGCGCCATGCGTGAAAGAT
>Ga0233425_10004533_pt1 | contig 23171 bp, 22 predicted proteins | sample Watercolumn_Towu_2_FD_181712 | JGI IMG/M metagenome (GOLD analysis project Ga0233425, IMG submission 181712) | Freshwater microbial communities from Lake Towuti, South Sulawesi, Indonesia - Watercolumn_Towuti2014_140_MG | ecosystem: Environmental > Aquatic > Freshwater > Lake | place... | reverse complement strand
AAGCGGGCCGTGCGTTCCTCCAAAGCGATCACCGTAGGGTCCTCGGCATACACATCATCCCCTACTCCGGCTGTCATCATCGCTTCCAGCATCGCTGCCGTGGGCTTCGTTACGGTATCACTTCTCAGATCGACTGTCATTTTTTAAGGTTTTAATGGTAAAATTAAAAGAATCAGGGCTTTTTCAATACAAAATTAACGGTATATATTATGTGATCAAATCTATAATAAGTATTTTAGAAATCTATAAATTTTATACTCCTCACATGAGAACATTGATTACCACTGCCAGCCTGGCACTCTGCCTATCGAAAGGCGCTTTTTCCCAACAGGAGACGGTACGCCCCAACTGGTGCGGCTCTGTTGAAGCGATGGAAAAGCACTTTCTGAATCATCCGGAACTCAGGCAGCGCTTCGCCGCCTACCAGGCCCAGGCCAATATCCAGCAGGAGCAGCCGCAACAGCGAACGGCTGCCGCTACCTATACGATCCCTGTTGTTTTCCACGTGCTGCACCAATACGGTGTCGAGAACATCAGCGATGCCCAGATCTACGACCAGATCGCGATCTTCAACCGCGACTTCAACCGGCAGAACGCCGATACCAATGTGGTGATCACGCCTTTCAAGAACCTGATCGGCGATGTGCACTTCGCCTTCCAGCTGGCGAAAAAAGATCCTAACGGGAACTGCACCAGCGGCATCAACCGCTACTACGACGCCAACACGGCCTCCTGGGAAGGCGACCCCGGCAACTATCTCTATACCTGGGATTCACAAAAATACCTGAACATCTATGTGGTGAGAAGCATCGCCAGCGGCGCGGCAGGCTATGCCTACTATCCCGGAAGCCTTAGCCCGAGCGACGATATGGATGCCATCCTGATCTTATCCAATTACGTCGGAAGCATCGGAACGTCTTCGGTAGGAAAATCGAGGGCCCTGACGCACGAAGTGGGACACTGGTTCAACCTGCAGCACGTATGGGGCAATTCCAATAACCCGGGAGTAGCCTGCGGCAACGACCAGGTAAGCGATACGCCGATCACCAAGGGCTTTACAAGCTGCCCGACACAAGCCACCTCGGATGTCTGCAATCCCGGCATTTACGAGAATTACCAGAACTATATGGACTATTCCTATTGCTCGGTGATGTTTACTCCGGGCCAGGCAACGCGTATGACCAATGCGATCAACAATGGGATCGTGGGAAGAAACAACCTTTCGTCGCCTGCCAACCTGAGCGCTACGGGGATCACGCCGGTGGCAAACTGTGCGCCAAAGGCCGACTTCACCTCTAACAAGCAGGTGGTGTGCGTGAATCAATCCGTGAATTACAGCGACATCAGCAACATCTCCACGCCTACTTCCTGGAGCTGGACATTTCCGGGCGGCTCGCCTTCCACATCCAGCGTGCAGAACCCGACAGTAAGCTATAACGCTCCGGGCACCTACTCTGTGATGCTGACGGCTTCCAATGCCAACGGCAGCACTTCCGAAACGAAGGTGAACTATATTACCGTGGTGAATGCGCCGCAAACGGCAAGCCTGCAGGAAGGCTTCGAAACCGGTGCGATTCCTAACCCGACCTGGTCGGTGAGGAACATGGCTTCTTTCAGCTCCAACTGGCAGCAAACATCAGCGGCCAGCGCCTCGGGCTCCAGATCAGCGAAAGTAGACCAGAGCATTGAAGCGGGAACCAGCGTAGAGCTGTATTCGCCGACGTATAATTTTGCCGCTATGCCGGGAGTGGCCCTGACGATGAAATGGGCCGGCGCCGAAAGGGATACCTCCACGCATGCCTCCACCGATGTGCTCAGCGTGCAGTTCTCCACGAACTGCGGCGCTACCTGGTCGCCACGCCTCAACCGGAATGTGAAAACGGGAAGCGTGGGTGTGAGCGCCCTGCAAACGGGAGGAAATTTCGTTCCAACGCCATCCCAGTTCTACCAGGACAATGTGCCTTTGGCGGGCCTGACATCGGAGCCAAACGTGATGTTCAAATTCAAGTTCACCGCTGAGACGGGCATGTCCAACAGCTTTTACCTCGACGATATCAACCTGACCAGCGTCACCGGTATAGCGGAGATCCCTCTGGTGTCAAACATACAGATCTTCCCGAACCCCGCTTCGGATCAGGTAAGCGTAGAGTTCGACCTCGTGGATGATAAGAACATCCGCGTGGAAATGAAAGATGTGCTCGGCCGGCTTGTGAAAACAGGCGCGTCCTCCTTCCTGCAGGCAGGCCATCACCAGATCAGCATGCCTCTCGGCGATGTGGCCAAAGGCATCTACTTTATTTCGGTCAACAGCGATGCACAGGTGCTCACCAAAAAGCTGGTGGTTGAATAAGCTTAAATGGTCTTAAAGAAAAAGAGGTTGCTGAAAAGACAACCTCTTTTTTTTTGCTGGATACTCCCTTTACGGGTAAGCAGGCCAATATGCCGTTCCTGCGAAGCACGGATTGAACCGGAAAGGAGACGACGTTTTTTCTGACAGAGAAGCTGTTGTTATCCTTTCTCCGCAAGGTCGTTCAGGAGCTCGACAAAGGCTGCCGGCGGGGAGAATTTCAGGTTCTGCTCATCGATCTCATAGGGCAGCCCGATGAATTTGCCCCGGTGGTACCACAACAGAGAAGGGCTCAATGATCCCGGCCCTTCGCGGTACATGCCATGAATGGCAGGAATAAGGTCATTGACGGCCTTGATGATCTCGATACCGTTGATCGGATAGATCAGAGCGGCATGCCGGTGCGGCACACCGACCAGGGCGCCGTATTCGCCGACGAGGTCTGGCCTGTTGTCCAGCTCAAACAGGATATTAGGCACAAAGAAGTGATCGGCTTCCGCAAACCAGATCCTGAACTCCCCGAAATCGAAGGGAGAAATCTCTACCGGGTTATTTGCTTTTGTATTGCGTACCGCGACGTCAAAAAGGTCATCAAAGGTTTTGCTCCATTGCTCTGCCTGCTCGGGCTTGATGTTGGTAATGGTATCGGGCATATCGAAGATGAGCATCGCGTACATATCGCCGGCAAAGGGCTTCCCGATAAAGATGCCTTTAGGCAGATTATCCATGTAATGCTGAGGATACAGCCTCACGCCGATATAGGGCTTCACTTTTTCGTAGGTGCCGGCAATCTTCTCAAATTCCTTCCGGAACAGCTCTCCTCTTTCCATCGCTTCGAAGTGCGCGGCAATCGCCTCTTTGTAATCGGCAAGGCCTCTTTGCTTGCAAACCTGGGCCACATTGGTAAGCCCAAGCTGCTGGGCACCGAACTCACCTCCTTCCAGCTTAACGGCAGAGCCATCCAGCACCGGGCTGAGCCCTTTGCTCTGAAAATAGCCTGCCAGCTCATTTAAAAAAGCGTTATACTCTTCTTTGCTAAAGAAGCCCGCCCACTGCGGCACTTCTTCGTTGTTGCGGTTGGATAATGAAAGCATGGGCTTAAGATCTGATGGGTTTCACGTCCCCTTGTTTTTCTGTAAGTTCTGTTGTTTAAAAATAGGAAATTGCCCGAACAATCTGCCGGCTAAAAAAACATTTTTATCCGACGATCTTCCCTGCCGTGAGCCTGCAGCTGTCGGGAAAAGCACTGCCATTGTCCATCCACAGCCTGAACGCCATGTGGTTGAACAGGTCTCCGGGGCTGATGCCAAAATCCCTGATCTCCACCGGCTTTCCGAAGATCCTGGGTACGATCTCATTCATGAACCAGGAATTGTGCGTGATCAGCAGGGAAGCTTTTAAACCGGTGGCATGCAGAGGCGATAGCAGCAGCTCATGCAATGCTTTGTCGTGGGCATAAGCGGCGGCGAAGGCTTCGAAGTCATGCCGGGCTGCTGCGCCAGGCTCTATTTCCTTCACAAAATCTTCCAGCGTGGGAATGAAGCGGTTCTGGTAGTCGGGCAGAATGTGATCCTGCTCGCAGAGGTCTTTCACATTCACCTCCTTGCCGTCGCTGTTGATCAGTGTATGGCCGAATACAGGAACCACTACCCTCCGGATGCCCCAGAGGGTGTGAAGGACACGGTGCCTGTTATCGCTGCAAAGCTCTTTGGTGCTATCCATAAAGTCGTGAATGGCCAGGTAGTCTTCTATCCTGCCACCGCGCTTACGCACAGAGATCTTTGCATGGATCACGGAATTCATGCCTTAAAACTCGCCCAGCTCCTCAAAATCCAGGTTGAAATCATCCGGGTTCAGCTCCCGGTCATCCGGATATTCCACGATGTCGTGAAAAGAGACGCCGATAATCTCCAGGAATTTCTTTGCCTGCTCCCTGCTGATCTTCTCCGGGAAGTTGAAATAATGCTTGTCTTCGATGCTAAGGCCAAATTCCGTGGCATAGACATGTGCCAGCTGCTGCTGGATCTCCTCGTAATTGTCTTTGTAAAAAAAGAAATCCACGGCATTGTATGTTGCCAGGCCGCACATGGAATCAATATCTGCCTCTGCTTTGGCGGCCTTCGCCTCCTCAAGGGTGGCATAGGTTCCAAGCATCGTGCCTTTGGAATCTTCTACAACTTCATAGGCTTCATCGGTATAGAAGAAACCTTTTTTATGAATGACGAATTTTGACATATAGGGTTGAAATCAGATTAATACAATCGCTTGGCTTTTCCGGGCGATGCCAGGCTGAACCAGAAAATGCACACAGGCTCTCCCTGATCGCGTGTGCCGTTCTTATTGGCATCAAAGCTTGCATACAGGTACATCACATCGTTTTGTGCATCGTACTGGGAGCGGATCACCGAGTAATCGGGCGGGATGAGCTGCGTCCGTACCGTGGCAGAGGAGTCGAACAGGTAGAAGCGCCGGAGGTCTTTGCGGTTGATGAGCGTGTCCTTGTTCGTGTCTTCATCATAGACCGACACCAGGTAATAGTTGCGGTTCACCGGCTTCTTATGCAGCGAGTCCTGTTCGATGGAAGGATAATACAGGGTTTTGATGAGCGCGGGATTCTTGAACATAAAGTTCAGCCGGCTGCTTGTAAGGTCGTAGTGGGCGATGTTCAGCAGATGGTAGCCATAGAGGATATCGATGCCCGGCATGAAATGCTCCTCCTGCGAGGAGACGTCTTCGTCGTAAGCGCCTTTGTAGAACCAGCTGCGCTCGCCGGAGCTGTTGCGCGAAGGCTTGTCCTTATATACCGTTACAAGCCTGTGCTCCGGCATGCCTGTCAGGATCACGGCATTGGGCGTGGAAGGGATCTGGCTGAGGGCCATATTGCCCTGTACAGAGTTCAGTATGGAATCAGTGCCGGCCGGAGCATCGGTCAGATCGGGCGCAGCGATCTGCTCTTCCTTTACTTTTTTCTCTTCCCTGGCGCAGGAGCTGGTGAACAGGGCGATGCCTAAGCACAGAAAGCCCGGTAGCAGAATGGATGTTTTCATAGACATGGGAGTTTATGTGATAAAGATAAAACTACCGCCATGCCGGCGATCGATCCGGAGGCGGTAGTTATCAGCTTAGTTTTAACAATGTAAGCGAAATGCTTAGCGATTAATCAAACGTAGCCAGGTGCAGCTTCTTGCCCCTGCTTTTCAGGATCGTACCATTCTTCTCCACTTCTGTTTCCTGTTTGCTTTCGTCGAGGAGGATCTTATCGAGGTAGGTCTGCACCGTCTGGTAACCGGCCGTGGCTGTCGAGCCGTTGGAGATAGCCTCCGTGGAATAAGAGCTCATGAGGTTATCGAAGTATTGCCTGAACATGTCGGGTGTGGCGAACAGGTCGCAGCCGATCACCTTGTCCCCCGTACAGGCTACCACGCCGATGACATTGCCTTCCGATCTGATCCTGGCGTTAAAAAAGTCGATATAGGCTTTGAGCTCCTCGTTGTATTTCCGGGAGGTATCGAGGGCCGTATAGGTGCCGGAATTGCTGCTGGCGGAATTCTTGGCGGTGATGTCCGCCACGTTCTTCCACACTTTCTGCTGGTCTTTCTCTACCACGGCAGCCTTGCGCACGCTCGTGGTCGACACTTTGGAATAGCCGTAGAAGGTATTGTTGGCCTTCTGCGACTCTTCGCTGTATTGCCAGCGACCGTGCTCCACGCAGAACACCGAAATATCCCTGCGCCCGCTGTGAGGAAGCAGCACCATATCCTGCGCCAGCACACGGTCCTGCTTGCCGCCCTTCACCACCTCGCCGGCCATGATCATGATGGTATCGTTGGAGGTGTTTTCGATAAAGAGGGTATTGACCGTGCCGCTGCCACCAGAGCTCTGGTTCACCATCGTATTCGTCCGCGTATTATGATGCCCCACATGATCGTTTACCACATTGGCATTTGCCGCAGAGCCGGTTTCGGTGACTGAGATCTTATTCTCCGCCACGGCTTTCTGCAGAGGGGTGTATTTACTGATGTCCTTGTGCTCGTCGAGGAATGCCTGGTTGGCAAAGACCGGGTACAGGCGCAGGTTTTTGTAGGTGAAGGAAACGGCTTCCCGGACCTTCAGGTTGTCGGTATTATACTGTGCTACGGAGGCGATGGGCAGGATGACCGTACTCATCAATAAAGGCAGGAGTTTCATGACTGGTTGTTTTAGATTGTTTCCTCTAAACTAGCGCCGGCACCCTCCATTAAAAAGCGGCACTTGGTAAAGCAGCAGGATGACTTGGTGAAAGGGACGGATTGAGGTATGAGATAGGAGTCGTGAGATGCGAGGTATAAAAGTAGCGGGGTTTCCATTAATATCTTATCTTTGAGAAACCATCGTTCATTCATTGAGAAACCATGAGATACCTGACCGCATTTTTGCTTTCCTTTGCCATCGCCTTCGGCCTGCATGCCAACATCCTCACAGCCACTGCTCCCGAAGCAAGTTTGAAAAAAGACGCTAAAAAGCTCTGTGAGCATTACCGGCAGCGTGTGCTCAAAGGCGAGAACATGGCCTCCATCGCAAGACTTTACAGCGAAGATCCGGGCTCGGCTCCCAATGGCGGGCAATACAATAATGTGGTACCGGGCATGATGGTAGCGGAATTTGAAAAGGTGGCCTACAGCTTAAAGCCGGGAGAAATTTCGGAGGTTTTTGAAACGCAATACGGCTTTCATTTTATTCAATTGATCTCCCGCAAAGGCGATACGCTAAGCCTTCGCCATGTGCTGATCACGAGGGATTAGCGTTTACATCGTAGATGCATGCGATCTCGTTGAAAGGCCGCCAGGCGCGAAGCTCGTCTATTTCAGCTTCATTCTCGCATTGAATCATCAGGCCTGCATTTGACGGATTTCTTTGAATCGAATGTACCAATTCAATCGCTTTTATTTTTCGAATCTTTAATTGCTTGTCTGCTGAGAATGCGATGTAATCTCCGGTATTAAAATTGCCGTCTACAATCGTACCGGCAAATACCAAACCGCGCCCTGTGATTTTAAATGTGTCTTTGATGTTGTACACGGCTTTTAGTCCCGGATGCAGGTCTGGTCCCGGAAGGTGCTTTATCATTTTATAATTGATGAGAATGACTTCTCCCCGGGTATTTTCCTGCTCAGCCACTACTTTAAAACCCTGCTTTTCGAAGAAGGGTCTTGCCGTCATACTGATATCGGAGGTGATGAGCTTTGTGCCATGGCTTTCCGCTTCCTGCAACAGGCGAGCCAATAATTCGCGGGCGATGCCCATTCCCTGGAAATCCTTATGCACGTAAAAGAAATCGATGTAGTTGTGATCTCTCAGGGTTCCGAAGCCTACCAGCACACCGTCGATCTCCGCCAGCAATACAAACTGGTTGACCGCCATATCGAGCCAGCGCTCTTCCTTATTGGCCGAAGAGCTCCAGACCTTTAGCTCCTCTTCCGTATAATCTTTCCGGCAGACGGTGAGGATGGTATCTCTGTATAAGGCCTTCATGGCCGGAAGGTCTTCTAAGATGGCGTTTCTGAAAGTCACGTATTCAACAACTACTGTTTTTTCCCTTTAAAAGATGTAAAGTAGTAGGACGTATGAGGATGTGTCCCTGTATTGTATATAATATCCAGATAAAGCGAATCGGCTCTGAATGTCACCCGGTACAAACTATCGGGGCATCCGGCACATTTCCGGCTTTGCCAAAGCCATTTACCATTGCCATTTATATTGAATGTTCTGCCTGGTAGTGTTGACCTTAGCGCCGAATCATTACCGGGCAATAAACTAATCTGATTTAAAGCGTTGGTATTGAAATCGAGTGTGTCATCAGGCATGGGCAACCCTCCTGCTGAAGTTCTACTGTTTATTTTACTGTAAACTCCCTGGTAGGTCCCGGTAAACGAGGATCGATATTCTACAAAGGGAACCACTACAGGATCTGAAGTCGTACTTGCCTGTTCATCTATATGTGTTTTTTTACATGCTGTGCCAATAATAAGGGCAACAACGAAAAGTATGTAAGCAGAGTCTTTCATTTTGTTTAAGATTAGCAGATATATATTTATATAAGATCAAATGTATTAAAAAACAAGCTTCCCCATAACAAAAATAAGCAATTGCAACGACTCTTTTGATATGCCGGGCTTTCATGAGCAAGTGCTTATTAGCTTAATACGTAAAATACCTGATTCCGTTGAGCGCGGCTTCTTCCCGGTTAATGATCTTCTTTCCTTCGTCATCTTTCCAGTTCTCAAAATCGAACCTGACGCCGCTGGGAAACTTCAGCTCGTCGTATCCGTCTTTTTCACAGGCCTCAAAAGAGATGTCTTCCCGTTTCAATAGCTCCGTTACCTGCGTAAAGTTTAATGGATTTCCGAATTCGATGAACCAGGTATCTACGAGGATCGCATCATCAACATAATACAGGTAATCGCTTTTCCTGTCCGGACCTTCGTAGCGGAGGTTATCGTTCTGAATGCCGTGTACGGTATTCGTATCCGTATAATAATAAAATTCGAAGCCATTATAAAACAAAAAGCCTGCGCCGGACTTCGACTCATAGCTATCGCCCGGCTCGCCAAGATAGTGCTTCAGCTCATCGATGGGCATGCCGATATAAACAGGCCCGAATCGGCCGCTAAGAACAAAATCTTTTAAAGAAATGGTCATTATCTTTTTAGTCGTTTATATAGTCTACCCGCATCTTATCAAATTTCGCAAGCGCGCCCTCCACCAGCTCCTGCAAAGCCTGTAGGCCTCCTTCCGGCGCATGCTTATTGATCTCCAGGTCAATGTACCAGACAATCCTGCCTTCTTCGTGGCGCGCGTAGGCCGAAGCAATCCAGATAATGAACCCCTTTCCCCGGATGGAATACCAGAGCGCATCGTTCCGGTTCGTGTAAAAATTCACGTGACAGTTTTTCAGGAACTCATTCCAGTCGAGCCCGGGAAAGCGATCATTCGTGTATTTCAGGCGCACGCGACGGTTCTTTGAGGAGTCTGTCATTGTGGACAATCTTAGCATCAGGTGGATATTTTTACAGGTATAGCACGTTTCATTTTTTGCTTACGGTAAGAGCGAAGGTTCGGTTAACAGGTACATATCTTTTCCACGCTTCCACAACCTAAGTCCAGTATGAAATTAGTTCTTTATAAAAAGGGACCTCTTTACTTTTCGACCGTTCATATTCCCTTTCGTTGAGCTCTCCCAATTCATCGCCGTATTCCATGGTCCGTATATTTCCATCATCATCATAAAGATAATCCATCAGGCCAAGCTCTCCGCTGAACTCATTCAACAGAAAGTGCTTCAGGCTCCAGGCATACACGATGGTGTCGGCGCCCCACACGGATAACACCGGCCTGTCCGCAAGTGTTTCGTCGCTCACGAGAAAACGGTGCGAGGTTAAGGGCAGCAGCTTCGGCGTTTTACGGAACCACTTGTCAAAAATCCTGGTCTTTTCTTCTGCGGATTCCGGCTTTTCACCCCATGACTCGGGCCACACGCCGTTCGGCGCTAACACATCCCTCAAAATTTCACGGTATGGCCAATCCAGCATCTCCCTGACCTCTTTATCATCGCTGAGCCAGTTGTAATAAAAAGGAGATTCGCTTTTATACACGATACCGTCGTCCTCATGTTCGCTGATCTCTTTTCTATCGACGGCATGCAGAATTTTCAGAAACTGCCGGTGCTCCGGTACAAATCGAACATCGTATTTCTTTTCCACGCGGTCGATCTCCTCATCCGCCATGCCGACCCATCTGGCGCCATCGGTCCAGTGAGGCTCTTCTTTTTCCTTTGCGCTTTCGCGCCACTTCTCCTCTGTCCTTTCTTTCAGCCAATACAGAAATTCGGTATAGTCATCCGGAATGACATACGTTGGTTTATCTTTCATACGATGATGTGTGTTTTCATTTTCGGAAGGCTCGGGTCCCGGTCTTTCTTCTCTCATTCTTACATGGTTCGCAGTAACAATCGGCATGGCCTGCTAATTTAAAAATCCGGAAAGGGCGTGAAGTTGGTACGCAGGTACAAGGTGCGTGTCAGCACATGCTTCTTCGTATCCGCATCGTAGTAATAAATTCCGACAAAATATTTTTTCCCATACTTTGCCGTTCTTACCTTTTTGGTCTCAAAAGTCTTCACTGGCTTTCCTCTATGCTCCACCTTCCCGGTCTTCTGATCCACAAGCACGAACAGCTCGTCGTGCAGCTCGATCGCCAGCGTATCGTAATACTTGCCCATACGCAGCGTGTGTCCGTCGAGCAGAATGGTGTCATTCTTCTGGGCTTTGATAGCTGCCTGCCTGAAATCGCGGTTTCTTTTTTTGAGAACGGGCTCAAGGTCCGAGTAGTTTATAAACACCTTTGTGCTATCGAAATCGAAGACCACCGTCGGGTTTTGCTGGGCCAGGGCATTCGACGCCAGCAAGAGGCCTGTCACAAACGGAGCTATGCTTTTTAAGCGGAACATGTCGGAATGGTTCGGAGATTATTTTTTCACAAAAAGCTTATAGCCAAGATTCAACCTCATATAAAAAATAGTCCGGTCGTTCTGCACGCCATATTTCCTGTCGATGATGTTCAGGCTATCGTTATAGGTCACCGTATTATTATTGGTAAACAGCTTGCCCACATTCGCGCTCAGGTCTACATAAAATCTTCCACCTTTGGCATATTTTTTAATGCCGATGCCCAGCCCTGCCTGGTTGAAGGTGCCGTCTGTCTTATTGTTCAGGAAAGGCTTCTCCAGAAAATTATAGCCTTCGGCCACACCGTCGCGCCACTCGTGATAGGTACCGATCTTATCATAGAGGTTCACATAAAGATCGATGCTCTTGTACGCCAGGAACCTGTACCTGTAATCGAAGTAGGCATAGGTTCTTCTTTCGTAGGTTTCATACAAAGGGCTGTCCTGGCTATTATCCGTTTCGTATTGCCATCCGAAGTACGTAAAGTCAATGCCAAGGCTGTGCCTGCCTTTCAGGCAAAGCTCCGTGCCGATGGTTACCGTCGAGAAATAGTTGTCCTCAATGATCACAAAGCCGAAGGCCTTACCTCTAAGGGCGATCGAAAATTTTCTATCCTCGGAAGAAAAAGCCTTCGCAGGAGCTTTCACCGCGATCCTGGCGGAATCGTTCTGGGCAAAAGACAAGCTGCTTAACAGCACTAGCAGCAGCGCAAAGCCGTGTCGCCGATATAACCCTGGGGAGCTCATGGTATGATAAAGGTAAACATAAAAAATCATTTACGGCAGCACGGGAGTAGCACATAAAAAAAATCCCCCTGATTGCTCAGGAGGATTTTTTATCAGAACTAATAAAGCCTGCTTCGCTGAAGCCCGCAATAATGGCACGGTTATGCCTTCACGCTGGCGCGGATGATGTTCAGAGCGCCACCGGCCTTGAACCACTCGATCTGCTGGGCATTGTAGCTGTGTTTCACCTCAAAGCTTTCTTCGGTGCCGTCGGCATGGTGCAGGGTCAGCACGAGGTTCTTGCCCGGTGCAAACGTTGTCAGCCCTGTGATGTCGATCACGTCGTCTTCTTTGATTTTATCGTAGTCGGCGTTGTTCACAAAGGTGATCGCCAGCATGCCCTGTTTTTTCAGGTTGGTTTCGTGGATACGGGCAAAGGATTTTACCAGTACCGCACGCACGCCCAGGTGGCGTGGCTCCATCGCCGCGTGCTCGCGGGAAGAGCCTTCACCGTAGTTCTCATCACCTACCACGATACTGCCGATGCCTTTGGCTTTGTACTGGCGCTGCACCTGAGGCACACCTTCGTAGTCGCCGGTCAGCTGGTTTTTCACAGAGTCCGTTTTCTCATTGAAGGCATTTACGGCGCCGATGAGCATGTTGTTGGAAATGTTATCGAGGTGACCGCGGAACTTCAGCCACGGACCAGCCATCGAGATGTGGTCCGTCGTGCATTTTCCTTTGGCCTTGATCAGCAGCTTCAATCCTTTCAGATCAACACCTTCCCAGGCAGCGAAAGGATCAAGCAATTGTAAGCGCTTGGATTCAGGGCTTACCAATACCGTTACCTTGCTTCCGTCCTCGGCAGGAGCCTGGTAGCCGGCGTCCTCCACGTCGAAGCCTTTCGGAGGCAGCTCGTAGCCTGTAGGCTCGTCCAGCTTCACCTGCTCGCCTTTTTCGTTGGTGAGGGTATCTTTCAGCGGGTTGAAGGTCAGGTCGCCCGCAATGGCCATCGCTGCGACCAGCTCCGGAGAAGCAACGAAAGCGTAAGTATTCGGGTTGCCGTCCGCACGCTTCGCGAAGTTACGGTTGAAGGAGTGGATGATGGTATTCTTTTCTTTTTTCTCGGCACCTACCCTGTCCCACATACCGATGCATGGGCCGCAGGCATTGGTGAACACCGTGGCTCCCACGCTGTTGAACACATCCAGGAAACCGTCGCGCTCGATGGTATAGCGGATCTGCTCCGATCCCGGGTTGATCATGAACTCCGCTTTGGATTTCAGGTTTTTGGAAGCCACCTGTTTTGCCAGGGATACCGCACGCGAAATATCCTCGTACGAAGAGTTAGTGCAGGAGCCAATGAGGCCCGCTTCGATTTTTAAAGGCCAGCCGTTAGCTGTCGCCACTTCTTTCAATTTAGAGATCGGTGTCGCCAGATCCGGTGTGAATGGACCATTCACGTGCGGCTCCAGCTCCGATAAGTTGATCTCGATCACTTCATCGAAGTATTTGGAAGGATCGGCATATACTTCCTTATCCCCTGTTAAATGTTCTTTGATGGTATCCGCTAAAGCAGCCACATCGGCACGGCCGGTTGCTTTCAGGTAGCGGCTCATGCTTTCGTCATAGCCAAAGGTAGAGGTCGTTGCCCCTACTTCGGCGCCCATGTTGCAGATGGTGCCTTTACCGGTACAGCTCAGGTTAATCGCACCTTCACCAAAATATTCGATGATCTTGTCGGTTCCGCCTTTTACGGTCAGGATCCCGGCAACCTTTAAAATGACATCTTTGGCGCTTGTCCAGCCGTTGAGCTTACCGGTCAGCTTGATCCCGATCAGCTTCGGCATTTTGAGCTCCCATGGTAATCCCGCCATCACGTCGCAGGCATCGGCACCGCCCACACCGATTGCTACCATTCCCAGACCACCGGCATTTACCGTGTGAGAATCGGTACCGATCATCATACCGCCCGGAAAGGCGTAGTTTTCGAGCACTACCTGGTGGATGATCCCTGCACCCGGTTTCCAGAACCCGATGCCGTATTTGTTGGACACGGAAGCCAGAAAGTCAAATACCTCCTTGCTTTCGGTGGTGGCTACCGCCAGATCCTTTGCAGCACCAACCTTGGCTGTGATCAGGTGATCGCAGTGTACCGTAGAAGGCACAGCCACTTTAGGCCTGCCGGCCTGCATGAACTGCAACAAGGCCATCTGCGCCGTGGCATCCTGCATCGCTACCCTGTCCGGATTGAAATCCACATAAGAGCTCCCGCGCGGGTAGTCCTTCAGCTCGGTCTGAGCATCAAGATGAGAGTACAGGATTTTTTCAGCAAGCGTTAACGGACGACCAAGTGCTTTGCGGGCCGCTTCGATACGCGCAGGCATATTCGCATACACCTGTTTAATCATTTCAATGTCAAAAGCCATAGGATTTAAGTGTTGATTGGGTTTAATTCGTTCAATTTAGAGGTTTTTGTGTTAAATCTGAAAATAAATATCGGATTTGCGCTACGAATTTAAGAAATTAATACCTTTTTTAAGGTATCATTCCTCAAAAAGATTCAGGGTATTCGTCTAATTTATTTTTATTATAAATAGTTGAAAAATCAAAAGGTCGTTTTTGGAGCCTTCTTATCTCCTTGCGGCGTGTCCGGAAAGGCAGGCCGGTACCAGGCTTTTCGTTTCTCAGGCCATGGCGTGATTTCCTGAAGCTTTGAATTTACTTTCCCGGTATGGACAGGCTACACCAGGAATTGAAGTGTAAAGCGAGCCCCCACACCTTGTGATCCAGAAATAAATGCTTAAAACAGAAACGCCTTTACCACAATGTCTTCGTAAAAGCCCGGAAATAAAAAAGCAGCTACACAAAACGGTATTGTATAGCTGCTAAAATCTTATAAGTGCTGTTATTCTAGTTTCCTAAATCCTCGAAGCTCACCTCATCCGAGGTGCTTGGCGCCCTTTCCTCTCTTTCCACGATCGGAGGCGCATTCTGTTTGATCACTTCGATAGACTCGTTGAGCCCTTCCATGAATTTCTCAAAATCTTCTTTGTACAAAAATATTTTATGCTTTTCGTAAGTGAATTTACCATCGGTTCCAAAACGCTTTTTGCTTTCGGTGATCGTCAGGTAATAATCGTTCCCACGTGTAGATTTTACATCAAAAAAATACGTGCGCTTTCCAGCCTTCACTGCTTTTGAAAACAAATCTTCTCTTTCTGTTCTTTCTATCTCTTCAGACATAATATTATTTTTAAGTTCATAACAAATATTTACATTTTTTGGAATAAGTTGCTATAGTGTTGAAAATTAGTTAAAAACTTCGATAAACAAAAAGAGAGCCCACCTTCGCGAGCCCTCTTTTCCGCCAACAGATGCTGTTACAGCTTCACAACCCGTTTTACGTGTTGCAGATTGCTATTGGATACTTTCACAAAATAAACCCCTCCGGCTAAAGATGCCATGTTGACGCTGCCCGATTCCGTGCCGCTGACGGCTTTTGTCAGCACCAGGCTTCCGGTACCGTCATACACCTCTACCTTGAAGCTGTCTGCGCCCGGCAGGGTTACTGTTAACTGATCGCTGGTCGGGTTTGGTGATATTCCTACCGCTGCCAGTGTATTTTCTTCGATCCCCACTTCCGCATTCTGATCCACCACTGCAAAAGGGCTTAAGGAGGTGATGTTGGAGCGGGAGATCTGGTACAGGCCTATGCTTACTACAGAAGCCGTTGTGGCAGTTTGTGTGTCCCATGCCGAGTTGGAATAATGGCTGATGTAAGCCTGGTTCCGGTTGAAGCCGTTTACCTCCATGCCTGAGGCCCATTCCAGTTTCAGGTTCAGATCGACGCTGGCGCTGCCCATGGATTTGATATACCAGGTGCGGTTCACCACACTCTCTGTTGAGGCATTGTCAACACCACCTGTTCCCATGCTCCACACGCCATTGCGGGTGTTCACGCCAATCATGCCCGAGCCGGAGTTCCGCTGTATATAAGCGGCGCCAAGGCTGGTAGAAGTTCCGATCGGGAACATCACATAAGCGGAAGGAGAATTGACATTCATCACCAGGGAACCTGTCCCGTTGATATAGACATATTTGGTATTGCTGTAGCCGGAAATTGAGCCGGTAGCGTTTACCGTCAGGTCATTGTTATAGATGGTGATTCCGCCGTTGGTAAAGGTAATGGTTTCGACATAGAGCGCGGAGCCGATCATAGCGTTGGTGCTATTGCCGGTATTAATGGTCAGGTTGTTCAGGCGGTTCATATTGGAAGCAAACATCAGCGTATCGCCTACATTTCCGGTGGTGTTGATAACCAGGTTGGCGCTTCCGCCATTGGCCTGCAGCCAGCCGTTGGGCGAAGAGGAAAATGTTCCCTGCAGGGTAAGCGTTTTTCCGTTCAGGTTAAAGGAGCCTTTGGTCAGGCTCAGCATGCCTTTGATGGTCGTGTTGGCATTGATCCTGACGCTGTCGTTGGCATTGGTCATTTGCAGCGTCACATTGTTAAGGCCCGCTCCCGTCAATTCAAGGGCGGATATTTTGGAGGCGCCCATATAGGTTACATTATAAGAGGCCGTGCCATTGAAAACCCCGGTAGAGGTCGTTATGGCGCCTTCGCTGCGGATCACACTGGAACCCGCATTCATCGTCAGGTTAGAGCTGCTGATAACATTCAGGTTTCCTTTCGTTAATTTCAGGTCGCCGTTGATCGCCAGGTCAGTTGCCAGATCGGCATTGCCGCCGGACGCGATATTGATCTCGAAGTTATTCAAGGTCCTGGAGCCTGAGTTAAAGGAGAGCGCGGTTGTCAGGGCCGAAGAGGTCTCGATGACGAGGTTGGAGCTTGCCGAGCCGGAGATCCCGCCGTTGTTGGCGGTCATATAGTTTCCTTTAATGGTCAGTGTCTTGCCGTTCAATACCAGGTTGCCCATCATGTGGCTGAGGGTGCCGTTCACGGTGGTGTTACTGCCCAGGGTCAGGTTCTGGGTACCGCTTGACAGCTGCACCTTGAAGTCGTTGAAACCTGCACCGCTCATTTCTATTCCGGTAGTTTTGGAGCTTCCGACGTAGAGCACATTATAGGAACTGGTGCCGGTAAACAAACCGCCACTGGTGCTGATGGAGCCATCTTCCACCTTGATGTTGGAATTGCTGTTCAGCGTCAGGTTAGAGCCTGTGCCTAAGGACAGGCTGCCGGCTTTCAGGTGCAGGGTATCCATTACCGTTACCTGCGAGGCCAGATTGAGACTTGCCACAGAGGTCACAAAACGATAGATGGTGGCCGTGCCGCTGAAGCCCATGCTACCACCGGCTCCAAGCTCCAGATAGCGTAAATTGAGAGAGCCGTTTCCCGATAAGGAGGAAAGCGATGTCACCGTGAGGCTGTTGGTGGTGCCGCTGTTCAAAGACCCGTCCACGGTTAAGGATGATAAAAGGCCGGAAAACTGAACGTTCTGATCCATGGTTACCGTTATGCCGGAAGGAATCACGACATTGTCCAGAGTGATGTTGTTGCCCGGTGTGCCGCCACTCCAGGTGGAAGCGCTTGACCAGTTACCTGAAACGGTAGCGGTGATCGTTGCTGCATAGGATGCTGCGGAGCACATCATCAGTGCCGCAGCCATGCAGAGAGATTTAAGAGTAGATTTTTTTTTCATGGTTTGAGAATTGGTGTGAAACATTGTTATAAGATGACCCTCTTACAAGAATGTCATGCCAGCTCTCCTCCTGTCTGAAAGGCCTTATTTTACAGGGAACTCCGAAAGACTTGTTAAAATCACATTGGGATTTATTTCTACACCTTCCTCCTCACAACCTCAACAACCGGTGCTTTGCTATCCGACCGAATGGTAAAATTCCAGCAGCTCGACCGCCTGCCGGGCTTCCTTCACGTCGTGCACGCGGATGATCTTTGCCCCGTTATTCAGCGCCAGCGTATTGAGCACCGTGGTTCCGGTAAGGGCCGTTACCGGCGATGTATGCAGCACCTTATTCACCATGGCTTTCCGGGAAATCCCCGACAAAACGGGATAGCCGAGGTCGGTGATGGCTTTCAGGTGTTTCAGCAACAGGTAATTGTGCTCCAGTGATTTTCCAAAACCGAAGCCGGGATCCGTGATGAGCTTATGAATGCCGAGGCGCTCGCACACCTCTATTTTTTCACGAAAAAAATTTCCCACCTCAGTCACCACATCCGTGTAATGCGGATGGTGCTGCATGGTTTGCGGGGTTCCCTGCATGTGCATCAGAACATATACGACCTGGCTCTTCGCCACCAGGGGCAGCATCTCCGGGTCCAGGTTTCCGCCCGAAATATCGTTGATGATGTCGGCGCCCGAGTTAATGGCAAAGTCCGCGACTTCCGCCCTGTAGGTATCTACCGAAATAAAGACGTGCGGGAAATGTGTGCGCAATTCGCGCAGAGGCTCTTTCAGGCGTTCGATCTCTCCGGCAGCGCTCACCTCCACAGCTCCCGGGCGCGAGGAGGCAGCGCCGAGGTCCAGGATGGTGGCTCCTTCCCGGATCTTCATCTCGGCATCCTGGAGCACATCCGCCACCGAAGAAAACTTGCCCCCATCGTAAAAGCTGTCGGGTGTCAGGTTAATCACCGCCATCACCTGTGCCTTGTCAAAGCTCAATTGTTTGCCGTTTGTTAAATAAGATTCGTACATGTTTATATAGTTTATATAAATTAGCGCAGCTAAAGATATGAACAATACATCTCAACAATACGACGCGGCTATCAATTTGTGCAAAGATCTTTTCCTGAAAAAAATGAAGGACTACGGCACGGCCTGGCGCAACCTCCGCCCTACCTCCCTCACCGACCAGATCTTTATCAAGGCGCAGCGCATCAAAAGCATCGAGGAAAAAGGAACACAAAAAGTGGGCGACGATATTAAGGGCGAGTATATTGGCATCATTAACTACTGCATCATTTCCCTGATCCAGCTCGAGCTGAAGGACGATCCGCGGATGGAGCTTCCCTTTGCAGAGGTGGAAACGCTTTATACCAAATATGCTGGGCAGACCAAGCAGCTCATGGAGGATAAGAACCACGACTATGGTGAGGCCTGGAGGGACATGCGCCTGAGCTCGCTCACCGACCTGATCCTGATGAAGATTTTCCGCGTGAAGCAGATCGAGGACAATAAAGGGAAGACGCTCGCCAGCGAAGGCGTGGATGCCAACTATATGGACATGCTCAACTATGCAGTGTTTGCTCTCATCCGGCTTCAGAACTGATCTGTGCGCAACCCCCAGGTTTCCACGGCTTCATCTGTAGAAATAATTCCACAAGTCTTTCGAAACAGCCGCTGCCCTAGCCACGCAGACCCCGAAGCACAATCTCATCTTCAGTGCGCATGCCTGTGGTAAGCAACGAGCAGGACGATGGCAGCGATGTGCCAGTATACGCTCAACTACAGGCCGCTCCTGATCTACCGCAACAACAAACCTGTCAGCCGGCTGGCCTGGCTATAGCCTGAAAAAGCAATCCTGCGGCAAAAAACCGGTATTTAACGCTGGGCGGCTGCTCCCTGATCACAGGTAATTTTTTTACAGACTGGCTCCTCCGGGCCTTCTGTATTTCCTAATCCCAGGGATGGATCATTTGAGGTGACGAGGGATAATCCGGTCCGGATGGTGAAAGCCGATGATGTGCCCGGACATGAGTAGCTGTAGGGCAAAACAGCCAGAAGCACGACAGGCTCCATGACTACGAAAGGCTGTATTTTATTGTCGTAACAAGCAGGGATCAGCAAAAAATTATCAGGCTGATCCTGAAATAAATCCTTGCTGCATGGCTCAGCATGATCTGATTTATTTCGTTTCTTTGGCATGAAAATTTATTTACCTATCTCAAAACCTTAATTCTTATGAAACCTATGATCAACTTAAAAACAGTGCTAGGGATAACACTGCTTTTTTTCACCCTGATCAGCTTCGATGCTGTATCGCAATCCGGACGGGAGTTCTACCACACTCCATACAATAGCCGTAACAGCGGCTCCTATGGCAAAGGAGATCATTTATTATCCTTGGGCTATGGTGTTCCTAACTGGCTCTATACCGGATACGGTGTTGCAGGAAGGGCATTATACACCGGCCGTACACGTCATATCGGTATCGGGCCTCTGATGTTGAAATATGAATTTCCGATCCGCGACGAAGTGGGATTGGGTTTCATTTTGCAGGGCGCTACCAAAAGCTGGAGGTATGACAGCGGGCCACGCACGTACCGCGACAGGGCCTGGGGAACCGGTGCCGCCTTTATGGGCTACTACCACTTCAACAAGCTGATCCCGGTAGAAAAACTCGATGTATATGCAGGCGTGGGTATTAACTTTACCTATCAGCAACTTACAAGAGATCGTGCTTACCGAGACTACTATTACGACTACTATGGCTACTATTACTATGAATCGGAAACGCAAAGTGATTTTGATGTAAGGCCATGCGGCGTGGTGGGTGCCAGGTATTATGTGGCTCCTAAATTCGCCTTCGCCCTGGAAGCCGGTTACACAACCTTCAGCTCGCTGAACCTGGGAGTGACATTCAGACTGTAAAGACCGGTAAAACGTTTTATTAATTTATAAAAAAGCCCTGCAGATATCTGTAGGGCATTTTTATGTAAGGAGATGAGGCTGTTTATTAATTGGCAGGAGCTGCGGCCGGTTGGCCGGCCGGAACCGGTGCCGGCTGGGCAACAGGAACCGGAGCTGCAGTTCTTTTTTCAAATACAAAGATCCGGTACTGTGATTTTGGTGGATTGTTCACCATATCGATATCCGGCGCCCACACGTAGTTGGTGGTGTTGTCGTACATATCGGCATAGCCGATCAGGTTGTATTTTTCGGCGCTGAACTTATCGAACCACGGGAAGATCAGGTTTTTCACATTAGGGTTGGCGCACCAGGAAATGGCGTGCGAATAGAACACCAGGAAACGGGGCTCCGCTTTTTCCACATCGTGGATAAACTCATTCTGCCACTCTTCCGCTTTCTTGATATTAAATTCCAGCAGAGAGCCGGAGCCGGCAAACCTCGAAGGTGAGATCTTATTGGTATAAAAATACATCTGGATCTCGTTCCCGAACACGGCGATCTTATCTTCCGGCTTGAGCATGGTGTTGAGCTTATCGGCAATCACCTTCGATTCCGGGAAAGGATTGAGGCCGTATACCTGCCTCAGGAGCTGGGTGGAATTGCTGTTGAAATAATATTTCTTAAGGGCATTGAGGTTGGCGACAGAGCCGATGATGAGCACGACCAGGGCGATGTGCCTGGAGAAGGCCTTAAAGCCGAACCTTACCCGAAGGATCTCTTCGAGCGCATAAAAGAAAGAGCCGGCGCCTATGCACACCGATGGCACCCATTGCAGGAAGTAATGGCCGTAGTAGTGGTTGCCCGGCATCACGGTAAAGAAACCGAAGAGGTGAAAGCCGATCACCGAGATCTTGATCCAGGGCTTCACGCTGGTAAACAGCAGGGCTATCGGGCCGATGAACGACAAGATCCAGATAAACTTATAGCTGCCGTAGATGGAAGGCCAGTAGGCTTTCAGATAGTCGATGCCCTGGTCGAAGGTGATGACGGAGGTATACTCTTTCCGGATATCGAAAAACCAGTAGTTGAAGTCTTCCCAGCCTCCGCGTTTCCATACAATGAACAAATCGATGGCTACAGGAATGATCACCGCCAGGATAAAATAAACCGCCGAAAGGATCATCGTTTTCCATTGCCTGTCTTTCTCAAAGAACTGTTTTCCCACCAGGATAAAGCCGGCAAACAGTCCCATAAAAAACGAGGTTTGCTTGACCTCAAAGGCCAGGGAAAAGAAAAAGCCGGAGAGGATGACCATCAGCATGGACTTGTGATCGAAGAAGCGGAGCAGGAAATAGATGCCTGTCAGCAGGAACAGAGCCACGATGTGCTCCGACTGAATGGTAAAGCCCGAGATGGCCAGGTTCATGGACAACAGCGCCCAGCACAGCGCGCAGGCGATCGCAGCCATATTGCTCAGCATCCTGCGGCCAATCAGAAAGATCAGCAGGGCGCTGATCATGTTGAGAATGATAAAGCCCAGGTGCAGCGATTTCAGCGTATAGCCGAAGATCGCCACCATGAGCGCATAGCTGTAGAACACACCCGGCAACCTCTGCGAGCCGATGTCCTTGAAAGGGATGGCGCCATCGAGGATGATTCTTCCGCAATAGGCATAGGAGCCTTCATCGCGCTCGAAAGGGGTGTTCAAAAAATTAGCCCGGATATAGGCGATCAGGCAAATGATCACTCCCAGGCCTATGAGGTAAGGGTAATCGTCTTTGCTGAATCCAAGGTATTTTTTTGCCGGCTCTGCCGGCTTGCCAGCGGCTGGTTTGTTTGCTGCCATAGGTGATATCGCTTGTCTTGAAATAAGGTACTAATATAACGAAATGATTTGAAACGGTTAAGGCACCACAAAGAATTCCTGCGGCTCTTTCCCTCACCTTTCCAAAATAAAAAAGCAGGGCTGTTGACCCTGCTTTAACATGCTTTTATCTTTTTGTTAGTTCGGTTGCTGAGCCGGTGCTGCCGGTTTCGCTACAGGCTGCTGAGCCGGTGCTGCTGGCTGCACGCCTCCTAACTCCTGTAATTTTTCCTGTGTTACCGAGGTGGTGGTATCCGCGTCGCTGCTGGCTCCTTTTTTAGGTGTGGAGAGCAGGCTCATCACTAATAAAAGGATCGCCAGGGTCCAGGTTGTTTTTTCAATGAAATCCGTACCGCGGCGTGCGCCCATGATCTGGTTAGCGGCCGTAAAGTTACTGGAGATCCCTCCGCCTTTGGAGTTCTGGATCAATACAACCAGGATCAGTAATACACAGACAATGATAATAGCGACAGTTAAAAAAGCTTGCATAATGTTATGTTGTTTTTATTTTTTTAATTTTTCGATGAGGGATGCAAAGTAAACACTTTTTTGTGGAAATTTCAAACTTAATATTTCATAAGCACGAATTGCCTTGGAAATATTTCCCTGGAGGGCATAAATTTTGGCCAGGGTCTCCGTGACCAGGTGCTCATTTTCGAGCAGGCTTTGCTTGGCATCCGTGGCCGGCGTAAAGAATTTGTTGCTTCCCAGCTTGATCCGGCCGGGATCGGACTCGATGATCTTATCGATAATATTCTTGTTCTGCTCGATATTCGACGGCTTTTTCTCCGTTTTCGGCTGCTTTTCCTCTTTTGGAAGGCTTTTTTCGGGCGTTTCAGGCAATTTTGCCTCCGTTTTGGAGATCGTGCCTGCTTCGGCCTTCACCCGGTTGAGCCAGTCGGTGAAGGATAAAGGCTTCGGCGCCTCCTCTTTCTCCAGCTCCGGGGTCCTGATCAGCTCGGTTTCCACGTAGGACTGGATGATGCCCCGGCTGATCTCCTGGCCAATGCTCCGGTTCAGCTGCTCCTCTTCCGTAAGCTCTGCCGGCGCTTCGGTTTCATTTTCAATATTTTGCAGAATGGCGATCTCCTCCTGGCTGGCCGCCTCCTTGCCCGTCACCTGCTCCTCTCCGAGCGGCGCCTCTGTCTTCTGCTCCCTGAGCGGCTCTTCCTGCACCTGGGCTTTCTCCTCTTTTTCCGG
>Ga0233425_10004532_pt1 | contig 23171 bp, 20 predicted proteins | sample Watercolumn_Towu_2_FD_181712 | JGI IMG/M metagenome (GOLD analysis project Ga0233425, IMG submission 181712) | Freshwater microbial communities from Lake Towuti, South Sulawesi, Indonesia - Watercolumn_Towuti2014_140_MG | ecosystem: Environmental > Aquatic > Freshwater > Lake | place... | reverse complement strand
GCGGCAAGGCGGGAAGCGGTTCGACCAGCCGGTGGTCGATTACTTGATGCGCGAGAAGTTCAACTACTTCGACATGAACGAAGTCCAACTCCGCGATTTCCAGAAGCAGAAGTTGCCTTACGACGAGTACATGAAGCAGTACTTCATCGGCCACTACAACCCTCGGGGAAATCACTTCTTCGCTTATGCGATCAAAGACACGGTGGTCCCGTGGCTCGACCCGAAGCCGATCACCTACCAAAATCCCGACCCGGCAGCGGTCGATTTCCGCGGTTACCTGCCGGACGCCCGCTAGTACTACAGCGCCCGATTCCCTGACCTGTTTCGTAGCGATCGTCGTTCTCGTTCGCGCCGCGCGATGTGGCCCATTTTGGCGAGGATGTTGCGTTTCTGGAGATGCTGAGGCCAGCGGAGGATTTCTCTTTCGTTCAAGCGTCGAAGATCGTGATCCAGCGGCGGATTTCGTACTCGCTTCCGCTACCTGCGGAAACTCACGGACGAAAGCAAAAACGTTGAGTCGCAGTGAGGACCACTCAAATTCTTTATTGAAGTAGCAATAAACCAAACCTACCAAAATCTCGGTCCGAAACTCTCTGAATCTCTGTTTAACAGACCCCAACGGGTTAACAACCCGGTTGGTTTCGGACCACGAATGCAACCGCTGTCGGATCACCCGCCGTTATAGTTCAGCAGAAAGGCCCGATAGGCCGGCGGCCAAGCGGGCCCGAGCCAGCGGTCAAGCAGCGCGAACGCCTCCGGCCCCAGTCCGGGCCGGGACCTGCCGGGGTAGTCCACGAACCGCACCCCGGCGCAGCAGACCCCGACCGGCGGGCGGCTGACGCGTGCAACCCAGACCGGGTCCAGCCCGTCGGCGAGTTCGGACAGACGGTCGTGAGCGGTGTTCGGCACACCGGCCGCGGGCTGAAAGACCCCCACCTCCGCGCGAAGATACCGGCCCCGCGGGTCGGATCGTTCCTCCAACCAATCGGCATACGCCAACCTGACGACCTCGTCCGCCGGCGCACCGAGAATTGCTGCCAGGAATTTGTCTTCCACAATCCTCTCGCGCCGCCGAACGCTCCGGTTCAGCGGCGGGCCGCGCAGCGGACCGTCCGCTGCAACCGGTTGTTAGCCGTCCAGGCTTCCCACGCTGAGTTGGTTCGCGAGTCTCCGCACATAGTCTGGATGTCCAGGGTTGCGTGTCTCAAGAACCTGCTGGGAGAGCAAGGCCCGCGCTTCGTCTTTTCTACCATGTTCGGCCAAGATGATGGCCATCACGATCCGCGGCGGACCGCCAGCGCCCATGTTCTCGGATCGATCTCGCCACTCAGCCAGAATCTTGTCCCGGGTTGAATAGCGATCGAGGAACGGGAGCCCCGCCTGTTCAAGGCGGCGCCGAACTTCCTCGATCACTGCATCTTCAGCCCGCGCCTGCCACCAGATGTCCCGTTCTTCTCCGGAGGCTTCACCGAGACGCGCACGCACGCAGCAGTGGTACTCCTGAACCCAGGACTTCGCCTCGCCGCCGCCATGATGCTTGGCGACCTCCGGAACGTAGACGCCGAGATTCACGGTGAAGAGTCCATGCAGGTTCTCCCGGAGACCTCGGATGTAAATAGTGCCCGGAGGATCGGACGCACCCATCTGAATGCTGATGACCTGGGTCAGGCCGTCTTCCGTGACACGGTTGAATGTTCGCCCACGAACTTTGAAGCCTTCGGCCTTCAACACCGGGCGCAGGGCGCTTTGGATCTCGTCGACTGCCTCTGCGTATGTCGATCTCGGCATTGCGCACAATCGGGACGGCTAACTTGTAATTTTGCCGCCGAGGAAGCGCCGTCGTAATTAGTTACGATGGCGACTCCGGCGGGATAAGACGCAGTCGAAACGCCGATAAATCTAGGGCCGAAGTATCGGCAAGTCAATCATTTGCGGCCAGCCATCCCGTTTAACCCTGCGGCATTATTCGAGCGGCATAATCCCCAGGCCGTGGGTCCCGCGAGCTCCCTCGAACGGGGAGACCGTTTTATTTCTACGTTTTCCGGCGGAATGACCCGCACCAGCTAACCCACGTCGTTAGCAATGAAAGTCCTTGTAAACTAATAAGTTGCGACGGGCGAGCAAGCCGGGACGATGCCCGGTGCGGGTGCTCAAGTTTCAGACCGACGACCGGCTGCCGTCGCCAGGCACGGTCATCACCCGCAAGTACAAGGGCGAGGTGCTGCAGGTGAAGATGCGGCCTGACGGGTTCGAGTACGAGGGCATGGTCTACACCTCGCTCAGCGCCGTGGCGAAGCAGATCACCGGGTCGCACTGCAACGGCTTCCTGTTCTTCCGCCTCGCCGGCAAAGGGGGTGACGCATGAAGAGAAAAGGAAGCAACGCGCAAGGAGTGGGCGACGCGGAAGGGGCCGAGGAAGTGCGGCAAGCCAAGCGAAAACTGTCGCGGCACGGACGCCGCGAAATCCTCGACAAGATGTCGGTTCAACGCGGGCGGCGCGCGGCCCGTGCTCAGCCGGGCGCCACCAAATCCCCGCGGAACCAAAGGCAATCTAGCTGGCTAAACACGTACTCGCAACTTGGCAAAGTGGCGCGCCGGGCCCCGGCGCGGGAAGTGCGATCGATGGTGCGATGAAAATCGCTTGTGATGCTCACGCCCGGGACGGGCGCGCCACTCTTCCACGGCCCGGTCCTGTGGTGGCCGCCACCCAATCGTCGACGCATTCGGGCTCGGACCGTGCCACATCTCTTCGTTTCGAGTCGCGGAGCGACATCGGCTACATTCCGAGTCGCGGAGCGACATCGGCTACGCTCCGAGTCGCGGAGCGACATCGGCTACGTTCCGAGTCGCGGAGTGACATCGGCTACATTCCGAGTCGCGGAGCGACATCGGCTACGTTCCGAGTCGCGGAGTGACATCGGCTACATTCCGAGTCGCGGAGCGACATCGGCTACTCATTCAGAAATCCTCGAGCGGTTCCCCGTCGCTGGCCTGGACCAGGCGGCGGAGAATCTTCGAGTTGAGCGTCTTCAGCAGGTAGCGGACGCTGCCATCGCACAGCGCGACGCTCCAGCCGTCGGTTTCGTCGGGCATCAGGCCGGCCGCGGGCTGTTGGGCGTCGAACTCCCAGTCGGCCGGCTGGGTCCACACGACCGCTCGGCTGGACCCGTGTTCGACACCTTCAAGTATCGATTTACTCTCTCTAGCACGTTCCCCTGGACAACCGTCGTCAGCAACTTCGACCCGCTGGATTGGCTGGCGAACGCCCTTCGGCCCCTATGGTGACACCATGAAACTCGCCGCGCTGTGCTGCACCTATCTCCGCCCCGAGGGACTCGGTCAATTGATCGAGTGCTTTCGTCGCCAGGACTACCCGCACGAGGTGCGGGAGCTGGTGATCCTTGACGACGCTGGGCAGTACGACAATCAGTCTGGCGACGGCTGGCGGCTGGTGTCGATTCCGAGCCGGTTCCGTTCATTGGGCGAAAAGCGAAATGCGTGCGCGGCGCTGGCGTCGCCCGACGTCGAGGGGTTTCTAGTCGCGGATGACGACGACATCTATTTCCCGCACTGGTTTCGCACGCACGCCGCAGCACTCAAGCGAGCTGACTGGTCGCATCCGGGACTGGTGTTGGTGGAACACGGCGACGGCTTGCGGGAGTGCGACACAGGCGGCCTCTACCACGGCGGCTGGGCCTTCCGCCGTGATGCGTTCTACCGGGTCCGTGGCTACGGTCCCCACAACAATGGCGAGGACCAGGAATTGGCCGACCGCCTTGTCGCCTCGGGCGCAACCCAATGCGATCCGTGCGAGTTCGCGCCGCCGTTTTACATCTACAGATTTGACAACGGCAGTTACCACCTGAGCTACATGGACGATAGCGGCTATTGGGAACTCCGCGTCCGTGAGGCTCAGACCAAAGCGACGATCTCTGTCAATTGGTCGCGGGAATGGGACAAACTGCCGGTGCTGAGGCGTTTTTCGTTTGCGCCGCACGTCAACCCGATGGATGACAGAATGCCCGTGGAGCTTATCGGCCCAGTCGGTGCTCCCGGCGGCAACGGTCCATCCAACGGGATGTACGCCTTGCAGAAAGAACTGCGGCGGCGCATCGCCGATGGACTTGATTGGCTCTCGATTAAGTCGCTGCCGGCCAGCAAAGGGGCGCTGCCTTGGTTTTGGCACTGGGACGACCGCCGTTATGCGATGTGGTGGGACGCGGAGGGTCAGCCATTCGTGCAGGGGCCGAACCTGCTGTTCACGCACTCGGGATCGCCCCGCATCGACCGCGAGGAGTGCGCGCTGCTCGACGCCGCAAATTGCCGGGCGATGTTCTGCCACAGCGAGTGGTATCGCGACCTGATCGCCAAGCACCGCGGGCCCGCCAACAAGTCGCCAATCATCCTCTGGCCTTACCCCATCGATCCCTGGCCGGGCGAACCGCTGCCCGATGAATTCGACCTGTTGATCTATGCCAAGAACGGACATCGGCCCCAGCTTCTTGAACACTTGGCCGAGCTTTTCCCACGTCACATCCAAATCCACTACGGCCGGTACCGCCGCGAAGAACTTTTCGAGGCGGCCCGTCGCTCGCGGGCGTGCGCCTACCTGGCCGATGACGACCACGGCCCCCTCGCGCTCCAGGAGATTCTGCTCGCCGGCTGCCCGACCGTTGGCGTCCGCACGGGGGCCTCGTTCGTGCGGCATGGCGTGACCGGCTACGTCGTCGAACGGCTGCCGCCTGGTCGAGAATGCGTTGCGAACGATGTCGACGCCGTCCAACTCGGCCTGTATTTGGACTCAGTCCACCAGGCACTGTCGCTTGATCGAGTTGAAGTTCGGAGCGCCGCCGCAGCGATCTTCTCGACAGCTCTAGTCGTGGATCGGATGTTTGACGGGCTCGACGAGCGGCGAAGAATTGCTCGCTGAGTGACGCAGCTCCAGGGTTTGGCGCTAGCGCCGCTTCTTGTCAATTGACGGCACTTGGGACTGGGCGATAATTTGGTGACGAGTTCCTCGACGCGACGCGCCCTGATTGTCCAGCACTTGTTTCGGAACGGCGGCGACAAGTCCCGCCGACTTCGATTAAGCTTGCGATAATCGTCTGCCGGAACATAGTCCCGGGCGGATGTTCACTCCTTGGCTGGAGGCACACTTGTGTACAGACTAACACGTCGTGCATTTCTCAATTCCACCATGCTGGCCCTGGGCGGCGGAGAGGTCCTGACGAACCTGGAGAACGCTTGGACGGCGGAATCGCCTCGGTCTAGACTCCCCGTCACGGCGTTGATTACGGCTTATTACAACGTCAGTCACGCGGACGTGATTGTGTCGAAGATCCTGGAAGGATATCAGCGCAATGGGAAAGATCCCGGCCCCGGCTTGCAGCTTGTATCGATGTATGTCGATCAGCCGCAGCATGTCCACGACATCAGTCGAGCGCTTGCCGAAAAACATGGAGTCCGGTTCTGCAAGTCGGTCGATGAAGCGATCACTTTGGGCACACAGAAAGTACAAGTCGCAGGAGTGCTGGGTATCGGCGAACATGGAGACTATCCGCGCGTGAAAGAGACACGGCAGAAGATGTACCCGCGGCGAAGGTTCTTTGACGAAACGGTAGCCGCCTTTCGACGCTGCGATCAAGTAGTTCCTTATTTCAACGACAAGCATCTCTCCTATTGCTGGGAGGATGCTGAGGCAATGGTCAGGACCGCGGGCGAGTTGAAGTTCCCGTTGCTGGCTGGTTCGTCATTGCCGCTGACATGGCGGTTTCCCGAACTCGAGTTGCCGCCAGACTGCGACATCGAATCCGCGCTGACGATCGGCTACGGTCCACTTGAAGACTATGGATTCCATGCGCTGGAGGCCCATCAGTGCATGATCGAAAGGCGGCGCGGTGGAGAAACGGGGGTGCGATCAGTCCGTGTCGCCGTCAAGGATCAGATTCGCAAGACCGAGCGCGAGGGACTTTGGTCTTCGGAACTCTTTGCCGCAGCACGTCGAACCATGCCCGGAGCGCCGGAAGACGCTGCCGATTGGGATCCACTCCAGGCGGAATACGATGACGACTTGAATCAGCCAGCCGCCTACCTGCTGGAACACGAGGATGGCCTGAGGTCCGCCGTGATCATGACGACCGGCTGGTCCGGAGGCTTCGCCTTTGCTTGCAAATTGAAGGGAGAGGACCGGCCCAGAGCCTGCTGGTTCAAGCTCCAGGATTGGGGACCGTTCGGGCATTTCTCGTATCTGCTGGAGGCGTTTGAAGCGACCATTCGTTCGGGAAAAACGCAGTATCCCGTCGAACGCACACTGCTTACGACGGGAATTCTGGACCGGTGTATGCATGCTCTCGCAGCGGGTGGCGGCCACGCGCAGACTCCGGAGCTGACGGTTCGCTACTCGGGCGCGGATTGGCCTTTCGCAAACCATCCCCTATCAAAACTAAGGCTGCCTCACGAATGAATCGATTGGCGCCTCGGGTTGAGTATCGCAAAGGCTCCGAAGCGACTGCGGCAGCCGTCGGTGGAAGGGTGAGGCCACGTTCTCTACTCGGCTTTTAGACTTCCACGACGTCATTGCGACAGGTATAATCCAAGTTTCGCCGGTCGATGTCCTTCCGATGAGGATTGCAGTGCTTCGGTTACGACGGATTTCAGTGAAACTGCATGAAGCCATGCTCTTTCCATGGCTGGTGATGCTGTTCCTGCGCGCGAGTGTCGCCGATGAACTGCCTCCTCTCTGCGAGCGCATCGATCAGGTCGTGGCGTCATGCAACCAAAGTCCCGAAATCCCCCTGGCGGACGATTTGGAGTTCCTGCGGCGTGTCTACCTCGACTTGGTTGGACGTGGGCCAACCATCGAAGAAATCAACACCTTCCGGCAGCAGGTGAACGAGCGCCCCGGCGAGTCGCGAATGATCCGTCGAGAGGTGATTGACGATTTGCTGGAGCGCGATGAGTTCTCGCGGCAATACGCCCGGGTTCTGGATGTGATGTTTACGGAGCGGCGGGAGGAGAAGATCGGTGTGCTGGAATTTCGCGAGTTCATTCGACAATGGTTGGCGGATAAGAAGCCACTAAATGAACTCTGCCTGGAGGTCCTAGCGGCTGACGGTACGGGCGAGAAATGGCGACCCGCCGCCAGCTTCTTTCTCAATCGGGACGCGGAACCGAACCTGATGACCCGCGATGTCGGGCGGATTTTCTTCGGGCGCGATGTGCAGTGTGCGCAGTGTCACGATCATCCGCTGGTGGCGGACTACGAGCAGTCTGAGTACTTCGGCATCCTGTCGTTTGTCAATCGAACGTATCTGTTCACGGATGAAACGCGGGGGAAGATGCCGCTGCTCGGCGAGAAGGCGGATGGCCAACTCGAATTTGCTTCGGTCTTTCATCCTGATCGTGGTAAGTCGCCTGCTCAGCCGGTTTTGCCATTGGACATGGCAATGGATGCAGAGCCGATGGTCGCTAGCGATGTCGATGCGTATATCGTTCCGCCGGAGAAAGACCGACGGGCGGTGCCGCGCTATAGCCGCCGGCAACAGTTGGCAGTTCTCGCGACGCATCCGGAGAACCAGTCGTTCAATCGCAATCTGGCCAATCGGCTGTGGGCCAACCTAATGGGGACCGGCGTCGTCCACCCGGTCGATATGCACCATGCTGGTAATCCGCCAGCTTCCGCGGCCCTATTGCGGCTCCTGGCCGACGAGTTGGTCGCGTGCCGTTACGACTTGCGTGAGATGCTGCGTCAAATCACCCGGTCGAAGACCTATCAGCGGTCACTCATCGCCCCGCAATTGGATTCTTGGGAAGGCCCAATTGGCGGCATCCCTGCGCTGGAGACGCAACTGGAAGAGTTCGACCGTCAACTTGCGGAATTGAAATCGCGTCAGAACCCACTGGAAGAAGAACTGAAGGAAGCTACATCCGCGCTGAACAAAGCTCAGGTTTCGGTGAATCGCATCCAACTGCAAGTCGACGAAGAGCGAGTAATTCTGCATAAGCTCGCTGAGGGGCGTGACGCGCAAGCCAAGAAGTTGGCGGAGAAGCAGATCCAGAAGAAGACTTCTCAGGAGCTTGTCGCATCGCTCACCGGGGCTCTCGCCGAGTCAGAGAAAATCGTCTCGCTCCGACCCGAGGATCAAGAGTTGACCGCCGCCAGAGATCTCCTGAAGTCTCGGTTAGCAAAAGCGACTGAAGCCGCGACCGCCCTGGACAGCACAATCAATGAGATCCAAGAGGAATTGACGGGAGCGGGGCGCCGCTTCAATGATCAGCAAGGGCGGATTCTCGGGTTGACCAATCGTCGTTTGGCCCTCGCTGAGTTCGTGGTTGAGGCGCGTGGCGTGCTGCGCCGAGTACGACAGCGCCAGCAGGCACTGCTCGATCAGCAATCTGACTGCGAGCAACACAAACGCAGAATTGCGATTCTCAAGAACTGGCTGGCCCAGCGCGAGCAGGTCCGACAGTCGGACGCTGCTGGCCAGAACGAACAGGCCACCGTGCAGAAGCAGCAACTCGGTTTACTTCAGGCGGAACTGCTGGAAACGTGGCGACGCAGCTACGCCTTTCGCAGTGTGCGCGGCCTTTCGCCGGAACAATTCACAGGGGCTACCTACACCGCGCTGGAAATGTACCGGCCCGCTCGCGCGAAAGCCTTGGGCGACTGGGAGTCCACCCATCAAGCGAATCCTGCCGAACGCGATGATGTGCAAAAGCGGCAACAGTTTGTCAGCGCAGCTTTGGCAGTTAATATGTGGGATACCGTCGAGGATCTGATCGTCGAGCGATTCTCTGCTCCGGCCGGCGCACCTCAGGACGGATTCTTCGCGACTGTCGATCAGGCGCTCGCCATTCAGAATGATCCCACCTACCAGAATTGGCTGAAACCCGCTTCAGGCAATCTGGTCGAACGGTTGATCGCCGTGGAAGATCCCAGCCAATTTGCGGAACAACTCTTTTTGTGCACCGTCTGCCGGCTCCCCGATGAGGAAGAGCAAAAGATGGTTCGTGAGATGCTCAGCCATCACGCCGAAGAACGAGGCAGTCTCGTACAGGAGTTGGTGTGGAGTGTGCTGGCCTCTGGTGAGTTCCGATTCATTCCTTGAGCCTTCGGCAACACGAATCAATCAACAGGTTCTTGCGCATGCTTCCACCGACGACTCCCTGCGGCTCGAATCAACATGTGATCGGACGTCGCCAGTTCCTGGGGGACTTGTGGACCGGGCTGGGTGTCACTGCGGGAGCCGGATTGTTCGCGCATGAGCTTGGCGCCAGTGAAGTCGCTCGACAAGGGAAGTCCGTCGTCGTCGTGTTTCTGGATGGGGGCATCAGCCAGTTCGAGTCGTGGGATCCCAAATCGGATCTCGACACCGGTGGACCGTTTAAGGCGATTCCGACCTCTGTTCCCGGCATTCACATTTCGGAACTATTCCCGCACACCGCTCGACAGATGCACCGGATGGCGCTGGTCCGCAGTATGAGTACGGGACTGGATGACCACGGACTGGCCAAAAACCTGGTTCGCTCGGGCAGAACGACGCGCACAGCGACGGAGTATCCCGAACTAGGGGCCGTGGTCGCCAAGGGGCTGGAGCGGCCAGATTATCCCTTGCCGGGTTACATTCGCACGATGGAATCCGGAGTCGGCGGACGCGGTAGGGATTCTGCCTACTTGGGACCGGCCTTTGCCAGCGTGTCGATCGGCGCGGAAGCAGGTGGAATCCGCAACAGCAAGCTTCCCGAGGGAATTACTCCGGCGAGTGATCAGCGTCGGCATGATTTACGGCGTTTTCTCAATGAACGTCACCGTCGTCGAATTGAGGCGCCAGAGGTCGACGCCTACTCACAGAGTTTCACGCAGGCTCAGCGAATCATGGAACGCAGTGAGCTGTTCGACATTTCCCGTGAACCCGAAGCGGTGCAACAGAGTTACGGCAAAACCGAGTTCGGCAAGAAGCTATTACTCGCCCGCCGTCTGGTGGAGCAGGAAGTGCCGTTTGTGGAAGTGTCGCACGACGGCTGGGATTTCCACCACAACAACTTTGAATTTCATTTGCACTATGTGGCCGACATTGACCGCCCGTTCGCACACTTTCTGGAGGATCTTTCACAGCGGGGACTGCTCGAACGGACCTTGGTGATTGTGATGACCGAGTTTGGTCGAACCCCCAAAATCAATGCGGGGTATGGGCGGGACCACTATCCCAATGCGTGGTCGATCGCCATGGCTGGTTGCGGCATTCAGCATGGCGCCGTCATTGGCAAGACCGATGCGAAGGGGATCGAAGTAACTGATCGGAAGGTCGACCATCGCCATCTGTTCCACACTTACCTGCGAGCGGTCGGGATCGATTCCTCGGGGCATTTTCAGATCGCCGGCCGGTCATTTCCGATTGCCGACCCGGCGTTCGGCCCGATTGAGGAGTTGCTGGCATGAACCTGGATGACAACTCGCCCGCCCCGGCTCCCAAGACCTTTCGCCCTCAAGATGCGAAGCTGACTCACGACTGGCCACACTCGGCCAGGCTGCTCTGCTGCCGCGTCGACCCGCAGGGCAAATATGTCTTCGTGGGCGCCACCGACAACACGATCCAGCGCTGGGAAATCGCTAGCGGAAAACAAACGGCGCTGACCGCGCACGAAAACTGGGTCCGCACACTGGGCTTCTCCCCCGATGGTCAGGCAGTTTTTTCGGGGGCCTATGATGGTCGTATGATCTACTGGGAGGTCGCCGCTGAACGGCCGCAGCCGGTACGCTCGATTCAGGCCCATCAAGGCTGGCTGCGCGGGCTGGCTGTCAGTCATGACGGCCAGCGCGTCGCCACCTGCGGCAACGATAAACTGGTCAAAGTCTGGTCCGCTGCGGATGGACAGCTCATTCGTGAACTGCCGGGGCATCCGAATATTCCGTATTGCGTTAAGTTCGTCCCCGGCAATTATGACTTGGTTAGCGGCGACATCGTCGGCAACATTATTCAGTGGAAGGCGGAGGATGGTTCGAAGGTTCGACAGTTCGACCTGCACGAGATTTTCTCGCACATCGGCGACAAAGCCCCGTTCGGAGGCATAATCAACATGTCGTTCAGCCCCGAGGGTCGGCGGCTGACCGCTTGTGGATTGCACAAAGTGACCAATGCGCCGGCCGGCGACCGGCGAGCCGTGGCGGTGAGTTTCGACTGGAACACCGCCGAAAAACTCCCCAAGCAGGAATGCCTGAAGAAGGAACTCAACGCCACGATGTGGCGCGCCCTGTATCATCCCAGCGGCACGATGATCGGGATCGTCGAGAAGCAGATCGGCTTCTGGAGCCCAGGTGCGGAAGATGTATTCCACCTCGCCGAGACGCCCAGCGAAATTTTCGACTGCGATCTCCACCCCAACGGCATCGACCTCTTCACCGCCCACTTCGACGGCCACGTCCGCTGCCTGCGTTGTGCTGCCGGGTGACTAAGTAAGCGAACCGTTGTGCAATTCGGTTGTTTTGGACTATTTGGGCGTCATCCCTGAAACTTTCTGCGATACCCGCAGTCGTCGGGCGCATTGCCAGACTAATTCTTTTCCAAGCCACGTTTCCGTAACAATTCAGCCATCTTCGGCCGGTCCTTCTCGATCTGCTTCAGGTCGAGCTTCTGGTTGAGACCGATGCCGATGGCGGTGTAGAAGTCGGCCAGCCCCTGATTCCATTCCCCGGACACCACGTCAATCGGCGTCTCGCCGTTGTTGTTCTTCGCGTTCAGTGAGGCTCCTTTGTCCAACAGTAGCTTTACTACGTCCTCTCGGCACAGGAACGCGGCCACGTGAAGCGATGTGTTTCCATCGCTATTGCTGCCGGAGGGATCGGCCCCCAGTCCAAGTAGGTACTTCACGACATCGAGGTGACCACGGACGGCGGCGGTTGAAAGCGGAGTGGAACCGTCGGACAATCGGCGGTCGGCGGTGGCCTTGTCGGAGATCAGCCGCTTCACCGTCGCCAGGTCACCCGAGTTGAGCGCCGCCGGGATGCCGTCCCAAGGGGCGGTGCTGGTGCGGATCAGTTCCCGCTTTAACGCCTCGGCCGCCGTGGCGTTGGTCGCCACATGGAAAATGAACTCGTTGCTGAACAGCCCATCTGGCGCCTTCACTTGCAGGAGGTGCATTCCCGCTGGAGGCAACGCGGCCAAGGTAATGACGACTTTTTCGCGCTTGTCCCCCGGCTTTACACTCACCGTGCCCTCGACTCGCCGGCCGTCCACGAAGACGCGGGCGTCGTCGCCGAAGTGGCGCCCGCTTACGGTCATGCTCGTCAACTCGGGGTGCAGGATGGGAAAGTCTTGACGGCCGCGTTGCCGTTCGATCGGTCCGAGCGTCCAAAGCGCCGGCTGCGGCTGATCGACCGACGCCTTTGCCCCGTGCCGGGCGTTGATGGTGCCAACGAACTTCCCGTCAGCGGAGAGGGTGAGCAGTTGTTGACGGGTGAAGGCGCTACGGTCGCCTTTCTTGTCGATGTAACTTCCACCGTCGAACTGCAACGCCACCGCATTCGATGGCTCGGTGAGCAACACACCATCGCACTCTAGCACCACCGCGTTGTCGCTGGCCGCCTGCTCCAGTGCGGACAGAAGATCTGCCGTGAGCGGCTCGTTCGCCGTGGTCTTGTTCAGTGTGACCTGTCGGGCGAACGCCCCGGAGACGCCCGTGCTCATCTCCAGCACCATGTCCCAGACCTGGTCGAAACGGGTGCGGTATCCCCAGGAAAGTTGCCAGACGTTTTTCTCCGGCGCGCCCTGCTCGGCCATCGCCCGGTAGAAGTCGAAGTCGATGATGTTCAATCGGCCCTGCGGCAGGATGAGCCAGCGGTCCTGGGCGCCGCGCCACGTCGGTGCATCCATGCCGGTGCCGGGCGTGTTCGTGCTGACCAGGAACGGCATCCGGTGGCAACTGCCGCATACGTTTGGCGTGAATTGCTTCGGGTCGTGATCGCCGTCGATGTGGAATAGCCGGAAACCCGCCTTCGCACGATCCGAAAGTTCGTTCGTGTACGCGCGCTTTGGAGCTGGCGGGTAGGGCACACCCAGCAGGTACACGGCCATGTCGTCGCGTTCCTTCGCGGACAACTCGCCGAGTTTCCCTTCGTCGTTTTTGGCGGTGTCGCCGACCAGGTGCATGGTGGACGCCAGCCCGCCGTCGATCAGATGGCGTGTGCTCGTCGTCGGCACGCCCTGCTTGCTGTTCGGCTCAACCGACTTGCGGGTGCTGGCGGAGTGAATTCCGCCGTAAGGGTCTCCAGGGATGCCGTCCCAGTGATACGGTTCGGTGTCCCGCAGGCCGCGTGCCGGCATCGTGCTCCGCGGCATGATCTGGTTGCCGTCGGTCACAATCGGGGTGTCGAGTACCCAGAGCAGTTGGTCGGTGTGCCCGTCGGGGTGGCAACTGGCACACGAGAACGTGCCGGTGGTGGACGCCTTCGCGGTGTTGAAGGCAATCCGCCCGCGCTTGAACACTGGGTGCGTCGGGTCTTCCAGCGTGATGGTCGAGACGGCCTTCGGCGTTGCTTTGTCGGACAGGTCGACCAGCGTCACACTGTTGTCGAGCGCGTTCAGCACCCAGACGTTCTCGCCGTCCAGGGTGACGCCACGCGGCCCGGCCCCGACCTCAACGCGACCCAGCACAACGCCACTCTGGGCATCGACCGTGAACAATTTGTCCGACGCGGCGGCGGTGGCGATCAGCGTCGCATCATCTGCGCTGACTTGGATCGCGAACGGCGTCGCCAGCCCTTGCCCCTTTTCAGGTTGCAATGGCGGAAGCGGCTCAAGCTCCAAGAATATTGGCTTTTCGGTTTGAGTCTCCGCGACTTTGGTGATGCGGTTGAGGAACGCCCGGTTCTCCATCTCCTTCAGGCCGTGCTTCTTCGTCCCGCTGCGGCCGTTTACTTCGTTGCGGGCATCGGTCTGGGCGACGAACGCCGCGCCCTTCGAGTCCAACGCGAGGCCGTAGAGCAGCGTCCCGAGGCCATCCACGGTGGAGCTGAGTTTGTCGGTCGCAGTGTCGAACACGAACAGGTCGCGGTCGGGTACGTTCGGATGCTTAACGATGTCCACCACATGCCCGAGGGACAGCACGTTGTTGTTCTCGATCGAGTGGTTGTAGGCGTCGAAGGTGACGAGGTCACCATCGATCTTGTCCTTCGCCCCACCGGACAGTTGCGTCCGGTTGCCCGACTCGAACGCTGCGACGTACAGCTTGCCGTTCCGCACCGCGATGGCTCGTGGCTCCTGGGCTGGAATCGTCAACCGCTTCATGATCTTCCGACTCGCGACGTCGATCACTGCGATCTGATTTTCGGAGGAAAGCGCGACATAAGCTTTCTCGTTCGACGCGAAAGCGATGCCGACTGGTTCGTCGAACTTCGTCGACTTCGTATGCGGGTCGAATTCCTGCACCGTCGCGATCACATGCAGGTGCGTCGGGCTGGCAGGGTCGTTATCGATGACGCTGACCGAATCGGAGACGTGGTTCGCCACCCAGACCTCCCTGCCGTCCGGTCTCACCGCCACGCACACCGGGTCGACCCCAACGGGGATTCGCCTGACCACCTTCCGCGTCTTCGTGTCGATGACATCCACCGTGCTCGCCGGCGTGTTGGCCACGAACACCCGCCCGCCACACAACGCGATTGGATTGACTTGCGGGCTCTCCATCGACGGATGTCCGACCGCCTGGACCGGCGTCGGCGTGATCGGGTTGTCCGCTGCGACGCCCTGCGCGCTTTGGTGCATCACAACCTGGATCACAGACACGCCGAGAATCAGCGTCGCAGCCACGGCGGTGAATCGCATCGCAATCGAAGGGTTCATGGTTGTCATCCTTTGCATTCAGGCCTTGAGGTGTGGTTAGCGATCCGACCGCAGTTCCATCGATTCGACGACGAGGCCGTGGTCCATGTGCAGCGTCAGACACCAGCACTCGACGATCTCTAGTCCGACCGGCGACAGCGGGAACACCGGCTCGGTGGGTACGAATTCCGTACGCTGCACGATCCACTCGAACGGCGCATTCGCGGAAGTCACATTCACTGTCCGCTCCTGCAACACGTCGCGCGCGTCCGCCCGATTCGGCACGGCTACCATTACGTGCCGGAGGATGGCCGGTTCGTGCTGAATCAGCAGCCGCGTGAACCGCTCGTGTACGTTTTCACTTCCCATGCATCTAATCCGCGACTCAGAGCCAAAATTGGACACTAGTGCCGATAAAGTTTCGATACGAAGGACATGCCAAGCCCTCAACGACAGCGTTTCCCAGTGTGGTAATCAGCGACGGGAGCCCGTCCGAAAATTCTGTCGAGACTGGGACGGTTGCCGCCAAATGCTAAGTTGAAAATCAGTTCGGAACGCTGAATCCGAAGATCATCGAAACGGTCTCGAACTCGCCAAACCGCTGCGCAGCAAGGATTAACGACCAGAGCAAAAGAGAGTATTGTTACGAAGAGGGTTCCTTTCGGGGAGGAAGTCGGTCATACTGCTGTCCCAGAGAAATTTGATGGCATTTTTCTCCGTCGACTTGCCGTTGTATTACCGCTTGCCTAACAAGTTCTCTCGGATTCGCCAGTTGCGGAAACCGCGTAAACCGTGACTCAGTTCCTCGAAGAACATGGTCGAAAGTAAGAAGTGCGGATTTAAGGGCGGCGATTTCAATGTCGGCAAAGATCACTGGCGCCCCTCGGAAAAACGTGGTGCCTTCACTGGCGCGCACGGTTGACACCCCAAGATCCGGCGATTTTCCTAGCTGCTTCGCCAGATTACGGAGGGGCCGGGAATCCATCGCGACGGCTGCTCGTGGTAGCCCAGTCACCGTATCGCGCTCAGTAACTGCGAGGTTGCGACGCGTGACCGCCCCACCATCCAATACCAAACCAGGTTGTTCACCTGGCACGTCAATTTCCAGCCATCCCGGTTGATGTTCCGCTGACAGCACTGGCGCCAACACGTTCAATATGAGTGCGTACGGCGATTTCAGGGTTTGGTCCAAATACGCACCGCTGCGTTCATTAAACGAATCGGAAGTGACGACCCTCGAACGAATGCGCCCACCGAGCGAGCGGGGGATTGTGTGCTCTTGTGCCGCCGTGACGACGAACTGTACCTGCCAATGCAGCTGCAACTGCGGCGACAGTGGCGGAAGCGGCGGCTACACCGGCGGCGGATCGGGCAGCTGCACATGCACCTGCCATGCCACCTCTCACATCACGTTTGGTTGATCCTCAATGCTGACCATCGAACAACGTCGTGCGGCCCGCCGGAGTTTCGCCCAGCAGGTGCGTCGGGAGCAGGGGCGGCGACCGGTGGCCGTGGTTGATCTTTCTCTGCCCGCGTCCTTGGCCAAGCCCATTCGTGTGGCCATTGCCACGCCCGTGTTCTTTGTGGGCGGTGCGGAACAGTGGATCGCCACGCTTTGCCAGTGGCTCGACCCCGACCGGGCCACGGTTACCAAGGTTTTTGTGACGGCCCCGCACGCGATCAATGACGTGGCCGTCTCGTGGCTGCCACGCTGGGTCGAGGTCGTCGACACGCGGACCATTGAACAGGACGGCTCCTTCGATGTCCTTATTACCTGGGGATTCCCCGATCTGGTCGCACGGACGTCCCACCTGACGTGTCCGACCATCGACGTCCAGCACGGAGTATTCAAAACCGATACCTGGCAAAGCCCACTGATCGAGGCCGCCGTGCGTGCTCACGATGTACTCGGCACTCACATCGTGGGTGTGAACGAAGCGGTGCGGCAGAATTTTCCCGAGAATATTCGCAACGACGTGATCATTATTCCCAATGGGTCCGATCCGGGACGCGTCGCCCCGCTGATCGATCGCGACGAGCTGAAGGCCCGGCTGGGATTGTCCGACGACTCCAAGATCGTCTTGTTTGTCGGCCGCATCTCGGGTGAGAAAAACGTCCAAGCCCTCGTCGATGCGATGGAATGTCTCGACGAGTCGTGGTATGCGGTGATCGTCGGTCCGCAGTATGTGCCGCTCGAGCGGCTCACGGCCCGCGTGCATATCCTTCCTGCTCAACGCCGAATCGGCAACTGGCTGGGAATCGCGGATGTTCTCTGCCACCCCAGCGACTACGAGTCCCACTGCTTCTCGATCAACGAAGCGTGGCTGGCCAGCGTGCCGGTCGTCTCCTGCGATTACCTCGTAAACCGGTTGTTCGAGGAGCGGCATGGCCCGCTCATGTGGCTGGTGCCAGTGCGACCAGAACCAGCGAGGCTGGCCGCGGCGATCGACGAGGCGTTCGAGGTGCGGAACGATCCACGGGTGGCCCACGCTCGCGACGTCGCGACGCAAGGGTACTCGGCTCCGATCATGGGGCGGAGGTGGTCGGACTTGGTGGCGACGCTCACTCGAACATCCTGAGGAGATTCCACGGTGCCCATCGGCTGCTGCTCACTCGTTCCGACCATTGCCACGCACCTTCAACTTGCTCGCCCCCGCTCGGTGCTCGACCTGGGCATCGGCATGGGCTTCTACGGGGCGGTGGTACGCCAGTGGCTGGACCTCGGTGTGCGGCCCTGGCGAACCACACTTGTGGGCGTCGAGGGATTCGCCGGCTACCGGAATCCTTGCTGGGAGCTGTACGACCAAGTAGTGGTGTCGCCCATCGAGGATTTTCTTGGTCGGACCGCGGAAACGTGGGACGCGATCCTGCTGCTCGACGTTTTGGAGCATTTTCCGCATTCCACCGGCGAACGGATCCTGGTTACCGCTCGCGAACGACTCTCGGCAGGTGGCCGATTCTTCGTCGGTACGCCCTCCGTCTGGATGGAACAAGGGGCGGCCTACGGCAATGAATTTGAGCGGCATCGGTCGCTGTGGACGGCAGCGGAGCTGCGAGGGGCGGGCTTCCATCTATTTGAGGACGGCACAATCGACCGACTAGGCAACCAGATGCTGCTCGGGGCGGTGCGGAAATAACCGGTCACGGGCCGCCCCACAGGCCCGCGCCGGCCGCTCCTCGCGCCCTCTATCTAAGTAATCGAAATGGGAGCGAAAAAGCGGACAGGGGATTTGAAAGAAGTTCGGTTCATTCCACATTTCGGACATGCGCCAACTGGCTTTTTGTGGCGCGACAAATCCTGCCCCGTCTGCAGCCGAGGCACCCGGTCCGTCCCGCCCCACAGCGGTGTTGTCTCTAAGGTGTTCATCGAAATCGGGACGTGAAAGCGGGCAGCGAGTCCTTGGATTTTTTGCATTGGTCTTACCTACTGACCGCTGAGGACGTCATCACCCTCGGCCGCTGCGGTATGGTCTGTGCCGAGCGAACCGGAGCCACGTGGCACCTGCCCGCGACTCCCACGGAAGTCCGCGACGTCTGCGGTGCTGGCGATACCGTGCTGGCGGCGCTGGCTGTGGGCATGATTCACGGGAAAGTCGCTTCGAACAGTTTGCCGGGCAGCGATGGGGGTGGCGGGAAAGCGGGTGGCGACGCTGGGAGTTGCGTCGGTCGCGTGAACCGCGTGGCCGGTGCTGACTACCGCACCGCCACACAGAACGCTGACAATCACCCGGCGGGCGCGAGAGATTGTCGATCTTGAAAACACCCGATTCGCCCGCTCGGGTGGATTGTGTTGTTCGTCGGCGTTATCCCGCAGCTTTGAAAACGTTAGAAATGTCCTCTGGGGAAACTCTGAGCAGCGCAGCTAGCCCCATCGCTTGCGGAACCACGAAAAATGGTGAGCAGGAGTCGAATGGTTCGGTGGAATTGTATACCGCTTGGCAACACGATTCTTCAAAGGCGTACTGAGCAGCGCGAAGGTCGTCCTTGTGGTGTGCGGCAGATAGGTATCGACGTCGGATCTCATTGAACACCACATGACCTGCCGACCAGTGATCTTCGTCAGCCACGAGTTGCCGGACATGAGAGTGGCTTTCAGGATCGGGGACGCGACCAGCGAGAACATCGAGAACAGCCAAAATGTAACGCCCCATTTGACGCTCATACGGCCCGACCGATGCCTTGGGGAATGTGCTGATCTGTGGAAACGTCAAATGAGCCTCGACTTAAGCCGACGAACGTTGGCGGTCAGCGGGGCGGCCCCGGCGATGGGCCAACACGCCCCGAACAACCGGACCGCATTGTAAGCGCACAAAACTCTCGAACAACCACAAAACCAGGGGCCGCCTCCGCTGCACCGCCTTCGTTAGGCCGCCTTACAGGCTTTGCAACTTAATTCCTCGGATGCAATGTGACTTGGAAATACCCGAAGCTTTGTTTGGGTGGATCATTCTCTGACCATTCGCAACGGACTCGTGTCCCCATTAGCTTTCCGGTCAGCTTCTTTGGTACTTCCTTGAACCATTGCCCCTTCTGAATTTCGACTACCTCCATCGTCAGACCTTGTTTGTCGCCCAATGCCCCATTGATCCTAGCGACCATGGCCGGTCGGTATCGAGTGCCTGGATCGCGGATGACGGCGGTAAACGCGTCTTCGTCGCGGCCAGTCACCTCAAACTCGATCTCGTATTTTGTCCGGTACGACTCGAACTGGTCCGATGTGGCTTGGAATGATACGTCCCCCTTGCCGACGGCACCTTTGGTGATCACCTGGGCTTCTTCGGCCAAAAGTCCACCTGTCAGGACAAGAACCGTGACGGCTAGCGCGGTGATCGGATTAGTCGACTTCATGAGGGCCTCCTGGCTGCCTAACGACACCGTTCACCTGCCGCGGCGGCTGGTGAGACGTTGAACCCTGATAAACCGTAATGCCGCCGCGGTCAGGTGCAACGCGCTTGTTCGGCCTGTTTCGCAGCCAACTTGGCTCCCGACCCCACCGACCGCGTTCCCCCCGTGGTTCACTACTCCGGAGGACGTTGCCACCCAGGGTCGTTTCCTGGATCGAAACTCTCGTGCGACGCTGCTCCGGGACCGATGATATCGAATCGCCGCCAACCTCTCACCCGGTATCCTGGAGAACGACTACAGCATGCCTCCACCGATCGGCCACCCTCATAGATTTCTACGCAAACGCTCGGCCCGCCACCTGTGGGCTCAATCTGGTACACGATGCGATGGACCTTGGCGTCGAAGCGAAAGGGGATTCGGGTCAGCTCATGCCTTGTACCATCGACTTCATAAAAGCCTTTAACGGTCACTCCGGGAGGGCCCGTGAAGTTGATGACGATCCCCTGCGATCTTCGAGCGAGCATCTGTATAAGGATGGGTAACAGTGTTACAGCAGCAATGCCGGCCAGCAGGAGTTTCTTGTGCTTTAGCATTGGCTCTGCCTGCGGCCGAACGACCAAGCTCACCTGCCCGGCGGGCGCGGGCAGCTATGAACTCCAGAAAGCCTACATGCCCGCCGGGCCAGGAGCAGCGCCTGGTTCGGCGCTGCTCCTGAATGCTACGACTACTCCAAGTCGCTGTCATCCTTCGGACCGACCCCCGCGATGAAGTCGGTGAACGAATCGGACAGCAGAATAACGTTGCTCGCCGTCTCAATTTCGCCGTCCCACTCTTCCGGGTCCGGCTGCATGTCGTGTATCCAGAAGTATACCCGACCGCGTTGTATCGCGGTCAGGCCGAGGCAGATTCCGTTGCCGCCGGGGTCGTCCATGATCCAGAGCAGCGCCCGGGGGAACTGCGACTCGCCGCTCAAGCAGCAGCCGCGGTTGAACCGGAGTGAGAGGTGTGGCTCCTCGCGGAAACCGCAGACGTGATGGACGTAGGCGGACCACGTCTCGCCCCCCGCCGTCGCCCCCTTGAACCGATACCAGCCGCGAATGAACCCCCCGTTCGTGCGGACCAGGAACTGGCGGTAATCGTCAGGCAACCGGGTGCCGAGTTCGGCTTCAAACGCTTCCAGTTGATCCGGTGGGGCGGGCGGCAACTTGCCCTCCATGAGGGCGATGAACTCATCCATCGTCATGAGACACTCCTCGCCGCCGAACGACCAAGGTAACCCGGCGGCGGCCAAAAACCTGTGATCTTAAAATCCGCCCGATCCGCCGTTCGGGTTGACCGCCTTGTTCGGCTACGAATTTTTAGGAGCAAGTGATCCGAATGATCCCAACAAACGTCGGCACGTATGGCTGCTCAACAGTGGCTACTTGGACGACTTCGCGGTTGACTCCCTCAGCTTCACCGTGAAATCTTCGATTGACATTCGGTCAGAATTACTCTTGCCGACGTATCGAAACAGCTCCTTGCCGTTCCCATCTAACACGATGAGCGCCGGATAATGTACAGTCTGACCATGAAACTTGTAGCCGTTCGGAATCTTAAACTGATCAGCCAGCTTGGCATCAGGATCTCGGTAGACCTTTGGCAAGTCCGTCAGTTGGTCTTTGTCAAGTTTCTGGGACCACGACTTGATCTCTGTTTCGCTGTCCGGTTTGAGAAACACATGCACGACATCAGGATTTTTCTCAGCCAGAACGGAGTAGTCGTGGGTATATTTCAGGCAATACGGACACTCGGTTTTCAACAAAAAGTGCAGTGCGACAACTTTGCCACGACTTTTGGAAAGCTGAAATGTTGAGTCATCGGTCGCTGACTTGACGGTGAAGTCGTCCGGCACTTCCGCGAATGCCGTGTGAGCGCAAATCAGTAACGCAAAGACGAAGATGCCGATCAAACGATGATGGAGTGTATTGTACATGAGGCCTGTGACTCCAGAGTTAAAGAAGTATTGAATCGAAAGCGTTTCGAAGAGACTGTTCGAATTCATTTTGGGATTGGTTTCGGTTTGCTTCTGCCGCCGAACGCCCAAGCTCAGTCGCGGCGGGAGCCGAGTGAGCTATGAACCACGAAACGCCGACATGCCCCCGCCGTCTACTGCAGCGCCTGGTTCGGTGTCCGACCCTGCCACACGGGCGCCTTCGTTTCATGCACTACTTCTGCTCCTCTTTTTCCTTGAATTGGAAGTAGCCGACGCGCCACTTTTCACTCTCTTTGTCCTTCATGACACGAAGTGAAAACTGGAAGCGATTCTCTTTGGCCTTGAAGGTGCCCTTGAAGGATGCCTCATCCTGGTCCGGGGCAATCTCCTCCGACTCGAAGACCGGATCGCGAAATCCCTGGATGGCAATGCTGTTGTTCAGCCACTCGCGCAGCCGGCTCTCCCCCTCCTTGGCAAAGGCCCGCTTCAGGGAAGAGTCGATCAGGCTTTCGGCCTGTTCGAGCTTGCTGTTGAAAGCGGCGTCAAAAAAGTCTGTCGCCACTCCCTTGGCCCATTTCAACTCCGCGGCCTTCTTCTCGCTCACGTCAGCCGCGCAGGCAAGTTGACTGAACCACACCATCAGCAGAAGCCAAGGAGCGAGACTGAAAAACCGGATCATGCGTCCCTCTTTGAAGCCGAATGTCGGCGGTCAGCGGGGCGGCCCCGGCGAAGGGCCAACATGCCCCGTACAACCAAACCGCATTGTAAGCACGCAACACTCACGAACAACCAAAAACTAGGGGCCGCCTCCGCTGCACCGCCTGGTTATGCCGCAGTTACGGCTCTTTCGCGGATTCGAGAGCGACATCGGCAACGACGCGAAAACCAATGATGTAATTGTGGTATGTGGGTGTTCCGCCGATTCGCCATGTGACACGACAGCACTGCGGATGGTGCAGGAATGCCCCCCCGCGGACAATTCGGCCCTTGCCGTCTAAGGGTCCCGTCGGGTCCGCGGTTGGTGACGTGTGGTAATAATCCTGGCTGTGCCAATCACTGCACCATTCCGCCGCGTTACCCAACATGTCGTACAGGCCGAACGCGTTTGGACGAAAACTTCCGACTGGAGCGGAAAAGGCATATGCGTCGTCCCAGGGAACCCCCTTCGTGAAAAAACTGACAGTCTCTGAATTCGAGAACTTAGGACGCAAAGCACGCAGCGTTTCGTCTTGAAGATTGGCAATTGCCTGAAGCTGATCGATCGATTCGCCCGTGATGAAGCGTGATTCCGTTCCGGCCCGACAGGCGTACTCCCACTCCGCTTCGGTTGGTAACCGATATTTGCGCCCTTCCTTCTTGCTCAGCCATTCGCCGAATGCGACGGCATCGAACCAATTGACATTGAGCATGTTTTGGTTCAGCGGAAACTGGAATAGGCCGGTTGCTTCGTTAGCGACAGTAGTGTTGACATCCTGTCGAAGACGTCGCGGCATCCTGCCGCGAAAGTTTATCGCATTCGTGCAAATCCCGAAGGG
>Ga0233425_10004531_pt1 | contig 23178 bp, 22 predicted proteins | sample Watercolumn_Towu_2_FD_181712 | JGI IMG/M metagenome (GOLD analysis project Ga0233425, IMG submission 181712) | Freshwater microbial communities from Lake Towuti, South Sulawesi, Indonesia - Watercolumn_Towuti2014_140_MG | ecosystem: Environmental > Aquatic > Freshwater > Lake | place... | reverse complement strand
GCGCCGCCTGTCCGCGTCACCGAGGGCATGACCAAGGCCGGCGAAGGCTACGTGGCGCCCGACGCCTCGCGCATCTGCTACCAGGCCGTGCCTCCCGGAGGACCGCCCTTCTATCAGATCTATGTCCAGGACTTTGCGGCCGACACACCGGCCCCGGCGGTTCCCCGACGCGTCAGCCCCGGCCGCGGCCGCACCACCTGCAGCTGGTTCTCGCCCGATGGTTCGCGGATTCTGTTCGCGTCGAGCCATCTGGACCCTGACGTCGCCGCCACCGAGGCCGCGGCGACGGCGCAGGCCGAGGAGGACGCCCGCACCGGCCGCCGACGCCGCTACCAGTGGGATTTCGACCCGTGGATGGATCTGTTCACCGCGCGGCTCGACGGTTCCGATCTCGTACGGCTCACAGACGAGAAGGGGTACGACGCCGAGTGTTCCTTCTCGCCCGACGGCTCGCGGATCCTGTTCGTGAGCGACCGCGACGGTGATCCCGATCTCTACGTCATGAACGCCGACGGCAGCGGCGTCCGCCGACTGACGGCCACGCCCGGCTACGACGGTGGCCCGTTCTTCTCGCCCGACGGCCGCTGGATCGCGTATCGCACCGACCGGCTCGAGAAGGACCTCCTTCAGATCCACGTGATGCGCGACGACGGTTCGGGTGACGTGGCCGTCACGGCGGGAAAGGGCGTTCGCTGGGCGCCGTTCTGGCATCCGACGCGGCCGTGGCTCATCTGGACCGGCGCCGACCACACCGATCCCGCCGTGCGCCCGAACTACGATCTGTGGATCGCCCGGTACGACGCCACGGGCGACACGTTCCGCACGGGGGAGCCGCTGAGGATCACGGATCATCCCGGTGCCGACGTGCTGCCGGCGTTCTCGCCCGATGGCACGCTCCTCCTCTGGACGGCCAGCCGTGACGAGGCCGCCGGCGGGCGCGCGGCCGCGAGCCAGCTCTGGGCGAGCAGGCTCGACCTCGACGCGATCGACCGCGACCTTCCCCCCGTCCTTCCGGCGACCAAGGAGCCCTCGCGATGACCGGAGCCCACGCCCCGGCCGACACCGCCGTCGCCATGATCGGCGGCGGGCAGATGGCCCTGGCGCTTGCCGAAGGCTTTTGCCGGGCGGGTCTCGTGCGGCCCGCGGGCATCACGGTCCACGATCCTCATCAACCGGCCCGCGACCGCCTCGCGGCACGGCTGCCCGGCATCGTGTTCGCCGATGCGGCGGCCGCCGCAGCAGCAGCCCCCATGGTGTTCCTCGCCGTGAAGCCGCAGCAGGCCGCGCAGGCGTGCCGTGAGATCGCCGGGCACCTCCGGCCCGACGCCACGCTCGTGTCGATCGTGGCCGGGCTCTCGATGACGACGCTTGCCGACCTTGCCGGCACGCGGCGGATCGTACGGGTGATGCCCAACACGCCCTGCCTCGTGGGCCGTGGCGTGTCGGTGGCGTGCCGCACGCCCGACGTGCCAACCGATGCGGCCGCGCGGGTGCTCGGGCTCCTGCGCGCGGTCGGGTCGGTGCACGAGGCCGACGAGTCGCTGCTCAACGCGGTCACGGGGCTGTCAGGGTCGGGCCCGGGATTCGTGGCGCTCGTCGTGGAGGCGCTCGCCGACGGCGGCGTAAAGGCCGGCCTGCCGCGTCAGCTCGCGCTCGCGCTGGCAGTCGAGACGCTCGCGGGGACCGCCGCCCTCCTGGAACACACCGGCGAGCATCCCGCGCAGATCAAGGATCGCGTGTCGAGCCCGGGAGGTACGACGATCGCGGGGCTCGCCGTGCTCGAGCAGCGCGGGGTGCGTGGGGCGTTCATCGACGCGGTGGTCGCGGCAGCGACACGGGCCCGCGAACTCGGTTGACTTGATCGCCCTCGCTAGCCTCATGACGCGGGGGCGGCCTCGCGATCAAGGCGATCCTTCAGGAGAGGCACACGGAGCATGGGCCAACCGACGAGACGGCACCTCGTGCTGAACAGCGTGGACGAGATCGTCGCCGAGGTCGAACGCCTCGCGGCGGCTCCCGTGACGACGACCGGCACACACGGCTTTCCCGAGATCGTGCGTCATCTGGCACTCACGAACGACATGATGACCGGGCGGATCGCGGCCCCGAAGCCGCCGCTGATCATGAGACTCATCCTGCCGCTCATCCGCTCGTCGATCCTGAACGGGCCGGTCAAGCCCGGCGTTCGACTTCCGGCTCATGCCGAGGCCACGTTCTGGCCCGACGAAGACATCGCGATCGCGGACGCGATCACGATGCTGAAGGAGTCGGTCGCGCACTACAAGGAACACGGGCCGTTGCCAGTTCATCCCATCTTCGGAGCGGCGACGCGCGAGCAGTTGGATCGGCTGACGCGCAGCCACGCGGCCATGCATCTCAGCTTCGTTCACCCATCATGACCGCCCCCGCCGGGGAGGCCGACGAACACCGACATGAACCGGAGCGACGACGTCGGCCGCGATCGAAACCGAACATGGTTCGGCGCCGCCCGCGTTCCCGTTCGCACACACATCCACTCGCCCTGACGAACGGACGAGGCGTTTCACCACGGGAGACTCCAGCATGACGCTCACGACCGCGGACGCCGAGGCGACGGCGATCGAAGTGACACCGCAGGTACGATCACTCCAGGTGATTCATGGGGCGCTCATGGGCGGTGTCGTGGCGTACCTGATCTTCGTCGTGTCGAAGGGCATCTCGTTCGCGGAGGATGACGGCGCCCCGCCGCTGATTCCCCTGGGCTTCGCCGCGATGAGCGCCGTGATGTCGTTCGTGGTTCCCCCCATCGTTCGCCAAGCCGGGCTGGCGGCGTTTCGCGGGAAGCCGGACATCGCAGCGAGATCGCTTGTCGATGTTTTTCAGACGGGGCACATCGTCGGAGTGGCCATGCTGGAAGGCGCAGGACTCCTCGCGTGTTTTGCCCTGACGGGCGGATTCGGAGGAATGCCTCGCTGGTTTGTCGCGGTACCCCTCGCGCTCATCGTCCTGATGCTGGTCCGCTTTCCGCGCGTGGCTTCCGTGGCGCAGTGGGTATCGATGACCCGGGAAGAACTCGCCATGGGAGCGTAGGGACCGGGAGCCCCGCGATCGCGTGGGCGACCGGGGCACCGGCACCATCCTCCGGCGGCCATCGACGACCGGGCTAGGAGCGCCGGCGGCCGGCCTTGGCCGACTTCGTTCGCCGCGTGGCGGTCGCCTTCTTCGCGGTCTTCTTGGCGGCCTTCTTGGACGCGGCGGGCTTGGGTGCCACGGCCTTCTTGGTGGACCGGCCGCCGAAGATGGCCTCCCAGCCGTCGGCGTAGGTGCTCGTGCTTCCGACGCGAATCACGGACATGACATGCTCCTCGGTGAACGACCCCGATCGTGCGCGGCGCGGGCGGCCCGACGCCACAGTGCGTTCGTACCGATCCGGCGCGGCTGATGTCAATCCGACGCGACGATCTCGAGCGCGATGCGTCCCCACTCCACGGGCAGCGATGCGCGGCCCAAGCCGAAGCCACCCACGACCGAGGCCGCGAGGGCAGGAAGCTCCAGCACGAGTTCATTTCGGCGAGTAAGCAGGGCGGTCACGTCGCTCTCGAACCGCGATCCGCCATCGCCCCACGGGCCGAGGTCGTGTCCATTGAGAACGAGCCGTCGCCAGGCCGGCGCGTCTGCCGTGCGTTCCCACACGAGCAGCACCCGGTCGCGTGGGCCGAGGCCTCCGGGACGGCCGAACCGCCGGATCCATGTCGCGCCCGCCGACGCGTCCCCCGGTTCCCAGGCCGCGCCGAGATGGATCGAGTGGCGTGACATTTGGCCCGTGGCATCCCAGGGGGCGGCGTTAGGAGGGGATGACGACACCACGGCCCGTCGTCTCACCGCGGAGCATGCGTTCCGCCCAGCTGCCCACGGACGCGAGCGGCATCTCGGTGATCTGCAACCGCGGCGCGAGGCCGGGCCACGCGGCGGCGAGGCGATCCCACAAAGCCCGACGGTCGGCCTGCGTCGGCTGTGTTGCGGCGTCGATCCCGGCGAGCGTCACGCCACGGAGAATGAACGGGTGGACGGTCGCCGGCAGATCGACGCCCCCCGCCATCCCGACCGCTGCGACGGCCCCGCCGGTCCGCACCGACCGCAGCACATCGGCGAGCAAAGGCCCGCCGACGGTGTCGACGACCCCGGCCCACCGTCCCTTCGCGAGGGACTTGTCGGACGGATCCACGACCGCCGCGGGCGTGGCGACCGCTGCCGCACCGCACGCCATGAGCACGTCACAGGCCTCGGGCTTTCGCGAGCAGGCCACGACGCGGCGGCCGGCCGCGGCCAGCAGCGTCACGGCAAGCATTCCCACACCGCCACTGGCCCCCGTGACGAGCCATTCCTCCTCCGGTCGCGCGTGCCGCGTGTCGACGAGCGCTGCGAGACGGTCACAGGCGAGAATCGCGGTCAGCCCCGCGGTCCCGCAGGCCATCGCAGCGAGCGCCGTGAGCGTCGCCGGCCGCGCGATCACCGCCTCCGCGGGCATTCGCAGGTGGGTCGCGAAACCGCCGTCGCGGGTCTCTCCCATGCCGTTGCCGGTCACGATCACGTCGTCGCCGGTCGAGAACGGCCCCGACGCCCGGATGACGACCCCGGCCGCATCGATCCCGGGCACCAACGGCGACGATCGCATCACGCCCGGGTGGCCCGTGGCCGCGAGGGCATCCTTGTAGTTGAAGCCCGCCGCCTCGACGCGGATCACCACGTCACCGGCGTCGGCACCCGGATCCCACGCCAGCGGAGCGAGACCTGCGCTGACGCCACCGTCGGCCCGCCGCTCCACGCGCCAGCACCGCGAATGCGTGCCGTCGGACGCCGACATCAGGACACTCCCGCAGACCCCGAATCACGCCCCGGACGCCGGGCGCCGAGGCCGCTATACTCCTGAATCCCCGGCAGAGGCAATGGCCGCCCTCGTCCGGGAACCCGTGTCGAGAATCGTATCGTAGACGCCGCTGCGGCGACATCCGCCGGCCAACCACAGGAGTCGATGCCAACGATGGGAACCGCCCTCGAGTTCACCGATGCCAACTTCCAGAGCGACGTCCTCGGGTCGTCGGTCCCCGTGCTTGTCGACTTCTGGGCGCCGTGGTGCGGCCCGTGCCGGATGATCGGCCCGGTCATCGAGGAACTCGCCACGGAGAACGCCGGGACGTTCAAGGTGGGCAAGGTGAACGTCGACGACAACCAGCGGCTGGCGATGACCTACAACGTGGGCAGCATCCCCACCATCATGATCTTCAGCGGCGGCCGGCTCGTGCAGCAGTTCATGGGCGTGCAGTCGAAGGCCAAACTCCAGGCGGCGCTCGACGAGGCCAAGTCGGCGTAGCACGCCGACCGGTCTCGTCACGAACGCCGACCGGCTCGAGCACCTGCGAGTCGCGGTCGACCCCGCGCCACCGTTCCACCGTGGCGTCGTCGACGAAGTCGGCCAGATCGACGTTGTGGACCGGCTGCCGCAGTTTCTCGACGGCCTTGGCCTCGATCTGCCGCACTCGTTCGCGCGTCACGTCGAAGATCGTGCCGACCTCCTCGAGCGTGTAGGCGTATCCGTCGGCCAGACCGAACCGGAGCCGGATGATCTCCCGTTCGCGGTAGGTCAGCGAGTCGAGTGCCCGGGCGATCGAGGCCTGAAGCGACTGCTGGTTCACGTCGCGCAGCGGGTCGTCCTCGCGGCGATCGCGCACCATGTCGCCGATCGCGCCCTCTTCCGACTCGCCGAGCGGCTGATCGAGGGAGACGGGCCGCCGCGACATCCGCCAGATGCATTCGGTCTCCTCGAGCGTGAGCCCGGACCGGGCGGACAACTCCTCGATTGTTGCCTCGCGGCCGTGCTCTTGGAGGAACGCCCTCGCCACGTTCCGCATCCGCCCCATGGCATCGACCATGTGCACCGGCACGCGGATGGTGCGACTCTGGTCGGCGATCGCCCGGGTGATCGCCTGGCGGATCCACCAGGTCGCGTAGGTCGAGAACTTGAAGCCCCGCGCGTGCTCGAACTTGTCGACCGCCCGCATCAGCCCCGAGTTGCCCTCCTGGATGAGGTCGAGGAACGTGAGGCCGCGGTTGCGGTAGCGCTTGGCGATCGAGATCACGAGCCGCAGATTGCCCGCGGCGAGGTCGCGCTTGGCGGCGTCGTAGCGGAACTGCAGATCCTCGAGCCGGGCGAGCCGGCGGTGGAGCGTGAGCCGGCTCTCGCGGGTCGTGAGCAGAATCCGCCGCTGCTCGAGCACCAGCGAGCCGCGGGACCTCGCGTCGCCGTTCGTGCCGGCCAGTTCGTCGCGAATGGCGTCGTACCGCGTGGCCATCGCCCGGAGCTGGCGGAGCAGGGGGTGCAGCCGCTGGATGCGCAGGTGCATCTCCTCGACGAGCCGCACCGCCTTGTTGCGCTGCCGCACGAGCCGCCGCCAGGCCGTGCGGCGGACGTCGAAGGGGGTGCTCCGTGACATCGCCGTGCGGAACAGGCGGGCCTTCTCCTGCTCGATCCTGCGGAGCGTCTCGAGATTGGGCCCGAGCCGTCGGAGCAGCCGCTTCTTCTCCGCCGTATTGGTCACCGACACCTCGATCGTGCGGTCCAGCCGCAGCGTGCCTGCGCGAACCCGCTCGAGGAGTTGCACGGCGCCGGTGAGCACGTAGTCGTTGGCCAGGAGCGTCCGACGGAATCGACGCCGCCACCGCTCGATCTCGCGGGCGTGCGCGACCTCGGTGTCGCGGTTGAGCAGGGGAATGCCGCCCATCTGCAGCAGATAGAGGCGAATCGGGTCGTCGATCACCGCGGTCGTGCGGCGCGGCGGCCTCGGTTTGGCGGGCGGCGCCTTCTCGGAGGGCCTCGTGGGCCGGCGTCGCGGGTCGTGGATGTCGTTGAAGGAGTGCCGCATGGTCGCTTCCTGGTCTGTTCCGGCGGGCGGAGACGGTCCCGTGCCCCGGCGACGTGCCGAAGCGCCGCGGAACGGCCACCCACGTCGGCGGAGTGCACGTGCGGTGCCAGGGCCGCACCGATCACGACGGAACAGGGAACGTGGGCCGAATCTCCCCGGAAAACGGGCGTCGCAGCCCGGCACGGGTGGCGGCGAAGGCCGTGATCCGTCGCCCGCGGGCGACACACGGGAGTGCGGCGTCGACAGGATGCAACGCGGCGGACGGTGGTCCTCAAGATCACCTCGATCGCCGCACGAATAGCCATGGGCGGTCGTCCATCCAGGGTCGATATAATCCGATCGTGACGGCCGTGACGGTCGAGCGGAATGGGTAGCCTCGCGCCGCGACCGCTGCGGCTGGACCTCCATGAACTACGTACTGCTGGGTCTCGTCGCGGTCGTACTCATCCTGGGGCTCGTCGCCTTCGGCCTCGGCCACAAGCGATGGAGCTGGGGCACGATCATCGCCGCGTTCCTGGTGCTCTTCTCGGCCGTCGGCTACCTCTACGTCTCGGCCCGACTCGCGGCGTACGAATGGACCTGGGTGTCGTTCGTGCGCGCCAAGCAGGTGCAACTCGCCCGCCTGCGGGACGCGCTCGCGCCCGATGCGACGGCGGGAAACAAGCTCCGCGAGATCCAAGGGGAGAAGTCGCTCGAGAGACTCGCCGACGAGCGCGAGCGCTGGCAGCGGGCGCTCGACCGGATCGAGACATGGCATGGCCGCTCGTGGAGCCATGCCGCCTTCCAGCCGCCGAAGGCGGATGGCGCAGCAGGCAAACTGGAGGTGCCCGTGTCCGCCGCGGGCGCAGCCGCGGCACCTGAAGGCGTGGGGGGAGACGCGGCCGAGGGTGTGCCGGAGGGTGCAGCCGACGCACCACCGGCGCCGGCAGCGGCCCCGGAGGCGGCCAAGGCGGCGGCTCCGCCCTTCGATCCGGGCTCGACCGTGTACCTGTTCGAGGAGGTGCCCGCCCAGGACGGCGGCCGCTACCTCGGAGAGTTTCTCGTCCGCGACGTGACGACGGATGCGGCATCCAATCGCTACGTCTTGACGGTGCTGCAGACCGAGCCGCGGGACGAGTACGACACCGAGGTGTGGGGAAGGAACTACGACGCGGTCACGGTGTACGAGAGCCTGCCGGCCGACCGCTGGATCGCGTTCATGAAGATCGATCGAACGAAGAGCGACGAGGGCGTGACGATGCCCGATACCAATCGCCCGATCGAAGAGGTCGAGGCGATGGTCGAGAAGCTCGAGGGCTTCCTCGCCGATGTCAAGAAGCACCTCGATGGCGAACCAGTCGAGGACAAGGAGGAGTGGGCCGCGATTCGCGCCCGGCTCGACGCCGGCGACGAACCGCCGGGCATCTACTGGGCGAAGGTGAAGTTCATCGAGCCGGTGACCGTGGCCGAGGGTCTCGCCGACGAGGAGGCCAAGCGGAGCTTCGAGACGGACGAGGTCGCCGAGTTCGACCTGCAGACGGCCTTCGACCTCGCCGACAAGGGCAAGGCGGAGATCGAGTCGGTGCGCTACCGCCGGCGGCTCGCCGATGCCCGCACGGCGATGCACGGTGCCCGGATTTTCCGCGGTGCCAACGGCGTCGAGGAGGACACCGGCATCACGGCCGACGGAGTGGTCGGACTCCTCGCCTCACTGCGACAGGACATCGCGAATCTCGACCAGTCGCTCGCCCGGCTCGCGGCCAGCCGCACGAGCATCGACGAGGAGCTCAAGGACACCCGCGACCGCGAGACGAAGCTCGGGGAGGATCTCCAGTTGTGGACGCGCGACGCGGCCGCCGCGGAACGGACCGCCGCGGCGTTCCAGGCCGAAGTCGATCGGACCGGCCTCCGGCTGGCCGCCGCGGAGAAGGTGATCCTGGCGCGGGCCACCGAACTGCGGCAGGCCGTCGCGTCCCTCGTGGACCGGATCAACACGGTGGCCCCACCCGCCGCCCGGCCGACCGCCGCCGCGCGCTGAGGCGATCCGGCCGCCCGCCGCGGTCGCGGAAAGCGACGGCATCGACGGCGGCGGCGCCGGTCGGCTACATTCTCCGGATGCCTTTTCCCCGGGCGTTTTCCGCCCCCAGGACCGTGCCATGAGAACCGCCGCGTCGGCCCACACCAACACGCACCGCCTCCGCAAGGCCGTGCATCACAACAAACTCGCCAGCAAGCGCGGCGTGCTCGAGCGGATGTTCACGCTCTGGTTTCGCGGCTTCGTCTACAACCAGATCTGGGAGGATCCGCGGGTCGACGCCCAGGCGCTGCGCATGGGGCCCGATTCGAGCATCCTCACGATCTCGAGCGGGGGCTGCAACGTCCTCAACTACCTCATCCACGAGCCGAAGCGGATCGTGGCGATCGACCTCAACGCCAACCACATGGCGCTGACGCGGCTCAAGCTGGCCGCCCTCGAGCACCTGCCGGACTACGAATCGTTCTACAACTTCTTCGGCTACGGCAGGCATCCCGACAACGTCGCCAACTACAACCGCTACCTGCGGGACAAGCTCGATCCCGATACCCGCAGCTTCTGGGAGACCACCGACTGGCCGGGCAAGGCCATCGGTCCCAAGCGGATCAACTACTTCAAGACCGGCCTCTACGAGAAGGCGAAACTGGGGCAGTTCTTCCGCGTCGTGCACGGCCTCGCCCGGCGCATGGGACGCAACCCGGAGCAGTTGCTCACGGCCCGGAGCATCGCCGAACAGGAACGCATCTTCGACGAGCAGTATGCATCGCTGTTCGACAACCGGGTCGTCCGCTGGATGGGTCGCCAGCCCGTGGCGGTCTACAGCCTCGGCATCCCGCCGAGTCAGCATGCCGCCATGCTCGAAGAACACGACGGCGACGGCGGCCGGCTGTTCGACATGTACAAGCAGCGGCTGCGGCGGCTGGCCTGCGGGTTCCCGCTCGACGACAACTACTTCACGTGGCAGACCTTCGGCCGGCGGTACGATCACGAGCATCGCAAGGCGCTCCCCGACTATCTCAAGCGGGAGAACTACGAGAAGATCAAGGCGGTGGTCGGCCGCGTCGAGACCCATGTCGCGGCACTCGCCGACCAGATTCGTCACGAGGCGCCCGGCAGCCTCAACTGCTTCGTGCTCCTCGACAGTCAGGACTGGATGCCGCCGCCGGTGATCGACGAGCTCTGGACGGAAATCGCCCGCGTGGGCGCGCCGGGAACGCGGGTCATCTTCCGCACCGCCGGTGAGCTCTCCCCGATCGAGAAGGCGCTGTCGCCCGCGACGATGGCCCGCTTCCGGGCCGACACGGCCCGGGCCCGCGAACTGCACCTCCAGGATCGATCCGCGATCTACGGCATGTTCCATCTCTACGAGCTGACGGACGCGGCGGCGTCATGAGCACGAGCGAGTCCGTCGCCGACCCGGCCGCCGCGATGGACCGGATGTATCGGGTCACGCGGCACGTCTACGACCTGACGCGGGCGTACTACCTGCTGGGCCGCGACCGGATGCTGGCCAAGGTGGTCACGAGCCCGGGCACGGCCACGCTCGAGGTGGGGTGCGGAACCGCGCGAAACCTGATCAAGCTCGCCCGGCGGCCCGAGCCGGGCCTGCTCTGCGGCCTCGACGCCTCGCAGGAGATGCTCGACACGGCGGCGCGGAGCATCGCCAGGGCAGGGGTGCCGGCCGGCGGCCACGAGCGGATCCGGCTGCGGCAGGGGCTCGCCGAGCAGCTCGACGCCGCCGCGATGTTCGGCCGTGCCGAGCCGTTCGACACGATCTTCTTCTCGTACTGCCTCTCGATGGTGCCCACATGGCCCGGGGCGATCGAGGCGGCGCTCGACAACCTCAAGCCGGGCGGCCATCTCGTGATCGTCGACTTCTGGGACCAGAAGGAACTGCCGACGCTGTTCGCGGCCGGGCTCAAGCGCTGGCTCGCGCTCTTCCACGTGCACTACCGGCCCGAGGTCCACGACGCCCTCGCGGCGCTCGGCACGTCCGGCCGCTGCGACGTGACGTTCGAGTCGGTGGCGCGGCGCTACGCCTACATCGCCTCGCTCCGCAAGCGCTAGCCGACGCCTACGGCAGCAGGAAGACCGCCCCGGTGACGGTCGCGGCCTGCACGGCCATGCCGCGCCAACTGATCGGCACCGCCGGCACGGTCCACGGGGCGCAACTCCCCGGTCGATAGTAGCCCAGCGGATACACACACTCCCAGGGAAGCTCGACGCCCATCTTGTACGGCAGGACGGGAAGCGTGGTGAAGAAGTGGGCCGCGGAGAAGAACGGATCGGCGAGCGGGCCGTGCGAGTGGCCGTAGCGCTCGAGCTGCCAGTCCTCGAAGTACAGCGGCTTGTGGCAGTAGCCCGCCGCCTTCCATGTGAACGTGGTCGATGCGAAGCGGCGCGGTTCGAAGGTCTCCCCCTCGAGGCGGCACTCGCACGGGTAGTCATTGCCCGGCCGTCCTCCGACCGAGATGTCGAGACCGATGTCGGCGAGCTTGTCGTTGCGGAGCCGATCGAGCGCCTCGCGGCAGTCCTTCGACTCTTCGACGCAGGGCTCCGAGCGGTCCGTCGCCACGTCGTCACCGCGGGCGTCGGCGGGCTCGGCCGCAGCCGCCGGCGTCGCCTCGGTCCCCGCAGCATCGGCATCGGCGCTGGACTCGAGCGCCGCGACGGCCACGGGATCCGCTTCGAGCGTCGTGAGGAAGGTCCGCCAGCCCGCGGCGTCGGCTGAGCCGGCGAGCAGGGATGCCACGACGATGGCCCACCCTGCGGCCACGGCCCGCCACCGATCACTCCGGCTTGGCGTGCTCGGTGGTGTAGTTCGGCGCTTCCTGTGTGATGACGATGTCATGGGGATGGCTCTCGCGGACACTCGCGGCGGTCACCTGGATGAAGCGGGCGTCGGTTCGGAGTTCCTCGATGGTCCGCGTGCCGCAGTAGCCCATGCCGGCCCGCAGGCCGCCCACGAGCTGGTAGACGAACACGCTCAGGGGACCCTTGAAGGGCACCCGACCCTCGACTCCCTCCGGCACGAGTTTGTCGCCGCCGCGACCGGTCGCCTTCTGGCGGTAGCGCTCGCTCGACCCCTGAACCATCGCCCCGAGCGATCCCATGCCGCGGTAGGCCTTGAACGTGCGTCCCTGATAGAGGACGGTCTGCCCAGGACTTTCCGCGACACCCGCGAGCAGGCCGCCGACCATGACGGCGTGGGCTCCCGCGGCGATCGCCTTGGTGATGTCTCCCGAGTAGCGAATGCCTCCGTCGGCGATCACCGGCACGCCGGCACCGGCCGCCTCCTGCGCCGCCTCCCAGACCGCCGTGATCTGGGGAACGCCGACGCCGGAGATGACCCGTGTGGTACAGATCGACCCGGGACCTATCCCGACTTTGACTCCATCCGCGCCAGCCTTGATGAGATCGCGACAGCCTTCCCGGGTTGCCACGTTTCCTGCGACGACCTCGATCTCCCATCGCCCCTTGATCGCCGCGACGGTGTCGATGACGTTCGCCGAATGGCCGTGGGCACTGTCCACGACCAGCATGTCCACACCCTTGGCGATGAGCGCCGCGGCGCGGTCGTAGTCGAACACCCCCACCGCCGCCCCGACCCGCAGCCGACCCTGCCGATCCTTGCAGGCGTTGGGGAAGCGCTTCATCATGTCGATGTCCTTGATCGTGATGAGCCCGGTGAGCAGCCCCTGCCCGTCGACGAGCAGCAGCTTCTCGACCTTGTTGGCCATCAGGATCTTTTCGGCCTCGTCGAGCGACACGTTGCCGGTGGCCGTCACGAGACCCGACTTCGTCATGATCTCCGCGATCGGCGTCTCGCCGCTCTCCTCGAAGCGGAGATCGCGACGCGTGATGATGCCCACGAGCCGGCGGTCCTCGGTCGTGATGGGCACGCCCGAGATGTTGTGCTGGTCCATCACCTCGCGGGCCCGGGCCACGGTGGCCGTGGGCGGCAGCGTGACCGGGTCGGCGATGATCCCGTTGGCGCTCCGCTTGACCTTGTCCACCTCCTCGGCCTGACGGTCGATCGAGAGGTTCTTATGGATCACGCCCAGGCCCCCTTCCTGGGCCAGGGCGATCGCCATCTCGCTCTCCGTGACCGTGTCCATCGGCGAGCTGACGATGGGGATCTGCAGCGTGATGCCGCGGGTGAGCCGCGTGCGGACGTCCACCTCGGCCGGAACCACGGCCGAAAACCTCGGGACGAGCAGCACGTCGTCGAAGGTGATTCCGGTGGCGACGATTTTCCCGTCCATGAGGTCAGGGCTCCTTGCCTGGAAAAGTCGGGGATTATGGGGCCACACGGCCACGGAGGGCAACGACCGGGCGGCAGCCGCCCGCCGCGGGCGGCTTTGGGCCGGTTTCCCGGGTCGGCGACGCCGCACGGCACGACACCGTGTCCTACGTTTGAGGTGCCCACCCGATCCGGCACCCGCCGGGGGCTCCCTCGTCACATGCGGTTCACCATGCGTTTTCTCGACGACCCGTCTGCGAACCCCACCTCCAGTCCCGTCCTTCGGGCGGTTCCCGCGATCCCCGAGAAGGCCGCCGAGCCCGACCAGGCCACGATGGATGCCCATCTCGCCCGCGCCCGCTACGGCCGCTTCACGCTCACCGAGGCCGTGCGTCCGGGCTGGCAGCTCGACGTCGTGCCCCAGGCCGGCTATCGCCACGACGCCTATACCGATCCCCGCACGGGCGCCCGCATGCCCGCGGTGATCGCCGCCGTGTCGAGCGAGGACCTCTTCTCCACGTTTCTCGAGCTTCTCGAACCGCTCGGCGACACGTGCGACGTCGTCCTCGAGTCGTCACATGACGACGCCGGCGTCGCCCGCGAACTGTTCCGGGAGGGAGTCGAGCGACTGGTGCTCGAGAGCGTGCTCTGGGAGTTCGAGGACCTGCTGCTCAACGACGGCTGCACCGCGCTGGCCGTGATGCATCCCGACCTGTCGCTCGAGGTCCAGCTCGACGCCCACAAGCTGCTCGTGGTCTATGCCCAGTCGCGACAGCCGTTCGAACGGATCCTGCGCGACCGCGGCCTCGATCGCAACGACCGGATCCGATTCATCTCACAGGGCGAGCACCTGCACACGTCGCATGCCCGCCACGCCCGACAGTTCGCGGAACTCGCGGCCAGGCTCGGCGCCGAGTGAGCACGCCCGAGTCCCCGGGATTTCCCCGTGGGAACTGGCCTTGAGGGCGGGCCCCCGATTCACGACCATCCCCGCCGCCGCCGGTCTCTCCCGGCGCGATTCATGCCTCCGCGGGCTCAGGGATGTCCCGGCACCTCGCCATCGCGATCGTCGCCAGCGCCGCGTTCGCGGCCGCCGTCGTCGGCCAGGAGATGCTGCCGATGCCCGCGACGGGATCCGCGCCGAGCCGCCTCCAGCCGAATCCGTTCGCCCCCTTGCCCGAGGGCACGGTGATCGGCCCCGGCGGCCCCGCGCTGCCCGGCCCGCCCCCGGCGCCCAAGAACGCCGTCGTCATCCCGCCGCTCGACGCCGAGCTCGTGTGGACGAAGTTGGTCGACGTCACGGACGACTTCTTCAAGGTCCAGTCGGAGCAGCGCGTCGTGTTTGCCAACGGCGTGCCCACCGAGGGCCGCATCGACACGTTCCCGCAGACCGGCGCCACGATCCTCGAACCCTGGCGGGCCGACTCCGTCGGCTGGGGCGAGCGCTGGGAGGCCACGCTGCAGTCGATTCGCCGCATCGCCACGCTGCGTCTCACGCCCGACGCCGCCGGATGGCGGGTCGAGGTGGTGGTCAACAAGGAACTCGAGAACATGCCGCGGCCCATGCGGGCCACGACCGGCGGCGCGTCGTTTCGAAACGACGACTCGCTCTACCGCTACGGCACGCCGCTGCCCACGCTCGGCCAGCAGATCGGCGACCAGCCACGCCCCGTGGCGAGCCCCACGCCGAACCTCGGCTGGATCCCGCTCGGCCGCGACCCGCTCCTCGAACAGCGCATCCTCTCGCGCCTGCTCGCCAAACTCGGCGTGCCCGCGGTGCCTCAGGCCGAGCCCTACTACCAGCCGCCCGAGGGCGTCCTCCCGGCCGCGCCGCCCGCAGCGGTGCCTCAGGGGCCCGTCTATGGGGCGCCGATCCCGGCCGAGCAGCTGCCGCCGGGGGCGACCGTGGCGCCGGGGCCGCCGGTTCCGATCGAGACGCTGCCGATCCCGAAGTGAGCGGCGGGGGCTGAAGCAGCCGCACGACCGCCGACGGATCACTCGTCGGTCACGCAGCCGCGCGACGCGGGGGCCACGCAGCGGATGTACTTGGCGAGGATGCCCCGTGTGGCCTTGAGCGGCGGCGCCCGCCACTCGGCCCGCCGTCGGGCGAACTCCTCGGCGGGGACCTCGGCATCGATCGAGGCCGTGTCGGCGTCGATCACCACCATGTCGCCATCCTGCACCAGTGCGATCGGACCGCCGTCCTGCGCCTCGGGCACGACATGCCCCACGATGAACCCGTGGGAGCCGCCGGAGAATCGGCCGTCCGTGATCAGGGCCACGTCATTGCCCAGTCCGGCGCCCACGAGGGCCGACGTGGGAGTGAGCATCTCGGGCATGCCCGGGCCGCCCTTGGGCCCCTCGTAGCGGATGATCACCACGTCGCCGCGCTTGATGCCGCCGTGCTCGAGGGCCGCGAGCATCGCCTCCTCGCTGTCGAACACGCGGGCCGGGCCACGGAACCTCGAGCCCTCCTTGCCGGTGATCTTGGCGACGGCCGAGTCGGGAGCCAGGTTGCCGTGGAGGATCGTGATGTGGCCGGTCGGCTTGATGGGCTTCTCCACAGGCTGAATGATCTTCTGTCCCGGCGCCAGCCCCTTGTTCGTGGCCAGATTCTCGGCCAGCGTCTTGCCGGTGACGGTCATGCAGTCGCCATCCATGAGCCCCTTGTCGAGCAGGTACTTCATCAGGCCGCTCGTGCCGCCGATGCCGTGCAGGTCCTCCTGCACGAACTTGCCGCTCGGCTTGAGGTCGGCCAGGTAGGGGATCCTCCGGGCCACCTTCTGGAAGTCGGCCGGCGTGAGCTCGACCTCGACCGCCCGGGCCATCGCGATCAGGTGGAGCACGGCGTTCGTCGATCCACCGAGCGCCATGATCGTGACCATCGCGTTCTCGAACGCGCGCCGGGTCATGATGTCGCGCGGCTTGAGGTCGATCTCGAGGAGGTGCCGGACCGTCGCCGCGGCCTTCAGGCATTCCTCCGCCTTCGCCGGATGCTCGGCCGGGATCGAGGCGCTGTCGGGCAGTGCCATGCCCAGGGCCTCGATCGCCGTGGCCATCGTGTTGGCGGTGTACATGCCGCCGCAGGCACCGGCGCCCGGACAGGCGTGCCGGACGATGTCGGCCCGCCGCGCGTCGTCGATCCGGCCGGCCACGTACTCACCGTAGCACTGGAAGGCCGACACGATGTCGAGCGTGGTGCCGTCGGCGAGATGGCCGGGGCGGATCGTCCCGCCGTACACCATGATCGCCGGTCGGTTGAGCCGCCCCATCGCGATCAGGCAGCCCGGCATGTTCTTGTCGCAGCCCGGGATCGCCACGAGGGCGTCGTACCACTGGGCGTGCATCACCGTCTCGATCGAGTCGGCGATGACGTCGCGGGAAGGCAGGGAGTAGCTCATCCCCTCCGTGCCCATCGAGATGCCGTCGCTGACCCCGATCGTGTTGAACCGCATGCCCACCATGCCGGTCGCGATCACTCCTTCGCGAACCTTCGCGGCCAGGCGGTCGAGATGCATGTTGCAGGTGTTGCCCTCGTACCACATGCTCGCGATGCCGACCTGCGGCTTGTCGAGGTCGGCGGGCTGCAGGCCCGTGCCCAGCAACATGGCCTGGGAGGCCCCCTGGGAACGGGGCTGGGTGATGCGGGAACTCGTGCGATTCAGCGGGCCCATAGTGGGCGGTTCCTTGCGACGGGGTCCGGGGGGCGGGCGCCTCAGGGGCGCAACCGCCGCAGGATAGTATGCTCCCCGCGTGTTTGAAAGCCGCGCCCGAGTGCCGCCCTGAGCCCATGCCCCCCGCCTTCCTCTACTTCGACCTCGGCAACGTCCTGTTCTTCTTCGATCGTGACCGCGCGATCGCACAGATGGCCGCCGTCTCGGGAGTGGATGCCGCCACGGTCCGAGGGATCGTGATGGATGACGGCTTGCAGCGCGCGATCGAACGGGGCGAACTCGACTGGACCGGGTTTCACGCGGCCTTCTGCCGGAAGTCGGGAAGCACCCCGGACCCGACGGCGCTTGCCCACGCGGCGAGCGACATGTTCCGGCTCAACGTCGGCATGCTGCCGGTTCTCGCCGCCTGCCAACGACTCGGCGTGCCCACGGGCGTCCTCTCGAACACGTGCGATCCGCATTGGCGGTTCCTCGCGTCGGGTGCCTATGCGATCCTTCCGGGTCGCTTCCGGACGATCGTGCTCAGCCACGAGGTTGGAGCGGTGAAGCCGGAGCCGGAGATCTACGCGTTGGCGGCCCGACGCGCGGGCGTGGAACCGCAGCGCATCTTTTTCTGCGACGATCTTCCCGGCCACGTCGAAGCGGCACGAGCGGCAGGCTGGGACGCGGCGATCTTCGAGTCGTCCCACGGCCTCGTGGAACAACTCGCCCGGCGCGGCCTGTCGCTAGGCCTCTGACCGCGAGGCGCACAGCCTCGCGAGCTGGAGTTCGTCGAAGCGGCCCTCCATGGCCACGACACCGTCGATCTCGAGCACGGGCACCCGCAGCCCGAAGCGTTCGCGGCTGCCGGGATGGGCATCCACATCGACCACGGCGGCGCTCGGGACGCGCGCTGCGAGCATGTCTTCGGCAGCCTCGCAGAGGTGGCACCCGCGGCGGGAGTACAGCAGCCAGGCCATGTTTGATGTACGATTTCGGGACGCGGTCGCCGGTCGACAGGACTCACATCCGCCGACCGCGGAGGATTGTTCCACCCGATGCCAGTCCCGGTCCAGTCCATCGACGAGTTCCTCCAGGTGGTCCGCCGAAGCGGGCTCGTGGAAGAGACTCGCCTCGCGCCGGTGGTCGCCCCCTGGAGTGGGCAGTCGGGGGTTCCGCCGGAGTCGATGCTCCAGGCCCTGATCGACTCGGAACTTCTCACACGCTGGCAGATCGACCAACTGCTCAAGGGGCGGTACAAGGGCTTCACGCTGGGCAAGTACCGGCTCCTGCGACTGCTGGGAGCGGGAGGCATGAGCAGCGTGTACCTCGCCGAGCACGCCACGCTGCGGAGCAAGGCCGCCGTCAAGGTGCTTCCCGTCAAACGCGTCGAGCAGACGTCCTATCTCGCGCGCTTCGAGCGGGAAGCGCGGCAATCGGCCCGACTGAACCATGCGAACATCGTCCGCACCTTCGACCTCGACATGGCCGGCGGGATTCACTTCATCGCGATGGAGTATGTGGATGGCATCGACCTGCACGCCAAGGTCAAGCGGGACGGCCCGCTCCCCGTCCGCGAGGCCGCCGACTACATCCGGCAGGCGGCCATCGGCCTGCACCACGCCCATGAAGAGGGTCTGGTGCACCGGGACATCAAGCCGGCCAACCTGATGCTCGACACCCGGGGAACGGTGAAGATCCTCGACCTCGGCCTCGCCCTGGCGAACAACGACGAAGATGGCTCGCTCACACGGGAGCACGACGAGAAGGTGCTCGGGACCGCCGACTACCTCGCGCCCGAACAGGCGACCGACAGCCACACCGCCGACCGTCGCAGCGACATCTACTCACTCGGCTGCACGCTCTACTATCTCCTCGTCGGCAAGCCGCCGTTCGCCTCTGGCAAGCTCGCCGAGCGACTGCAGGCGCATCTGAAGAAGCCGCCGCCAAACCTCCTTGACCAGCGGCCCGACGTGCCCGTCGCCATCGCGGACCTCTACTTCCGCATGCTGCAGAAGCACCCCGACGGCCGCCCTCAGACCGCCCAGGAGGTCGCCGATTCCCTCAGTGCGTGGCTCCTCAAGACGTCGCCGGGCCCCGTGGTCCGGACGGAAGCGCCGCGTCGGACGTTGCCGCGCCGTTCGGCCAGCGGCGGCGTCGAACCGGCGGTGGCCGTGGTGAAGAGCGGTCCGGGCAGTGGCGGATCGGGCGGACCTGCGCCGACACAGACTCCCCCGATGGGCGTTCGCCCCGGCGGCGGACGCGCCACGTCGCCCTCCTCGAGCGGCGTCCGCCGGGAGCCTCTGCCGCGATCGACCCCGAAGGCTGCCGAGGAGGACGACTTCGCGGCGTTTCTCCGCATGGACACCTCGTCGTCCACGGAACCGACATCGTCAGGCGGTGCAGCGAACGCCGAGTCTCCGCCCAAGCCCAAGAAGCCGCTCGAGTTCGCCGGCCTGCCGCTAGCGTATTGGATCATCGGCGGCGGCTGCCTGCTGGTGGCGGTCGTGCTGGGCGTCTTCGTGCTCATGAAGAACACGGCTCCGCCGTCGAGGGCCGGCAAGACCATCATCGAGCAGAGCCCGCTCGACCGACTCAACCAACCCGCCACGGGGCGGAAGCGAGTTCGCTGAGCCTGCCACGGTGGGTCAGGTCGTAGTCGAGCGGCGTGAGCGTGACGGCACCAGCGGCCAGGGCCGTGACGTCCGACTCCTGGGGTGAAGGAGGAGGCGGGGGATCGTTCGTGGCCCAGTAGTACGCTCGGCCGCGGGGATCGACGCGGCGTTCGAAGGCCTCGCCGTAGCGGGCCACGCTCATCGGCACCACGCGAAGTTCCGGCGTGCCGGCGAGCGCGCGAGTGGGGATGTTGACGTTGAACAGGCTGCCGGGCGGCGGCCGGCGCTCGAGCAGCCCGCGGATCACGTCGATTCCGATCTCCGCGGCCCGGTCGTAGTCGGCATGCTCGTTCCATTCGAGCGACACCGCCACGCTCGTGATGCCGAAGAACGCCCCCTCGACCGCGGCCGCAACCGTTCCCGAATAGAGCACGTTGATGCCGGCGTTGAGCCCGCTGTTGATGCCACTGACGACGAGGTCGGGCCGCCGCGGACAGAACTCGGCGATGCCGAGTTTCACGGCGTCCGCCGGGCTGCCGTCCACGGCCCAGCCCCGGCGGCGATCACCGTCGAACACCTCTTTCGCCGTGAGCGGGGTCAGGAACGTGATCGCGTGGCCGACACCACTCTGCTCGGTGGAGGGGGCCACCACGGCCACCTCGCCCAAGAGGCGGAGGCGCCGCTCCATCGCCGCCAGGCCGGGGGCGAAGATGCCGTCATCGTTGGTCAGCAGGATCAGCATGCGCCGGCACTATAGCAAGGACGCGGCCGGTCGGGCACGGTCCATCGGGCACGCCGTCCGCGTGCGTTCGCGGAGGCCGCCCAACAGCCCTATACTCTGACGCTTTTCCCTACCGTCCCGGACGCCCATGACACGCCCCTCCGCCGCGGCAAGCCCCGCGGCTCCCACGCAGTCGCGCTCCGCCGCGCATGCCCAGCAGGCCGAGCGGGTGCTCGTGCTCGATTTCGGCTCGCAGTACGCCCAGCTCATCGCCCGCCGGGTACGCGAACAGCACGTGTACTGCGAGATCGTCCGCCACGACGTCACCGCGGAACGCATCCGGGAGCTCGCGCCCCGCGGCATCATCCTCTCCGGCGGTCCCGCCAGCGTGTATGAGGAAGGTGCGCCGCGCTGTGACCCGGCGATCTTCCGACTGGGCATTCCGGTGCTCGGCATCTGCTACGGCATGCAGTTGGCGTGCGAGGCGCTCGGCGGCCGCGTGGGCCGGGCGCGTGCCAGGGAGTATGGCCGCGCCGTCTGCGAGGTGATCGAGGACGACACGCTGTTCGCGGGCGTGCCTCGCCAGAGCGAGGTGTGGATGAGCCACGGCGACCAGGTGGACGGACTCGCGGCCGACTTCGTGGCGCTGGCGCGGACGGCCACGTGTCCGCATGCGGCGGTCCGTCACGCCTCGCTCCCGGTGTTCGGACTCCAGTTCCATCCCGAAGTCACCCACACGCCGGCCGGCGGCGCGATCCTCGCGAACTTTCTCAAGAACGCGTGCGGCTGCTCCGGTGCGTGGCGACTCGACGACTTCGCCGAGGCCATGATCGCCGACATCCGGCGGAAGGTGGGGAACGACCGCGTGATTTGCGGTCTGTCCGGTGGCGTCGACTCCGCGGTGGTGGCGGCGCTCCTGAGCCGGGCGATCGGCGACCGACTGTCGTGCATCCTCGTCGACAACGGCCTGCTGCGCGCGGGCGAAGCCGCGACCGTGATCGATGAGTTCACGAGACACTTCCGCACCGATCTCCACGTCGTCCCCGGAGAGGACCTGTTCCTCGGCGTCCTGGCGGGCGTCACCGACCCACAGGAAAAGCGCCGCAGGATCGGCAGGGCGTTCGTCGACTGCTTCGCGGCCGAGGCGGCGCGGATCGACGGTGCCCGGTTCCTCGCCCAGGGCACGCTGTATCCCGACGTCATCGAGAGCGGGGCCGCGCCGGATGGGCCGGCGGCCACCATCAAGCTCCACCACAACGTCGGCGGCCTCCCCGACGATCTCCAGTTCGAGCTCATCGAGCCGCTCCGCGACCTGTTCAAGGACGAGGTCCGCCAGCTCGGTCTCAAGCTCGGACTTCCTGAAAAGATCGTATGGCGGCACCCGTTCCCCGGCCCCGGTCTCGCGGTCCGCTGCCTCGGAGAGGTCACGAAGCCTCGGCTCGACACGCTCCGCGAGGCCGACGCGATCGTCCTCGAGGAACTCGAACGGGCGGGCCTCATGCGTCGGGTGTCGCAGGCGTTCGCCGTGCTTCTCCCGGTGCAGAGCGTGGGGGTGATGGGCGACGCCCGCACGTACGACGACGTCCTCGCCGTCCGGGCCGTGGAGACCGAGGACTTCATGACCGCCGACTGGAGCCACCTCCCGTACGACGTGCTCGCCCGGATCTCGACCCGCGTCATCAACGAGGTGCGGGGGGTGAACCGTGTCGTCTATGACATCTCGTCGAAGCCCCCGGCCACCATCGAGTGGGAGTAGGGGAAGGTCTGGGCGATCGGGTATCCTCGACGGCTGACGACGGCCCGACGTTCGGCTGTCCCGACGCGTATCCGAGGACTCCATGCAGGTCGCCATCGTCGAGGACGATCCAGTCATCGCCAAGGCCGTGTCGGCGGCGGTCGGTCGGGCCGGGCACGAATGCCACTGGATCGCGGACGGCGCCGCGGCGCTGCGTGAGGGGGCGCTCATCGGCAGCGACCTCGTCATCCTCGACCTGATGCTGCCCGGGGCCGACGGCCTCCGCGTACTGCGTGCGGCGCGATCGCAGGGAGTCCGCACCCCGGTGATCGTCCTCACAGCCCGGGGACTGGTGAACGAGAAGGTCGAGGCCTTCGAGGCGGGCGCCGACGACTATCTCGTCAAGCCGTTCGCCATGGACGAGCTCCTCGCGCGGATCGAGGCCGTCCATCGCCGCGCGGCCGACAGGCCCGCCCTCACGCTCACCGTCGGCGCCTTGACGCTCAATCTGGCGAACCGGCGGGCCGACCTCGAGGGCCGCACGATCGACCTGACGCCCACGGAGTTCAACATTCTCGAACTCCTCGCCCGTCATCACGGGCAGGTCGTCACACGGAAGATGCTCTGCGAGCACGTCTGGGGCTTCGATTGGGACGGCCCCACCAACGTGATCGAGGTCCATATCAATCGCCTGCGCGGCACGATCGACAAGGGCCGCGAGACGTCGATGATCCAGACCGTCCGGGGCCGCGGCTATGCCCTCGCGAGTGCCTAAGTGGCTCGGGAAGACCAGTCTCCGCACTCGGCTGACGGCATGGAACGCGCTCGTCGTGCTGCTGATGACCGTGTGCACGCTGACCGCCGTGCGCGTGGCGGCCCGGGCCACGCTCTACGACGATGCAGACGCGGAGCTCCGCGCCGCCGCGCAGGAGGTCGTGATGGCGATCCAGGACCTGCACCCGGACATGCGGGCGGTGACGGCGGAGATGCTGCGGAAGGCCGAGAGCCATGCCCAGCGAGGCTGGTTCCTCCAGTTGCTCACGGAGAGCGGCACCACGATCTGGAAGAGCCAGTACTGCCCCGACGAGGTCGCGTCATTCCCGCCGAGCAACCTCGATCGTGAGGAGCTCGTCGCACAGGTTGGGCCGTACCGCTACGTCCGGCTGCGGCTCCCTCGCATCGGCGAGACGGCCCTCCACGTCCGCGTAGGGACGTACACGACCGGGCTCGACGATCGCCTCACGGGCCTGATGCGCTCGCTGCTGGCGGTGGGGACGCTGTTGTGCCTGGTGACGCCG
>Ga0233425_10004530_pt1 | contig 23179 bp, 19 predicted proteins | sample Watercolumn_Towu_2_FD_181712 | JGI IMG/M metagenome (GOLD analysis project Ga0233425, IMG submission 181712) | Freshwater microbial communities from Lake Towuti, South Sulawesi, Indonesia - Watercolumn_Towuti2014_140_MG | ecosystem: Environmental > Aquatic > Freshwater > Lake | place... | reverse complement strand
GGCGTTTTTCTGTGCGCAGGTTCCGCCGCTCAGGCGTCTGTTCCTGCGACCGAGCACGCTGCGCGAGGGCGTGCGACGCGCCGCCCTCGCGGCCTTCCACGAGCAGCGCATCGACGCGACCTCGGGGCGAACCGGGATCTTGATCTACGTCTCGCTGTTCGAGCGCAGCGTCGAGGTCGTCCCGGACGTGGGGGTGGACCCGAAGAAGCTGGGCGCGGACTTCGGGAACGCCGTGGTGGAGATCACGAAGGCCGTGCGCGGCGACGGGCTCGGGCAGCTCGAACGCGGCCTCGCGCACATGGCGACGGCGCTGGGGCGCGGGCTGCCGCGCGCCGCGGACGACGTCAACGAGCTGCCGGACGGGATGGTGTCATGAGAGGCTCCGCTCGTCGCGGGCTCGCTGCGCTCGCAGCGGCGAGCATCGCGGCGTTTCTGATCGCCGGCCCCGCGCAAGCCCGGCCCGGTGGCGGCAGCTCGTTCAAGGGCAGCTCGTCGTCCAGCTCCTCGCGCTCGTCGTCCAGCTCCTCGTCCAGCTCGTCACGCAGCTCGAGCTCGAGCGGGACGTCGTCGCGCTCCTCGTCGTCTTCGGGCTCGTCGCGCTCGTCGTCTTCGTCCTCGCGGAGCGGCAGCAGCTCGTCACCCGAGCCCGTCTACACCTACCGCGTCGGCAACGCGCGCGAGCGCGCGGCAGTTTGGGCCATCGGCGCGCCCTCGCTCTTCGGCAGCGTGCCGCCCCGGCCGGCGTCCACCCGCGTCCGAGGCAACAACGAACGCGAGGCCGAGATCGCGGTGCTCGGCTTCCTGGGGGTGGTCGGCTTCGTCGCCACGGCCATGCTGGGCCTCGGCGGCGTGCTGTTCATCCGCTGGCTCCGGAAACCGAAGGGCTGGACCACGGCCGCGGCGGCGGCGCCCGAGGTCGTGAGCTCGGCGCGCGCTCGGCTCGAAGAGCTGAAGGCGCAGGACCCGGACTTCTCCATCGTGTCGTTCGAGGACTTCGTCTACGGGCTGTACGCCGAGGCACAGACCGCGCGCGGAGCCGGCAAGCTCGACACGCTGGCGCCGTACCTGAAGCCCGCGGCGCGCACGAAGCTCGCCACGCTGGGCGCGAACCCCGTCAGCACGGTCGTGGTCGGAGCGATGAGCTACGAGAGCGTGCACGTCGACTCGACCGAGGCATTCGCCGTCATCCAGCTCCAGGCGAACTACACCGAGACGCCCGTGGGCGGCGCCCCGACCAGCTACTGGGCGCTCGAGTCCTGGACGTTCTCGCGGAAGGCGGGCGCGCGAAGCCGCCCGCCGGATCGTGTGCGCGTGTTCAACTGCCCGAGCTGCGGCGCGCCGCTCGACCGCGTGGTGGGCGGCAGCTGCGGCTACTGCCAGACCGTGGTGGACACCGGCGCCTTCGACTGGGTGGTGGGCGAGATCTCGGTGTCGGAGCGCGAAGCGCGCCCCCCCATGCTCACCGGCACGACCGAGGAGGTGGGGAGCGAGCAGGCCACGCGCATCGACGCGGGGTTGGGGCAGGCGCTCGCGGCCCTGGCCGCGCGCGACCCTGCCTTTCAGCCGGAAGGGCTGTTCGCCCGCGTCGGCTTGATCTTCCAGACCCTGCAGGTCGCGTGGTCGTCGCTCGCCTGGGAGAGGGCCCGCCCGTACTTGAGCGACAACCTGTGGACCGCGCAGACCTACTGGATCGACGCCTACCGGCGCTCGGGTCTGCGCAACGTGATGGAGAACCCACGCATCGGCCGGCTCGAGCTGGCGCGCGTGACCAGCGACCGCTGGTTCGACGCCGTCACCGTGCGCGTCTACGCGACTGGCCTCGACTACACGCTGCGCGACTCGGACGGCGCGGTGGTCGGGGGCGATCGCCGGAAGGAGCGCGAGTACACCGAGTACTGGACGCTGATCCGCGCGAGCGGTGCCAAAGGCTCGGCGCGCACCGACCCCGTGTGCCCGAGCTGCGGTGCCCCGCTCGACGTCAACGCAGCCGGCCAGTGCGGCCACTGCAAGGTCAAGCTCACCTCGGGCCAGTTCGACTGGGTGCTCTCGCGCATCGAGCAGGACGAGGTCTACGCGGGCTGAGCTTGCGCCCAGCCCCGCCCGCTGTCAGTGTCCGCGCCATGCGTGCCTCGTTCTTCGCGCTGGTCGCCGGCGCCTGGCTCGCCGCCTGTGCCACGTCGGGCTCGAGCACCGGGGGCACCGGAGCGGCCTCCGGCGCCGGGGGCGGCGGCAGCGGCGGCGGCGGCGGCTCCGGCGGCCTCACGCTCGACGCGCAGACCGACGGCACCGCCGGCGGCTCCACGCTCGTCTACGCCCACACCGACAAGACGCTGTTCCAGGTCGACCCCACCTCCGCCACGCCCAGCCTGACCCAGCTCGGCGACTTCGACTGCGTGGGTGAGAGCGGGCAGGACCCGGCCATGACCGACGTGGCCGTGGACAAGAACGGCAAGCTCTGGGGCATCAGCCACACCCAGGTGCACGAGCTCGAGGTCGCGAACAAGGTCGTGCACTGCGCGAAGAGCATCCCGCTGAACGCCGGCGTCGACGTGAAGTTCTACGCCCTGACGTTCGCGCCGGCGGGGGTGATCTCGACCACGGAAGAGGTGCTGGTCGCCGGCAACACGGCGGGCGAGCTCTGGGCCATCGACCAGAGCGGCGACCTGTCGCAGCGCGGCAGCTTCGGCGATGTGCCGGCGAGCGACGGCAACGGGCACACCTACCCCAGCGACCACCAGAACAAGGCCTGGGAGCTCTCCGGCGACATCGTGTTCGTCGAGAACGGCGGCAGCCCCATCGGCTTCGCTACCGTCCGCGACTGCCCGAACCCGCCGGCGACCTCGGGCTGCAGCACGACCGACACGCTGATCGAGATCGACGTGCCCAAGCTCGCAAAGGCGAACGTGCTGCCGGCCACCAAGGCCGTGCGCGGGCAGATCGTGAAGCGCCCCAGCTGCAACGACACGGCGAACACCGCCTACGGCAGCATGTACGGCATCACCACTTGGGCCGACAAGGTCTACGGCTTCTCGCGCACCGGCAACCTGGTCGAGATCGACACCAAGGACGGCAGCGCTTGCTTGCTCGCGGCGTTCCCCAACGCCGACTTCGGCGGCGCGGGCGTGACGACCAAGGCGATGGTGATCCCGCCGCCGCCGAAGTGAGGGAGGAGAGTCATGGCGAAGAAGGTGATGGTCTTTTGGCCTGGCGACGCGCGCGCTCGCCCCAACGAGCTGGCGCTGCCCAGCGTCGAAGCGGCCACGCAGAAGCTCGAGGCGGCGCTGCGCAAGCTGGGGCGCACGCCCGAGCGCGTCCCGGGCTTCTTGACCAAGCCGCACGAGGCCATCCAGAAGCTCGGCCCCATCGACGAGCCGATGGTCGGCATGTTCGTGCACTGGGTCTACGGGCCGCACACCTGTGACGGTGTGGTCGGCAAGGACAGCCCGCTGCTCCTGGCTTCGAACTTCAGCGGCCAGTGGCCCGGCCTGGTGGGTCTACTCAACACTGGCGCCTGCCTGGAGACCGTGGGCCGGGCACATAGCCGTATCTGGACCTCTGCGCAGGACTTCACCAGTGACAGCGTGTTCATGGATCGCCTGGACGAGTGGTGCACCACCGGTCAGGTGCGCTACTCCGACGCGGCGCTCTCGAGCCACGCGCCGGTGAGCGCGGATGCCGCCGCGCTGGCGCGGCAGGTCGCCGCGGGCATCCGGACGCGGCACCCGCTGATCCTGATGTTGGGCGACACCAGCATGGGCATGATCAACGGCTACTTCGGGCCGCGCCTGTTGTCGCGGCACGGTTTCGCCGAGCACAAGATCGACCAGGCCTGGATCATCGACCGCGGTCGCGGCATCGGCGACGCGCGCATCGACGACGCGTTCCGTTTCGTGAAGGACAAGGGCGTCACCTTCCACTGGCGAGAAGGCGGCGCGGCGGATTTCGACGAGCAAGCCACGCGCGAGCAGCTCCGCGACTACCTGGCCGTGCTCGACATGGTGAAGGAGTACGAGGCGGACTGCCTCGGCTGGCAGTACCAGCTGGGGCTCATCCCGCTGCGCCCCCCCAGCGACTTCGCGGAAGGGCTCTTCAACTCGACCTGCCGACCGGAATCGAACGGCGACACCGTCGCCTGCGCCACCGAGGCCGACCAGGGCAACGCCGTGCCGATGGAGATGCTGAAGCGGCTGCTCGCGGCGAAGGGGCTCCACCAGGCGGTCATGTTCCACGACGTGCGTTGGGGCGCGGAGCACGACGGCCGCTTCCTGTGGGTGCTGCTCAACAGCGGCTCCTGTGGAGCCTACGCCATGAACCACGACCCGAGCACGCTGGCCGGCGTGCACAGCTACCGGCAGCCGGCGGGCTACTTCCCGTTGCCCGGCGGCACCTTCGCGGGGGAGAGCCTGCCCGGCGCCATCACCTGGGCCAGGGCCTACATCAGGTCCGACACCTTGTGGATGGACATCGGGCGGGGCGAGGTCGTGAAGCTGCCCGCCGAGGTACGCGATGCGTGGTGGAACGGCACCACGCGCGAGTGGCCCTTCATGGCCGCCGACCTCGGCGTGTCGCGCGACGACCTGATGGCGCACTACTTGTCGAACCACGTCGCGGTGGCCTACGGCGACGTGTTCGGCGAGATGGTCGCGCTCAGCCAGGAGCTGGGCTTCAAGGTGAGAATCCTGGCCTCCGAGCGCTGAGCCCGCCGCGAAGTTCGGCAGCGGCGACGATTCCGGCTACATTGGCGCTCCGCGATGCCCACCGAGCCCGGACCCCGCTCTCGCCACAGCGTCCCGGTGTCCACGCGGACCCCGGACGCGCTGGACGTGCTCGTCGTGGACGACGACCCGCGTTGGCGGGACTACACCGCGGACCCTTTCCTGCGCCGCGGTGATCGGGTGCGCTCGGTGGCCGACGGCCTCGAAGCGCTCTCGATGTGCGTGGCCGACCCGCCGGACATCGTGCTGACCGACGTGAACATGCCGCGCATGGACGGCTGGCAGCTCTTGCGCATGATCCGCGCGCGACCGAACCTGGCGGGGGTCCCGGTCATCTTCCTGACCACGCTCGACGGCGACGAGGAGCGCCTCAAGGGCTACCAGCTCGGCGTGGACGCCTACATCCCGAAGCCCTTCCACCCGGACGAGCTCCTGATGCGCGTGCACCGCGTGGTGCGGCGCCGGCGCCAAGCCGCGGAGACCGACACCCAGGGCACGCTGCGCGGCGACATCGAGAACGTCTCCCCCGCCTCGCTGCTCTCGTTCCTGTCCGTGGAGCGCAAGACCGGCATCCTGTTGGTGGTGGGCGACCAGGTGGCGCGCGTGTTCCTGCGCGAAGGCCGGGCGCTCCGCGTCGAGCTCGAAGGAGAGGCCTCGATGCTGGGCTCCCGCGAGAAGCTCCTCGACATCCTGGACTGGCGCAGCGGGCAGTTCGAGTTCACGTCGGAGCGCGTCGGCGGGCAGGACGAGATCCGCACCGCCATCTCCGCGCTCGTGCTGGAGCACGCGCGGCGGCAGGACGAAGAAGGGCGCTGAATCGCCGTTCCGATGACGGGCGCTGGTGTGCGCTCGGTGGGGCGCTGCGGGTCGGAGGGCCTGAACGGTCCTTGGGCTGCGGGCACGGCCCGCGCTAAGTTCTTCGGCATGGCCGTCCGGACCCGAAGGGAGCGTGTGCTCACGTTCTTCTTCGTGCCGGCGCTGGTGTTCGCCGTCGTCGTGCTGCTGGGCGTCACCTTCCGCAACAGCTTCCAGCTCGAGAAGCTGCGCGAGCAGTCCGTGGTCGAGGCCACGCTGACCCTGGCCAACGAAAAGGCCGACCGCCTGGACAAGCGCATCATCGAGCAGGACAACGCCGTGCTGTCGCTGGTCGACATGACCGACCGCGACTCCTTCGGTCAGGCTTGGCTGAATGTCGCGGCGCGGCAGACGCCCACGGTCAGCAACGTGCTCTTGGTCGACCTCGGCTCCAAGGAGAAGGAGGTGGTGGCGTTCGCGACGCGCGTCCCACCGCTGGAGGCCGAGGCCGAGCGCCGCCTGTTCGTGCGCGAGCTGCTGCCCGAGCTCGAGCTCGGCGAGCCGCGCACGCAGCTCCGCCACCTGCACCGGACACTGGCCGGCCAGAGCTACCTGGTGAGCTACTGGCAACGCGACGTGCGCGGGAAGCCGCTCTTGCTCGTGGCGTGGCACGACGTCCCGCGCGTGGTCCACGACCTGTTCCCGGCGCTCTACTCGGAGCGCGACCAGAACGCGCGCGTCAACGTCGTCGACGAGAACAGCCGCATCGTCTATGGCCCGAGCCTGAGCCGCGGCAGCTTCACCCTGGGCCGGCGCTTCGAGACCACGCTCTACAAGTGGCAGGTCAACGTGGCTCTGGTCAGCGCCGCCGAGCTGACCGAGGCGGTGGCCCGGCGGCGCTCCCTGGAGCTGGCGCTGGTCGGGACTTCGTGGCTCGTGGTGCTGGTGGGTCTCACCGTGGTCTTGGTAGCGGCGGCGCGCGAGCGCAAGCTCTCCAACCTGAAGAGCGATTTCGTGGCCAACGTCTCCCACGAGCTGAAGACGCCGCTCTCGCTGGTTCGCATGTTCGGCGAGCTGCTCCAGAGCGGGCGGGTGGAGAACGACGAGAAGCGCCAGCAATACCTCCAGATCATCGTCTCGGAGAGCGAGCGCCTGGGCGCGCTCATCGAGAACGTGCTGGACTTCGCCAAGGTCGAGCGCGGCAAGGCCGCCTACCAGTTCTCGAGCGCCAACGTGCGCGACGTGGTCGCGCGGGCGGTCGAGGCCTGCAAGGTGCGCGCGCAGCGCGACCAAGTCGAGTTGGTCCTGGAGCAGGCGGAGGACCTCCCCGTCACGGAGATCGACGAGCGCGCCATCGAGATCGCCGTGATCAACCTGGTGGACAACGCGCTGAAGTACGCGCCGGATGGGCGCCGTGTGGTCATCGCCACGCGCCGCGCAGCGGGCCGCATCGAGATCCGCGTCGCCGACGAGGGCCCCGGCATCGCGCCCGAGGACAGGAAGCGCATCTTCGAGCGCTTCGAGCGCGGGAAGGGCGCGCAGTCCAAGCAGATCCGCGGCAGCGGCATCGGTCTGGCGCTGGTGAAGCACATCGCCGAGGCCCACGGCGGCAAGGCCTGGTGCGAGCCCGCCGACCCGCGCGGCAGCGTCTTCGTGCTGACCATCCAGGTGCGCGACGCCAACGGCCGCGAGCCCAGCGTCGCCTCACGCGAGGCGGTGGTGTGAGGGGTCAGTGTGACTTGCCGAGGACCACGTCCGCGTCGACCACGATGGGGCGCTGGGTCAGGAACTCGGCTAGCTGTTCGCAGATGTAGTCGAGCGCGTGGGATTCGTGCTCCGTGTACGCGCCACCGCCCAGGGGGTTCGCGAGCTCGATGGCACCCAGGTAGCGGCCGTGGTGCTGAACCGGACCGATGATGGCTACCTCGGGGACGACGCCGATCAGGTTCCAGCGGCTGTTGCGATAGGTCTCTTCGCTGGCGGCGTTCTTGGTCACGACGCTGCGCGTGCCGCGCATCACGCGCCGGAACAGCGGCTCCTGATCCGAGGTGCGCTGCAACACGACGGCCTGTGGCGAGGGGCCGAGCGCGCGCACCACCACGAACTGACGCGCGTTGATGTCGAAGATGTGGATCATCACCGCCTCGCTGGGAAGCGTCTTGTTCAGGATGCCGAGCACGTAGTCCACACCGGCCATCATGTCGGGCGCGAAGTGCAGGTCGTGCATCGACTCGAACAGCTCGCCGATCAGGTCCTCGTCCGCGCGGCGCTTGATCGGCGCCGTGGCGGGCGTCGCGACGGGCGCGGTCGGGGGTGGCACGGCGACCGCGGCAGCAGGCGCAGAAGGCGGCGGCGCGGGCGGGGGCGCGGCGGGCTCGGTCGGGGGCTCGGGCTGCGCCGACGCCACGGGTTGGGTCGCGGGCGCGGGCTCGGGAGTCGAGAGGGAAGCTGGCGGCCCGGAGCTGGGGGACGACGGCGCGGGCGCGAAGGGCTGGGCGCCGGACGGGGCCGGCGCGATCACCACCGCCGGCTCGGGCGCGCGCGCGGGCGCGGGGCGGGGCGGCGCGCTCGGCGGCGCGCTGACGGGTTGCGTGGGCGGCGCGGCGGGCTCCGTCACCGAGCCGGGCGCGGGCTGCGTCGTCTGCGCCGGCGGCAGCGTCGGTACTGCGTGGATCGCAGCGACCACCGGCGACGGAACGATGGGCGCCGGATGCGCCGGTGTGGGCGGGCCCGGTGCAGCTGCGGGTGGCGGTGCGCTCGGTGCGGGCGCCGCTGGCGGGGCACCGGTGTGCTGCAGCACCGGCTCACCGCGCCAGTCCTTCCACATCAACGTGGCGATGGGCGCGCGCGCCGGCTTCTTCTCGAAGACGTGATCGAACACCGCGAGCTGCACGAACTTGCGCTCGGGCCGAGCGTGGAGCGCCGACGAGAGCTCGCGGAAGCGCATCCACAAGAGCACCTCCGTGCTCGCGCGGTCCGTGCCGGGCTTCACCGCGTAGGCGTACTCTCGGTAGATGATGGGCGTCTGCGCCGAGGGCTCCTCCTCGCGCTTCTTCACCAGCTGGAAATCCGGCTCGCGGGCGACCTCCATGCTGCGCTGGGTGAGCTGGCCCGGTTGCGCCTGGTGTGCCGGCGGTGACGCAGGCGCCTGAGGAGGCTGCGCGGCCGGCGGCGGCGTCATCGGTTGCGTGGTGGACGACGGCGAACCGGCGCCGATGGCCGGCACGGGTCGCGGGGGCGCCTGCGGCAAGGGGTCGGTGCGCGGCGGGTGCGACTCCGGGGGCAACGCCGCCATCGGATCCGTCTTCGGTCCGGCCGCCAGCGGATCGCTCGGCGGCGCGGGGATGGCCATCGGGTCCGTCGAAACGGCAGGCTCGGGCGCGCTGCGGATCACCGGCGCCGGGGGCGCCGCGCTCGGGACCTTGGACGGTGCCGGGAACGATCCCGGGGGCGCAGCGCCCGCCGCCGGTGCCGGCGGCTCCGAGACAGGCGCTTCGGTGGGCGCCTTGTTCACGACGTAGCGGATCTTCTGCGCCGGGTCGACGGCACGGTAACCGTGCTCGAGCAGCTCGATGGAGAACTTGGAGAGCGGGCCGGTGTCGCCCCGCCGCTTGCGCGCCTCTTGGAGCGCGGCCTGCCACTGCTTGGCCTCGAGGCAGTACTTTTCGATGGGCGTGTCCTCGCCGAGGCGAGACACCTCGATGAACCAGCGCATCGTTATCCGGCGAGGCGGGGGGTGGTCAGGGTGCTTTCCAAAGCGGCAATCGCTCGGGCAGGGAGGGGTAGTAGAGCGCCTCCGCCGGCCCCGGGCAAGAGTCGAATTCTCGACGGCGCCCCCGCGCCTGCCCGGGGGCGGGGGACTCCTGCCGACCCCAAATGCTATGAGCGGCCCGAATGGAAGCGGCGCAAAACAGCGGGGCGACGCGCTCGAACCGCGGGCTCGGCGCCGGCGCGGAGCGCGTGCTGTACGCGCTCTTCGCAGGGGCGCTGACGCTGTGGGTGGCGTGCCTGTTCTACGGCTCGATGCGCCAGCAGATCCTCTACACCTCGGGGCAGCCGCTGGCCTCGCCCGCCGACTGGTCGGGGCCCCTCGACGACGTCTTCATCCACTTCGACTTCGCCCGTGCGAGCGCGCGCGGATACCCGTTCCAGTGGTCAGAGGGCAACGGCTACTCGAGCGGCGGGACCAGCCTGCTCTACCCGTTCGTGCTCTCGCTCGGCTACCTGGTCGGCTTCCGCAAGCTGTCGCTGATGGTGTGGGCGGGCATGGTGGCCTGCGTGTCCACCTTCGCGTTGCTCATGGCGGTGCGGCGGTTGTTCCGCGACCTGCCGCGCTACACGGCCTGGCTGGCGCCGCCAGCGCTGCTCGGTATCGGCGTGCTGAGCTGGAGCTTGTTCAGCGGCATGGAAGTGGCGTTCTTCCTGGCGGTGTGGGGCGGCGCTGTGGTCGCCTGGGACGATCTCGTGAACGGCGTGCCGGGTCAGGTCGGCCCGCCGCGTGGCGTTGCATGCGCTCTGCTGCTCGGGTTCTGGTGCGCGGTCCTGGTCGCGACGCGACCCGAGGCCGCGATCATCGTGGCGGTGTTGGCGGTGTCCGCGGGCATCTCGTGCAAGGACTCCCTCGGCCGGCGTCGCATGCTCTGGGTGCCGGTGCTCGCGGGCGCGCCGGCCCTCGCCATCGTGATCGCGCAAGCAGTGGCGAACAAGCTCCTCACCGGCGACGGCACCGCCGCGGGCGCGCTCGTGAAGCTGGAGATGAACCACCCGCACCTGAGCGCGCTCGAGGCCTGGAATGCCTGGAAGTTCCACGTCGAGTACCAGGTGCGCCGCGTCGCCGAGTACCACCTGAGCGGCAACCTGGTCGTGGGCTACGTACCCTTCGCCCTCGGCGCGTTCGCCCTGGTGCCGCGCGAGACGCGCCGCTGGGCCGCGCTGCTCTGGCTCTCGGCCGTGCTCTGGGTGCTGGTCGTGGCGCTGAACGGACAGGTGCGATGGCAGAACGAGCGCTACACCATGCCCGCCCTGGCGTGGGTGCTCCTCGCAGCCGCGCTCGGGGTGGGCGCGGCCGTGGGCAAGAGCTTCGCGCTCGGTCGGCGCGGGCTCTGGCTGCGCGCGACCGCCGCGACGCTCGCGCTCGCGTTGGTGGGCGTGTTCGCCGTGCTGCACCGCCCGAAGTTCCGCGACCAGGTCTGGTTCTTCGGCCGCGCGTCGCGCAACATCCGCGATCAACACGTCCGCACCGGGCGCCTGCTGCGCGACATGCAGCCCGCGCCGCCGAAGCGCATCCTGCTGGGGGATGCCGGCGCCATCCCTTACGCCGCGGACCTGCCCGCCCTGGACATCATCGGGCTCGGAGGCATCCGCGGCTTGCCCTTCGCGCGCGCCACTCGGCAAGGCGTGGGCGCCGCGGTGGAGCTCATCGAGCGCATGCCCGCGGCCGAGCGCCCCGATATCATGGCCATCTACCCTTCCTGGTGGGGGGTCCTGCCGCTCTGGTTCGGCCAGACCCTGGGAGAGGTCCCAGTGAGCGGGAACGTGATCTGCGGCGGCGCGGCCAAGGTGCTCTACCGCCCGGACTGGTCCCCGCTCGACGGCAGCGCCAAGCCGTTCACGCTGGCGTCGAGCGACGAGATCGTGGACGAGCTCGACCTGGCGGACGTGGTCAGCGAGAGCGAGCACCACTACGCGGCCAGCGTCGGCACCCCGCACGTCGAGATGAAGCGCTTGCAGCACCCGAAGGAGCCTCACCGCGACCTGTTCGACGCCGGCCGCGTCCTTCCGCAGGGGGCCAGCGCGAGCTTCCAGCTCCGAACGCCCTCGGGCAGGGCGCGCTTGGTGCTGCGGCTCGCCCCGGCCAAGAGCGGCGTCATCAGCTTCCGCAGCGCGGGGCGCGCGCTGGGCGAGGTCGCCTTCGACCACGCGGATTCCTGGGTCGAGCTCACGCTGGAGCTGCCTGCCGATCTCGCAGGGCAGCGCCTGCCGATCAGCCTCGAGGCGCTGCGCGGCGAGCACTCGCTGCATCACCTCTGGCTGGTCCAGCCGCGGTGATCCCGTGAGCACCTTCGGTCTGCCGCGAGAAGACCCGAGCTGGGCCGTCCTGGCCCTCGGGCTCGCTGCGCTGGCGGTCGCAGCCTGGCGCGCCGACCCGGTCGCGCGCTTCGCGCGCGAGCGCCCGAAGCTCACGCTCGGGCTGTTGGCGCTCACGGCTTCGCTCGTCTCGTGGGGCTACCTGCTCCACTACCTGCGCGGTGGCCCGCGCATCATCGACGCCACCAGCTACTTCCTCGAAGCTCGCGCGCTCTCACAGGGCTACCTGAGCTTCCCCGTCCCCGACCCGTCGGGCTCCTTCCGCGGGCGCTTCCTGCTCACTCCACCGGGTGCGTCCACGCTCGCGGTCCTGTTTCCCCCGGGCTACCCGGCGCTGCTCGCGCTCGGGTTCCTGGCGGGTGCGCCCCTCGCGGTCGGGCCGCTCTTGGCAGCGCTCGTGACGCTCGCGACCTACGCGCTCGCGCTCGAGCTCTTCGGTCGTCGCGAGGTCGCGCTGGTGGCGGCGACGCTCTCCGTGCTCTGCGCCGCGCTCCGTTACCACACCGCGGACACCATGTCGCACGGCTGGGCGGCGGTCCTGCTCTCGACCGCGCTGCTCGGCGCGCTACGCGGGGGCCGCTGGGCGCTGATCACGGGCCTCGCGCTGGGCTGGCTCGTCGCCACACGTCCGGTCACCGGCCTGGTCGCAGTGGCGTTCGCGGGCGCATTGACCGCACGGCGCCGGCGCGCGGAGCTCGTGCTCGTCGCGTTGGGCACGCTGCCGGGCCTCGCGTTGCTCGCGCTCCACCAACACGCGGCGACGGGCTCCTGGCTCGGGTCCACCCAGCTCCGCTACTACGCCCTCGCCGACGGTCCACCCGGCTGCTTCCGCTACGGCTTCGGTCAGGGCGTGGGCTGCGTCTTCGAGCACGGCGACTTCGTGCGCGACCGATTGCAGAACGGCTACGGGCTGGTCGCGGCTCTGGGCACGACGGGGCGCAGGCTATGGATGCACTTCGGCGACCTGATGAACGCTTGGCCCTTGTACGGGCTCGTGCTCGCGACGCTGTTCGTCGGGCGGGGCGAGCGCGCCGTGCGCCTGCTCGCGTTCGTCGTCGTCGCGCTCGTCGTCGCCTACGCACCCTTCTACTTCGACGGCAACTACCCGGGCGGCGGCGCGCGCCTGCTCGCGGAGGCGTTGCCCCTCGAGCACGCGCTGGTCGCGTGGGGTCTCGTGCGCCTTCGACTCGCGCGCTTCGCACCGGGTGTGGCGTGCATCGCGTTCGCGGTCCACGCGAGCCGCATGCACGAGGCGCTGCGGGACCGAGAGGGCGGGCGCCCGATGTTCGAGCCGAAGGTGCTGGCGGACGCGGGGGTTCGCACCGGTCTCGTGCTGGTGAACACGGACCACGGCCTGAACCTCGGCCTCGCGCCGGGGGCGAAGGACGCGCTGCGCGGCCTCGTGGTCGCGCGCTTCCGCAACGACGCCCACGACCATCTGCTCTGGGACGCGCTCGGCCGACCGCCCGCGTACCGCTACCTCTTCAGCCTCGACGCGCCTCCCCGCCTCGAGCCGTTTGCCCCTGAACGGAGCGCGGAGTTCGAGGCCGGAGCCGAGTGGCCACCGCTCGCGGTCCACCGAGGCTGGGCGCACCCCGACTACCCAGGAGCAGCTTGCGCAAGGGGCCACTACGGGCTCCGGCTGCGGGGGGCGGGGGTGACCCTGGAGCTGATGACCGACCAGGCCGGGCCCCAGCGCCTGGTGCCCCGCTGGGTGCCTGGGAGCGACGGCCCGGCGGAGGTCACCGTGAGGGTGGGAGGCGTGAGCTGGAGCGCCAAGTGGCCGGCCCGCGCCGGCGACTGCTTCGAGACCCCTGGCCCCCCAATCCCGTTGGACAAGGGCCCGTTCCGCGTCGACGTCGAGGCTCACGGAGAAGCCCTGGTGCTGGACGGGCTGGCCATCCGGCCCGCGACCCCGGCCGCCACGCCTGGAAAAGGCGTTGACAATTGAGGCGTTAGGGCGAAGCATCAGGGCTCTGTTTAGGAGGCTCGAGGGGCATGACCAAGAGCGAGCTCATCGAAGCCATCGCGGCCCGCGGGGAGCTCACGAAAGCCCGCGCCGAGATGGTCGTCAACTGCGTCTTCGACGCGATGACCGAAGCCTTGCAGAAAAGCGAAGGCATTGAAATCCGTGGCTTCGGGAGCTTCACGGTGCGGCCGTACAAGCCGTACGACGGCCGCAATCCGCGCACGGGTCAGCCTGTTCCCGTTCCGGCCAAGCGCCTGCCGTTCTTCAAGGTCGGCAAGGAGCTGAAAGAGCTGGTGAACGCCAGCCGCCACACCGCGATCAGCGGTGGCGATGACAACGACGACGATTGAAGCGCTCGCTCACGAGTAGCTTTCCCGTCGCGGACGCGGCAAGGAAGGAAACCACTCTCCTTCCTGAGCCTTACGCATGGCGAGCGCCGAAGAGCAATTCACCGAGCTGAGCCGCGGAGTCGTCGATCTCGTGCAGCGCGAGGAGCTGCTCGATCGCCTGCGCGAAGGCCGGCCGCTGAAGATCAAGGCCGGCTTCGATCCGACGCGACCCGATCTGCACCTCGGGCACACCGTGCTGTTGCAGAAGATGCGTCAGTTCCAGGACTTCGGTCACGAGGTGACCTTCCTGGTCGGCGACTTCACCGCGATGGTCGGCGATCCCACCGGCCAGAACGAGATGCGCCCGCGTCTCACCCGCGACGCGGTCCTCGCTGCGGCGAAAACCTATCAAGAACAGGCGTTTAAGGTGCTGGACCCGAGCCAGACGCGGGTCCGCTACAACAGCGAGTGGCTCGGCTCCCTGTCGCTCGACAAGGTGGTGGAGCTGGCCGCAAAGCGCACGGTGGCGCGCACGCTCGAGCGCCGAGACTTCCGCGAGCGCCTCGACCAGCACCGAGACATCTACCTGCACGAGTTCCTCTACCCCCTGCTGCAGGGCTACGACTCCGTCGCGATGGAGAGCGACGTCGAGCTCGGCGGGACCGACCAGCTCTTCAACCTGATGGTCGGCCGCGACCTGATGCAGCGCTACGGACTGAAACCTCAGATCGTGATCACGACGCCGATCTTGGAGGGCATCGACGCGAAGATCGAGGGCGGGCAGATCACCGGCAAGAAGATGAGCAAGTCCGCGGACAACTACGTCGGCATCACGGAGCCGCCGGTCGACATGTTCCGCAAGTGCATGCAGATCGACGACCAGGTCATCTGGCGCTTCTACGAGCTGCTCTCCTCGAGAACGACCGCGGAGATCGCCGCCCTACGCGGCAAGGACGATCCGATCGGCGCCAAGGCCGCCTTCGCGAGCGAAGTGGTGACGCGCTTCCACGGCGCAGACGCTGCGACGGGCGCGGAGGCCACGTTCCGCGCGACCTACCTCGGCGACGGCGTGCCCGCCGAAGTGCCCGAGGCGGACGTCACCGCCGAGGGCGGCAAGCTGCTGCTGGCCAAGGCGCTCGCCGCGGTCAAGCTCGTCACCTCGAACGGCGAGGGCCGCCGGCTCATCCAGGGCGGTGGTGTCGAGGTCGACGGCGCCGTAGTGAAGGACGGCCTGTTCGAGCTCCGACCCGGGAGCCAGTACCTCGTCCGGGTCGGCTCGAAGAATCGGCGTTTCGTCAGGATTCGGGTCCTACCGTGAGGTGGCTCGCGGGGGTCTGCCTTGCCGCGGCGCTCGCGCTCGGCTGCGGCGGCGCACCGCCCCCCCGGCCAAGGCCCGCGCCCGCGGCCCAGCCACCGCTGCACGACGGCCCGCTGACCGACTACGTCCCCGCAGCCGGGCTGCGCTGGATGGTGGTCGGCCGCCCCAAGGAGCTCGCCTCCGATCCGGGCCTGTCGAAGGCCGTGGAGCTGCTCGTGCCCCGGGAGCGTCTTGACGCCTTCTCGAAGTCGAGCGGCGTGGACCTCGGCAAGCTCGACAGCGGTCTCATCGCCGGCTTCGATCACGCCACGCTGTACGTTGCGGACGCGCGCGACGGCTCGACGACGGCGGAGGAGCGCTTCGCCGAGCGATTGCTGGCGGGCACGCGCGTCTCGAAACCCCACCCGCGCATCCATCGCCTCTCGGGTGTGATCGGGAGCACACCCGAGACGCTGGTGCGCATCGACGAGCGGCTCGTTGCGGTCTCGGTCGGCTCCGCGCTGCCGGCGCGCATCGTCGAGCTCTACGCTCGGAGCAAGCTGAAGAAGTCACCGACGGCGCTCCGGGGCTCGGCGCTGTCGTCGCTGCCCGTCGCGGAGCTCGAGACTGCGCCGCTCCGCTTCTACGCGCCGGGCCCGTTCACCGGTGAATGGACGACGGGCGCGCGCGGGCTGCTGGCGGCGGCCACCGCCGTGGGCGTGGCAGTACGGCCAGCGTCCGAGGGCAACCTCTCCGTGGTGCTGGTGATCGCGGGCGCGTTCGGCGGGAGCGAGGGCGATCCCGCCACGCGCGCGGGACAGGCGTGGGTCGACCTCGCGCAGAGCGGGCTGGGGAAGCTGCTCGGGCTCGACCAGGCTGCGGCGCCGAGCGTGGTCGCCTCGCCGGACTCCCTCCGTGTGGCTGTGGAGGTGGCCGCGCTGCCCCTGGCGCAGGGGCTCAAGGCAGCGGTGATGTCCGAGGTCTGGGAAATCCTGAATCTGAGCCCCCCGAAGCCAACTGAGCCCCAACCCCCTTGATCGGCCCTCGGGTCGGCAGCTCGTCCTGATTGACCCGGACGGGCGGCTCGTAGTAAGCGCCGCTGACTCGTCGCCCAGGGGGACCTCCGACGAGCAGAGCAGGGAGCCGATATGCAGTCGCAGGTGAATGGTACGAGCGCGCTCAACTTCAAGGTCGGGGACAGGGCCGTGCACCCCGCTCACGGGGTCGGCGAGGTGATTCAGCTCGAGGAGCGCGAGTTCGGCGGGCGGCGCACCAGCTGCTTCGTCCTGAAGATCATCGACTCGGACCTCAAGGTGATGGTGCCCCGCGAGGCGGCCGCGCGCGTGGGCCTGCGCCCGGTGATGAAGAAGAAGGAAGCCGAGAAGATCCTCGACATCCTGCGCGCCCCCGAGGTCGCGGTGGACGTCCAGCCCTGGAACCGCCGTTTCCGCGCCTACACCGAAATGCTCAAGAGCGGGCTACCCGCGGAGATCGCCAAGGTGCTCCGCGACATGTACCGCCTGAAGTTCGACAAGGACCTCTCCTTTGGCGAGCGCCGCCTGCTCGACCAGGCGCGGTCGCTCCTGATCCAGGAGCTCGCGCTGGCGAAGAAGGTGACCGCCGCCAGCATCGAAGGCGAGATCCAAGAGATCTTCTCTGCGTGAAGATCTACACGAAGACCGGGGACTCCGGCTCGACCGGGCTCTTCGGCGGCGAGCGTGTCGACAAGGACGACGCGCGCGTGGACACCTACGGCAGCGTGGACGAGACCAACGCGGCCATCGGGGTAGCACGCGCGGCTGGCCTGGGCGAGACCGTCGACCGCGTGCTCGCGTCGGTGCAGAGCGACCTCTTCACGCTGGGCGCCGAGCTCGCTTGCGTGCCCGGGCACGAGGCGAAGCTGCGGCTCGACCTGATCGGGCCTCCCGACATCGAGCGCCTGGAGCGCGCCATCGACGCCGCGGAGGAAGGCCTGCCGTCGCTGGCGAGCTTCGTCCTGCCCGGCGGCACGCCGGGGGCGGCGGCGCTCCACTCGGCACGGGCGTGCTGCCGCCGGGCCGAGCGTCGCGTCGTCGCGCTCAGGCGCGCCTCGCCGGTGCGCGACGACGTGGTCGTCTACCTGAATCGGCTCAGCGATCTGCTGTTCGTGCTCGCCCGCCGTGCCAACCACGAAGCGGGCGTGGCGGACGTGCCGTGGGCAAAGCGCGGGGGCTGACTACTTCGACGAGAAGCGCTCGGTCTCGCGCCACACCCTGAGCACGTTACCCGAGCAGATCTTCTCGATCTCGGCCTCCGTGTAGCCGCGCTCGAGCAAGACCTTGATCAGCCCCGGGTACTGCGAAGCGTCCTTCAGCCCGACGGGCAACGAGTCGCCCACGCCGTCGAAGTCGCTGCCCAGGCCCACGTGCTCGACGCCCGCCAGCTTCTTCACGTGGTCGATGTGGTCGGCGACCTGGGCAACGGTAGCGAAGCTCGCGGGGTGCTCCTTCTCGAACTGTTCGAGCAACGGCTTGGCGCCCGGGTCGTTGGACTCCAGCTTGTGCTTCTTCAAGAGCGCCGAGCGCTGCTTCCAGCGCAGGCTCTCTTGCTTCTGGATCTTCTCGTCGATGAAGCCGGAGCCGAAGTTGATCTGGATGACGCCGCCCTTCTTCGCCAGCGCCTGGATCATCTCGTCGCTCATGTTGCGCTGCCACCCGGGCGTGAAGTGGCGACAGGACGAGTGCGACGCGATCACCGGCACCTGGCTCTTGGCCATCACGTCCCAGAAGGCATCGTCGGACAGGTGCGAGACGTCCACCAGGATGCCCAGGCGGTTCATCTCCGCGACGACCTTCTCGCCGAACGCGGAGAGCCCCTTGTGGGTGTGGCGCTCGTCGTAGGACGAGTCCGAGAGGTGGTTGTCCTTCGAGTGGGCGAGCGTGATGTAGCGGACGCCACGCTCGTGAAAGTGTTTGACGTTCTCGAGCTTCTTCTCGATGGGCGACCCGTTCTCCATGCCGAGCAGGAGCGAGATCTTCCCTTCTCTGGCGTTCTGCTGGACCTCCTCGCTGGAGCGCGCGACGCGGAACTTGTCGGGAGACTTCTTCGCGATGTCCTCGACCAGATCGATGAGCTGGTCGGCGAGCTTCTTCGCGCCCTTGCCCTCGAGCTTGGCCGGCACGTAGATGCTCATGAACGGCGCGTCGAGCCCACCGGCCCGAGCGCGTGGATAGTCGAAGTCCCCCTTCTCGGTGCGCTCCGACACGTCCTCGGTGATGCGACCGGCCTTGTCGCGCGAAGACCAGAGCCGGTACGGCACGTCGATGTGGCCGTCCAGGATGATGAAACGATCGGCGAGCTCCTTCGCCTTCGCGTCGAGGTCGACGGGCGGCGCGGGCGGAGGCGGCTCGGCCGAGACGGGCGCCGCCGCCTTCTGGACGAGCTTGGGCGCGGGCGACGGCGCCGCGGGCGGAGGCTCGCTGGGCGGGGGGCTCTGCGTGCAGGCCACCGCGAGGGGCAAGACCAGGAGCCAGCCGCGAACGCTCACCTGGCGAAGCTTAGGCTCACGCCTTGACCAGGGTCCAGAGCCCGACCGCGATGAAACCGATGCCCGCGACCCAATGCAGCACCTTCTCGGACACGTAACGCGAGATCAGCGCGCCCCCCGCGACGCCCAGGGCCGAGGTCAGCACCAGCGCCAGCGCTGCCCCGGCGAACACCGTCCACTTCGAGATCTTGGCGTCCGAGGCGTAGAGCAGGGTGGCGAGCTGAGTCTTGTCCCCGAGCTCGGCCAGGAAAACCGTGGTGAAGACGGTCAGAAACAGCTTGGAGTCCATGGCGCCTTGCTAGCAGATCCCGGCCCCCCCCTGGGCGCCGCGAGCCGGGTGATTACGATGGGCCCTCGATGCTCGACCGCGGTTCCCTGACCGTCGCCCGCCTGCGCGGCATCCCGATCCGGCTCCACTGGACGGTGCCGCTCGGCGCGCTGGTGTTCAGCGGGTTCCGCTGGGCGCCGGGCTTCTGGACCGGTTTCTTCCTCTTGGTGCTGATCCACGAGCTGGGGCACGCGGCGCTGGTTCGGGCGTTCCGGTTGCGGGTCGAGGGCATCGACATCACGGGTTTCGGCGGGCTCTGCCACTGGTCGGGTCGCGCGACACCGGTGGAACGCGGCGTCATCGCCTGGGGCGGCGTGCTCGCGCAGGGGCTGCTGCTCGCGGCGACCTTCGGGGGCCTGGCCTTGCTCGGCAAGCCGCGCGTGCCCTTCGTGGCCGAGCTCGTCAGCGTGTTCACCTTCACGAACTTGTGGCTCATCGCGCTGAACTTGTTGCCGGTGCCTCCCCTCGACGGGCACGAGGCCTGGAAGCTCGTGGGGCACCTGGCGCGCGGTGGGCGCCTGCCGAAGCGCCCTGGCGGCGAGCGAGTGGACGCGGTGGCCTGGAAGCCCCCGCCGACCTGGTCGGGATGGCGCGCCGCCGGCAAGCGCCCGCCGTCGAACCCTCCGCCCCGCGCCGCGAGCCCGAAGCCCGGGCAGAAGCCCAGCCCCGAAGCGCTGGCCGAGCTCGCGCGCATGCTCGAGAAGGTCGGCGACGACGCCAAGAAGGCGCGGCGCAACTAGCGCTCACCAGGCCGGCGGCGGCGCCGCGTCGGGGTGGAGGCGAGGGTCCGGCACGGGTTCCCCTCGGGTCAGTCGCATCGGTACCACGCCAGCCCAGCACTCGAGCGCGTAGTCGCCCTCCGCGTCCACCGGTGGGCCGGTGCGCACCTTCGCGGATGCCTCGTCGATGGGGAACGCGACCACCCGGGTGGCAGCGAGCTCGGCCTCGCTCGGGGCGCGCACCTCGCGCGAGCGACCCGGCACGACGTGCTCGACCAGGGCGGTGAGGGCGGCGAGCTTCTCGTCGCGGTCGGTGACCTCTCGGCCCGTGGCCAGGATCACCACCGAGCGGTAGTTCATCGAGTGGTGCATGGCGGAGCGACCGAGCACCAGGCCGTCGAGCAACGTGATCGTGACGCACGCGGGCGAGCCCGCGACCGAGCCGAGCAGCCGCCCCTTCGCTGCGCCGTGCACGTAGAGCGTCTCGCCGACCCGGACGTGGGTGGTCGGCAGCGCGAAGGGCTGGCCGTCGTGCACGAAGGCGACGTGGCAGACCAACGCCTCGTCCAGGATGGCATCGATCACGGAGCGCTCGAAGGAGCCGCGCTCGGCGCGACGGCGCAAGGTGGTGCGGGGAGTGGGCGAGAGGGTGCTCATGGCCGAGCCGCTCCTCTAGCACCCCTCGGCTTGCGAGGGCAGCGGGCCTCCGATACCTTCCCGCGGCCTCCGTGCGCGCCTTCCTCCGCGAGATCTTCTCCGAGCGCTTCCTGATGCGCCGGGCCGAGCGCCGTGCGCGAGCGTGCGCGCTGGACCAGCGCGGCAGGGTGCGCTTTCTGCTCGGGGCAGCGCGAGCGCGGCAGCGCGCGGCGGGTGGGCTGCGGAGCCCGCAGGAGATCGGGCCGGCGTTCCGCCTGCTGGCGGAGGCGTTCGCGCTCCTGGTGACGGCGCACGCCACGGCTCGCGGTGAGACCGACGGCGAGCGCGCGCTCGCGCCGAAGGAAGCGTGGGGGAAGCTCCCGGCCCTCGCGGAGAGCCTGGGCGCGCTGCCGGAGCACGGCGCGCTGGAGCGCTTGCTCACCAGCACGGAGCCCCTCGATGCGGATCGGCTCGCTCCGCGCGAGGCGCTCGCCCTGCGACCGGAGCTCGAAGGCCTGCTCTCCTGGCTGACGCGGCAGCTCGAGGTGCGCACGCCGACGCGCATCCGCGTCTACCGCGTGCTGCGCCTCACGGCCGCCGGCGCGGCGCTGCTCACGCTGCTCGTCGCCGCACTGGCGTGGGCCCTCGCCCCGACGAACCTGGCGCTCGGCAAGCCCGCGCGCGCGAGCAGCCGCTACCCGCGCACCCCGGACCCCACCGGCGCGACGGACGGCGTGCGCGGCCGCGGCTACGGCGTGCACACGCTGGTGGAGCCACGTCCCTGGGTGGAGATCGACCTCGAGAGCAGCCACGCGCTCAGCGAGGTGGTCGTCTACAATCGCAGCGACGGCTACCAGACCGAGTCGCTGCCGCTCACGCTCGAGCTCAGCGCGGACGGCAACGACTGGACCGAGGTGGGTACGCGCCACGAGGTGTACAGCGTCTCCGCCCCCTGGCGCACGAAGCTCGACGGCAGGCGCGCACGCTACCTGCGCCTGATCATCAGCAAGAAGGACAAGGGCTACATCGCCGTGAGCGAGGTCGAGGTCTTCGGGAAATGACCGACGACGGCGACGAAGATCTCGTCTCGCGCAGCGACAAGAAGCGCTCGCGACGCGTGCGCGAGGACGCGCTCTCGCGCCTCGCGCAGGAGCTGTTCGAGCTCGGAGACAAGACGCTGGTCAAGCTGGGGCTCGCCGAGTCACTCCTCGACGCCGTCCGCGACGCGCGAGCGATGAAGAGCCTGCGCGCCCGTGATCGCCAGCTGCGCGTGGTGCGCGGCGTGCTCAGGGACTCGGAGTGGGGTGCCATCCGGGCGCGGCTCGACGCCCTGCTGGTGCACGGCAGGGCGCCGCCGGCCGGCGTGGAGCCGGTCGCCGCCGAGGGCGTCGAGCGTCAGTGGGTGGTACGCCTGATCGGCGAGGGACCGCGCGCGCTCGATGCGCTGGTCGCCGAGCACCCGGGCGCGGACCGGCGCCACCTGCGCGACCTGATCCGCGCGGCCGCGCGCGGATCACCGGAAAGCAGGAAGCGCGCGGAGGGCAAGCTCGCCCACGTCATTCGTTTGCTGCTGCGCTGACCTCACATCTCGAAGCCGATGTTCATCGAGACCGCCCAGACGTTCCGGGCGAATGGGATCTGCGCGAGCGTCTCGGCCTCGTTCCAACGCAGCGACAGCACCTGGGTGCCCCTCGAGTAGGTGGTCTTACTGCCGAAATGGAAGCTCACGCCCACGTCGGCGCCGGCGCTTGGCACCACCGCCGCGTCGCTGGCGTAGTACGGAGCGGCGGGTACGCCGGCGACCCCGCCCCAGACGCGGGCGCGGAAGTCGGCCCCCGCGAGGTCCGGATCGCCGCCGCTCTGCTTGGCCTCGTCGACGCGCGCACGGAACGCCTCGGCTCGTAGAGCCAACGGCAGCGGGTGGAAGCGCGAGGTGTGAATCCCCGCCGTCGCCTGGTGCAGCGCCACCCCCGGGGTCATCGAGACGGCGACACCGGCGTCCAGGAGGCCGAGCAGATCCAGCTGCTCCGCGTGCACGGTCAGGAACCGGGCCGGCTTCGGCACCTCGTCCCCCGGAGCGCCCGTGTCGAGGAACGTCCGGGGAGAGACCTGCCAGGCGAGCTGGCGCAGGTACGCGCTGGTGCGTCCGGCGGAGGTCGGTAGTTGCTCGAGCCCGCCTCTCAGGTAGCTCACGGTCTCGAGATCCCGTGACCAGGTCGCGGAAGCCGTGAGGTGGAGCTCCGGCGACGCCGCCGAGGCCATGAGCGTCGTCGGAGCCCAAGCTGCGCGCAGGGAGAAATAGCGGAGCGCTATCGCCGGTCCGATGAAGAAGGTGGACTCCGTGGCGCGCGAGCCCGCCCGCTCCGAGACGCGCTCGGTCGCGTCGGGGCTGGCGATGAAGCGCTGGAACGCGAACGGGGTGATGAAGCCGGCCAGCGCTCGCTCGCCGGGGGCGCCGGCCGTCCCGCCGAACGTGGTCACCATTCCGACGAACAGGCCGATCCACTCGAACAGCACCGTCATCGCGAAGTTGTTGACCGCGATGTCGTAGTCGCGGAGCGAGTAGGTCGGGAGGTCTTGGCAGCCCGGAGCGTCGGTCTCGTTGAGCGTCGGGACGCGCGCGACGTTCGGCACGAACCCCATGTCCATGGCCATGGTGAAGTTCATCTCGCCACCCGGCAGGTTCACGAAATAAGGGAAGATCTGGCGGTCCGCGAGCAGGGACGGCGCGTGAAGCTGGGTCTGGGCGACCGCGACGCGCGCGTTGCGATACCCGGT